>Ga0256829_1000086_pt1 | contig 123404 bp, 107 predicted proteins | sample 131447metaG_FD_185979 | JGI IMG/M metagenome (GOLD analysis project Ga0256829, IMG submission 185979) | Hydrothermal vent microbial communities from Lau Basin, Pacific Ocean - 131-447 | ecosystem: Environmental > Aquatic > Marine > Hydrothermal vents | place: Pacific Ocean: Lau Basin... | reverse complement strand
GGTGTTAGGGGTAACAACATGATACCGGCGGGAAAGCCCCCGATCTCGTTGATAGCACTGAAATTTTCAACGCTATTCAGGCAGTTACAGCACCACCTGTGGAAAAGTGGGGAGACGCTAGCTCGCGATCTGCTGGGCGATTGATGTGAGTCAATCGTAAGCAACCAGGAAACAAATGTTGGCTGCCACCGCGATGGTGCTCCCTCCTGAGCTCAAGGCGCACTTCCCCCAACCCCCATGTGTTTTCTGTGCCGGGGACAGGAGGCGCGGCAACGATGGGCGTGGGGGATCGTGGTAGCATTATGTTCCCTGTAACATCGACCTCAAGGAGCCAATATGTCGGAGCGTTATCCTGAAGACCCTGCCCTGGATCTGTACTTGGCTCTGATGGAAGTGGATTGGCCGACCGTCTTCGATGCCGCCACCCTATCGCGTGGGTTGGGCTATGCCCACAAGGGGCGTGTGCATGATGGGCTCGACCTGCAGGTCGGCAGTGACATGCTGGGAATCTTCGGGCGCGTTGCCGGTAGCCGCAAGCAGGCCTACATGACCCGGGTTTACCTTGACCCAAGGGGGCTCGAGAAAGGGCTCTTTACCCTCTGCAATTGCCCGGTCGGTGTTCGCTGCAAGCATGCCGTGGCGCTGATCGAGACCTTCATGAATCAGATGGGCGAGGAGGGCTTCGCCTCGCCGGAGGAAAGCCTCGAGCCGTCTCCCGGTTCGCCCCCTGCGCCACCGCTTGCCAAGCGCTCGTCGTCGGCCGAACTGGCGTCGGCCAAGCGCGAGCGCCTGAAGCGCGACTGGGAAGCGTGGCTGAAGCGGGCGGATCGGCCTGCCTTGCAGGAGGAACCAGAAGGGCGGCGCGTCGGCGATGAGTATCGCCTCGCCCTGTTTCTGAGCGCGCCCGGTGCCTATCGTGAGCCGGTGCTGCGGGTGGTGCCGGTGTGGGTGCGTCCGTCGCGCCAGAGCCATCGCCACTCGGGGTGGGTGGCGCCACGGATCATCGAGGCGGCCTCCGACCTGGTGCCAGTGCCCGAGGGTGGTTGGCCTGCGGCCCAGGAGGAGGCCCTGACACTGCTTTTGCACGGCCCTCAGGAGTCCACTTTGATATCAGGTCAGATGCGCCGTGCGGCGGTCATCGACCAGCCACTGCAGGGGCGGGCGCTGTGGAATCTGCTTGAAGGCGATGAGCTCCCACTGCTGTTCCATGAAAAGCAGACGGGCCCCGTTCTTGAACTGGGCCCTGCCGGGCAGCTGGCGCCTCGCTGGCAGGCGGATGAAGAGGGGGTACAGCATCTGGCGCTGGATACGCAGCCAGAAGGATTGCTCTCGCAAACGGCGCTTGTGCTGCGTAGTGGGCGCGAGTTGTGCTACCTGGACGTTGAGCAGGGCTTGTTCGGCCGCCTGGCCGGTAGTCCCGAGTGGCTTAAAAGGGTGGCGCAGGCGCCGCCGCTACCCCCCGAGATGAGTGGCTGGTTGAGTGAGCGCCTGGGTGAGGCGCCGGCACTGGCCGAGACATTGCCGGCGCCGCATCAGGTCGAGGAGCGCCAGCTGGATGATGTGGTGCCGCGGCTCAAGGTCACCATGCAGGTAGCCGCAGGTCAGCTGGGCTTTCGTGACGGTGCACCTCTGCCGCGCTGGGTGGAAGTCGGTGCGGCGGTGGTGGGGCTTGACTATGCTGGTATCGAGGTGGTCCCGGAGCCCGGCGACTGGGTGCAGGGGTACCGTGATGGCCAGCGACTCAAGATCAAGCGCGATGCCGAGGCGGAGTTGGCGCTGGTGCGCGGGCTGCCATCGGGCATGATCACCCTGGAGTGGCTGCGCGAGGCCGAGCTGGTGCCGGCCTATCTGAAGCTGCCTGACTGGTCGCTGCTGCTGCCGAATGCCGAGGGTCCTCCGGCCACGATCCTCGAATGGTCGACCCACCTGGCCGGCCCCGATGAGTGGTGGGAGATGATCGCCCGGCTGCGCCAGGCGGGTTGCCTGGTTCACTTCAGCGACGACTTTCCCGAAGAACCCACCTATGTGGAGCCGGACGATTGGTACGGCGAGCTGGAGCCGGCCGGCAACGGCTGGTTCGACCTGGCGCTGGATATCGAGGTGGAGGGCGAACGCCTCAACCTGCTGCCGATCCTGCGCCGCCTGTTTCGGGATCCCGGCTTTCCGCTGGAGCCGGCCGCTGATGAACCAGAGGACGCCAGCTGGACGCTGGCCCTGCCGGAGAATCGCCGCCTGGTGATGCCGCTCTCGCGCCTGCGCTCGCTGATGGCGCCCATCCTCGACTGGTTGAATGATGAGAGCGACCCCGAGGCGGCGGTGCGCCTGCCGGTGACCGCCGCCGAGAAGGTAGCGCCCCTGGCCGAGCACGAGTGCTGGGCGGGACGAGACGACGTGACCAAACTGGCCCGGCGCCTGCGCGAGCTGCCCGCCAGCCTGCCGGCACCGCCGGGCTTAGTTGGCGAGCTGCGTGACTACCAGGCCCGAGGCATCGCCTGGATGCGCTTTCTCTCCGAGCTGGGCACCGGCGGCATCCTGGCCGACGATATGGGCCTGGGCAAGACCGTCCAGGTATTGGCTCATGTGCTCGATGAGCGCGCCCGCGGGGCGCTGACCGGCCCGACCCTGGTGGTGGCGCCCACCAGCCTGGTGGGCAACTGGTGCGCCGAGGCTGAACGCTTCGCCCCCGAGCTCAACGTCGTCGCCCTGCAGGGGGGGAAGGCTCAGCGCGAGCGCCAGTTCGAGGAGGCGCTTCCCGGTGCCGACCTCGCGGTGACCACCTATGCGTTGCTGATCCGCGATCTCGAACGCCTGCGCGAGCACGACTTCGGCCTGCTGGTGCTTGACGAGGCCCAGGCGATCAAGAATGCCGCCAGCCAGACCGCGCGGGCGGTGCGCGAGCTCAATGTGGCCCGCGCCATCGCCATGACCGGTACGCCACTGGAAAACCACCTGGGTGAGCTGTGGGCGCAGCTCGATGCCGTGGCCCCGGGCGCCCTGGGCAGCCAGCAGTGGTTCGGTCAGCGCTTTCGCACCCCCATCGAGAAAGAGGGCGACGTCGAGCTGCGCCAGCGGCTCTCCCGGCGCATCGCTCCGCTGATGCTGCGCCGGACCAAGCAACAGGTGCTCGCCGAGCTGCCGGAGAAGACCGAGACCCGTCGCGAGGTCACCCTGAGCGGCGCCCAGCGCGAGCTCTACGAGAGCCTGCGCCTGGCCCAGCACCAGCGGGTGCAGCAGGCGGTGGCCGAGCGCGGCCTGGCCGCTTCCGGCATCGTGATGCTCGATGCGCTGCTCAAGCTGCGCCAGGTGTGCTGCGACCCGCGGTTGGTCAAACTGGAGAGTGTGCGCAAGACCAAGCGCTCGGCCAAGCTGGAGCAACTGCGCGAACTGGTGGGGCCCTTGGTGGAGGAGGGGAGGCGCATCCTGATCTTCTCCCAGTTCACTGAGATGCTCACGCTGATCGGTGAGGCGCTGGAGAAGGACGGCATCCCCTTCACCACCCTGACCGGCGACACGCCGGGCAAGACCCGCACGCAGCGGGTGGCGCTGTTTCAGCAGGGCGAGATCCCGGTATTTCTGATCAGCCTCAAGGCCGGCGGTACGGGCCTGAACCTCACCGCCGCGGACACCGTGATCCACTACGATCCCTGGTGGAATCCGGCGGTGGAGGCCCAGGCCACCGGCCGCGCCCACCGCATGGGCCAGCAGAACCCGGTGTTCGTCTATAAGCTGGTATGCGCCGGCACCGTGGAGGAGCGCATCCTCGACCTGCAGGCGCGCAAGGCCGATCTCGCCGCCTCGATCCTTGAGGGTGGCGCCGAGCACAAGAGCGACGGCCCGCTATTCGACGAGGAGGATCTGGCGCTGCTCTTTGCCCCGGTAGTGTAGTGAGAAGGGTTAAGAAAAAATCCCCCTCTGGTTGTTGGCTGAAGATTTTCCTGCTGAAGTGAACGAAATACCTCGCTTCCTGAGCATGAAGATGAAAAACGTTGGTTATGTGCACCTTCATGGGCACCTGGCGCTGGGCGTCCTGCCGCCGGAGCGAGCGCCTGCCGATGACGATCTCCTCTCGCATCTGTTGTTTGCTCTGAAGCATGAGGGCGTGGCAGCACACGCCATCCCCTGATGTTCTGGGGCCTCGCACTTCTGGGGCTGATGCTGGTGGTCTCGGTGGGTGAGTATGGCATTGCTCACTGGCGTCAGGCTTTCGATAACCCGCGATTTCGGCCCGACTTTGGTGTAATGAATGCCCCGCATCCTGCGATGTTCTTCGGAGCAACAATGTTGGCGGGCGTGAGCTTCGCTGCGCGTTGCTGGCGTTCGGGGAGGTGGGCGTGGACTCGGCACTTGGGCTGGCTGAGTGTCAATGGCTTCCTGACCGAACACGCCAGTATGGCCACCTACACAATACTACACTAGAGGTTCTGGTTGCCTATGGCGTGTTGGGTCTTAGTGTGATGATCGTGCTTGGGGCTTAGGTTGGTCTAGTACTACAGTCGTAACTGAATAAGCTACAATGCATGTGGTTGATATGGAAGCGATTACAGGGTGAAGGATGCAAGAACTGGATCTTTCTGTCTCAGCATTGTTGGATGACCTGGCAGAGCGGTTAGGCCCGCTCTTTCCGCGTTCGGAAACGCGCGCTCGAGCTCTACGTTACATCCAGGGGCTGCTCAGCCAGTGTGAACGTAAGAATAGCTGGCATCTTGCCGAATGGCTCGGCGATGCCACCCCAGATGGGGTGCAGTACCTGTTGGATCGTGCCCGCTGGGATGCGGACGTAGCACGCGATATTCTCCGCCAATGGGTCATCGATACGCTGGGCTCGCCTGAGGGTGTCCTAGTCCTGGACGAGACCGGCTTTACCAAGAAAGGCCAGCACTCGGCCGGCGTGCAACGCCAGTACAGTGGCACCGCTGTCCGTATCGAAAATAGTCAGATCGGGGTCTTTCTTCTCTACGCTAGCCCGGCGGGACATGCCTTCCTGGATCGCGCCCTGTACTTGCCCAAATCCTGGACACAGGACGCGCGAGCGTTGTCGGCGTGCGGGCATCCCTGATGACGTCGAGTTTGCCAGCAAACCCGAGCTCGCTCGCCGGATGCTGGAGTGCGCGATGGATCAGGACATACCGGCCGCCTGGGTGACGGGGGATAGCGTCTATGGCGGTAACCGCAGCCTGCGTCTGTGGCTGGAGGAGAGCTCACAACCCTTTGTTTTAGAAGTGGCTTGTAACGAATCCTTGTGGTGGCAGAGCTTCCACTACACGCGAGCGGACGAGATCGCAGCGGCATTGCCGGATGACGCATGGCAGACCCTATCCGCTGGCTCAGGCAGCAAGGGCGAACGCTGGTTTTGCGATAGTCAGAGATGAGGAGGTGAATGTCATAACCCACGTTATGAAAGGAGCCATCCTAGGTTGCAAGCGCAGAAAGGTTCGCTACCCTATCTACTGCGCTGTGTTTCTAAATGAGACACGTTTTAACTGAAGTTTAATCATACAAGGAGTGGATTAGATGACAGTCAGCAATACACCGCTTAACCATGTGACCGCCCACAAACAGTATAGCGAGATGGCCGACGTGCCCACGGCGGGCAATGCCAGGGTGGTAGACGCTTATCCCACACGCTTGGCCCAAGCCCCTGCATCACTCACACAGCCCCGCCAGGATGGCGTCGTAAAAGGGCGTGCGCTACCGGGACCGCTGAGTGAGGCTCAGCTCGATGAGTTCGAACGCAAGGGATATTTGTTCATTCCCAATTTGATCGATGGCGAAGAGCTGGAGGCGCTTCGCAAAGAGATGAATGCCCTGCTGAGCAACGACGCCTATCGCGATAAGGCGTTCAGCATCACCGAGCCAGAAAGCCATGAGATTCGCTCACTATTTGCCGTGCATCGCCTTTCTGAGCGATTAGGGGCGCTTGCCAGCGACGAGCGCGTGGCTGGTGCGGCTCGTCAGATCATCGGTGACGACCCCTACGTGCATCAGTCGCGTATCAACTACAAGCCGGGCTTTGCCGGTAAAGGCTTCAATTGGCACTCGGACTTCGAGACCTGGCACGCTGAAGATGGTATGCCCAACATGCACGCGGTCAGCGCCTCGCTGATTTTGACCGACAACCACGAGTTCAATGGCCCGCTGATGTTGATTCCGGGCTCGCATATGGAATTCGTGCCTTGCCAGGGAGAAACGCCGGAAGACAACCACAAGCGCTCGTTGAAAGCGCAGGAAGTGGGCGTGCCGAGCCCAGAGGCGTTGACACACTTGGTCGATAAATACGGCATCGATGCCCCCAAAGGGAAAGCTGGCGGGCTGCTGTTGTTCGATTGCAACACGCTGCATGCGTCCAACGCCAACCTCTCGCCGGATCCGCGCAGCAACGTGTTCTTCGTGTTCAATCGGCCCGATAACCGCTGCGTTGCCCCGTTTGCCGCGCCTAAACAGCGTCCTTCGTTCTTGGCGCATGGGCCTGAGGAGAGCGGGTATCCCGAGGCATAAGCGATCCAGATACTCCTGCAATTCGGAAATACGCGGTCGATACTGTGGAACATGGGCATGGCTGGGGTAGACTAATGCGCCTGTCGTTGCGAATACGGCACGCATAACGAGAAGGAGAAGACCCGCCATGCGTTTTGTTCCACAGTTTACCGATGGTCAGGAGTTTCCCCACGCGCTGGGCAAGGTCATCTGTGTCGGCCGCAACTATGCCGAACATGCCAAAGAGCTGGATAACCCGGTTCCCAGTGAGCCGCTGCTGTTCATCAAGCCCGCCACTAGCGTGGTGGACTTAACCAAGCCTCTCGACCCGCCATTTTCGCGAGGCGATGTTCATTATGAAGTCGAGCTGGCGCTACTGGTAGGGGAGACCCTCACCCACGCCACGCAAGATGAAGCCGAGCGTGCCATTGCAGGCATTGGCCTTGCGATGGATTTAACCCTGCGCGATGTGCAAACCAAGTTAAAAGAGAAAGGCCACCCTTGGGAAATCGCCAAGGCCTTTGATGGCGCCTGCCCGCTGTCGCCTTTCTTGCCGCTGAGCCGCGTGCCTAACTGGAACGCGCTGACCTTCACCCTAGAAATCGACGGTGAAGAGCGCCAGCACGGCGAAGGCGCGGATATGATTTTTGCTATTCCCACGCTGGTGGCAGAAATGAGCCGTCACTTCACCCTGGAGCCAGGCGATGTGATTTTGACCGGCACGCCTGCCGGAGTCGGCGAGCTACCCCGCGGCGCGGCGCTACGCTTAACGCTGACTGGCGGCCTGGAGATTTCGACCAGCGTCGTTGAGTAACGACCTGCTCACGGGTTCAGCACGCAAAACAAAGGCCACCGATACGCTCGGTGGCCTTTTTTGTGAAACGCGTTAAGCCGGTGAAGGGTTACTCCAGGTAGGTGTAGCCCTCTAGGCCTTCGGTCAGGCTAGCGGCAAAGTGCGCCTGCTCTTCCGGAGAGAAACCGCTTGTGACCAGCTGCTCGGTGAGCTTCTGTTTCAGTACGCAGGCATCGAAATTCACGTAGGCCAATACGTTGGCCACCGAATCCCCCGCCTGCGGGTTAGAGAGCACCCACTCGCCATCTTCACCTAGCGCTGCATCCACCGAATCGGTATCGCCGAACAGGTTGTGCAGGTCGCCAAGAATCTCCTGGTAGGCGCCCACCAGGAAGAAGCCTAACCAGCGCTCGTCGTCATTGGCCCACTCAGGCAGCGGCAGGGTGGTTTCTACCCCTTGGCCATCCACATAGCTATCGATACGGCCATCAGAGTCGCAGGTGATGTCCTGGATCACCGCACGGCGGGTGGGCGCTTTGTCCAGCCCACTGAGTGGTAGCACGGGGAAAATCTGCTCGATGCCCCACACGTCTGGCACTGACTGGAACAGCGAGAAATTGACGAACAGCTTGTCGGCCAATTTTTCGGCCAGCTCGTCCATGATTTCCCGGTGCGCGCGGTTGCGGGTATCCAGCTTTCCACGCAGGCGCGTGCAGGCGGCCATGTAGAGGCGCTCGCCTTCGGCGCGGGCGTTGATGCTGCTCAGACCCAGAACGAAACGGTCGTGTAGCTCGCTAACTGCCTGCAACAGGTCGTGCCACGCCTCGACCAGCACCCGCGGTTCTTGGGTCTCGGCCAACTGGTCGAACACCCGCCACAGCTCTTCTACCTGTGGATCTTCTTCCTGGGTTGTGCGCTCTGGCGGCGTGTCGTTGACGCGCTCTTCACCAATGACATTGGTGATCAGCACTGCATGGTGGGCGGTGAGCGAACGGCCGGACTCACTGATCAGGTGCGGTTGGGGCAGGTCAGCCTCCTGGCAGAGCTGGGAGAACGCGTTGACCACGTTGCGGGCGTACTCCTGCATGGAGTAGTTCGCCGAGCAGTAGCTGCGCGAGCGGGTGCCTTCGTAGTCGATCCCTAAGCCGCCGCCCACATCGACGGTGTCGATGGGCGCGCCCAGGCTCATCAGGTTTTGATAGAAGCGCGCGCACTCCCGCAGGCCGCGCTGAATATCGCGAATGTTGGCGATCTGCGAGCCTAGATGGAAGTGCACGAGCTGCAGGCTCGCCAGAGCATCCTGGGCGCGTAGGGTTTCGACCACTTCCAGAATCTGGCTGGCGGTGAGACCGAACTTCGACTTCTCACCGCCAGTATTCTGCCACTTGCCTTTACCCACCGAGGCTAGTCGCGCGCGCAGGCCAATGCGCGGGGTTACGTCCAGCTCGCGGGCCTCTTCTAAAATCAGCTCCAGTTCGGAGAGCTTCTCCACCACCAGATACACTTTGTGGCCGAGCTTCTCGCCCAGCAGCGCCAGGCGCACGTACTCGCGGTCTTTATAGCCATTGCAGACGATCAGTGACGAACCGCCGTCGGAGAGCGCCAGCACCGCCAGCAGTTCAGGCTTGCTGCCCGCTTCCAAGCCCACACGGCCATTACCCCGCTCAGAGGTAGCGAGAATCTCTTCTACCACCCGACGCTGCTGGTTCACCTTAATCGGGTAAACCGCGGTATAGCCGCCCTGGTAGTCCACGTCCTGCATGGCGGCGTCAAAGGCACCGCAAAGCTGTTCGACGCGATCGTGAAGAATATCGCTAAAGCGCACCAGCACCGGTAAGCGTAACCCCGCCGCCTGTAACTGACGGACTAACGCACTGATAGGCAGCGCCGGGCCTTCCGCATCGCTGCCCAGCGGGCGTACCAGGGCTTGGCCGTGGTCGTCGACATCAAAGTAACCGCTGCCCCACTGGTCCATGTTCCAAGTGCGGCGGGCACGCACGGCGGGGCTGCTGGTCGTTGCCATTTCACTCATGAAGATGCCTCTGGAATCGGGAGTGCGCCAAACGCGATGCGTGCTTTAAGAATCACGCGGAAGCGCTCGGGGTCGTGGGGAGTTAAGTCATGGGCCGGTGGGTCGACATACACCACCAGCAGCCGTGACAGCCAATAACGCAGTGCGGTCATACGCAGCATCGTCGGCCAAAGCGTGCGTTCGGATTCGGTCAGCGGGCGTCGCGCTTGATAGGCGCTTAAAATGGCGTTGTAACGCTCGGCGTTCAGCGAACCGTCCTCATTGGAGGCCCAGTCGTTGATCACGATGGCGAGATCAAACAGCAAGTCACCGGTGCAGCCGTTATAAAAATCGATAATACCGCCCAGGGCGTCGCCCTCGAACAGCGTGTTATCGCGGAACAAATCGCCATGCACTGCTCCTTGGGGAAGCTCGCCATGCTGGCTAAATTCGCTCTCGAAATCATCCACTGCGTTCTTCATCAGTGTTTGATCGTCAGGGCTGATGTAGGTGAGCACCTTATGGTGTACCGCCCGCAGCCAGTGCAGGTCACGGGGGTTGGGGCGATGCCCGGGAAAGTGCTGCGATACTTTATGCATCTGCCCAAGCGTGCTGCCCAGCGCTTGGCACTGGGCAAGGTTGGGGGCGCTGGGGTGCTTGCCCGGCAGGCGCGGGAACAGCAGCGCAGGCTTGCCCGCCAGGCTGTGCAGCGCCACGCCTTCGCGGTCATGAATAGTGCCGGGCACCGGTAAGCGGTGCTCGTCTAAGTAATCGAGCAACTCAACAAAAAACGGCAGCTCTTCGTGTTCGCCTTGCTCAAACAGGGTGAGCACCAGCTCGCGGCGGTCGGTGGTCACGAAAAACGTCGAGTTCTCCGTGCCGCCTGCCACGCCTTGAAGCGCAACAAAGCTGCCAACATCAAATTTTTCCAAAAACGCGGCGACCTGTGCGTCGCTAAGCGGGGTGAATACTGCCATGAGAATCTCGCCCAGGTTGCTAAGCCGATTATTGTAGCGGCTTGCCGCACGAGTTGGCAGCGTTGTGTGGTGAAGAGTAGCGAGTTTTAGGGCTCTTTTCTGCAGGCCCGGCGTTGAACGCGTATCATAGAGAGCAGACATCCTTACCGTTTTGCTGACTATGGAATTTGGTTATGGCCCGTGCCCCAATCGTGCTCGTCGATGGCTCTTCGTACCTCTACCGCGCGTTTCATGCGCTGCCGCCGCTAACGACCTCTAACGGTCAGCCGACCGGAGCCGTGAAGGGCGTGCTGAACATGCTCAAACGGCTGATGAAAGACTACCCCGATAGCCCCATGGCGGTGGTGTTCGACGCGCCGGGTAAAACCTTCCGCGATGAGCTGTACAGCGATTACAAGGCCCACCGCCCACCCATGCCGGATGACCTACGCAGCCAGATCGAACCGCTGCACGCCTGTGTCAAAGCACTCGGCCTGCCGCTGCTGTGCATCGAAGGGGTCGAGGCGGATGACGTGATTGGCACGTTGGCGCACCAAGCCACTCAGGCTGGCCGCGACGCGGTCATCTCCACCGGCGATAAGGACATGGCCCAACTGGTGAACGGCCACATCACGCTGGTCAACACCATGAAAGAGGAAACCCTCGATGAAGCGGGCGTGGAGGAGAAGTTTGGCCTGCCGCCGGCGCTGATTATCGACTTCCTCGCACTGATGGGCGACAAGGTGGACAACATCCCCGGCGTGCCTGGGGTGGGCGAGAAAACCGCCATTGGCCTGCTGCAAGGTATGGGCGGCGGTTTAGACACGATTTATGGCGATTTAGAGCGCGTGACCACCCTCGGTTTCCGCGGCGCGAAAACGTTACCCAAAAAACTGGAAGAGCACCGCGAGCAAGCGTTTCTCTCCTATCAGTTAGCGACGATCAAAACCGACTGCGACTTGCCGGTGGGGTTGGATGATTTGGACATTGCCCACCCGGACCGCGAAGCGCTGGTCGAGCTCTACAAACAGATGGAGTTCAAACAGTGGCTCGCCGAGCTGCTGGAAGGCAACGACGAAGGCGTGGACGATGTGGCAGGCGGTGAGCCCGTCTCGGAAACAACCGACAGCACGACGGAAACGGCGCCGACCGAGCGCCACGACCATGTGATTACCGAGCAGGCCGAGCTGGAGGCGTGGCTCGAACGGCTCAACGAGGCCGAACGTTTCTGCTTCGACTTGGAAACCACCAGCCTCAACTACATGGATGCAGAAATTGTGGGTATCGGCGTGTCGCTGGAAGCCGGGGAAGCTGCCTATATTCCGGTGGCCCATGATTACTTGGATGCTCCCCAGCAGCTTGATCGCAAAGCGGTGCTGGCAGCGTTAAAGCCACTGCTGGAAGACCCGGCCAAAACCAAAATTGGACAAAACCTCAAATACGATATTTCCGTACTGGCGAACTACGACATTTCTGTCGTTGGCCCGTTTGCCGACACCATGCTAGCGTCGTATGTGCTCAACTCCACCGCCACGCGCCACGATATGGATTCGCTGGCGCTGAAGTACCTGGGCGAGAAAACCATTTCGTTTGAAGAGATCGCGGGCAAAGGCGCCAAGCAGCTGACGTTTAATCAGATTGCCCTAGAGCAAGCGGCTCCCTACGCCTGCGAGGATGTAGATATCACCCTGCGCCTACAGGACACGCTGCGTCCCCAAGTGGAGCGGGAAGGGCGCTTGGCCGAGGTGCTCGACCACCTTGAGCTACCACTAATCAGCGTGCTGTCGCGCATCGAGCGTAACGGCGTGGCCGTGGATGCCGAGCGCCTGTACGAGCAGAGCCAGCAGCTCGAACAGCGCATCCGCGAGTTAGAGAGTGAAGCTTTTGAGCTGGCGGGCCGCGAGTTCAACCTGGGGTCTCCCAAGCAGCTGGGCCAGATTCTGTTCGAAGAGCAGAAGATTCCGGTCATCAAGAAAACCCCCAAGGGCGCGCCTTCCACCGCCGAAGCCGTGCTGGAAGAGCTGGCGCTGGACTACCCCTTGCCCAAGGTGATCATGCAGCACCGTGGCCTGGCCAAGCTGAAGTCCACCTATACCGATAAGCTGCCGCGCCTGCTCAATAAAACCACCGGGCGGGTACACACCAGCTATCATCAGGCGGTTACGGCCACCGGGCGGCTGTCGTCGTCGGACCCGAACCTGCAGAATATTCCCATCCGTACCGAGGAGGGGCGCAAAATCCGCCAGGCGTTCGTGGCGCGCCCTGGCTACCGCATTGTGGCGGCGGACTACTCGCAGATCGAGCTGCGTATTATGGCGCACCTTTCGGAAGATAAAGGGCTGCTGGAAGCGTTTGCTGAAGGGCGCGATATCCACACCGCTACCGCGGCGGAAGTTTTTGGCACCTCGCTTGAAAAGGTGTCTGGCGACCAGCGGCGCAGCGCTAAGGCGATTAACTTTGGCTTGATTTACGGCATGAGCGCTTGGGGGCTGGCTCGTCAGCTGCGTATTGACCGTAGCCAGGCCCAAACCTACATCGACCGCTATTTTGACCGCTACCCAGGCGTCGCCCGCTATATGGACCGCATTCGTACCCAGGCGGCGGAAGATGGCTTTGTCGAAACCGTGATGGGGCGGCGTTTATACCTGCCAGAGATTCACTCGCAAAACCGCAACCGCCGCCAAGGGGCCGAGCGCACGGCCATCAACGCGCCGATGCAGGGCACGGCGGCGGATATTATCAAACAGGCCATGATTGATGTGGATGCGTGGCTAGCGGAAGGGGAGTTCGATGCGCTGATGGTCATGCAGGTACACGATGAATTGGTGTTCGAGGTGGCCGAGGCGCAGGTAGAGCGCTTTATTGAGCAAGTGCAGGCACGCATGCAGGCCGCGGCCTCGCTCAGCGTACCGCTGATTGTGGAAGCGCAAAGCGGCGCGAATTGGGATGAAGCCCACTAACGAACGAGAGAGCACTCGCCAATAACACACAACCCCCACAGCGGTCGCTGCGGGGGTTGTGTTGAGTACGTTACTTAAGCACCGGCTTCAAAAGCGTGTGCCCAAGCCGCGCTTAACGCCAGCTAACGCGGTCGAAGATACGTACCGCTTCCGGGTTGTTCTCACCCAGGATGCTGATGTTGATGTCGTCTTTGGCAAAATCGCCCCAAGACTCCAGCACCGGGTTTTTCTTCACGCCTTCTACCACCGGGAACTCGTAGTTACGCTCGGCCAGCACTTCTTGCGCTTGGTCAGAGGCCAGGAACTCCAGGAAGCGAATGCCGTTTTCCGGGTTTTGTGCGTTGGCGACTAAGCCTGCACCACCTACGTTCACGTGGGTGCCGCGGTCATCCTGATTGGGGAAGATCACGCCCACTTTGCGCGCGGCTTCACGCTCGGCGGCATCGTCAGAGTGCAGCAGGCGCACGTAGTAGTAGTGGTTGGCGACGGCGAGGTTACACTCACCGCTGGCAACGCCAAGAATCTGATCGGTATCACCGCCTTCGGGGTCGCGGGCCATGTTGTTCACAACGCCCTGGGCCCACTCCTGCGCGCCTTCCTCGCCGTGGTGCTCAATCAGCGATGCCAGCAGTGACTGGTTGTAGATGTTGTTGGAAGAACGGATACACACTTGGCCTTCAAACTGCGGGTCGGCAAGATCTTCGTAGGTAGCGATCTGGCTCGGGTCGAAGTTTTCGCGGTTGTAGTAGATCACACGGGCACGCTGGCTAAAGCCAAACCACATGCCTTCTGGGTGACGCATGGATTCCGGCAGGCGCTCGTTAAGTGCATCAGAGTTTACGCTTTGAAAAATACCGTCTTGCTCGGCGCGCCACAGGTTGCCTGCATCCACGGTCAGCATAACGTCGGCGGGGCTAGCCACGCCTTCACGCTGCATACGCTCCATTAGTTGGTTAGCGTCGCCTTCCAGTACATTCACTTCAATGCCAGTCTCATCGGTGAACGCTTGGTAGAGCATTTCGTCAGAGTCATAGTGGCGAGCGGAGTAGATGTTGACTTCATTAGCGAGTGCGCTGCTGGCAAACGCAGAGCCGGCCATGATGGCAGCTACGGAGGCCGAAAGACGTGCTTGTTTCATAACAAATACCCTGAATGTTTATGATAATAAGTTGCATTAACGGCGTGTGCTATTGAAACGCCTTGTTCGAAGGACGTCAAGCGAAATGCTAATGACTCGCATCACTTTTTGTGCCTAGACGTGCATCTCACGCCAATAGAAAATAGAATGCAAATAACTTTCAACCGTGTTCGCAATGGCTGAGCGGTCAGCGCTCTCCCGGCGAACAAACCATGGGTGAACGAATGACGGCAACTGTGTCCCTTTCTGAGGTGGCGGAGCCTGCATCGGCGCTGTCGCTACGCGATGTTCAGCATACGTTTGCGGCTAACAAAGTTGTTAAAGGTATTGATCTCGACATTGCTCAGGGCGAAGTGGTCTGCCTGCTTGGCCCTTCCGGCTGCGGTAAAACCACGCTACTGCGCATTGCGGCAGGGCTGGAAGTGGTCCAAGAAGGCACCGTCAGCCTAGAAGGGCAGGCCATTGCCGCCCCCGGCAAACGCCATGTGCCGCCGGAAAAGCGCAACGTCGGGCTGGCGTTTCAGGATTCAGCGCTTTTCCCCCACCTTAGCGTGTTGGAAAATGTCACTTTCGGCTTAAAGCATCTGCCCTCCAGCCAGCGCCGTGAACGTGCGCTGGAGCTATTAACCCAGCTTGGCATGGCTGACTACGCCGATACCTACCCGCATATGCTCTCCGGCGGTCAGCAGCAGCGCGTGGCGCTGGCCCGAGCTCTGGCACCTACGCCCAAGCTAATGCTGTTGGATGAACCCTTCTCCAGCCTGGACGCTCGGCTGCGTGATCGGATTCGCGACGATACGCTGCACGTGTTGAAAAAGCTGGGCTCTGCCACGCTACTGGTGACTCACGATCCGGAAGAAGCGATGTTTATGGCCGACCGCATCGCCTTGATGCGCGATGGCAAAATCGTCCAAACGGGTACCCCGCGGGAGCTTTACTGCGCTCCCGTCGACCCATTTGTGGTGACCTTCTTTGGGGAAGTGAACGAGCTTGAAGGGGTGGTGGAAGGAGGCGTGGTACAAACGCCGGTAGGCGACATAGATGCCAGCTGGCTGCCAGAGGGTAGCCAGGCCCAGGTGATGATCCGCCCGGAGGCGCTGCGTATCAAAGAGCGCGACCTGCCTGCGGAAACCCACAGCCACAGCCACGTGGTGATGGCGAAACTACTGGGCCGCACTAGCTTGATTCACCTATGTGCCCACGGTGCTGATGGCCAAGAAGCGCACCTGCACGCACGGGTACCAGGGGTCTTCCTGCCCCAGGAGGGGCAGCCGATCGATATCGACCTCGACCACACCCAGGTATTTGTCTTTCCGCGTTAGTTTTTCCGCGTTAGTTGCGTGTTTTAATTACTCGGCTTGGCTGCCTGGGCGCGCCCGGCGCATCGCCAAGCTGAGTAGAATTACCGGTAGAATCCCCACCACCACAATGGTGAGCGATGCAGTAGACGCCTCCGCCAAGCGCTCATCGGACGCCAAACTGTGAGCGCGCACTGCCAGCGTGTCGAAGTTAAACGGCCGCAAAATAATCGTGGCGGGCAGCTCCTTCATCACATCCACAAACACCAGAATGCCCGCGGCCAATAGGCTGCTGCGCATCAGTGGCGTATGAATGCGCCGCAATGTGCCCCCGGCTGTTTGCCCGAGGGTGCGCGAGGCGGCGTCCATGCTTGGCGTCACTTTGCCCAGGCTCGCCTCTACTGCGTTAAACGACACCGCCAAAAAGCGCACCACATAGGCGTAAATCAAGATGAATGCCGTGCCGCTAAACACCAGCCCGATGATCTTATCGTAATGGGTGTGAAGCCAAGTGTTGAGCGCGTTATCCAGCCAGGCAAACGGAATCAAAATACCCACGGCCACCACCGAGCCAGGAATGGCGTAACCCATCGCCGCAATGCGGGTAAACAGTCGCGCACTGGGGGAGTTATGCAGCCGCACGCCGTAGCTCAGCAGCACCGCCAGCCCCACCGCAATCAGCGCTGCCACCGTAGCGAGGCTCAGGCTGTTCATGGCAAAGCCGATGAAGCGCGTGCCAAATAGGCTGTCGCCGGTGGTGATCGCCATTTCCAACAGAATGCCGCTGGGCAGCAAGAAGCCAACGGTGATTGGTAACAGGCAGGCCAGCGTCGCCCCGACGGCGTGCCAGCCGTGCAACCTGTACTCAGGCAACTGTTGATAGCGGTTGGTGGTGTGGAAGTAGCGACGCTTACCCCGCGACCAGCGCTCCAGCAGCACAAAAGCAATCACAAAAGTGAGTAGGCAAGCGGCTAGCTGGGCCGCGGCAATCGGCTCGCCTAGGCCAAACCAAGTGCGGTAAATACCCGTGGTAAAGGTATCCACCCCAAAAAACTGCACCGCGCCAAACTCATTGAGCGTTTCCATCAGCACCAGTGAGACGCCGCCCACCAGCGCCGGGCGTGCCAGCGGCAGCGCAACGCTGGCAAATAAACGCCAGGGGCCGCGCCCTAACGTGCGACCAACATCCAAGACGCACACCGACTGCTCTAAGAAGGAAGCGCGGGCCAGCAGGTATACATAGGGGTAAAGCACGAAGGTGATCAGCGTGGCAGCGCCCCCTAACGAGCGTACATTGGGGAAGTAGTAGTCGCCGACCTGCCAGTGAAACCACTCCCGCAGCAGGCTTTGTAGCGGCCCCGCCACCTGTAGAAAATCGGTGTAGGCATAAGCAATCACATAGGTCGGCACCGCCAGCGGCAGCAGTAGCGCCCACTCAAATAGGCGCTTGCCGGGGAAGCGACACATCACCACCAGCCAAGCGGTCCCTGTGCCAATTACCAGTGTGCCTAACCCCACCCACAGTACCAGCCAGAAGGTGTTGGATAAGTAGCGAGGCAGAACCGTGCTGGCCAAGTGCTGCCAAACGCCTTCGGTGGGCATCACGATATGGCCAAGCACGACCAAAATAGGCAGTGCCACAATCAGGGCAATCAGAAAAAGTGCAATTGACCAAGGGTTAAGCGACAGCGTAAAGCGTGATGCGAAACCTGAAAGCAGAGCCGATGGTGACCGGCGAGCAGGTGTAGACACGTCGTTGGCTCCTTGGACGAGGGGCAGTATGGCTCGTCAATGCGAAAAAATAGCGGTTGCAAATAGTATCACTTGCGTCAGTGGGGTGCAGCCAGCATTCGGGCAGGCAAAAAAATCCCCCCGCAAAGCGGAGGGATTTAGCGCTGGCCTAACCGCTGATGTGTTAGTAGCCCACCATCATGCTAGGTAGCCCGGTAATCAAGCTGGGGAAGATAGACATCAGGATGCAGGCCAGAATGATGATCGCTACAAACGGTACCACCGCTTTGTACAGATCAACGATCTCCACCCCTGGAGGGGCGACCCCTTTAAGATAGAACAGGGCATAGCCAAATGGCGGTGTGAGGAAGGAGGTCTGCAGCACCACAGCGACCATGACCACGAACCACAATACGTCCACGCCCATCTGAGCAATGATCGGCAGCATAATCGGGAAGCTCAGCAGCACGATGCCGGTCCAATCCAGGAACATACCCAGGATAAAGACCAGGAACAGCATCAGCAGCAGCGCACCAAAGGTGCCGCCTGGCATGGCCAGTACGAAGTCGCTGATCACCGTCATACCGCCGCCAATGGAGAACACGCCGGTAAACGCCGTCGCGCCCACCAGTACCAGCATCACCATGGTGGTGGTTTTACCCGCTTCGATCAGCGTGTTGTAGCAGGTAGAGAGCTTGCGGTCGCCAAAGATCAAGAACAGCAGGAAAGCGATAAACACACCAATCGCGGATGCTTCCGTAGCGGTAGCGATCCCGGTAAATAGAGCACCGAGCACGCCCAGGATCAGCGACATCGGCGGCACCACGTACTTGCCCAGCATAATAAGCAGCTCTTTGGTACTGACCTCAGCGCGCTCCTCTTTAGGCACTTTGGGGCCATAGCTGGGTTTTAGCCAACAGATCAGTACCACGTAAAGCGCGTACATCACGCCCAGCAGCAGGCCTGGAATCAGCGCCCCGGCAAACAGCGCACCCACCGACACAGGCGAGTAGCTGGCCATCAAAATCAGCATGATGCTGGGCGGAATCAAAATGCCCAGGCAGCCGCTGGCCATGATCACGCCCGCGCTTAGCTCTTTGTTGTAGCCGTACTTGAGCATTGGCACCAGGGCGATCATGCCCATTACCGCAATGGACGCCCCGACGATGCCGGTGGTGGCTGCCAGCAGTACGGAAACAACAACGACGGTTAAGGCCAGACCGCCGCGCACATTCGCCAGCAGCAGGCGCATGGCGTCGAACATCTTCTCCGTCACGCCGGAGTCGTTGAGAAAGCGCGCCATCAAAATAAACAGCGGAATGGCGACCAGCACATAGTTGTCCATGGCGTTGCCATAAACGTTATTAATAATAATGCCGAGGGTATTAATGCCGGGGCCTAGATACGCGCCGATTACCGCCATGCCGCCCAGCACAAAGGCTAGCGGATGGCCCATAAACAGCCCGACCAGCAGCCCGCCGAACATCACCAGCGTCAGTAGCTCTGCACTCATGCGGATGTCTCCTCACGCAACTGCATAATGGCGCGCAGCACGATGGCGACCGCCTGTAGCAAAATCAGTGCGGCGGCCAAGACGATCACGCCTTTCACCGGATAAACGGGAATCGAGACCATGCCATAGGTGGTTTCGCCACGGCTAAAGGAGCGCTCGAAGAAGCGCCAGCCGTAGGTCAGCAGCAGCCAAATAAACGGCACGAAGAAAACTAGGTAGCCAATGAGATCCAGCACGGCCTGCTTCTTACGAGATAGCAAACGCTTCACCACATCCACCTCAACGTGGGCGTGATGACGCAACCCGTAAGCCGCCATGAGCATAAAGTGAGCGCCGAACAGCATCTTCGTAATATCGAACGCCCAGTCGCTTGGGCGGCCGAAAAAAAAGCGCGACACAATGTCGTAAAGCACTATGAGAGTAATGATGGCAATTAACGGCGCGATAATGCGGCCAAACAGCTCGTTAATCGCATCGATCGCCTTGGCAATCGCATTCATGGAAGATCTCCGCAACTGAGCTAAGGCCGCCCCGGCAGGTGCTGGGGCGGCAATGTTACGCTTTTATAGTGAATGCCTTATAGGCAGGCTTCGATCTCTTCCAGTGAGGGCAGGTTATCCATGGTACGGCTCATGTTGAAGGGGGCCGTCACATCACGCCATGCGGCGTACTCTTGCAGGTAGGTGATCATGGAGTGGTAGACCTTAGCATGGTCTGGATTCTCACAGGCGCCGCGTACGATGACCTCGTTGGTGATCTCCTGGATACGCGCCAGATCCTCTTCAGAGAACTGGTTGATGGTCACGCCCGCGTCGATAAACTTCTGGGTCGCTTCGGTGGATTCGCGCTCAGACCAGGAGAGTGACCACGCCATGGTGGCTTCGGCAGCGATACGCAGCTTGGCTTGCGTCTCTTCAGAAAGCGCATCCCAAGAATCTTTGTTGATCATAACGCCGAACACGCTCGCTGACTGGTGCCAGCCGGGGGTCGCCCAGTAGTCGGCCACTTCGGCAAAGCCTGCATTGAAGTCAACGCCAGGGGTGGAGAACTCACCTGCGTCAATCACGCCACGCTCAATGGCTTGGTACACTTCGCCACCAGCCAGTGTGACCTGTGAGCCGCCCAACTCTTCAAGCACACGGCCCTGGTCACGGCCAGAAAGACGCAGGCGCTTGCCTTCTAGGTCGGCGATGCTCTCGATGGGCGTGCGGCCCATAAAGCCGGATTCATTGTTGGTAATACCGTAGGGCAGGTAAACCATGTTGTACTGGCCATAGATCTCTTGGTAGAGCTCAAAACCGCCCCACTGTTGGATCCAGTTCAGATAATCGACACCGTTGAACAAACTGGTGGTGGTGGCCAGCGGCGAGAACGCTGGGTTTAAGCCTGCCCAGTAGCCGGGCCAGTCACCTGCGGCTTGGATAGCGCCGGTTTCAGTGGCGTCGAAGACTTCGGTGCCGGGCATCAAGGTGCCGCCTGCGCGGAAGTTAATTTGAACTTCGTCGCCCGCTAGTTGGTTAACCAACTCTGCCCAGTGCTGGTCGATCTTGATCAGATCCAGGTTCTCCGGCCAGGTGGAGGTCATGGTCCACTGCTCTTGTGCCTGGGCGGTGGAGGTGAGAGCGGCGAAAGCGACGCCAGCGGCAAGGCTGGTCAATGCGAATTTTGTAGTCTTTTTCATTGTATGTTTCCTGGTACTTTGGCGGTTAGCGTTATTAGTGTTAATGACCTGAAAGCAGGAAAGTACAGCGGGCAGGCTAACGTTTACGTAAAGTAAAACATCCTGCGCTGCATCGCTAAGCTAGCACATACCCCCCGCTGCAGCGCAATATCAGTAATACAAGGAAGCTAACGCGGGCTTTGTTGCCGTTTTATTTGAAAAATAGCAGTCAAAACATCGCTTTAAAATGCTATTAGGTGCACTTCCACAGGGGGCCTATGGTGATAAAACGTTGAAAAGCGCCTATTTGTTAAACCAAAGTTGTAAGAGAATTTTTATTTTAAGGAGTTGCCATGGGCAGGCCGCACCACGCTGAGCCTACCTCACCGGCTGGCACTGCCGTTGCACAACAAGCTGCTGTGTTAGCCAGCTATGCCCGCCGTTTAAAGCGGCGCGGCTGGCGGGGGTTAGTGTGGCTTAACGGTGCTCCAGAGCAGGCGCGCCAGCAGGCGTTGGCGCTATGGCAAGCACTCGACTGGAGTGCGCCACTGTGGATAGGGGATGGCCAGCAAGCGCCGGTAGCACCGAGCTTGCCAAGCCGCAAAGCGCGCACCCGGCTGGGAGCAGAGCATCAGCTGGTGATCCTGGATGCCAGCGGCCACCAAGGGTTAGATCCAGATGCCCTAGGCGCACTAGCGGGCACCGTCAGCGCTGGCGGTCTGCTGGTGCTGGTCACCCCAGCGACGTGGGGCAGCCAACCCGATCCCGACTACGCCCGCTTTGCCGATTACCCTTGGCAGTGGGAAGCGCTCAGCGCGCACTATTTAGCGCGGTTGGCCTGTCAGTTGGGCGAGTCTAATGCCGTGATCCACTGGCCCGTTGGTGGTGCGCTATGGCTACCCGCGTTGAGCAAACGGCAAGCAGCCGCCGCGCAATGGGACGATGCTGACTGCCTCACCCTAGACCAGGCCAGCGCAGTGAGCGCGCTGGTCAAGCTCAAACGCCGCCGCCCGCTGGTAGTGACTGCCGACCGGGGACGAGGCAAAAGTGCCGCTTTGGGCATAGCCTGCGCGCGCTTACTGCAGCAAAGCGGTGACGTAGAACTCCTGCTTACGGCCCCTCGGCTTAGCGCAGTGGAGAGCGTCTTTAGCCGAGTGGCGGCGCTGTGCCCTGAAGCACAGCACCACGGCCCCGCCGAGGTGTCGCTTCCCAACGGCAGTCGGCTGCGCTTTTTGCCGCCGGATGTTCTGACAGAACAGATAGAACAGGGCACGCTAGGAGGCAGCGGCAGTATGCTGCTGGTGGATGAAGCCGCCGCCATTCCGGCGTCGTTGCTGGCCCGCTGGCTGGCGGCTTTTCCGCGCATTGCGTTTGCCACGACGGTGCATGGCTACGAAGGCTCGGGGCGCGGCTTTGCGCTGCGTTTTCGCGATATATTGGACCGCCAAGCGCCCCAGTGGCGTGAATTGACGCTGCAAGCGCCAATACGCTGGTCAGCCGGTGACCCGCTGGAAGCCGTCATTCAGCACCTGCTTTTACTCGATGCGCCGCTGCCCAAAGGAGAGCCACACCAGGGCGAGCGGCTTCCCAGCATGGTGATTAGCCAAGCGCAGCTAGCGGAGCGGGGGGCTTTGCTGGAAAAGCTGTTTGGCCTGCTGGTGCAGTCCCACTACCGCACCACGCCGAGTGATTTACGCCAACTGCTGGATGGCCCCGGCACGTCGCTGCGCATGGTGCTAGGCAGCGATGGGGCTGACCCCCAAGCGGTGCTGATCACGCGAGAGGAGGGCGGCTTTGAGGCCGCGCTTGCCGAGCAGGTAGCGCGAGGCGAGCGCAGACCTCAGGGGCATTTGTTGGCGCAGTCGCTGGCGGCCCATTGCGGCAGCCGTGAGGCGCTAACCGCCCGCTGGCGGCGGGTGGCGCGCATTGCTGCCCACCCACAGCGCCGTCGCGAAGGGTTGGGGCGGCAGCTGTTAGAAGAGGATATGGTCAGCGCTGCTCAGCATGGCATTGGCTTGTACGGTGCCGCCTTTGGCGCAGAGGCGTCGCTGCTGCGCTTTTGGCTGGCACTGGGGTTTGTGCCGGTGCGTTTAGGTATTACCCGAGAAGCCGCCACTGGCGAATACGCCGTGATGGTCGCCAAACCGCTCAACCAAGAGGGGCAGTCGGTGCTCGGTGAATTAACCGCAGGCTTTGCCGCTTCGCTACCCGGCCTGTTGGCGTTTGAGTTGGCAACACTGCCCGCTCCGGTGGTGGCGCTGTTGCTCACCTCGCTCTCCGGCCAGCCGCTTAGCGCAGCCGAGCATCAGGCTGTTCACGACGTAGCCTATGCCCGCCGCGACCCCGCCCTGGCTCGCCCGGCGCTACAGGCGCTGGCACGTGAAGCCAGCCGCCAACCGTTAGGTGAGGCCCAGCAGGCGCATCAGCAGCTCGCTGCTTGGGCCTACCAAAATCAGCCGTTCGCTAAGGCTCAAAAAGAGGCCGTACAACGCTTACGACAGGCTGTACAGCAGGTGTTCGAAGCATGTGCGCTTTTCCCCAGTGAGCCAGAGCGGTAAAGTAAGCACGTTATCGATAATGAAGAGTTTCCATGAACGCACATCTAGCAGCGCTCGAACCACGCCTTGTATGGCAACACTTTCGCACCCTGTGTAACACGCCGCGCCCCTCCGGCCATGAAGCCGCTTTGGTGGCGACGTTAGAAGCCTGGGCCGATACTCAGGGGCTCACCCACGACCGGGATGCCTTTGGCAACCTGCGCATTCGCAAGCCCGCAACGCCCGGCTGTGAAGACGCTCCCGGTATCGTGCTGCAGGGGCACCTGGATATGGTGGCCCAGGCCAACTCGGGGCATGAGCACGACTTTACCCGTGACCCCATTCGCACCGTGGTCAAAGAGGGATGGCTTCACGCTGAAGGCACCACTCTAGGGGCGGATAATGGCATGGGCGTGGCGGCCATTTTGGCCGTGCTGGAAGACCCCGAGCTGACTCATGGCCCGCTGGAAGCACTGTTCACCCTGGAGGAAGAGACCTCCATGGGCGGTGCGCTGAACCTTGCTGAAAATTGGTTGGAAGGCTCGCTGCTGCTCAACTTGGATAGCGAAGACCGTGGCGAGGTGTATATCGGCTGTGCGGGCGGCGCGGATGTGGTGGTTGACGCTCAACTGCCCAGCGCTGCCCTGCAGGAGGGCGAGCAACTCCTTTCTCTCTCGCTCACCGGCCTGAAAGGCGGCCACTCGGGCATGGATATCCATAAGCCTTTGGGAAACGCTAACCGCCTGCTGGTGCGCGTGCTGTGGGCACTGGAGGCCTTCGGTGCCCGCCTGGTGAGCTACCAGGGCGGCACGCTGCGCAACGCCATTCCCCGTGAAGCCTTTGCCCAGGTAGCACTGCCCGCCGATGATATGGACGCCGCCCTGGCCACCGTCGAGAGGCTGGCCGCCACCCTAAAGGCCGAGCTGGGCAGTGGCGATAGCGGCCTGGTATTGACCGCCACCCGTGCCGAACAGGCCGACGCTGAGCCGCTGACCCTGGACGCTAGCGCCATGCTGCTGGCCGCGCTACATGTCGCCCCGTGTGGCGTCGAGCGCATGAGCGCCGACGTGCCAGGCGTAGTCGAAACCTCCAACAACCTGGGCGTGTTAAGCGTCGAGCAGGGGCGTTTCCACCTCTGCGCCCTGGTGCGTTCGTTGCACGATAGCGCTGCCCAAGCGATGGCCGAGCGCTTTCAGGCGCTGTTTGGGCTAATGGGCGCACGGGTGAAAGTCGAAAACGGCTACCCCGGCTGGGCACCCAACCCGGATAGCCCGCTACTGGCCACCTTCAAGGCGCGCCACGCGGCGCTGATGGGCCACGAGCCCGAGGTGAAAGTGATCCATGCAGGGCTAGAGTGCGGTATTTTGGGCAGCAAATACCCGCACTTGGATATGATTTCCTTTGGCCCGCTGATTCGCGGCGCGCACTCGCCGGATGAGCGGGTGGAGATCGAATCCGTGGCGGAGTTCTGGGCCATGCTGCGCGATCTGGTAGCGGCGCTGGCGAAGTAACGCCATGCTAAAGTAGCAAAAAAGCAATAAAAACGGCACCGCGAAGGTGCCGTTTTTATTAGGGAGGAATATCCGCAGTGTTATTAATCGCGGCTGTTCACCGAACTTACTTGCCTAAATAGGCGTTGAGCATCCACACGGTTTTTTCCTGCTCGCGGATGTAGTCGCCCGCCTGGGCGGCGGTGCCTTCGTCGTCGGCGTCAGACGCTAGCGCCAGCAGTTCGCGCTGCAGTTCGATCAGCGTTTGATAGCCTGCCAGAACGCCTTGCACGCAGGTCTTGCCATCGTGGACATCTTTGTCTTCTTGGATGCGCGACAGCTTCACGTAATCGCTGTAGGCGTGTACCGGCTTATGCCCCAGGGTGAGAATACGCTCGGCCACTTCATCTACTTTGGTCAGCAGGTCAGTGTAGAACTCTTCAAACTTGGCATGCAGCTCAAAGAAGTCGTTGCCCTTCACGTTCCAGTGGTAGCCACGCACATTCATGTAAAAAATCTGATAGTTGGCCAGCAGGTGATTGAGTTTCTCGGCTAACTGGCTGGCGCTGCCTTCGTGTAGGCCAATGCTGTTCATATTATCCATTATCTGCTCCTCCATGGTTGGAGCCGCGCTGAAAAAGTACGGCCATCAAATCGTTTGATCTAGCTTAAGGCGCTGTGCTTGTGATGCAAAACAGGTTTTTTGCATCGCAGCTATAGCGCCCTACCATTAGAGCGGTGAGCTGGCGACGGCTGACTCATCGCTGATGAATAAAGAAATGTAGGCGCAGGCGCGTCATTTCAAGGGGCTTATCGTCAAGGCTCGCCCCAAGACCTGCTCAAAGGCGCGCTCAGCGGCTTGCAAGCCACAGGCGTGCGATGCTTTCGCAACGGTCTGCCAGAAGCTCTGCCGTGCGGGGTAGCGCCTGTTCTAATGTCATAAGGCCATCGGCCAGCGCAAAGGCGGCGGTAACTCCCTCTTCCGTGCAGGCTTGCCAGCCATCGCCCAGGCTGCCTGCGAGCACGATCACCGGCTTGTTCTGTTGTTTAGCAGCGCGGGCGACGCCAATCGGCGTTTTGCCCGCCAGGCTCTGGCCGTCCAAGCGGCCCTCACCGGTTATCACCAAGTCCGCATCGTTCAGCAGGCGGGCAACGTTCGCCTGCTGCATAATCATCTCGATGCCCGGCGTTAGCGTCGCGTTCAAAAAGCAGTGGGCGGCAAACCCCATGCCGCCTGCCGCTCCCGCTCCTGGCAGCTCTCGGTCGTCTCGGCCCAGCGCCTTGGCGGTGAGGTCGGCAAAGTGGCCGAGCGCGCGGTCTAGCGTTGCCACATCGGCGTCTGTCGCGCCCTTTTGTGGGCCGAAGACGGCACTGGCACCGCGTTCGCCTAGCAGTGGGTTATCCACATCCACGGCGGCCTCTACGCGTAATTCGGCCAAGCGCGGGTCTAACGTCGAAAGATCCAGGGTCGCAAGCTGCTGGAGTGCGCCGCCGCCTGGGGGCAGCGGCTGGCCCTGGGCATCCAGTAGCGTGGCGCCCAGCGCCTGGAGCATTCCTGCGCCCGCATCGTTGGTGGCGCTGCCACCAAGTAGCAGTAAGGCATGGGTGGCGCCTGCTTCTAGGGCAGCGAGAAACAGCTCGCCCACGCCAAAGGTAGTGGTGTGCAGGGCGTTGCGCTCTGCGTGGGTCAGGTGCTGCAGGCCGCTGGCTTCTGCCAGCTCGATAAACGCGGTACGCTGCTCGCTTAGCCAGCCCCAGGCGGCTTGGCGTGGCCGCCCAAGGGCGTCTTGCACCGTGAGCGTACGGCGCTCGGCATGGGTGGCGGCAATTAAGGCATCAAGGCTGCCTTCGCCGCCATCCGCCAGGGGGCAGAGCTGTGTGATGGCGTTGGGCGCTGCCCGTTGAATACCTTGTGCCATGGCCTTGGCGGCCTCTTCGGCGCCCAAGGCGTCCTTAAAACTGTCAGGGCAAAGCAGTACATTCATCGCACAACCTCCTTAAAACGTTGTCTCAGCGTGTTGTCGTTCTTTTTAATGTCTGTTGGCGAGCTTAGCGCGCTGCTTGGTGACACACCAGCCACGCAGGTAGCGAGAGGATTTATCATGAAGGCCATACCCCTTAGCATTACCTGCCTGTTGGCACTGGCGGGTTGTCAGACGGTTCCTGACCGGCTGCCCCAAGCGGAGCCTGCGCCAGCGGCGGCTTGTTACTTTCCCACCGACCCTCCCACCGACCCTCCCACCGACCAGTCTGCATCGGATGAAACGCTGAGCGTTTTGACGGCAAGCATCGATGTGCTGGAAGCCTGGGGGTTTTCGTTGGAGACCTCTGATACTGAACTTGGGCTAGTGAGTGCCTCCCGGGAGCGCGAGCTGATCGGCTACTACGACCGCTATGACTACGACTATGGCTACGGCAGCGGCTTCCGCCTGTTTGGCGGGTTGGGTATTGGTCGCGGTGTAGGGATTGGCGTGGGAGGCTCCTTCGGCCCAGGTTTTGGCCAGCAGCCCGTTGAGGTAGAGCGGGTATCGCTGCTTGCCCGCGATGGCCATCTGCGCATTTCAAGGGACATTCGACGCTTTGACCACCTGGGCGACCTGCGAGAATCCTATAGCGCCAGTAACGATGATTTCTGTGGCCGTTTCCAGGACGCTTTTTCGTCATCCGTCACACCGCAGGGGGCATCATGACACCGTTTCGCCATACCTCATGGGTAGCGCTCACGCTATGCGCCACGCTGTGGCTGGCAGGCTGTGCCACCACGCAACCTCTTGAACCGCGCGAGCTGCGCTATAGCGCGCCAATGGAGCAAACCTTCCGCGAGGCGGTAGCACTGATGATGGAGCAGGGCTATGTGATACGCCACGCTGATTTGACCTTAGGGCGCGCCGAGGCAAGCCTGGCACGCTGGCCGGAGTATCGCATCCAACTACAAGTAAGCGATGCACAAGGAGGCAGCTTAGTGAGCGTGTCAGCACTGCGCGGTAGCCAGCCGATACCGCCTTATGTGCTAGATCCCTGGCTCGTGGAGTTACAGCGCAAATTAGGAGAATTACCGTGATAAGAGCATGGCCACGGGTATCGGTTCGGCGCACCTGTCAGGCGTTGGTGGTGGGTAGCCTGTTGGCTAGCCCTTTAGCTATGGCGCACCCCCATGGCTGGATCGATATGAGCGTGCGGGTCATTACCAACGACGACGGTGCAGTCACCGGGCTTCATCAAACGTGGCGAATGGACCCCTTTTATAGCTTGGTCGTCATGGAGGAGTTGCAGCAGGTACCAGGCACGAGCCTGGAGCAGGGGCTGGATCAGTTGGGCAGTGAGATTCGCAATAACTTGACTCCTCAGCACTACTTTACCGAGGTGCGGATCGGCGACAAGCCGCAGACGTTTGGCGAGGTCACCGAGTACACCGCACTGGAGCGGGACGGCCGTTTAACGTTTATGTTTATTTTACCGCTGACCTCACCCCAGCCTTTGAGCGGTCAGGTGCTGGAGTATCAAGTCTTTGACCCCACGTACTACATCGAGATGGTACATGAGGAAGAGGGCGACGAGCCCTCTCCTCAGGCGCTGATTCTCAACGGCGAACCCGATTGCACGCTAAGCGTGCTACCCGCCGACCCCGATCCGGAGAAGGTGTTGCAGGCGTCACTACTAGACGTGGACGAGGAAGGCGAACCGGGATTAGGCCGCCACTTTGCGGAAACAGGGCGGGTGGATTGCCGCTAGCGGCCTGCCTGGCTGGTCATGTATAAAGTGTTACTTTATATCTTTTGTGCGGAGGGGGAATGCCGTTAACGGGACGACAGTTGGCCACTGGTGCCCTGGTGCTATTAGGCGTGGCGCTGCTGGTGTGGGCGGTACAGGCGAACTTACAGGGTGCCAGCCTGCAGCTACTTACGTGGCAGCGAGAACTACACCGCAGCCTGACCCTGGCGATTACCGAGTTGTCACGAACGCCTTCCACCGGCACGTGGCTAACGCTGCTTGGCGTGAGCTTCGCCTACGGCGTGTTTCATGCCGCAGGGCCTGGGCATGGTAAAGCAGTATTGGCCACCTATTTGGCGTCTCATGGCGGTGCGACTCGCCGGGCGCTAGGGCTCTCGTTTGCTGCCTCGCTACTGCAGGGCGTGACGGCCATTGCGATGGTGGCGATATTGGTACACGGGCTGGGCTGGGTGACGCGTCAAGCCATGGGCAGCGTGGTATGGGTCGAGCAGGCCAGTTTTCTACTAGTATCGCTGCTAGGGGCTTGGCTCTGCTGGCGGGCGGTGAAGCAGCTACGCCACGCCTACGCGGCTAGCAATAAGCCTGTGATAGAGCACACGCATGCTCATGACCACAGCCACAGCCACAGCCACGACCACAGCCACGACCACAGCCACTGCTGTGGCGGTGCCCATCACCTTGAACCCGAGCAGGCGTTGGATTGGCGTACGGCCTTGATGACCGTCGGGGCGATTGGTATGCGCCCCTGCAGCGGAGCGATCTTGATGCTAGGTGCCGCAAGCCTTTTAGGCCAATTTTACGTGGGGGTCGCGTCGGTGGTGGCGATGTCGCTGGGCACGGGCATTACCGTATCGATACTGGCCCTGGCGAGTATTGTAGCCCGAGGGTGGGCCACCAAGCGGCTACACAAGCAGAGCCAGCAACGGGTCGAGAAAGCGGCGGGCTGGGCGGCACTCACCGGTGGGGCCGTGATTATTGCGCTGGGAATTTCCTTAGCGCTGGCCGGTGCGGCGCAGCCTGCCAGCGGCCCGTTACTCAACGAGCCGCCCGCGCGTGGCTCAATGCTGGGCGGTTGAGCTTAAAGCGACAGCCCCTCAATTTGCGCTAGCAGCTGTTCCCGTCGCTCCCCCTGCTGGGCGAGCTCATAAGGCTTGGGAGTGCCGTTGCCCCACACCGGCGCGGGCCAGCTGGCGTCATCGGTATAGCGCACCACTAAATGGATATGTAGCTGGCTGACCACGTTGCCCAGCGTGGCGATATTGAGCTTGTCGCCCTGGAAGGCCTCTTTCATGGCCGCTCCCAGTTGAGTGGCCTCCTGCCAGAGCTGCGCTTGCTCCTCTTGACTGAGTTCAAACACTTCGCTGACCGATGCTACTCTGGGCACTAGCACCACCCAAGGGTAGCGAGCATCGTTCATCAGCAGAGCGCGGCAAAGCGGTAGGTCGGCGAGGGGAAAGGTATCGGCCTCTAAGCGTGGATCGATTTCAAAGGTTGCCAAACGGAGTGCTCCTAAGCCAAACGGTTAGACTAGCATCATAGCAGGCAACGGTTATGTCAGGGAAAACAGGTGAAATGATTAAAACCTGTTACGCTGAAAACACTCCCAGGCGGTAAGGCTGCCGCCGGAGCTTCCCGATGTTGAATGACTTGTTAAGGAGAACACCATGAAAAAACTACTGGCGACTAGCTTTATTCTGCTCATCACTGCGGGTGCTCTAGCGGGCTGCAACACCATTGCAGGGGCAGGACAAGACGTTGAAGAGGGCGGCCAAGCAGTACAGGACGCCGCGAGTTAAGGTTCGGTCTAACGGTTTATTGTACAATGTGCGGGCTAGGCAGCAATGCCTGGCCCGCACTGCTATCGAGACAGGGATTTGTGGAGGGAGGTAAATAATGACGCCAGGAAAGCTTTGGATGACCACCACTCAGCGCCATATAAAAGGTCTGGGCAGTGCGCTGGCCGTGATGCTGCTAGCCGGGTGTAGCAGCGCGCCCAATGAGTCCGCCGTGCCTAAGCCGCCGACGGTCGATCAAACCGCGCCGACTAGCCAAACATGCGATGCCAGCGCCGTGCAGTATGCCATTGGTGCGCCCTTTGATGAGGCCAACTTGGCGACGCTAGAAGAGCAGAGTGGCGCTCGTCAGGTGCGCGTGCTGCGCCCCGGCACGGCCGCGACCATGGATTTCCGTGACGACCGGCTCAATATTCATCTGGAAAGCAACGACATGATTGAGGCACTGCGCTGCGGCTAACGCAAAATCAGCCATACGCAGGCGGCGGTGAGAACGCCCATGGTGATGTTAAACCCGCGCCATGCTCGGTCGCTTTTGATCCACTGCCCGATGGCGCTGCCAAACGCGGCCCACAGGGCAATGCAGGGCAGCGCCACCAGCTCCGCAAACCCGGCCAGTACGAAGGCATTGATGGCCGGCTGGCCGCTTTCCGGTAGAAAACCCGCCATCAGCGCCAGCCCCATCACCCACGCTTTGGGATTAGCGAACTGGAACATGGCCGCCTGCCAAAACGTCAGCGGCACCCCGTGCTGGCTACCGTGTAAGTTGGGCGGCGGTGCGGTGGCGATTTTCCAGGCAAGGTAGAGCAAATAAGCACTCCCTACCCAACGCAGTGTGGTTTGCACCACAGGGAAGCGTTCAAACAGTACGCCTAACCCCAGCGCAATGCCGGCAAACAGTAAAAAGCAGCCTCCTAAAATCCCCCACATATGCGGCATCGTACGTCGAAAGCCAAAGTTAGCCCCCGAAGCGGTAAGCATGATGTTATTGGGCCCAGGGGTGAGCGTCATCGACATCATATAGAGCGCGGCAGGGCCAAGGATTAGCCATTCACTATGCATTTTTTGTACCCATACAATTTTGATGATTGAGTTGTTGGTGGGCGTTTTTGTTAGCATAATGTGGCTAATTTTCACGTCAAAGGTTTTATTGTCACCATGACAATTTGGGTGCCTACGCTTGAACACATAACCGGCCCACGCTATCGGGCGATTGCCCAGGCGATTGGTGATGCCATTACCAGCGGTGAATTAGCGCCAGATGACAAGCTGCCGCCTCAGCGACGATTGGCGGATGCGTTAGGCGTCACCGTGGGCACGGTCACCCGTGGCTATGCTGAAGCAGAGCATCGCGGCTGGGTGAGTGCCCGGGTAGGCAGCGGCACCTACGTGAAACAGCGCGGGCCAGCCTGTGTATTTGGCGGTCAGCCTGCCACGCGAGCCGGTGACGACACGATTGATTTAAGCCTCAGCCTACCGCCGCCCCACGCCCTGCGAGAGCAGGCGATGAGCACGGCACTGAGTGCGCTAAGCACCTCGGCGGATGCGCTCAGGCGCAGCGTGGCTTACTCAAGTTCTCAAGGCAGTGACCACCACCGCGCCGCTCTCTCTCAGTGGCTCACTCAGTTAGACATGACCCTGAACGCTGAGGAGTTGCTGATTACCCAAGGCGGGCAACACGGCATTAGCCTAACGCTCGGCACACTTTTGCGCCCGGGGGAGCTGGTCGCCGCGGATGCGCTGACGTACCCAGGAGCCATCAGTGCAGCCCAGCAGGCGCATCTCAAGGTGGTCGGCATTCCCTTTGATCAAGATGGAATGTGTATGGAGGCGCTGGAAGCACAGTGCGCCCGCCAGCCGCCCCGCTTGATTTACCTCACCCCCGATCAAAACAACCCCACCGGCCTCTGCCTGAGCGAAGCACGCCGGGAGCAGCTTGTGGCTTTAGCAAGGCGCTACGATATATGGCTACTGGAGGATGGCGTACAGTACCTACCCGTCGAACAGCGCGGCACGCCGATGTATCAGCTCGCGCCAGAGCGCACGCTGTTTGTGTTTAGCACGGCGAAAGTGCTGGCAGGCGGGCTGCGTATGGGCGTGCTGCGCGCGCCGCCTGCGCTGTTGGAGCGGCTGGCGGCGGCCTTGAGGGCGCAAAGTTGGATGGTGCCACCACTCATGGTGGATTTGGTCTGCCACTGGGTGAGCCAGCCCACCGCACACGAGCTGCTGGCGTGGCAAACCCAGGAGCTGGCAGTGCGCCAGCAGATCGTGACGGACTATCTGGCGGGCTATTCGCTGAGCCGCCAGCCAAACGGCAGCAATGTATGGCTAACGCTACCCGATGGCGTGCGGGCGCTAGAGCTGTGCGAACGGCTCAGTCAGCAGGGCGTCAAAGTGACCAACGCGGAACCCTTCTGCGTGGGCAGCGCCCCCGCACCCCAGGCGGTGCGGATTTGCATCGGGGCTGCCGCCGACCAAACGGCGCTCAAGCGTGCGCTGGCGATCCTTCGAGCGAGCCTTGAGCAGCCGCCCCTGGCGACCGCAACGGTCTAGCTAGTCGTAGCGATCTTTCCAACCCTGATGGCGCACCTGCTCTTTGAGCATGTCGAGCACGTCGTAAAGCACCTGTTCGGTCACTTTGGCGCTGGTGTCGTCGACGGTCAACCAACTGTCAAAGCTGGTGTCGGCGGTGCGCTCGACGAGTTGACGAAAGGCGGGGGAGTGCATGCCTTGCGCCATTTCATCCACCAGCCGCTGGGCGACGCTGCTGATAGAAGCTTGCATCGCGCTTGATGCGGTTTTTCCCATGGGTAAGCGGTGTAGTCGTTGAATTTCCGGGCTCTCCCGCAGCGTGCGGCTCACCAGATCATCGATGGCCGCCATAATGGCGGGGCGATTTTGCTGATAGGCTCGGCCTGCCGTGGCTTCCAAGCGCTCGGCAATTTCATGGATCAGCTGGGTTTTACGCGGCATGATCACCCGCTCGATGACGCGCTCGGTGAGCGAGTCGCTGGCCACGATCTGCTCCTGAACATTGCCCAGCAGGCGTAGCGCAATACGGTCAGAGAGTTCTTCCAGCAGAATATCGTAGTACTTGGCAAAAAACCGATAGACCGACCAGCGCGTCACGTCGATCAAGCGCAGCCGATGTAGCCGGTGCAGGAGCGAGATGACGCGAAACACGCGCAGCCAACGGAACCCGCTGAGCGGAATGCAGCCTAGTACGTCGTACCAGTGCACAAAGGGGTAAAAGAACCAGCGGTGATAGCGCCGCTCGGCAATTGCCACGGCCCAGCCCAGCAGCACATCGGCAATAAAGAAACTGACAAAGACCAAATCAATGGCAATAAATCGGCTGTGAATCGCCGTATCGTAAAAACGGTGAAAACCAGGCGCGATAGCGGCAATCGCTTGGTTGATCGGGCCAATCAGAAACAGTGAGTCAAACAGCAGCAGGCTAAGGTTAATAATAACGGCGGCGAGGATCAGCAGATCCCAGCCGATGTGCGCATACTCAACGGCCTTGGGAAGGCGGGGATAGCGCTGCCTGATGGGCATGATGACTCCTTGTCGTTGAAAGTAGAGCAGCGCTTAGCGCTGCTGGTGATGCTGCTGGGTCAGCTCCTCTTCACGCTCTGCCTGTTTGCGTAGCTTCTTGCGCAGCGCGGCTTTTTCGAAGCGCAGCTTCTGCAGCGGGGTCTCCAGCGCCAGGGGCGGCACCCGGGCAGGTTTGCCGTCGGCGTCCACGGCCACCATGGTGAGGTAACAGCTATTGGTATGGCGAATCAGCTTCTGGCGAATATCCTCGGCCACTACCTTAATGCCAATTTCCATGGAGGAGCGCCCCACGTGATTCACGCTGGCGAGAAACGTCACCAGCTCGCCTACATGGATCGGCTGTTTGAACAGCACCTGATCCACCGAGAGCGTCACCACATAGTGGCCGGAGTAGCGGCTGGCGCAGGCGTAGGCGACTTCATCGAGTTTCTTAAGAATAGCACCGCCGTGCACTTTACCGCTGAAGTTCGCCATATCCGGCGTCATCAAGACCGTCATGGAGAGCTCGTGCTGGCCCGGTAAGGCGCTGTGTTCAAGGCTCTGGTCTGAGGCGTTGGGTACAGCAGAGGCGTCGGACATAAAAGTCACCTTACGATTAAAAATGCCCGCCCCCAGGCGATACCACAGGGGCGGGTGTTGACATCGTGCTTAGCTGCTTAGAACCACACTAAGCCCACGGAAATGATAATACCGGTAATCAACAGCTGGATCAGGCAGAAGCCCATGATGTCCTTAGCTTTCAAGCCGGCAATCGCCAGCACTGGCAGTGCCCAGAACGGCTGCAGCAGGTTAGTCCAGGCATCGCCCCAGGCCACCGCCATGGCCACGCGGGCAATATCGGCACCCAGCGCTTCTGCGGCAGGCAGCATGACCGGTGCCTGTACCGCCCACTGGCCACCACCGGAAGGCACAAACAGGTTCACGATACCGGCGCTGATGAACGACCAGAACGGCAGCGAGTTAGCGGTTGCAAACGAGACCAGCCACTCCGACATGCTCTGGGCCAGGCCCGACTGCACCATGATCGCCATAATGCCCGCATAAAAGGGGAACTGGATGACGATGCCCGCGCCGCCCTTGATGGCTTCGTTCAGGCTGGTAAGCAGGTTGCGCGGTGTGCGGTGCAGCACGATCGCCAGGAACAGGAACATGAAATTCACCACGTTCAGGTTCAGGCTGCCGCCGCGCAGCAGGAAGTGGTCCAGCAAGAACAGCAGGCCAGGTACACCTACCAGCAGGGCCAGCGGCATGCTGTTTTCGAGCTTTTCGGCAGGTCGCGTGATGCGGCCTACGGGCTCTGGCTCGTCGTCTAGCAGTTTGGGATCGACGTACACGCTGTCTTTTTCATCGGGCAGCATCATACGGTTGACCAGCGGTACGGCGATAAAGAGACACACCACAATGGCCAAGTTGAAGAAGGCGAAAATGGTCGAACCCGTGCCAATGACACCGATCTGATCGGCAGAGAAGTGGCCTTCGGTGGCAATCGTCAGCGGCACCGAACCGGCCAAGCCGCCGTGCCACACCACGAAGCCCGAGTAGGCGCTGGCCACCAACAGGCGGTAATCGACCTTGATCAGCCGGGCCAGTTCTTTGGCGAACAGAGCACCGACCACCAGGCCAAAGCCCCAGTTGATCCAGCTAGCGGCTAAAGAGACCAGCGTGACGAGAATAATTGCGCCGCCGGGCGACTTCGCAGTACCGGCAATTTTTTGCAGAATGCGTTTTACCGGTGGCGAACTTGCCAGCATAAAGCCGGTGACCAGCACCAACAGCATCTGCATCGAGAAGGTGAGTAGCCCCCAGAAACCGTCGCCCCACATACGCAGCACGGCCAAGGGTGTTTGGCGCTCCACGGCAATGGCGGCCACAGCGGCAATCAGGGTCAACAATAGAACGAAGATATACGGGTCTGGTAAATAACGCTCGACCAGCTTAACTGCTGGTTTTGATATGAGTTTTAGCATGGAGTGCTCACTTTATTCGTTATTAGGAAGTGCGCGGCTAATATACGGCGGTGCGGCACAATTTTCACCCCTCAACGGCCAATGCGTCGGGTGCTTAACATTGTTACATCACCTTACGTTAGCGCAGTTTGCTCGCCTTGCCCGTTGTGGCGTTCAACGCTGCTGATCAAAGGTGAGAAACGCCGGATGACGGCCGCCAGCGGGTCAGCCGGTAGTGCCGATAATAGCCAATGAGCACGGCCGAGCGGGTGAGCATAAAAAGTGTGAAGGCTAGCCAGAGGCCGTGATTGCCCAGCCCCTGGCATAGCCACCAGCTAGGCAGGTAGACTGCGAGGCCCGCAAAAATGCTGTTGCGCATCTCGCGTACCGCCGTGGTGCCGATAAACACGCCGTCAAGCAGGTAGCTCCAGACGGCAATCAGCGGCATGACCACCATCCACGGCAAATAGCTGGCGGCGGTGACGCGCACGTCGCTCAATCCGGTCAGCATTGCGATCAGTTGATTACCACCCAGGGCAAAAAGCAGCGCCGCCGCAGCGGATGTCCAGAAAGAAAACTGTGCCGTGGCCCGCACCGTGGCGGCAAACTCTCGCCAATCGCGACGCCCGTAAGCGCGCCCTACTAGCGACTCAGCCGCGTGGGCAAAGCCATCCAGCGCGTAGCTGGTCAGCATAATAAATTGCAGCAGCACGGCATTGGCGGCGAGCACGGTATCGCCCTGACGGGCGCCTTGCGCTGTAAAAAACGCCATGGCAAACAGTAGTCCAAGCGTTCGCACAAACAGGTTCGCATTAACACTAAGTAGCGCCGAATAGGCCTGCAGTGCCAATAGGCGCTGGCGTTGAAAGTGGCCTTCAAGATGCCCCAGCTGGCGCAGCACCAAGTAGCCACCGAACAGCAGCGCGCTGTAGTCAGCGAGCACGCTAGCCAGCGCTACGCCGTTACTGGTCATCCCCAGGCCCACCACAAACCATAGGTCGAGCACGATATTGACGCTATTGGTCAGCACCAGAATCATCAGCGTGACGCGGGAGTTCTGCTGCCCTAAAAACCACCCCAAAATGGCGTAGTTGGCCAGTACGGCAGGGGCAGACCAGAGGCGAATCTCGGCATACTCGCGGGCCAGCGGCGTGGCCTGTACGCTGCCATCTAGTAGCCATAGGCCAAGCGAGATGAGCGGTGTGCCAAACACGATTAATAGTGTGCCGATGACACCTGCCATGATCAGCGACTGGCCTAGCAAGTTGCGCACGTCACTAGGCGACTCGCGCCCTATGGCCTGGGCGACCAGTCCGGTGGTGCCCATGCGTAAAAAGCCAAAGCCCCAGTAGAGAAAGCTAAATAGCGTTGCGCCAAGGGTCACGCCGGCCAGGTAGCGAGAGTCGGGTAAGTGCCCGACCACGGCGGTATCCACCAAACCGAGTAGCGGTACGGTGATATTGGAGAGAATGATGGGCCAAGCGAGGGTCCAAATACGCATTCAGAGTGACCTTCGCTCGCAAACGTTCAGGCACATCTTAAGTGGGCGAGTTAAGCGGCAGTAATGATGCGATACTTCTCCATCAACTGCTCTTGGGTCTCGGGGCGCTCTGGGTCGAGGGGAATACAGTCCACCGGACACACCTGCTGGCACTGAGGCTCGTCGAAGTGGCCGACGCACTCGGTGCACAGGTTGGGGTTGATCACGTAAATCTCCTCACCGGGAGAGATCGCGTCGTTGGGGCATTCCGGTTCGCAGACGTCGCAGTTAATGCATTCGTCGGTGATCATCAGGGCCATGGGCATACCTCACGAATGGCGTGTCACTCGGGTTTTAGATACCCGAGTGTTTTACTCAACAATATCGATAGCTAGGTAGTGTAGTGCTTACGCAGCGCCTCTGCGACCTGCGGGTGCACCAGCGGGGAAATATCGCCACCCAGCTTGGCAATTTCCCGCACGATGGTCGAGGAGATATAAGAGTTTTCCACTGCCGGGGTAAGAAACACGCTCTCAAGCTCAGGATTTTGAGCGCGGTTCATATTGGCCAACTGCAGCTCGTACTCAAAATCGGAGACCGCGCGCAGGCCGCGCAGAATAATCGTCGCGCCCTGTTCGTGCATCATGGTAGTGAGCAGCGTTGAGAAGCCAATCACGCTGACATTCGGCAGCGATGCGCACACCGATTGGGCCAGCGCAATTCGCTCCTCTAAATCCAGGCTTGGGTGTTTGCCGGGGCTGGCTGCCACGGCAATCACCACTTTGTCGAACATCCGCGCGCCGCGCTCGATCAGGTCGAAGTGGCCGTTGGTGATCGGGTCGAACGTGCCAGGATAGACAGCGATATTCTCGCGGCGGGTGGTCATGTCGGCGTCTCCTCGTCTAGCGAACCAAACGGATTGTCGGCGGCCAGCGAAACCGCATGCTCGTACCCGGGGATCTTAATGCGGTCTGCGTGAATCTCAAGCTCCGGGCCTTCCAGCACCGCTTCGCCAAACTGGTAGCGGGGGGCGTAGCGCCCGCGATCGGCCTCGGCGAGATAGGCAGCGGCGTTAGCGCGTACCGCTTCGCGGCGACCTTTCCACGCTTCTATCGCGGCGCTGCCGTGGCGCTTGGTGAGTAGACGCTCGGTCACCTCTGGCGAGAGCACCACGCCGGTGGCGTTATTACCGCCAAAGCCTTTGGCGTTGATAAAGGCAGCATCGGCGGTAAATGCTTGAGGAGTCGTGAAAAAGCGCAGCCGCTCGGCGTAGACGTCATCGGCCACCGCATCCAGCGTGGGGATACCCGGCAGCAAACCGTGAGCGAAGCTGCCCAGGGCGCTGGCCAGCTGATCACCTGCCGCTGACCCTTGGGAGTGGCCGATGAACGCTTTAATGGCCACCACCGGCCACTGCTTGATGCCGTTCGCGCGGGCGATTTCATCGAATACGTGGGATTCGGTGGTGCGGTTTTTCGGCGTGCTGGTGCCGTGGGCATGAAGGAAGGTGCGTTCTTTCAGCGCGGTCTCTCCCAGCATGTCTTTGACCAGCGCGGCGGCTTTACCCAGGGTGATGTAGTTGCCGATGCCCGGCGCGGAGATAGAGCGCTTATAGCCGTCGGCATTGACAAACACATCGGGCACCGCGCCGAGAATATCGGCCCCTAGCTCTAGGGCAAGGCTGTCGTCCATCAGCAGCAGGAACTGGCTCGCTTCTGCCATGGTGAACCCGCAGTTGCGGGCAAACGGACGGCAGGCGCGCTGATAATCAGCGTCGGTCAGCAGCTCCAGGGCATCCAGCGCTTTTAGGCTGGCGTCATCGGCCAGCGCGCCCATGGCACGGAAGCCTTCGATAATTTCCGGGGTAATCGGCGCATCGGCGGTGCCCACCATCACCACCCGGCGACGGCCTACGCGGATATCGTCAATGCCCAGGCGCAGGTTGTAGAGGAAGCTGGCGCAGGCGCCTAGCGCTGCGCCGGTGCCGCCTACGCTGCCGAGTACATAGGCATTGAGGAAGTCAGCGGGCATCTGTCCATAGCCCAGCGGCATCTGCTTGGAGGTGGCGCGCTGGCCGGTCACCAAGCTTTTCAATAAGCCGCCCCAGCCCTGGTCATCGAGCTGGCCAATCGAGTTGCCCGCGTACACAGCGATATGGTCGGGGTTGAGCTGCTGGCGCAGGGTTTCCCAAGAGAGGCCGCTGGCGCCCAAGCAGTCGCTGGCGCCAAACACCGCCATGGAGAGCCCGCGAGGATGGTGCACGCTGCGGTAAAGGCTGGCTGGGTCAAAGCCGCTCGGCAGTTGCGCGGCAGCCCGCACTTTAGGCTCTTGGGCGTCCGGTAGCAGCACGTCGAAGATGCCCGCAGGAATAGTCACCTCGACTTCACGGGTATCGATTTCGCGCACCTGCCACCCATCGGGCAACTGGTCGGGTAGCTGGCGGCGGCGCAGTGTCACGCGCAGCGGCTCTGCCAGCGCCAAATCGGCTCGTCGGTTTGCCGGCAGGCCAGGGGCGAGAAAGCGCGGGTCTTCATTGCGGCGAATCAGCGTGTGGTTAAGCACCTGATCGCGCAGCATCTGGGCAGGGGCGTCAATGGGCTGCCCTGCGCTGTCGTGCCATCCGTTGTCGGAGTGCTCGGCAAGGCGCATAAGCGCTGCCAAGCTTTCCACGGTTTGGCGCTGCTGGTCAGCAGGAAGAGCATCAAGCACGGTGCGGCGGAAGGCCTGATGGCCCGAGGTTCTGCCGGCGGGATTGATGCCGCCCATGCCGACAATCACCGGTAAGTGTGACAAGCCGGGTTCCTCGTGGTGCGGTGGTTTTTAATAACGGTTATTGTCAGACCGTGTCGAAAACCTTAACCGATCTGAGCTTAATAGTGAGCTTACAAAAAGGCTCGGGCGTGATCATAGCACCGGGCGTGCAACGGCGTCATGCCGAGTGCGCGGGAGACTGATAGAATCACGCTTTTTTTAACCCAGGGGATGGCATGCAGCACACCTCACGGCCAGTGATTTCCAATCAGCCAGGTCCGCATCACGATGTGGCGCGCCGAGTAGCGCGCGCGTTAGCGCATCCGCTGCGCAAACCCATTGCTGACCACACGCGCCGAGCGTTTGAGCAGGCCGATGCGTGGCGCCAGCAGCACTCTGCACCGTTGATTCTCGACGCAGGTTGCGGAGTAGGACTATCGACCCGGCGGATAGCCATACAGTTCCCCCACCACAGCGTGATTGGCGTTGACCGCAGTGAGGACCGTCTGGGCCGGGAGCACGGTGAGCTGCCGGAAAACGCCCTGCTGGTGCGTGCCGATCTGGTCGATTTCTGGCGACTGGCCCTGGAAGCAGGCTGGACGCCCGAGCGCCACTACCTGCTGTATCCCAACCCTTATCCTAAATCAGCACACTTGAAAATGCGCTGGCATGGCCATCCGGTTTTCCCCACACTGTTAGCCCTGCGCGGGCGGCTCGAGCTGCGTTCGAACTGGCAGCTCTATGTGGAAGAGTTTGCCCAGGCCGTGGAGGTCGTCACCGGCCAAAAGGCAAGCGTTGCCCCGTTGCACCCTAATGGTGACTATCTCACCCCGTTTGAAGCCAAATATGACCAAAGTGGCCAAACACTTTGGCGTTTGTGCATCGACCTGGAGCGCCCATGATATTTGTTTATTTGATTCTCGCGATTGTGGCAGAGGTGATTGCCACCAGTGCGTTAAAAGCCTCTGTGGGTTTTACTCGGCCACTGCCGAGCCTGCTGGTCGTTGGAGGCTACGGGGTGGCGTTCTATTTATTGAGCTTGGTACTACGTACGCTGCCGGTAGGGATTACCTACGCCATTTGGGCGGGCTTAGGTATTGTCTTGGTCACCCTGGTCGGGATTGTCGTCTTTGGTGAAAAGCCCGACCTGCCTGCGGTGTTTGGCATCAGCCTGATTGTGGCCGGGGTGGTCACTCTGCAGGTCTTCTCTAAAATGAATGTGCATTGAGGTAGCTCAAAGTGACGTGTTTTCGCAACTTCTCCACGCGCTGGCTGCGCAACGGTATCGTCGCGGGGGTAACGACCGCTGCGCTGTGCGCCAGCTCGGTGCTCTGGGCCGACTTCACCCGGCTGAGTCAGTTAGAAGCAAAAGGGTTTTCGGTCAGCGCTGAAGCGCGCCTGTTAGATGCCGATAGCGGTAGTAACCCACTGCTGGGCAGACTTAATCCAGAGCGTCAGCTCTCACCCGCCTCGGTGACAAAAGCCTATATGTCGGCCGCGCTGCTTAATCGTTTCGGCCCCCAGCATCGCTTCACTAGCCAGTTAGTGAGTACCGGCCAAGTGGATAACGGCGTGCTACGCGGTGATTTGGTCTTTGAAGGCGGCGGTGACCCAGGTTTGACGACGGAAGACCTGTGGCGGCTCGTCCAGCGCCTGCAGCTTGCCGGGGTAACGCACGTTGATGGGGCGCTGGTGGTCAGCCAGTGGCGCTTTGGCCCAGTGGAGTGCATCACCACTGATCGCTGCAACGCGCGTACCCGAGTCACCAACGCCTATAGTGCGCCGCTAACCTCGGCAGGCGTCAATTTTGGTACGTGGTGTGTCAATGTGGCGCCTGCCGCGACCCCTGGTGAACCCGCACGAGTGGGTCTGTGCGATAGTCAGGCACCGTTGATCGTGATTGATAATCAGGTGGTAACGCGCCCGGCGAACAGTGGCACGGAGATTAGCGCCGAGCGCATCACCGATGAGCGTGGCGATGTGATGCGTTTGACGGGGCAAATTTCCACCAACGCTATCGCTCGGGATGTTTACCGTGGCGCGGGTGACGCCGCTGAAAAAACCGCTCAGGTAATGCTCAGCATGCTCAATCAGGCGGGCGTTAGCGTGCGTGACCCGTGGCGGGTAAGCTCAACCCAGCCGCCAAGCAGCGCCCAGCGCCTTGCCGCAGTGGATAGCCAGCCGCTCCAGGAGCTGTTACTGCGCACCATGAACTACTCCAATAACTATATGGCCGATGTGCTGGCGCTGAACTTGGTGGAAACACCCCAAGCGCAGCTGCGTCAGGCAGGGCAGGCCATTGAAACCTATGTGCAGAGCTTGCCTGGGCACGGCCCGGTCACACTGCACAGCGGCAGCGGTTTAACCACCGATAACCGCACCTCGGCGCACGGTGTCAACGTAATGCTGGAGGACATGTTCCGCCAAAGCGCGCTGTTCCCAAGCTTCGTGGCCTCTTTCCAGTCGCCCGCCAACGGCGTGATGCGCTTTATCCGTCGTGGCTCACCTACCTTTCAAAATAACGTCATGCTGAAAACCGGCACGCTCAACCAGCCGTTTGCCGTACGTGCCGTGGCAGGCTATTTCCGCACGGCCCAAGGGCGCTGGGGGGTGTTTAGTGTGTTAGTGAACGGTAGCGGCAGTACCCCCTACCTCAGCTGGCCCGAGGTGCTTGACCCACTGTCGTTAGATTTAGATGCAATGATTTTAGCTAATTAATTAAACGCTTAGGTGAGGCAACGGGCATGAAGCCACGTCACACAGGATTAACCCATTTATTGCACTCCACGCGCTACTCTTGGAAAGGCCTGAAGGCGGCGTTTCGTAATGAGGCTGCCTTTCGTCAGGAGTTGGCGATTACTGCCGTGCTGCTGCCATTTGCCTGGTGGATTGGCGAAGGCCCGATCAGTTGGCTGCTGCTGGTCGGCAGTCTGTTTCTCGTGCTGATTGTCGAGCTGCTCAACAGCGCCATCGAAAACGTGGTCGACCGTATCGGCACCGAACACCATGAGCTGTCAGGGCGTGCCAAGGACATCGGCTCGGCCGCGGTGATGCTGTCGCTGATGATGGCGGGGCTGACCTGGGGGCTGTTAGGCTGGGAAAAATGGATGGGCTAGTTGGCCTAGAATGGCGTTGAGAATCATAACAATCGCTTGGCAAAGAGGTGCTTATGCAGACCAATGATGCGTTATTCCCCACGACAACGCTTCCCAAAGCGCTTGCACCTGCTGCCGAACAGGCACAACAGCGCCTCAGCGAGGCCCTAAGCCAGGCGGATAATATCGCCTCAATGACCAAGCAGCCGCTGCCCTCCAGTAGTTGGGAGGCGCTCGCTCCTGCCCGCCGGGAAGCGCTGGCTCGAGTGGTCACTATCTCCACCTTCGCCCTTGATACGTTGGCGCGCTTTCCCCACTGGCTGGCCGAGCTGGATGCGGCAGGGGAGTTGGATAGCGCGCCCAGCAAAGAAGCGCTGACTCAGTGGTTGGATGATGCTCTGGAGAGCGCCGAGGACGAAGATGCCCTGCACCGGGCGCTGCGCCGTTTTCGTCGAGCGCGCATGCTGGGCATTGTTTGGCGCGATCTAAATCGCCTCGACGGTGCCACCATGTGGGATACCGCCCGATCGGTCTCTTGGCTGGCGGAAGTATGCACCGAAGCGGCGCTTGGCTGGCTGGAGCGTTTTTATGCATCCCGCTGGGGGACACCTGCCGCTCGCAGTGATGGTGAGCCTCAGCGGCTGGTGGTACTGGGAATGGGTAAGTTGGGCGCGGGGGAGCTCAACCTATCGTCGGATATCGATCTGATTTTTGCCTTCCCTGAAAAGGGCGAGACTGAAGGTGGTCGCAAACCGCTAGAGCATCAAGAGTACTTTACCAAGCTTGGCCAGCGCCTGATCGCCGCCCTGGATGCCATGACGGCGGATGGTTTTGTGTTCCGTGTAGATATGCGCTTGCGCCCGCTGGGCGATGGCGGCCCGCTGGTAGGCAGCTTTTCGATGCTCTCCAGCTACTATCAAGACCAAGGCCGTGAGTGGGAGCGCTACGCCATGCTGAAGGCGCGGCCTGTGGCGGGGGATATCGACGCGGGCCAAGAGCTGCTGGCAAGCCTACGGCCGTTTGTGTATCGCCGCTATCTGGATTTTGGGGCCATTGAGTCGCTGCGCGAGCTGAAGGCAATGATCAATCGCGAAGTGAAACGCAAAGGCATGCAGAGCAACATCAAGCTGGGGCCGGGGGGCATCCGCGAGGTGGAGTTCGTGGTGCAGGCGTTTCAGCTGATTCGCGGCGGGCGTGATACTGAGCTGCAGGTCACCTCGCTGCAAACAGCGCTCAAGCGCTTGCCCGAGCTTGGGCTGCTGCCTCAAGCCGTGGTGGACGAGCTACTGCCGGATTACGCCTTCCTGCGCGATGTGGAGCACGCCCTTCAAGCGCTGGAAGATCGCCAAACCCAAATGCTGCCCACCGATGATGAGGACCGCGAGCGCGTCGCTTTCGCCATGGGGCACGAGGATTGGCCCGGGCTTATCGCCCAGCTAGATGAGGTCCGCGAGCGGGTGCGCCAGCACTTCGACGCGGTGATCGCCGACCCTGAAGAAGAGGCCGATGAAGAGCAAAGCGACGCCAGCCTCTCCCAGTGGCGGCTATTGTGGCGCGGTGAACTTGAAGAGGATGAGGCTCAGGCCCTTCTCAGCGAAGCGGGCTTTAACGAATCGGAAAAAGCACTCAAACGATTAAAAAGCCTTTATCACTCGCGCGCCGTGCAGAGCATGCAGCGTATTGGTTTTGAGCGCTTGGATGCACTGATGCCGCTGCTACTGGCTGCCGTGGCGCAGAGCGATACGCCGGACACGGCCCTGGCTCGGGTGCAGCCGTTGATCGAGGCGGTGCTACGACGCACCGCCTATCTGGCGCTGCTGCGCGAAAATCCGCATACCCTTGAGCATTTGATGCGGCTATGTTCGGCGAGCCCTTGGATTGCTGAACAGTTGGCACGCTACCCCATCCTGCTGGATGAGTTGTTAACCCCCGATACGCTCTACACGCCCGCCGATAAATCGCGGCTTGCCGACGAATTGCGTCAAACGCTCAACCGTTTACCCGAGGATGATGAAGAAGCGCAGCTAGAAGCACTGCGGGTGTTCAAGCATGCGCAGATGCTGCATGTGGCCGCCTCGGATGTGGCGGGTACGCGTCATCTGATGAAAGTAAGCGATTACTTAACCTATATCGCAGAAGTTATTTTAGACGCGGTGCTGGCGATGGCGTGGAAGCATGTCACCCGCAAGCACGGTGCGCCTGCGGGGTGTAACAACCGCGAACCTGCCTTTTTGATTATTGGTTATGGCAAGCTGGGCGGCATTGAGCTGGGCTACGGCTCTGACCTGGATCTGGTGTTCCTGCACGATAACGACGGTAAAGGCAGTACCGACGGCCCTCGGCCTTTGGATACGCCGGTGTTTTTCACTCGCCTGGGCCAGCGCATCATTCATCTGCTGACTGCGGTAACCCCGGCGGGCAGTCTTTATGAAGTGGACATGCGCCTTCGTCCATCAGGGAATGCGGGGCTGCTCGTCACGTCGCTGGACGCGTTTGCCGAGTATCAGCATCAAAATGCCTGGACCTGGGAACATCAGGCGCTGGTGCGGGCCAGAGTGGTGGCGGGCAGTGAGGCGCTGGCCGATAAGTTTGACGAGCTGCGTGGTTCGATTTTACGCCGCGAGCGCGACCCGCAGGCGCTGCGTGATGATGTGGTGAGCATGCGCCATAAAATGCGTGATCACTTGGGCACGAAAGGCGAGGGCGCCAAATCTGAGCGGGGCGATGGCGAAAATGCCAGCACAGATGCCACGTTTAGCTTGAAGCACGATGCAGGCGGCATGGTGGATATCGAGTTTCTCTGTCAGTACGCCGTGCTCGCGCTCTCCCATCAAACGCCCGCGCTGATCACCTATAGCGATAATATTCGCATTTTGGAAACTCTGGCCGAGAGCGGGCACATCACCCAAGTGGAGGCTGAGCAGCTACGCGAGGCTTACCTGGCCTACCGCAGTCGTACTCACCGCGCGGCGTTGACCGGTGAAAAGGCGTTAGGGCAGGTTAAAGAGTTTGCGGAGCACCGTCAGATAGTGACCGCACTGTGGCAGCGTTTTCTGGAACCTTGATTGGCGGGCAGGGCGTTTTTCAGTAGCATCAGTAAAAAGCTAGCCTGATAACGACTGGCCTAAAAAACGGCTGCTCCCATATCAATCGTTTTAATCACAGCAGTTCCCATAACAGCAGTTCCAATAAAAACAAGGACGACACAATGCGCACTCCTTTTCCTGTGCGGCCTAGCAGCGAGGTGGCTGGTCAATGATCGGTCAAATTTTAGCCACGCTGCTGCCGGTGTTTTTGATTGCCGGTAGCGGTGCCGCCTACGGACGATTCCGCACTCCCGATATTCGCAGTTTAAACACCCTCAATATGGAGCTGTTTGTTCCACTGCTGGTGTTTGCCGTGCTAGCCGACCGCCAAGCGCCCCTGGCGGAGTACGCCTGGCTCGCCAGCGCTGCCGCGCTGGTGGTGCTGGGGTCAGGGTTAGTGCTGTGGCCGGTGGTGAAGTGGCTTGGGTTGGACAGTAAGGTCTTTCTGCCGCCAATGATGTTCAATAATTCCGGCAATATGGGGGTGCCGCTGCTGGTGCTGGCTTTCGGGCCGGAAGCGCTGCCAGCGGCGGTGGTAGTGTTTATCGTGGAGATGCTGCTGCACTTTTCGGTGGGGCTTTACATGCTGGACCCGCGCACTTCGCTGTGGCGGATGCTTAGAATGCCCATCGTGGCGGCCAGTTTGGCAGGGCTGCTGGTTAATGTAGGGGGCGTGCCGCTGCCGGGCTGGCTGCTGGAAGCCATGCATATGCTGGGTGGTGTGTGCATTCCGCTAATGCTATTTGCGCTGGGCGTGCGCCTGCTGGAAATCGACTTTAGCGACTGGCGAACAGGGCTACTGGGGGCGTTGCTTTGCCCGCTCTCTGGGCTGGTGATTGCGCTGCCGCTCATGTGGCTGCTGCCGCTGAATCCGTTGCAAACAGCCACCTTGTTAGTATTTGCCGCGTTGCCGCCAGCGGTATTGAATTACTTGGTGGCCGAGCAGTACAAGCTCGCCCCTCATAAGGTGGCGTCGTTGGTGTTGATCGGTAACTTGGGAAGTTTGATCGTCATGCCGCTAACGCTGGCGGCGGCCTTCGCCTGGATCCAGCCGCCGCCCTAACGGCGAGGCTCGTCTTTTACTTCGTAGCTACCTTCCAGAGCATCGTGCTGCCTAGATGGCTGATCGCCAGCGTAGCCGCCGCCAATGTCTTGAGCGTGATCGGCACGCATCTGCTCCATACGCTTTTTCATCTTATGGCGCACAAACGGCATCATCGCCCAGCCAATCAGCAGGAAAAATAGCCCCAGCACAACGCCAACAATCATCAGTGCGCCAAACGCTAGCCACGTCAACAGCAGTTTCAAGCTGCCCATTAGCCCATTTGGCTGCGTTTGTGCAGCACGGGCGCGCCACTGGTTAGCAGCTTGCCAAGCGGCATTGCGTTGGTCGCGATTCATCTGTGGCATGAAAGCCTCCATCGTTCGTTTGCCACTATTGGAACATAGCGGAGCGAGCAAGTTCACTGCTTCTTTTTGAGAGTTGAAACTAATATATCAGTTGGTGCTAATTTTTCTGTATTAAGCGCTTAACATGCGATTGCTAGCCTCGGATGTTAGGATTTAATTGAGCGCACTAAAATGAAGAGCCGTGTTTTTATAAATCCACGCATTTATTAACCAGTATTTTCATTAACCAGGGTGGTGCTATGACAAATCATGGAGGGAAGTCGGTGTTTATCGCATCGGCAGTGATTATTTTCGGCTTAGTGATTGTGGGGGCCGCGTTTCCTGTCGCGTTTGGTAATGCTGCTGAGGCCGCCCTCACATCAATTACCGAGCTATTTGGCTGGTTCTATCTCTTCTCTGTATTTGGCTTTGTGGTGTTCCTGATTGGCCTGGCGCTCAGTAAATACGGCAAAGTACGTCTGGGACCCCAGGACAGTACGCCCAGCTACAGCTTTTTCTCATGGATCAGCATGCTATTGGCCGCAGGCTTTGGGGTAGGGCTGGTGTTTTACGGCATGGCAGAGCCCATGACGCACTACATTAACCCGCCTTACGGCGATGTCCCGGCAGAGAGCGAAGCGGCTGCACGCTACGCCATCCAGTACAGCTATTTTAATTGGGGAATTCACCAGTGGGCGGCATTCTCCGTGGTGGGTTTGATTATTGCTTACTTTCAGTTCCGTAAGGGGCAGGCGGGTTTGGTGTCTTCAGTGCTCTCGTCGGTCACGGCCAAGCACCCCCATGTGCGCCCCTACGCTTCCTGGTTAGATGTTTTTGCGGTGGTGGCTACCGTGATGGGGGTGGCGACATCACTAGGGCTTGGCGTATTACAAATGAATGGCGGTCTTAACGCGGTATTTGGCTTGCCGGAGAATGGGTTTTGGCAATTTGTCATTCTATTTGTGATGTTCTGCGCCTACATGGCATCTACTTGGTCTGGTTTGGATAAAGGCATTAAGCGCCTGTCTAACTTAAATATGGCGCTGTGTATCGGTTTGATGCTCTACGTGCTGTTCACCGGCCCGACCATTGCTATTTTGGAAACGATTACGCTAGGCATTGGCGACTATCTGCAGAATTTTATTGGCATGAGCCTGCGCATTTCACCCTATAGCGACAACCAGTGGGCTAGTAGCTGGACCATCTTCTACTGGGCTTGGGTGATTGCCTGGTCGCCCTTTGTGGGCACCTTTGTGGCACGTGTGTCTCGCGGGCGCACTATTAAAGAGTACGTATTTGGGGTGCTCTTTGTGCCGCCGCTTTTGGCGTGCTTGTGGATCGGCGTATTTGGTGGTGCAGCGCTTAACCTGGAGCTGAACGGCACCGATGTAGGCCTGGCTGCGGCCACCGAAGCAAACATCACCGTCGCCCTGTTTGAGATGTTTGATTTGATGCCGTTCTCGGGCGTGCTCTCCGTGTTGGCCATGCTGCTAATTTTTATTTTCCTGGTGACCTCAGCAGACTCCGCTTCGTATATTGTGGCGCAGATGACGGATAATGGTTCTATCAATCCACCACTCTATAAACGCGTGGTATGGGGCGTGCTGATCGCGGCGATTTGCCTTACGCTTATCGTGGCGGGTGGCCTTTCTGGCCTGCAGTCAGCGGCCGTGCTGTCAGCGCTGCCGTTTACCTTTATTCTGTATATGATGGTGATTGTGCTGGTACGCGAGCTGCGTGCGGATCGTAAAGCGATGCTGACCCAGCTCTACCGTCGCCACGGTGAGACCCCCGTGGGTGCTGATGCCTTTGAGGCGGAGCAGTTAGGGGAAGAGGAGCGTCTGCGCCGTGCGCCCAGCGTGGTCAATCGGCGTATTAATAGCTAAACAACGGCTTCGATAGAGGAAGCACCTATGGAAACTGCGTGCTAATGGCTCGACAGGGACGTCACGGGGCAACGCGAAGGCAGCCAAAAGGGGCTGCCTTCGACCGTTGGTTAGATCGGGTGGTCACCGTTGCGGTAGTCACTGCGATGGTGGTCGGCTTGTCAGCGGTCATTGCCCACTGGTTGCTGTGACGCTGTGACGTAGAGCCGATGGATGCCTACAACGCCCGATTACGCCGGGCGTTCGTGTATCTCAATGCGGTTCCTGCCGCGTCGTTTGGCATGGTAGAGCTGTTGATCTGCTTTGTTGAGCAGGTCATCAGGGCTAAGCGGCTGCTCAGGTGTTGTGGTGGCAATGCCCATGCTAGCCGTTAGGTGCGAATGAGTGCTGGAGTAGGAATGGGGAATAGCCAGTGACAGAATGGCTTGGCGCAGGCAGTTGGCAATATTCATCGCCTCATTGGCATCTTTGCCAGGCAGTACACAGATAAAGCGGTGCGTAATAAAAGGTGAATAAGTGCTCAATGGCGAGCTCCAGCTCCTTGGCAAGATACTCCCCTGTGGCCCTCCCCGTCACAATCACATCAAGCAAGCCTGCGGATAAACGTGCCATGTTTTCCCGCTCAGTGGGCGCTCGCAACACGTTAATGCCTTTGCTCGCAACGTAATCTCCCACGGCATCCTCGCGGAAACTACCGACTTTCCATTCGTGTAACTCGCTAAGCTGCGTCAGCTCAAGCTGCCGTTCGGCGAGGCCAAAAGCAGACCATTCGTTAATTACAAGTGGCCCTACCCAGTGAAACTGCCGTTCTCTTTCAGCCGTACGGGTAGTGGAGTAGACGCAGTGATAGTCACGTAGCCTTGCTTCGGTGTAGGAACGTGCCCAGGGAAGTATCCGGAAGTTAGGTTTTGTACGCAAAGCCTTATCTGCTAATTTTACCTAGCAAAGTTAGAGTAACTTTGTATTTCTGTCACCTCTATTCTGTTAACGCTGTCTATAGCCGTGCGATGCGGCTAACTGATAGTCTTAGAACTCTTTTTAAGCGAGTGCTGATATGCCGTCTGCAACTGCTACGCCTGCCTCGTCCCCCTACGCTACGCGGCGCGAAATTTTCGGCTGGGCAATGTTTGATTTTGCCAATCAAGCCTACACGCTCCTCATTATTACCGTGGTATTTGGTGAGCTATTTACCACGGTGATTGTCGGTGAGCGGAACGATGGCTACCGCTTAGCGAACTTTTTATGGAGCTTGGCCTTAGCCATCAGTTATTTACTGGTGGTGATCAGCGCTCCCCTGTGTGGCGCCATCATGGATTACCGTGCTGAAAAAAAGCGCTTTCTTCTGTTTAGCTACATGGCTACGGTGGCAACCACGGCCATGCTCTACTTCGTTGAGCCCGGCTACGTGGTGTTAGGCCTTCTGTTAATCGTACTCTCAAACTACGCCTACTCCATGGGAGAGTCATTTATTGCCGCTTTTCTGCCAGAGTTAGGGCCGCCGGGTGCGCTGGGTAAAATTTCCGGCTTTGGTTGGGCATTGGGCTATATTGGCGGCCTATTGGCCGCAGGGTTTACGCTGATTGTGCTAGGAGAGGCAACGGCTGACAATTTTGAGCGTATTCGCTGGGTAGGACCTTTTGCAGCAGGGTTCTTTTTAGTGGCGGCGATTCCCACTTTTTTATGGCTGAAAGAGCGCGGCGTACCTAAACCCCATGGCGTTTCTTATCGGCAAATTGCCCAGCAGAGGATTTTGGGTACTTTTCATGAGCTGCGCTACTTCAAAGACTTAAGCGTTTTCTTAGTGTCACTTCTATTTTCGATGGCAGGCGTTTACATCATTATCGCTTTTGCTTTTATCTACGGGGCCCAGGTGATTGGCTGGGATGAGAGCGTGCGCAATATCATGTTTATTATTGTGCAGGTCACCGCTGCTGCGGGAGCCATCGGATTTGGGTTTTTACAAGATAAACTGGGCGCTAAACACACTTATCAAATGACACTTGCTCTCTGGGTTGCGGCTATTGTCGCGATCTGGGCAACTCCGGCGTTAACCGAGTGGCTCAATCAGCAGTTTGGGTGGCAGTGGCAGGCACAGCACTTGTTTTTAGTGGTCGGCTGCTTAGCCGGGTTGAGTTTAGGCTCTAGCCAGTCGGCCAGCCGCGCGCTGGTGGGTGTCTTTTCACCGCTGGAAAAATCAGCGGAGTTTTTTGGCTTCTGGGGCTTGGCAAACAAACTGGCGGGGGTGCTGGGCATCGTCATGTTAGGGGTGTTGCAAACGCTGATTGGCCTTCAAGCGTCTATTCTTTTATGTGTTGGGCTATTTATTGCAGCGATGCTAATTTGCGTAGGCGTCAATGAGCGCCGTGGCCGTGAGGCGGCAGTGGCCTGGAAAAGTTCTTGATGCCGTGAGGTGAATAATGGCAAGACACAGGCCACAGCAGGGCGGCATTGTGATGATGCTGCTATTTTGGGTGCTGTTAATGGCGGTAGGAACGTGGTGGATTCAGGGCGGTCTTGACGACATGCTGCACCCTAACGTGAACATCATGAATACCTCCCCAGACAATGGCCCGGTAACACTAAAGCGTAACCGAGCAGGCCATTTTGAAGCACCGGGTCAGATCAACGGTGAGCCTGTGACGTTTTTGTTGGATACAGGCGCCACTTATGTAGCGGTGCCTAGTGAGCTAGCTAAAAGGCTAAGCTTAGCGCCAGGGCGTCGTGCTTGGTTTAACACCGCCAATGGCCGTGTCGAGGGTAATCTGACTCAGCTAGATGAAGTAGTGCTGGGCGGTATTCAGATGAACAACGTGCAGGGCTCTATCAGCCCCGGCATGGAGCGCGATACGGTGCTGCTTGGGATGAGCTTTTTAAACCAGCTAGCGATTGAGATTCGCGGCGGGGAGATGGTGCTGCGCTTGCCAGAGCCTTAGGGCGACTTGTGCGCACTGCAGTCATGTGCTTAGCTGAAGACTCATGGATGCCAACACGCTAAGGAGTTGCTATGGGTATTGAAGTCGGTGGTTTGCTCGGTCTTATTTGGCTCATCATTGTGGTATGGGCCATCGTTAAAGTGGCAAAAAGCTCGGCTAGCGGGCTTGCCAAATTGCTATGGATTATCGCGCTACTGGTGTTTCCCCTGGTGGGGTTGATTGCTTGGTTCCTGTTCGGCCCCAAGGGATAGCCATCTTAACCATGAAGGCGTACATGAAGGCGTATTAAAAAGGCAGGCCTCGACAGGCCTGCCTTTTCTTTATATGCGCATCGTTAATCGAGCGAATCGTTGCTTTCGCTGGGCGGCGCTTTGTAGTGCCCGGGAATTTTTAACTTCTCTCCGTTGGGCAGGTCGCGCACTTGCGTTGGTACATAGACACGCTTAATGACACTTTTGGCTTTGCCATCTCCCATGGCGATCTCCTCCTGTCAGATTGTCGACAGTTCGCCACCTCACATTAGCGCTTGGTGGTGGAAGAATCAAGTTGCTCAAGACGCCCTCTAACTAGGATGCATACGCAACGCTAATCAAGGGGCAGGCGTTTGCAAGGTTTTAAGGTATCCTGGAAGCTATCCACAACCTGCTTTTGCACAGGGTGAGCGGGTGATAACACAAACTGCCTAAGCGGAGTGAAGAAAAAGGATGGTAGATCATTTGGAACAGCAGTTTCAAGCACTTGGGGCGCAGGAATCGGTAACTCCCGACTACCCTGACCAGGATCATGTGCTGATTATTGAAGATGATCAGCGCTTGGCCGAGCTCACCCGCGATTATCTGGAAGCAAACGGCTTTCAAGTGACGCTAGAAGCGGATGGTGCCAAAGGCGTAGATCGTATTTTAACGCTGCAGCCGGATCTAGTGATTTTGGATCTGATGCTACCCGGTGAAGATGGTTTGGCCATTTGCCGCCGCGTGCGGCCCAACTTTGCTGGCCCCATTATGATGCTGACTGCCCGCACCGATGACCTTGATCAAGTGCTCGGGCTAGAAATGGGCGCGGATGACTATGTGCCCAAACCGGTGCAGCCCCGCGTGCTGCTAGCCCGTATGCGTGCGCTTCTGCGTCGCGCGGACGCGCCAGCCCCCGATGGTGAAATGCGCCTTAAGTTTGAGAACCTGGAGATTGATAACGCCACGCGGGAAGCCTGGCTCTCCGGTGAGCGTATCGACCTGACCAGCGCAGAATTCGACCTGCTGTGGCTGCTAGCGCGTAATGCTGGCCGTGTGCTGACCCGCGAAGAGATTTTCAGCGACTTGCGAGGCATTAAATACGACGGCCAAGACCGCTCTATTGATGTGCGCGTATCGCGTATTCGCCCAAAAATTGGCGACGACCCTAACCAGCCGCACCGCATTAAAACCGTGCGCAGTAAAGGCTATCTGTTTGTTAAAGACAGTTAAACAAGAGAGGTCGCCTAATGCGGCGAGTGCTTAGCCACGGCTCGTTTTTACGCTTCTACCTACTGCTGGGCCTAGCGCTGTGCGTGGTGTTTTTTATTGCGCTAGGGGGGCGTTCTTTTATAGAGCAGGTGCGCCGGGAAGATTATCGCGAACAGCTCGCCGCGCTGCCTATGTCATTAATGACACAGCAGCTTGCCAGCGTGCCCATAGATGAGCGTGAAACACTGTTAGGCGATTTTTCCGAGCAGCTAGGCATGCAGCTGGTGCTGCGCGACATGAACGACGCCCAGTTAGGCTATTTCGAGCGGTCGCGAATTGAGCGGGGCGCGGTGTTAGTGGCAGAAGAGCCTTGGCAACTGCGCCAGCGGCTGCCCACGGCTAACACCAGCGGGGAGCTATGGGTGCTGGAAGCCACGTTTGACGCTTGGAGCGAACGCCAGTGGCAGGGCAGCATGGTTTTACTGGGGGAGTGGCTCTCTGCGATGCCCAGTGAAGAGAGGCTTGATGCTCTCGCTCAGCTTCGCCCCGGCAGTTGGCCGCTAAGCCTGTTGAATGCACTACCCGATGACTTAACCACCGAACAGCAGTTTCAGCTAGCGCTCGGGGGTGTGATAACCCGGCTAGTGACAGACAAGCTATCGATTACGCTACTTTATCAATTGCCTAATGCCTCGGGAGAGGCCGACCAGTGGCTTCAGGCTGGGCCTATCTCCCGAGGCGATACGCTGCCGCGCAATTTGCACTTGCCGCTGCTCGTGGCGCTGATGGTCGTGCTAAGCCTGATCATTTATCTAATTATGCGCAGCATCGAGTCGCGCATGGCGCGGCTAGAGCTGGCGGCAACCCGTATTGCCAGTGGCCGGTTGGAAACCCGCGTCAAAGTGGAAAGCGGCGACTTTCTGGGGCGCTTGGGGATGGCCTTTAATGGCATGGCGAACCAAGTGCAGAGCCTACTGCGTGGTCAGCAAGAGATGATTCGCGCTGTCTCCCACGAGCTACGCACTCCGGTGGCACGCATCCGCTTTGCGGTGCAGATGGTCGAGGACATGACCGATCAACCCGCCATTCAGCGTCAGCTCCAGGGTATTGATGCAGATATTGCTGAACTGGATGAGTTAGTGGACGAAATTTTGACCTATGCGCGCCTAGGTGGCGAAACGGTCAATGGCGCAGAGCTGGAAATGGCGTTGGTGGAGTGCCGGTCTATGGCGGAGCGGGTGATTGATACGCTAGCACCGCTGCACAGCGGGCAGACCTTAACCCTGGTGCCGGGGCCTGATATTGAGCTGTTGGCAGAGCCGCGCTACCTGCAGCGGGCACTACAAAACCTAGTGGGCAATGCTTGCCGCTACGGCAAATCTCAAGTGGTGATTCGCCTGTGGGATGAGCCGCGCTTAGTGCGTATAGATGTAGAAGATGACGGCCCAGGCATTCCCTTCGATGCCCGAGCCGATATCTTCAAACCCTTTGCGCGCCTGGACGATAGCCGCGCCCGCAGTTCTGGTGGCTACGGCCTTGGTCTCTCGATTGTGCAAAAAATCATGGCAGGCCACGGTGGTAGCGTCACCGTAGATAGCAGCCCTGCGCTGGGCGGCGCACGCTTTACGCTGCTGATTCCTCGTCGCGATTCGCCGGTTTAATTCCTGACAGCACCGCAAAGGAGGTCTCCTTGGCGGTACGCAAAAAGTCCTGCATCCACGGCGCTTCCGCCGACTCCTCACGAATAGCGGCATAGAGCGTGCTCCAGATGCCGTGCTCGCCTAGCTTCACCGCGCTGACGTAGTCGCGCTCTAAATACTCCGTGAGCGCCCAGTTGGGCAGCGCACATACGCCGCGGCCACTGGCCACCAGCTGCATCATCATAATCGTCAGCTCTGCGGTGCGAATCTCTTTAGGGCGCACGTTGGCTGGGGCCAAAAATTGGGTGAAGACATCCAGGCGCGACTGCTCCACTGGGTAGGTGATCAGTGTCTCCTCGGCCAGCGCGCTAGGCTCAATATAGGGTTGGCCCGCAAAGCTGTGTTGCCGGGCAACCGCTAGCAGCCCCTCATAGCGAAACAGCGGCACGTAGTGAACGCCTTCCAGCGGCTGAGGGTCGGCGGTAATGACTAAATCCAGCTGCTCACGGGCCAAGGCAGGCAGCGGGTCGAAATGGTGCCCGCTGGGAATATCGATCTCCACTTCCGGCCAGTGGTCGCGGAAGTAATCCACCGTGGGCATGAGCCACTGAAAGCAGCTATGGCACTCGATGGCCATGTGGAGCCGCCCCTGCTCGGTGCCCGCTAATCGGGCCAGGTCCCTCTCCGCTTTGCGAACTTCCGGCAAAATCTCATCGGCCAGCGCCAGTAGCCGAAGCCCTGCCCGCGTGAATTCTACCGGACGGGTCTTGCGCACAAACAGCGCGCTATCCACGCGACTTTCTAGATCTTTCAATTGGTGTGAGAGGGCCGACTGCGTTAAGTGCACCCGCTCAGCGGCTTCTACCAGCGAGCCAGTTTCGCGTAGGGCCAGCAGCGTGCGCAAATGGCGTAATTCAATCATTGTGAGTGTTTTTCATGTTTGATATTAAAATCTTTAGTTTGATTCACGTTTATGCGGCACTCAAACTGTGTGAAATCATTCACGTTGGAAGGAATCATCATGACAGTTTCTCATATTCTCGGCTATCCCCGCATTGGCGCTCAGCGCGAACTGAAAAAAGTCACTGAAGCTTACTGGAAGGGCGACGTTAGCCGTGACGAACTAGAAGCCGTTGGCCAAGCGCTACGGCTTGCCCACTGGCAAACCCAGCAAGCCGCGGGCTTGGATATGGTCAGCGTGGGTGATTTCGCATTTTATGACCAAGTGCTAAACGTTTCCGTAATGCTGGGCGCGGTGCCTAGCCGCTTTCAAGCCCAAGACGAGGTAAACGCAGGCCACGTCGACCTGGACACCGCCTTTCGCATGGCCCGTGGCCGCGCGCCAAGCGGTACCCCGGCGGCCGCCTGCGAGATGACTAAATATTTTGATACCAATTACCACTACCTAGTGCCTGAGCTTCATCCAGGGCAGACATTTACCTTAGCCTCTACGCGGCTGTTTGACGAGGTAGATGAAGCTCTAAAAGCGGGCTTTACGCCTAAAGTAACGCTGACCGGGCCGCTGACATGGCTATGGCTAGGCAAAACCAAGGGCAGTGAGTTTGACCGTCTTGAGCTTCTTGATAGCGTACTGGATGTTTACAGCGAGACGCTTTCCCGCCTAGCGACTCAGGGTATTGAGTGGGTGCAGCTAGACGAGCCTGCGCTGGTACAGGATTTGCCACTGGCCTGGCAGCAGGCCTACGAGCGTGCTTACCATCGCCTGCAGTCGGCCCCGCTGAAGCTGCTGGTGGCCACTTACTTCGGCGCGCTGGGCGACAATCTTTCGCTCACCACGCGGCTACCGGTAGAGGGCCTACATATTGATGCCGTGCGTGCCCCCGAGCAGGTGGAGAGCGTGATCGATCGGTTAAGCCTGCATCAGGTGCTCTCGGTAGGTTTAGTGGATGGCCGAAATATCTGGCGGGCCGATTTGGCAGCACTGCGTGAGCGCCTGCTGCCGCTGAAAGTGCGGTTGGGCCAGCGGCTGTGGCTCGCGCCTAGCTGCTCGCTGCTTCACGTGCCGGTCGACCTGCGTCAAGAGACCGAGCTGGACGCTGAGCTGGTGAACTGGCTGGCGTTTGCTCGCCAGAAGCTGGATGAAGTGGTCACGCTGGCGCGACTGATTGATAACCGTGCTACGCCGGAAGACGAGCAGCGTTTGAGCGAGGCAACCCGCGCCTTGGATACGCGCCGGGAGTCGACGCGTATTCACCAGCCTGCGGTGAGCGAGCGGCTAGCCGCTATCACGTCTCAGGATAGTCAGCGTCAATCGCCCTATGCCCAGCGTGTGCAGGCCCAGCGCAGGCTGCTGGCACTGCCGCTGTTCCCCACCACCACGATTGGCTCGTTCCCACAGACGGATGCCATTCGTGCCGCACGTCGTGCTTTCAAGGCCGGTGAGCTAAGCCAAGCGAACTACGAAGCGCGGATGCGCGAAGAGATCGCCTACGCGGTGGAACGCCAGGAAGCGCTTGGCTTGGACGTACTGGTGCACGGCGAAGCCGAACGTAACGATATGGTGGAGTACTTTGGCGAGCAGCTCGACGGTTTTGCGTTTACCCGCTTTGGCTGGGTGCAGAGCTATGGCTCCCGCTGTGTGAAACCGCCGATTATCTTTGGTGACGTGACCCGCCCCACGGCGATGACCGTACGCTGGAGCGAGTACGCCCAATCGCTGACCGAAAAGCCGATGAAAGGCATGCTCACCGGGCCGGTGACGATCTTACAGTGGTCGTTTGTGCGTGACGACCAGCCCCGCGCCACCACCTGCCGCCAGATCGCCCTGGCGCTGCGCGACGAAGTGTGTGACCTGGAAAAAGCGGGTATCCATGTGATTCAAATTGACGAGCCAGCGCTGCGGGAAGGGCTGCCGTTGCACCAGAGCGAGTGGCAGCGCTATTTGGATTGGGCTGTTGAGAGCTTCCAGCTAAGCGCGGCAGGCGTGGCCGACAGCACTCAGATTCATACCCATATGTGCTATTCAGAGTTCAACGACATCATTGGCGCCATTGCCGCGCTGGATGCCGATGTGATCACCATCGAGACGTCGCGCTCAGATATGCAGCTGCTGGATGCGTTTCAGGACTTTGCCTACCCCAATGAAATTGGGCCGGGCGTCTACGATATCCACACGCCAAATATTCCCGAGGTGGAGTGGATGGTGGCACTGATGGAGAAAGCGCTGGAGAAAATCCCGGCCGAACGTCTATGGGTCAACCCGGATTGCGGATTGAAAACCCGTGGATGGGCCGAGGTAGAGCCTGCCCTGGCCAATATGGTGGAGGCCGCTGAGCAGCTGCGTCAGCGCTACGCTTAAGCCAGGTGGGTTGCTCGGCTGCTATTAACCCCGCTACTAAGTGCAGCGGGGTTTTTGCATTAGCTCTTAGAGGCGTAAGCGTACAGCAGGGTTTCCTGAGCGCTGATCGCGTCGCCGCTGCCGGGGTCCTGTAGCTGGTAGCTGCCGTCGCTTTGCAGTAGCCAGCTCTGGCAGTTATCCACCAGGTAGGTCTCCAGGTCTTTGCGAACGCGGGTGGCGAGTTTCTTATCCAGCAGCGGGAAGCAGGTCTCTACCCTGTGGAACATATTGCGCGACATGAAATCCGCGCTGGAGCACCAGATTTCTGGCTTGCCGTCGTTATGGAAGTGGAACACCCGGGTGTGCTCGAGGAAGCGGCCAATGATCGAGCGTACGCGAATGTTGTCGGATACGCCGGGGATGCCCGGCTTCAGGCAGCACATGCCGCGAATGATCAGATCGCACTCCACGCCCGCTTGAGAGGCGCGATATAGCGCTTTGATCAACTTGGGTTCGGTCAGCGAGTTGCACTTGATGATGATATGGCCGCGTTTCCCTTTACGTGCCACCTGGGCTTCCCGATCAATCATCTCGACTAAGCGCTCGTGCAGCGTAAAAGGCGCATGCAGCAGCGTATCAATCTTGCGTGCCCTGCCCATGCCCGAGAGCTGCTGAAAGACTTTATGCACGTCGGCACAAAGCGCCTCGTTGGCGGTAAGCAGGCTGTAGTCGGTATAGAGCTTGGCGGTTTTTGAGTGGTAGTTGCCGGTGCCCAGGTGCGCATAGTGGCGCAGCTCACCTTTTTCACGGCGCACGATGTGCAGCATCTTGGCGTGGGTCTTGTACGCCATAATGCCGTAAATCACGATAGCCCCTGCCTCCTGCAAGCGCGAGGCCAGTTGCAGGTTATCCGCCTCGTCAAAGCGTGCCCGCAGCTCAATCACCACCGTCACCTCTTTACCCTGACTAGCAGCGTCGACCAGCGCGCTGACGATGGGGGAGTCTGAGCCGGTGCGGTAAAGCGTTTGCTTGATGGCCAGCACATCCGGGTCCCGGGCGGCTTCCCGCAGCAAATCCTCAATGGGAGAGAAAGACTGGAAGGGGTGGTGCAGCAATATATCGCTTTTGGCGATGGCGCTAAATAAGCTGCCGCCTTTCAGCGCTTTGGGCACGCTGGGGGCAAACGGGCGGTAGAGCAGCTCGGGACGGTCCACATCGCCCAGCACTGCCATCATGCGGGTCAGGTTTACGGGCCCCTGAACGCGATAAAGATCACCGCTCTCCAAGTCAAACTGGCGCAGTAGGAAGTTGGTCAAATCGTCCGGGCAGTTGTCGGCGACTTCCAAACGCACGCCGCTGCCGTAGCGCCGGGCCAGCAGCTCCCCACGCAGGGCCGAGGCAAGATCGGATACCTCTTCAGGATCAACGGTCATGTCCGCGTTGCGGGTCAGGCGGAACTGGTAACAGCCCCGCACGCGCATGCCGGGGAAAAGCTCCTCGGCGTGGGCGTGGATCATCGACGATAAGAACACATACTCGGAAAAACCTTCCGCGCACAGCTCTTTAGGCAGTGCCATCAGGCGCGGCAGCGAGCGCGGCGCGGGCAGAATCGCCATGCCGCCCGCTCGGCCAAAGGCATCTTTGCCTTCAAGTTCGACAATAAAGTTGAGGCTCTTATTCACCAGCCGTGGGAACGGGTGTGATGGGTCCAGGCCAATGGGGCTAATCACCGGCATGATTTCGTTATCGAAGAAATCCCGCACCCAGGCTTTTTGCTCGTCTGTCCACTGGTCGCGGCGGCGAAAGCGTAGCCCCTGGGCTTCCAGCGCAGGCAGCAAAGTATCGTTGAGAATCTCGTACTGACGGGCAATCTGTTGGTGAGCAATCTCGGAAATCTCAGCCAGCACGGCTTTGGGCAGGCGGCCATCAGCAGCGGGGGTGTCATCGCCCAAGGCCATTTGATGTTTTAATCCCGCCACACGAATCTCGAAAAACTCATCCATGTTGGAGGAGAAAATCAGCAGGAACATTAGCCGGTTGAGCAGTGGGTGCGCATCGTCTAACGCCTGCTCTAATACACGAATATTAAACTGTAGGTGAGAAAGCTCGCGGTTAAAGTAGAGCTGCGGATCGTCAAGGTCAGCTTCAGTATGTGACTCTTTTGCTTGAACCCCGGTGGGTGTGCGGTTAATACGCAGCGGTGCAATATCGGCTTCGCCGCTCATTTGCTCATTGGGCGGTACTGGTAATGCTGGCGTGGAATCTATAGCGTTGTCGTCCATGGTTGCCCCCCGCGGTAGTGGCTCGTACTCATCATAGCGTTTTAATGTTTATTAGGGTGAGTATGCAGGGGGAAGATGACAAATAGGTGTCACCGATTTGTCATCTTAATGGCATAAATGACGGTTAACGCTGCAGCAGGCGAGCGGCCTCTAGGGCAAAGTAGGTCAAGATGCCGTCGGCCCCAGCGCGCTTAAAGCACATCAGCGACTCCAGAATCACTGGCTCCGCTTCTAGCCAGCCGTTATCGAACGCTGCACGGTGCATGGCGTACTCACCGCTGACCTGATAGGCAAAGGTGGGAACCTGCAGCTCGCTTTTCACTCGGCGTACCATATCCAGGTAGGGCATGCCCGGTTTGACCATGACCATGTCGGCACCTTCGGCAATGTCCATGGCCACTTCGTGCAGCGCTTCATCGCTGTTGGCAGGGTCCATCTGATAGGTACGCTTGTCCGCTTTGCCCAGATTGGCGGCTGAGCCGACCGCATCGCGGAAGGGGCCGTAATAGTGGGAAGCATACTTGGCGCTGTAGGCCATAATGCGCACGTTATGCAGATGCTCCTGCTCCAGCACTTGGCGAATGGCACCAATGCGGCCATCCATCATATCGGAAGGGGCCACTACATCGGCGCCTGCTTCCGCGTGGGAGAGCGCTTGTTTGAGCAGAGTGTCGACGGTGCGATCGTTTTGAACGTACCCCTGCTCATCGAGAATGCCGTCCTGCCCGTGGCTGGTATAAGGATCGAGGGCCACATCGGTAATGATCCCCAGCTCGGGCAGCGCCTGTTTGAGCGCACGCACGCTGCGCTGTACGAGGCCACTGGCGTTGTACGCCTCTTCGGCCAGCTCGCTTTTCTGCTCAGGGCCAATCACCGGGAATAGCGCCAGTGCGGGAATACCCAGCGCATAGGCTTCGCGGGCCTGCTCAATCAGCAGATCAATCGAGAGGCGCTCGACGCCGGGCATGGAGGCCACCGCTTCACGCTGATTTTCACCTTCCAGAACAAATACCGGCAGGATAAGGTCGTTGGGCGTTAGCGTCGACTCTTGCATCAAGCGGCGCGAGAAGTCATCCCGACGCATACGGCGCATTCGGGTAGCGGGGAAGTGGCGTGGGCTTGAGGTATTCAACGGCTCTCTCCAGGCAATTGCATCGTGGGCGCCCCGTGTATCAGGGCTTGGTGTGAGTATATCAGGCATGCCATACAGCGAAAGCCGCCTTGTGGCGGCAATAGAGACTGACTAAAGTGAGCCATTCAGCCACAGAGATGGCTTGGACAAGGAGATAGGTATGACGAAGCAGGTAGCAATCGTATTGGCGGGTTGTGGCGTGTTTGATGGCTCGGAAATTTACGAGACCACCCTGACGCTGTTACGCCTTGATCAATTGGGGATCGGTTATCGCTGCTTTGCCCCGGATGTGGCTCAGCACCATGTGATCAATCACCTGGACCAATCGCCGGTGGAGGGGGAAACCCGCAACGTACTGCAGGAGTCTGCCCGTTTGGCCCGTGGTGATATTAGCCCGATTACCGAACTCGATTCTGATGAGTTCGATGCAGTGATCGTGCCGGGTGGCTTTGGCGTGGCCAAAAATCTCTCTGATTTTGCCATGCAGAGTGACAGCATGCAGGTGCTGGAGAGCGTCAAAGAGGCGTTAGCCGGATTTAAAGAGGATGCCAAGCCCATCGGTTTAATGTGCATTGCCCCGGTGATGGTTCCGCGCCTGTTGGGCGATGGCATTGCGGTCACCATTGGGCATGATCCGGGCGTCGCCGGGGCCATTAGCGCGATGGGTGGCCTGCATCGCAGCTGTGGCGTAGAAGAGATTGTGGTGGATCATGAGCATCGTGTAGTGACAACGCCAGCATATATGCTCGCTACGCGTATCAGTGAAGCCGCTACCGGTATTTTTAAGCTGGTAGACCGCATTGATGAAATGATGGGCTAAGTGTCAGCGCTTAGTAGGGGAAAAGCCTCTGTCATCCTGGGATGACAGAGGCTTTTTAGTACCGGGCACGCAGAGAGCTTACGACTCCTGATCTTCGGCGTCTGCTTCTGCGCGGCGCTTGCGGACCAAGCGGCCAAAGAGCAAACCAACCTCATATAAAAGATACATAGGGATCGCTAGCAGGCTTTGGGATATGACATCCGGCGGTGTCAGTAGCATACCCACCACAAAGCAGCCTAAAACAATGTAAGGTCGCTTTTTGGAGAGACTCTCAACGGTTGTGGCACCAGATAAAATCAGCAGGAAGGTGGCAATGGGAATCTCAAAGGCCACCCCAAACGCAAAGAACAGCTTCAGTACAAAGTTGAGGTACTGGTTGATGTCGGTCATTACCGCAACGTTTTCCGGGCCGGTTTGGGTGAAAAACTCAAACAGCAACGGAAACACCACGTAGTAAGCAAAGGCCGCACCGGCATAAAACAACGCCACGCTGGATACTAAAATCGGTATGGCCAACATTTTTTCGTTGTCGTAAAGCCCTGGCGCGACGAAGGCCCAGGCTTGATGCAGCACAAAGGGGATAGCAATAAAGACCGCCACCACCAGGGTGAGTTTGAACGGTGCTAAAAACGGCGAGGCGACCTCGGTGGCAATCATCTGCGAGCCTTCCGGCAGTAGCGCCATCAGCGGCTCTGCCACAAAGCTGTAGATGTCGTTAGCAAACGAGTAGAGCCCCAGAAAAACCACCAATATCACTACAATCGCCTTCATTAAGCGCGAACGCAGTTCGATGAGATGCTCAATGAGAGGCGCTTGGCTTTGGTCGTTATGCGGCTCCGGGGAATCGCCAGACATACTCATTGGTGGTTGCTATCCTTTTGATGATCGGCCTTGTCAGTGGGGGCTGGGGTATCTTCACGCACCGTTTGCAGCGCGTCGTCTAGCCGGGCACTGGCGCTTGCTACTCGCTGCTCGGTCGCTTGCTGATTAGCGGTCGCATTGCTGCTGGACGAGGGAGACTCGGCAATGCTCTCCACGTCCTGCTTGGCTTTCTTCAAGCTATCGTCGAGCTTCTTCTGCTGCTCGTTCAGCTTTTGCCGCAGCTCTTCCGCTTCCAGTTGGGCGCTGATCTCACGCTGCATGCCGGATACCGTACGCTTGATCTTGCCGATCCATAGCCCTGCCGTGCGTGCCGCTTTGGGCAGCCGTTCAGGGCCGAGCACCAGTAGCGCCACGATGCCAATGAGCATGAGTTCAAGAAAGCCGATATCCAGCATGGCTTATTTGCGCTCTTCGTTACGGTCAGCAGCAGCGCGTTTCTCTTCCGCCTGTACGTCGTAGGTATTGCCGGCTTCTTCGTGGCTCACTTTCGCTTGAGGCTGGTCGGCGTCTTTCTTATCGCCCTCTTTTTCCTCTTCGTGCATGGCTTTCTTAAAGCCCTTCACTGCACCGCCAAGGTCGGTGCCCACGTTACGCAGTTTTTTAGTGCCGAAAATCAGGATGATAATGCCCAGAACAATCAGCAACTGCCAAATACTGATACCACCTAACATATGCATTTCCTCATTGGAGCAGGGTTAACGTTATGATCGGGACGCTTTTTCGTCGTGACCAGAAATACCGAACCGCCGGGCGAGTTCATCAAGTACTCGCTGATGGTCAAGATCCAGATGCGACAGCATGACAAGGCTATGAAACCACAGGTCGGCCGTTTCGGCGATCAACGCTTCACGGTCCTGTTCGCTGCCGTGCTCGGCGTCTTTGGCTGCCAGCAGCGTTTCGGTGGCTTCTTCGCCGACTTTTTCGAGTATCGTGTTCAAACCCTTATGATGCAAGGAGGCAACATAAGAATCTTCTGGATTAGCGTGGCGGCGCTGCTTTAAAACCTCAGCAAGGGCGTCAAGCACAGGAACATGGTTAGCGTCGGTCATGGTGTTCTCTTTATCAATCGGCGGCGTCGTTTCGTCAAGTGATTGCATCGTATCAGTGCCAGAGCAGCAGTATTAAGCCGGCACCGGCAGCCGCGAGTATCGGCCAATCCTGAGTGGCAGCCCAACTACTGAGTGGCTGCCAAACCAGCGCAATAGCGACGAGGGCCAAGCCAATGCGCAGCCGATGCTGGCGCTTACCTTGCTGACTCATTTGACGGCGCATCTGGCTGATCGCTGTCACTTGCTGATGGCGCTGACGGTGCTCATGCTCCATGCGGCTAAGCGCCTGATGGGCAAGCACCGGTAGCTCGGGCAGTTGATGAGAAAGCGCCGGCGCTTGGCGCTTGAGGGACTCCCACAACCCACCAATGCCTGCCCGCTCTTTCATCCACTTTTCTAGGTAGGGCTTGGCGGTGCTCCATAAGTCCAGCTCTGGATAGAGCTGGCGGCCCAGGCCTTCAATATTGAGTAGCGTCTTTTGCAGCAGCACCAATTGGGGCTGCACTTCCATATTAAAACGCCGAGCGGTCTGGAAAAGCCCGAGCAGCACCTGTCCAAAAGAGATGTCCTTGAGCGGCTTCTCTAAAATGGGCTCGCAAACTGTGCGGATAGCGGCGGCAAATTCGTTGGCGCGGGTGTTTTCACCTACCCAGCCCGATTCAATGTGCAGCGCAGCGACCTCGTAGTAATCCTGATGGAAAAACGCTAGCAGGTTACGGGCCAAGTAGTCCTGATCTTCCCGCGTCAAGCTGCCCACAATGCCGCAGTCGATCGCAATATATTGCGGGTTGTCTGGGGCATCGCAGTTCACAAAGATGTTGCCGGGGTGCATATCCGCATGGAAGAAGTTATCGCGGAACACCTGGGTGAAGAAAATTTCCACCCCGCGCTCGGCGAGCTTTTTCAAATTTGTGCCCCGTGCGATCAGGGTGTCTAAATCGGCGACCGGCACGCCGCGAATGCGCTCCTGCACCATGACGTGGCGTCGAGTGTAGGGCCAGTAAATGGTCGGCACAAACAGCAGCGGTGAGTCTTTGAAATTACGCTTGAGCTGCGAGGTATTGGCGGCCTCTTTGTAGAGGTCCAGCTCGTCGAACAGCGTCGCCTCGTAATCGCGGATTACTTCGACAGGGCGTAAGCGCCTAGCTTCCGGCACTTTGGAAAGCAGTTTGGCGACCTGATACATCAAGCCCATGTCTTGACGCATGATGCGGTCAATGCCGGGGCGGATGATCTTGACCACCACGTCTTCGCCGCTGTGAAGTGTAGCGGCGTGGACTTGGGCAATCGATGCCGATGCCAATGGCACGCGATCAAAGGCGGCAAAGGCTTCTGCCAGTGTCATCTCCAGCTCACTCTCCACCCGCGCCGCAGCCAGCTCACCAGGGAAGGGCGGCACTTGGTCTTGCAGGCGCTTCAGCTCATCGGCGATATCTTCGGGCAGCAGGTCGCGGCGGGTAGAGAGCATTTGACCAAATTTAATAAAAATCGGCCCCAGCGCCTCCAGCGCCAACCGTAGGCGCTCGCCACGGCTACGCTGGCCCACGGGCACTAGCTGCAGTGGCGACAGCTTCAGCAGCAAGCGCATCCATAGCGGTAGGCGTTCAGCGGGAATCAAAGTGTCTAAACGGTGCCGCGTGACGACCCAGACAATTTTAAACAGCCGCAGGCTCATCCGCGCTGCTCCTTAGGCGTTGATGGTTCCGCTGGCTGCGTGAGTTGCTTATGGAGACGGTTAAGTCGCGCTTCCAGACGGTCGGTGGCGATCTCAAGCTCGGTCAGGTGGTCGCGGAGCACGTCGCGCTGTTGGCGGCCGGGAAGCAGACGAGCTTCCTCAAACACGTACTCCGATACGTCCTGCAGCAGCTCGTCTTTGGCACGCAGTCCCCAGCGGGCCGCACGTCGAATACCTTCCGCCAGTGAGTGAGCAGGCATATCGCCTAGCCAGCGCGCCAGCTCGCTCTCCCAATCAATATCCAGATCGAACAGCAGATCGCGGGTTGCTTCCAATAGGTGGATACGCCCGCGTACGGCCAGTTTCCCGTCGAACATCAGCCGCTCAATGGAAGCGCCGCTCAGCCATTCGGAGAGCGTTTCAGGCGTCAGTTCCACCACGGCATCAACGTCGGTCTCTTCCACCTCATCGCCATGTTGCAGATCAACGCCTGTCGCGTGGTAGCACAGAAGAAGCGCCAAATGAGGTTTCTCAAGCCGAACCAGCAGTCGACTGCCCGCTAGCGCCGCCAGCCGCGCAGGTGCGGCTGGATCGCGGGCAAGTAGAGCATTTAACGTGCGTTCACATCCGGCCAGCAGCAGGGGCGGGGTGATTAGCATGCTGACCTCTGGTGCCAGAGGATGATTGCTTGATGCTGCTGTGTCATAACTTGATGCCGCGGTGAAGGGCGACGATACCGCCGGTCAGGTTGGTGTACTCGACCCGCTCAAGGCCCGCGGCTTCCATCATGCCTTTCAGGGTTTCTTGATCCGGATGCATGCGAATTGATTCGGCTAAGTAGCGATAGCTTTCGCCGTCACCCGCCACCAGCTCGCCCATTTTGGGCAGCAGGCGGAAAGAGTACTCATCGTAGGCCTTGGAGAGCAGCGGGTTGTTGGGCTTGGAGAACTCCAGCACCAGCAGGCGGCCGCCTGGCTTGAGTACCCGTGCCATAGAACGCAGCGCGGCATCTTTATCGGTGACGTTACGCAAGCCGAAGGCAATGGTAATACAGTCGAAGCTGTTATCCGGGAAGGGTAGGCACTCGGCGTTGGCTTGAACGTACTCCACGTTGCCACCTACGCCGTTATCCATCAGCTTGTCGCGGCCAACGCGTAACATGGAGGCATTGATGTCGGCCAAAACGACTTTGCCACGCGGGCCAACTAAGCGGGAGAACTTTAGGGTGAGATCGCCCGTGCCGCCAGCGATGTCCAGCACATGGTGCCCTGGGCGAACGCCTGCACGCTCAATGGTGAGTCGTTTCCAGATCCGGTGAATGCCCATGGACATCAGGTCGTTCATCACGTCATAGCGGGCGGCCACTGAGTGGAATACATCGGCCACGCGAGAGGCTTTCTCGTCGACCGGCACTTCTTGGTAGCCGAAATGGGTAGTGCGTTTTTCGGTGGGGCTCATGGGGCTTTAGCTCCCGAGTTCGAGGCGGTAGTTGTCGACCGTTAGGTCATCGCAATAAGTAGTTGGCAACATTGTAGCCTTCCCGACCCCGGCTTGTCTGCGCTTCACCTGGGGCACCGCGTCACAGCTGCTTGAATTGAATGCCCGCAGGCTCGCGGGAGGCCCCTGCCTCTTCCAAGCGTTTGAGATAGTTCTGCCAATAGGCATCTTGATGTGTGGCAAGGTCAAACAGGTAGTTCCAGCTAAACAAGCCGCTGTCGTGACCGTCATCAAAGTGCAGTTTGAGCGCGTAGTTACCGGCCTGGGTAATATTTTGCAGGCCGACTTCCTTTTTACCGACTTGCAGAACGGCCGTGTCACCGCCGTGGCCGCGCACTTCAGCTGAAGGGGAGTAAACCCTTAAAAATTCAACGGGTAGTCGATAGGTGTCACCGTTGGCATAGCCAAGCTCCAGCTCGCGAGCCTGCTTATGGTAGTGAACCCGTGTGGGTGTCGGGGCGTTCATAAATACGGGAACCTCGTGACGATAAGTAGCAAAAGCAGCCTGCCCGCAAAGCGGACAAGCTGCCGGTGGCTATACCGATACTAGCGCTTACAGAATATAGCGCGACAGGTCTTCGTCGACCGCCAGTTCGCCTAGCTGAGCGTTGACGTAGTCAGCGTCGATCACCAAGGGGCTATCCATATCACCACCCTTGAACGAAGCCTCTTCCAATAGGCGCTCTAGCACGGTGTGCAGGCGGCGCGCACCGATGTTCTCGGTACCTTCGTTCACTTGCCAGGAGATTTCGGCAATACGCTCAATACCGTCTGGGGTGAACTCAAGGTCTAGCCCTTCGGTCGCCAGCAGCGCTTGGTACTGCTTGGTCAGTGAGGCAGAAGGCTCGGTGAGAATCCGCTTGAAGTCGCCCGGCGTTAGCGCATCCAGCTCGACGCGAATCGGCAGGCGGCCCTGCAGTTCCGGAATGAGGTCTGAAGGGCGCGACAGGTGGAAAGCACCGGAAGCGATGAACAGAATGTGGTCGGTTTTGACCATGCCGTACTTGGTCGACACCGTCGAGCCTTCAATCAGCGGCAGCAGGTCACGCTGCACACCTTCCCGAGATACTTCGCCCCCGCTGGATTGGCCACTGCCCTTGGCGACCTTGTCGATCTCGTCCAGGAACACGATGCCGTGCTGCTCGACGGCTTCCACGGCGCGGGCTTTGATCTCTTCTTCGTTGACCAGTTTGCCAGCCTCTTCATCACGTAGTAGCACCAGCGCTTCTTTCACGGTCACCCGGCGCTGCTCGCGCTTCTGCTGGCCCATGTTGGAGAACAGGCTCTGCAGTTGGCTGGTCATCTCTTCCATACCCGGAGGGGTCATGATGTCGATGCCTTGGCCGTGGGAGGAGATCTCAATATCGATCTCTTTATCGTCAAGCTGGCCTTCACGTAGCTTTTTGCGGAAGGTCTGGCGGGTGCTGCTATCTTCGCGGGGCTTATCTTCCTGGCCTCGGGGCGGCGGCAGCAGGGCGTCGAGTACACGGTCTTCAGCGGCGTCTGCGGCGCGGTGGCCAACTTCTTCTTTGGCGTACTCGCGGACCATCTTGATCGCCGCTTCCATCAGGTCGCGGATAATCGACTCGACGTCGCGGCCCACGTAGCCCACTTCGGTGAACTTGGTGGCTTCTACCTTGATAAACGGCGCACGGGCCAGCTTCGCCAACCGGCGGGCAATTTCGGTTTTACCCACGCCGGTGGGGCCAATCATCAGAATGTTTTTCGGCGTAACTTCCGGGCGCAGCTCGTCGTCGAGCTGCATACGACGCCAGCGGTTACGCAGGGCAATAGCCACGGCGCGCTTGGCATCTTGCTGGCCGATAATGTACTGATCCAGCGCATGGACGATTTCGCGGGGTGTCATCTGGGTCATTAAAGTGGCCTCAACGTTCGTTGATGTTCAGCTCTTCGAGCGTCACGTGGTGATTGGTGAATACGCAGATGTCACCAGCGATGGCGAGGGATTTTTCGGTAATCTCGCGAGCAGACAGCTCAGTATTTTCGAGCAGTGCGCGGGCGCTGGCCTGGGCAAAGTTGCCGCCTGAGCCAATCGCAATAATGCCGCGCTCTGGCTCAACCACATCGCCGTTACCGGTAATAATCAGCGAGGCGCTGTGGTCGGCCACGGCCAACAGGGCTTCTAAGCGGCGCAGCGCGCGGTCGGTGCGCCAATCTTTGGCAAGCTCAACCGCTGCTTTGGTTAAATGGCCCTGATACTTTTCAAGCTGCGCTTCAAAACGCTCAAATAGGGTAAACGCATCAGCGGTGCCACCGGCGAAACCGGCCAGCACTTTGCCACGGTAAAGGCGGCGTACTTTGCTGGCATTGCCTTTCATCACGGTGTTGCCAAGCGAGACTTGGCCATCGCCTGCGAGGGCTACTTGGTTACCGCGGCGAACGGAAACAATTGTGGTCATGGAGATAACTCCTTGGGGGAGACGCGCTCCCGATGACTGATCGGCCGCCTGGGCGGCCGTATAAAAAGCGATTCCCAACAAAATGCGGGCGGCTGATAAAAAATCAACCGCCCGCAAGCGAAAGCCATCAGATAAAGCGTGCCTGGCGCAGCTCAGCACGCTGTTAGTTAGTTCTGTAGCTGTATCAGCAGCGGCTCAATGCCTTGTGTGCTCATTAAGTCCTGAGCGCGGTTGAGCTCGCGGGTGTCGTCGTAGGGGCCAACCTGAACCCGGTGCCAGGTATCACCGTTGGCCTGCACTTCGCTGATCTGCGCTAGCAGGCTTAGGTTACGCAAACGACTGCGCAGCTGTTCGGCATCGCCAATCTCACGAAACGAAGCGGCTTGCAGCATATAGCGGCTGGGCGTGCTGTTGGTGGCCGCGGGTGCCTGCTGAGCGGCAGCGGCCTGCTCGTTGGGGCGCGTGTTGGCGGCAATCACCTGAGCAATGGGGTCGTCAGCAGGCGTGCTGGTGGCGGTTTCTGTGCTATCGGTTGCCGTATCGCTTGCGTCTGCATCACTGGCCGTTACGGTCGGGGGCGTGACGGTCGAGGGAATCGCTCCGCCGGGGGCGATGACTTCGGTTTCAGGCAGCAGCGTGTAGAACTCGAACGTAGGCATGGAGGGCTCGGTGGGCGTTTCGGTTTGCCGCGCTGCGCTGCGCTCATCGCTACCCGCGGGTTTTGGCAGTACCGTCGCCTGAGGAACCTCCTGCTGATCTTGCCAGGGAGCAGTGCCGTGCTGGTGCTGGGCGAGGAAAAAACCAGCGGCGACCCCGACAATCCCCCACAGCCAGCCGGGAATGCGTAGCCCGCCCCCAGAGCGGCGGGCGGACTTACGCTGCGACGTGGCTCCACGGCGGGTGGGCTTAGTGCGCGGGCTGGCCATGAACTACATCTCCTCGGGTGCGCTAACACCCATAAGGTCCAGACCATTGCGCAGCACTTGGCGGGTTGCTAGGCCCAGGGCTAGGCGAGTGTTGCGCAGCGTGTCGTCGTCGACCATCACTTTGACCGCGTTATAGCAGGTGTGGAAGTCACCGGCTAAATCCAGTAGGTACTGGGCAACCTGCTGAGGCTCGCGGCTTTTCGCAGCGTGCTCAACCACTTCTGGGTAGCGAGCCAAGCGATTAAGAACGGCTTTTTCCTGGTCGCTATCCAGTAGCGCTAAATTGGCCATGGCGACGCTGTGGTCAAACGGTTGGCCGGCATCTTCGGTTTTACGCAGCATGCTGCATACCCGCGCATGGGCGTACTGCACGTAATACACCGGGTTGTCGTTTGACTGCGAGCGCGCTAAATCAATGTCAAAGGTCAGCTGGGAGTCAGCGCGGCGAGCGGCGAGGAAGAAGCGCGTTGCATCACGGCCTACTTCATCAATCAAATCGCGGATGGTGACATAGCTGCCTGCGCGTTTGGACAGTTTTACCTCAACGCCTGAGCGGGTCACCATGACCATTTGGTGCAGCACGTAATCGGGCCAGCCCTGTGGGATACCCACTTCCAGCGCCTGCAGGCCTGCGCGGACGCGCGTGACGGTGGAGTGGTGGTCAGCACCCTGTTCATTGATTACGGTTTTAAAACCGCGCTGCCATTTGTTCAGGTGGTAGGCGACGTCGGGCAGGAAGTAGGTGTAACCCCCTTCGCGCTTGCGCATTACGCGGTCTTTGTCATCGCCAAAGTCGGTGGTGCGCAGCCACATCGCGCCATCTTTTTCATAGGTGTGGCCGTTGGCGACCAGCTTCTCGACAGTGGCGTCGACATTGCCTTTTTCGTAGAGCGAGGACTCCAGGAAGTAGACGTCAAACTCAACGCCAAAGGCTTTGAGGTCTAGATCCTGCTCGCGGCGCAGCCAGGCAACGGCAAAGGCTTGAATGGCATCTAAATCATCCGCATCCGCTTTAGCCGTTACTTCGCGGTCATCGGCGGTGACCGTTTTGCCCGCCATATAGTCGTTGGCGACATCCACGATGTACTCGCCGCGATAGCCATCTTCCGGCCAGCTGGCATCGTCGGGGCCGAGGCCTTTAGCACGAGCCTGAACGGAAAGTGCTAAGTTCTTAATCTGAGCACCCGCGTCGTTGTAGTAGAACTCGCGGGTCACGTCGTAGCCCGTGGCTTCCAGCAGTCGGCAAAGGCTGTCGCCAATCGCCGCACCTCGGCCGTGGCCTACGTGGAGCGGGCCAGTGGGGTTGGCAGAGACAAACTCCACCTGCACTTTCTCGCCTTTACCGATTAGGCTGCGGCCAAAAGCATCGCCGCTATCCAGCACCTGAGCAACGATTTGTGCAGCGGCGTCCGCGGCGGCAAAGAAGTTGATAAACCCAGGACCCGCAATCTCAGTTTTTTGAATGGCATCGCTGGCGGGTAGGGCGGCGACGAGGGTATCGGCCAGCTCGCGTGGCTTCATGCCGGAAGGCTTGGCCAACATCAGTGCGAGGTTGGTGGCGTAGTCGCCGTGGGCCTTGTCTTTGGTAGGGTCCACTTTGATCGTGGGCGTTAAGTCGTTGGGCAGCACGCCTTGGTGCTTAAGCGCGTCAACCGCGCCTTCGAGCAGAGAAATAATCGTATCTTTCATGTAAATATCCGGATGTCGTCGGTGGCGGCGTGTGCAGGCGCCCAGGTAATGCAGCGGCAAAGCGGTCATTATCGGCAATTGGCGCGCAGTTTCAAAGCCGTATTCCCTTAGGATAGGACTTGCGTTGGATACGAGCTCTGGCGGCTAGGCCAGGGTTTGTGGATCGATGTCAATCGACCAGCGCACTTTGCGCGCCTCTCGGTTGGCTTCTAGCCACTGCACCAGCCAGTTAGCGGCGGCGTGGCGGTGGCTACGTTTGTCAGCGGTGATCATAACGTGGATGTGGTAGCGGTTTTGGCGACGCTCCATGGGGGCGGGTACGGGCCCCAGGCAGCGCACTGGCACATTGGCGTCCTTCAGCCACTGGCGTAGCGCCTGAGCGGCGTGCTGAGCCAGCGCTAGGGCGGCGTGCTCTTGGGGGCTTTCGACACGTAGTAGGGCCATAAAGCTGAACGGTGGCAGCTTGGCGATGCGGCGCTCTTCCAGCAGGTTGCGGGCCAGTGCGCCGTAGCCATGTTCGGCCAGCTGGCCTAGGTGTGGGTCATCCGGGTGGAGAGTTTGCACCAGCACCCGGCCAGGGTGGGCGGCGCGGCCTGCGCGCCCCGCTACTTGCTCCAATAGCTGTGCGCTGTGCTCTAGGGCGCGAAAATCCGCCGCGTAGAGGCCGCCATCGGCGTTGACCACCACCACCAAGGTGACGTGGGGCAGGTGGTGGCCTTTGGCGAGCATTTGAGTACCCACCAGCAGGCAGGGCTCGCCGCGCTGAATCTCTTTGAGCACCTGCTCGAAGCTCTCTTTTTTGCGCGTGCTGTCGCGGTCAATGCGGTGAACAGTGGTGTCAGGGAACAGCCCTTGTAGCGTCTCCTCGGTGCGCTCCGTGCCGCTACCCAGCGCACGTAAATCGCCGCTGCCGCACTCTGGGCAGGCATCCGGCAGGGCACGGCGGCTGTCGCAGTGGTGGCAGGCCAGCAGCGGCGGCTGGCGGTGTAGCGTCATGCGCGCATCGCACTGGCCGCATTCGGCCATCCAGCCGCAGCTATGGCAGGCCAGGCTCGGCGCAAAGCCCCGTCGATTGATAAAAATGAGCGCCTGCTTGCCCGCCGCGAGGGTGCTTTTGATGGCTTTGATCGCGTTGGGCAGCAGCCCCCCTTGACGGCGCTGATGACGCAGGTCGATCAGTTCCAGCTTAGCGGGCGGGTGACGGCTGGGCCGCTGAGTTAGCCGCAGGTGACGATAAGCGCCCGTAAGCGCCTGCTGCAGGCTTTCAAACGAGGGCGTCGCGCTGCCCAGTAATAGGGGAATGCCGTGATAGTGCGCCCTGGCAACGGCTAAGTCTCTGGCGTGGTAGCGCAGCCCGTCGTGCTGTTTATAGGAGCCATCGTGCTCCTCGTCGACGATGATTGCGCCGGGGTTCGCCAGCGGGGTGAAAATGGCCGAACGGGTGCCGATGATCACCAGCGCACGGCCGTTGGCGGCGGCTTCCCATACATCTAAGCGCTCTGGGTCGGTAAGCCCGGAGTGCAGCGCCACCACCGGCACGCGAAAACGGCTTTTGAACCGCGCTAGCGTTTGCGGTGTAAGGCCAATTTCGGGCACGAGCACCAGGGACTGCTTTCCTTTGGCAGCGAGCGCTTCGATGAGCTGTAGGTAAATCTCGGTTTTGCCGCTACCGGTCACGCCTTCCAATAAACAGGGGTGGTAGCCGTCGAGTTTTTCATGCAGCACGGATAGCGCAGTGGCCTGTTCACGGTTGAGCGGCAGCGACGGGGAGGCGAGTAAGCTTCCGCCGGTGGGTTGAGCGGCGGTGAGGGTAATCTCTTGGGGTTGGGTAAAGCCTTTTTTTTGCAGCGCTAATAGCTGGTCTCGGGTGAAGCCGTGGGCGCTCACGGCGCGGCCCGGCAGCCCGTGAGGGTGCTGGCGAAGAAGCGCATAAAGCTCCGCCTGTTTAGGCGCGCGTGCCAGCGCTGTTTCATCGTTGGGTAGCGGAAGCCACAGGGTTTGGGTGCGCCCTGCCATAGGGTGGCCCTGGCGTAGCCTGGCGGGCATAGCGTGCTGCATGGTATCGCCCAGGCTGTGCTGGTAGTAACGCGCTGCAAACTGGCACAGCCACTGCCAGTCGCTGGGTAATGGGCCCTCATCCAGCGCTTCACCGATGGCCCGCAGCTGCGAGCGCGGTAATTCGCTGCCGGAAGCCAAAGACACCACCACTCCGACGACATCGCGGCGGCCAAACGGCACCCTTACCCGCAGCCCAGGCTGCCAGCCACAGGCGGGAGCCCTCGGTGTGGGTAAGTAGTCAAACAGGCGTCTTAGCGGCGACGGTAACGCGACCTTGAGCACCTGAAAAGCGCCCTTAGGCAGCCCAGGTGACGATGGCTGGGCAGAAACAGAATCGGACAATTGGCCTCCGGCGATTAGTTTGCTAGAATGCGCGGCCGCTCTGAATCTATCGGATGGAGCGGTTAACCGGTTAGCAGTTTTTCAAACCCGTATGCGGTGCCTGGCAACGGATCAGGTGGCGGCATATAGCTTATGAGGCTCAAGATGAAACAAGGTATCCACCCGAATTACAACACGGTCACCGCCAACTGTTCTTGCGGTGCAAGCTTCCAGGTCGGTTCTACCTCTGGTCAGGACTTCTCTCTGGACGTATGCTCCAACTGCCACCCGTTCTACACGGGCAAGCAGAAGCAAGCGACCACTGGTGGCCGCGTAGAGCGCTTCAACAAGCGTTTCGGCGCTGCTATCAAGCGCGGCTAATCCTAACGGATTAAGCCTATCGCAGGCACGCATTGTGCTCTGTGCAAAAGCCCACGCCACGGCGTGGGCTTTTTGTCCCTAAGGGACTACCCTTTTTATTAGCGTTCCTACTGCCTGAATGTGTTGCCACTTGCTTTACGGCACGTTGCTTGACGTGTTGCCCTCCTAACGCGGTTCTTTTTCTACTTACTTGGTCATCTTTTCCACAGGGTGTTTTGACAACCAGGTGTGGATAACTATGTGTTGCTCTTATTGGAATTTATTTCCAAAAATACTGCGCTGCATCAATAAGGAAACCTTTATAGCTGATGGCTGGATGCATAAGTTGCAGCAAATAACGTGGAAAAGTTCCGAAATGGAAGGGAATGTGGCTAAAACGATCGTTTCGTAGGTAAGTTTACTACGTGCTTGAGGCGCCTAGGTTTTTTCTATATTCTGATACAACTTTTCTACTTTAGGCTGATGAGACCTTTACTATGACGGATGCAAATAAGCAGGCAGCTTTGGATTATCACGCTAAGCCGATCCCCGGTAAGCTTTCCGTGGAGTTGACCAAGCCCACCGCGACAGCTCGGGATTTGGCGCTAGCGTATAGCCCAGGCGTTGCTGAGCCGGTTCGCGAAATCGCTCGCGAAGCGGAAAATGCGTACCGTTATACCGGCAAAGGTAACCTAGTCGCGGTTATTTCAGATGGCAGTGCGATTCTGGGTTTGGGCAACCTTGGCCCGCTGGCTAGTAAGCCGGTGATGGAAGGTAAAGGCGTGCTGTTCAAGTGCTTTGCGGGCATTAACTCCGTTGATATCGAAGTAGACGCTGAAAGCCCGCAGGCGTTTATCGACACCGTTGCCCGCATTGCCGACACCTGGGGCGGTATTAACCTGGAAGATATCAAAGCGCCTGAGTGCTTTGAGATCGAAAGGACGTTAGTTGAACGCTGCAACATCCCTGTATTCCACGATGACCAGCACGGCACGGCAATTGTGACCGCTGCGGGCATGCTCAACGCGCTGGATATCGCGGGCAAGCGGATTGAAGACGTGAAAATCGTCTGCATGGGCGCCGGGGCGGCTGCTATTGCTTGTATGCGCCTGCTGATCTCCTGCGGTGCTAAGAAAGAGAACTTAGTGATGCTGGATCGTCGTGGCGTCATTCACACTGAGCGTGACGGCATCAACGAGTACAAAGCGGAGTTCGCCCGCGATACCGACATGCGCACGCTGGACGATGCCATCGACGGCGCGGACGTGTTTATCGGCCTCTCTGGCCCGGGCCTGCTCTCTGCAGATCAGGTGAAGAAAATGGCCGCTGACCCGGTGATTTTCGCCTGCACCAACCCCGACCCGGAAATTCACCCGGACGTAGCCCGCGAAGCGCGCCCGGATGTGATCATGGCCACCGGCCGTTCGGACTTCCCGAACCAGGTGAACAACGTGCTGGGCTTCCCGTTCATCTTCCGCGGCGCGCTGGATGTGCGCGCCACGCGTATCAACGAAGCCATGAAGCTGGCGGCGGTGCATGCACTGAAAGACCTGGCCCGCGAGCCGGTTCCCCAGGAAGTGCTGAACGCCTACGAGCGTACCGAGATGAGCTTCGGGCGTGATTACATCATCCCCACGCCGGTGGATATCCGTCTGCTGGCGCGCGTGTCATCTGCAGTGGCCCAGGCAGCGGTCGACTCTGGCGTGGCCCGCAAGCCGTACCCGGCTCACTACCCGCTGAAAACCATTAATGACGTGTATGGTGGGTAATTAACAAGGCCACTTAGGTCAGGGCAGCCCGTAACGGGGGTCTTTCGCCATGGCCGAAAAATGCTCCCTGCAATTTCGGTATTTCCACCATCCATGGCGGTCAGATGGCGAAAGTAGCGCCCAAGGACGGGTTTACAGCGCCCCCCGTCTAGGGTTGTGCTGACCGGTATTTTACAACGCCCGCACACTGCGGGCGTTGCTGTTTTTAGAGGTGTTTAGAGCAGAGGTTCAAGACTGCGGATAGCGCACCAACCCCTCCTGCGCCGTCGTGGCGACTAAACGCCCATCGCGGCGATAAATATGGCCCCTCGCCAAGCCCCGTGCGCCACCACTCCAGGGGGAGTCGATGGCGTACAGCAGCCACTCATCTAGCCGCGTATCTTCGTGCAACCAAATCGCATGGTCGAGACTGGCAATGCGCAGTTTCGGGTCGGTGTACTTGATGCCATGAGGAATCAGTCCGGTGGTCAGCAGGTTGAAATCTGACGCATAAGAGAGCAGATGACGATGCAGTGTCGGGTCATCCGGGAGCGGTCCACCTGCAAAGCGGAACCACAGGCACTGACCGGCCGGTGACGCGCTGTCCGGCTTATCCTTCAAGTGCAAAAACTCGATAGGGTGGCCGGGGAAGCGCGCGTGTTTGGCATCGCCGCTCTCTATAAGCGCTTCCGGCGTGGGCACTTCTGGCATGGCCCGCTGATGATTGATGCTCTCTTCAGCGCTCTGAAAAGAGGCGCTGCAGAAAAAGATCGGTCGCCCTTTCTGAATAGCCGTCACCCGCCGTGTGGTAAAGCTGCCGCCGTCGCGAATGGTATCGACCTGATACACCACCGGGCGGTGCGGGTCGCCTGGGCGCAAAAAATAGCCGTGCTGGGAGTGCGGGCGGCGTTCATCCGGCACCGTGCGCGCCGCTGCGGCCAGTGCCTGGCCCAACACTTGGCCGCCATACAGTTGGGGAAAGCCTAAATCTTGGCTCTGGCCTCGAAATAGCGTCTCTTCAAGGGTTTCAAGCTCTAACAAGTTGACCAGTGACTTCAGCGCGTCGTTCATTCTCTGTATCCTTGGTGCTGTCTGTTTTCCCGCCGATGATTGCAAGTATACCCAGTGCGGCCATCACGCTATTAAAACGATCGTTTTGCTACCTTAGCGGAGTTTGCCTTGATACGCAGCGATGAATTTTACATGCACCGCGCTATGGACCAAGCGCACCTGGCGTTTACCAACGGAGAAGTGCCGGTGGGCGCGGTGGTGGTGGATACCCAGGGGGAGATTATTGGTGCTGGCCACAATGCACCGCTGGCAAGCTGCGACCCCAGCGGCCACGCCGAGGTGCGTGCGCTACGCGAGGCGGGGCAGCGGCTGGGCAACTACCGTTTAGAGGGCTGTACGCTGTTTGTAACGCTAGAGCCCTGCATGATGTGCGCAGGCACTATGGTGCATGCGCGCATTGCCCGTTTGGTATACGGCGCGCCCGAGCCACGCACGGGCATGGTGGAGTCAAAGGCCAACCTGCTTGCTCAGCCCTGGTTTAATCATCAGATAGAGATTACGGGCGGCGTGCTAGCAGTGCCGGCCAAAAGGCTGCTCAAGCAGTTTTTCGCTGAAAAACGTTAGCGCGCGATTACTGCTCAACCGGCGGAATAATATCGAACAGCAATAATGGTTCTTCACTGGCTGGCGTTTGCTCTAGCTGGAAAAACTGTTGTCGGCTGCGCTCCACATACTCAATCATCTCGTAGTAGCGGCGGATGTTGCGCACATAGATGACCGGCTCGCCGCCACGGGCATAGCCGTGGCGGGTTTGGCTATGCCACTCTCGTTCCTGTAAGAGCGGGAGCGCCGCACGAACGTCCTGCCAGCGATCCGGATCGCCGCCGCGCATCTCGGCAATCTTACGCGCATCGTAAAGGTGGCCAAGGCCTACATTGTAGGCTGCCATGGCCATGTAGAGCCGGTCATCCCCGGTAATGCTGTCTGGAAGCCGGTCTTTAATACTGCGCAGGTAGCGCGCGCCGCCATCAATACTCTGTGCAGCATCGGTGCGGTCGGCTACGCCCATTTCGCTGGCCGTGGGGTTGGTCAGCATCATCAGGCCGCGAACCCCGGTGGGGGATACTGCGTTGGGGTCCCAGTGCGACTCCTGGTACCCAACGGCGGCCAGCAGCTTCCAGTCAAAGTTGGTGTCGCGGGCAGCCTGTTTAAATAGCTCAGTGTAGTTGGGCAGGCGTTCGTCAAGGTGGGCGAGAAACGTTCGAGTGCCCACGTACTCAAGATAGTCATCGTGGCCAAAATAGCGACTTACCAACTGCTCCAGGGTGCCGTTCTCTTGCAGCTCTTGAAGAAACTGATTGGCGGCTTCTAATAATCCAAGTCCGCGGCCGCTGGGAACCGCCCAGGCCAGAGAGAGCGGCTCGCCTAAAAAGAAGCCGCGCTCGACGTTAGGGAAAAACAGCCGGTTCAAACGAAACTGATGATCAAAAATAATCGCCGCATCCAGGGTGCCGCTCTCTACCCGCGCCATCAGTTCAGCCACTTCAAGCTCGTGAGACTCTTTCCAAGTAAGGCTGGGGTGGTCACGTTGTAGAGCAAGCAGCGCTTGGCTGGTGCCCGCTTCGCTTAGCATGCCCAGCTCCAGGCCCACGAGATCTGCCGGTTCATCGATGCCGTTGAGCCCTCGGCGATACACCACCAGCGGCTGCATCTGAATGATGGAGCGGGTGTAGTGAATGCCCGGAGAATCCGCCAGCAGGGGGAGGGCCGCGGCACCTAAGTCGCCCTGTTCGCGCACGGCGGGTAGTACGCTCTCCGGGTGGTGGCTCGCGTTCAGGTTGAGGCTAACTCCCAGGTAATCCGCAAAGCGGCGCATCAGCTCATACTCAAAGCCGGTCGGCCCCTGGCGGCCTTCGTAATAGGTAGTGGGTGTGTTGCGAGTATGAATAGTGATGAACTCTTTTGCGTTAATTTGCGCTAAATGTTCACCGCTTGGTACCAACGAGCTGCGCGGCACCAAAATAAGCAAAAGTGTCGCGATCATCGCGAAATACGCCCGGTAATAGGCGATAAAATGTGGGTAAATCAATGTCGGCATGATGTCTTGTCAACATGGAACAGTCTGCCACGATACCCAGCCTGATAGACGCTGTCACCTTGTTGATTTCGTGTGGCCGTCGCTTTCCAGTATCATAGTGGGATTGCCGCTTTGCGGCCCGGTGATTTCCTGCTCGAACTCTCCCTGCTTTAGAGGCTCCCAGATATGCTCGAACTGCGAGGCGCACCCGCCCTTTCTGCCTTCCGCCATGAACGGCTGTTAACGGTGTTGCGTGACCGTGTTCCGGAGGTGGAGGCACTGTCTGCCCATTACGTCCACTTCATTGACCACCACGAAGAGCTCGATCATGCCGCCCAGGCGCGGTTGACGAAACTGCTGGAGTACGGCAGCCGAGACAGCCAAGAGATTCCCGACAACGCCCAGCGCTTTTTGGTCGTCCCGCGTTTAGGCACCCAGTCACCGTGGTCCTCTAAAGCAACCGACATTGCCCACAACTGCGGGCTTAGCCAGATCAGCCGCATTGAACGCGGCATTGATTACCGCGTAGAGCTGCGCGGCGCACCCAGCACAGAACAGCTGGAAGCGATTAGCGCGCTGCTGCATGACCGCATGACCGAACACGTACTGGCCGACGTAGCAGAGGCGGGCAAACTGTTTGCCCACCACTCGCCTGCGCCCCTTGGCAGCGTGGATATTCTGGAAGGCGGTCGCGACGCTCTTGTCACGGCTAACCGCGAACTTGGCCTTGCGCTGGCAGACGATGAGATCGACTACCTGGTAGCCGCCTTTATCGAGCTAGGCCGCAACCCCAGCGATGTTGAGCTGATGATGTTCGCCCAGGCGAACTCTGAGCACTGCCGCCACAAAATCTTCAATGCAGACTGGGTCATTGATGGCGAAGCCCAGAGCCACTCGCTGTTTAAGATGATCAAGAACACCTTCGCCACGTCACCGGATAACGTGCTCTCTGCGTACAGCGATAACGCGGCGGTGATCAAAGGCAGCCACGGCGGACGCTTCTTCCCCACGCCGCTCACCGGTGCCGAAGGCGAGCGCGCCAGCTACGATGCCCACCAAGAGCCGATCCACATTCTGATGAAGGTGGAGACCCACAACCACCCCACGGCCATTGCGCCGTTCCCCGGTGCGGCCACCGGCTCTGGCGGTGAGATTCGGGACGAAGGCGCGACCGGCATCGGCGGCAAGCCGAAAGCAGGTTTGTCCGGCTTTACCGTCTCTAACCTGCGCATTCCTGAATTTGTTCAGCCCTGGGAAGCCTTCGACTACGGCAAGCCCGAGCGCATGCAGTCCGCGCTCAATATCATGCTGGACGGCCCGATTGGCGGTGCCGCGTTCAATAACGAGTTTGGCCGCCCCAACCTGACCGGCTACTTCCGTACCTACGAGCAGGATGCCCTCAGTGCCGAAGGCATCGGGCGTCGCGGCTACCACAAGCCGATCATGATTGCCGGTGGCTACGGCAACATTCGTGCTCAGCACGTGCAAAAAGGCGAGATCCCCGTTGGCGGTAAGCTGATCGTCATGGGCGGCCCAGCGATGCTGATTGGCCTAGGCGGCGGTGCGGCGTCCAGTATGGCGTCCGGTGAGTCCAGCGCGGATTTGGATTTCGCCTCTGTGCAGCGGGAAAACCCGGAAATCGAGCGTCGTGCCCAAGAAGTCATCGACCGCTGCTGGGCGCTGGGTGAGAAAAACCCGATTCGCTTCATTCACGACGTAGGCGCGGGCGGGCTGTCTAACGCCCTGCCGGAGCTGGTAAAAGACGGCAACCGTGGCGGTCTGTTCGACCTGCGTGCGGTGCCCAACGCCGAGCCGGGCATGAGCCCGCTGGAAATCTGGTGTAACGAAGCCCAGGAGCGCTACGTACTGGCAGTAGCCCCTGAAGACTTGGATACCTTCGACGCGCTGTGCAAGCGCGAGCGCTGCCCTTACGCGGTAGTGGGCGAAGCCCAGGCGGAGCACCACCTGGAAGTGCGCGACGGCCACTTCGAGACCAAACCGGTCGATCTGCCCATGAGCGTGCTGTTTGGCAAGCCGCCGAAGATGACCCGTTCGTTTGAGCGCCAAACCCCTGAGCTCTCGGGCGTCATGCTGGATAACCTGGACCTGCGCGAAGCGATGGATCGGGTGCTGCGCCTGCCCACGGTGGCCTCGAAAAGCTTCCTGATCACCATCGGCGACCGTTCCATCACCGGCCAAGTAGCTCGCGATCAGATGGTCGGCCCCTGGCAGGTGCCGGTGGCCGACGTAGCGGTCACCACCGCCAGCTTCGATACCCATGCCGGTGAAGCCATGGCCATGGGCGAGCGCCCGCCGGTGGCGCTCATCAACCCCGCCGCCAGCGCGCGCTTAGCGGTGGCAGAAGCAATTACCAACTTAGCCGCCGCGCCGATTGCCAAGCTGTCGGATATCAAACTCTCTGCCAACTGGATGAGCGCCGCCGACCACCCCGGTGAAAACCAGGCGCTGTACGACGCCGTTCATGCCGTCGGCATGGAGCTATGCCCGGCGCTTGGCATCGCTGTACCGGTGGGCAAGGACTCGATGTCCATGCGCACTGCGTGGCAAGAGGGCGAGGATGCCGAAGAGAAGAGCATTACCTCGCCGCTGTCGCTAGTGGTCACAGGTTTTGCGCCGGTGACCGACGCGCTGGCGACGCTGACGCCGCAGATCAACCTGGAACAGGACGAGTCTGATCTGATCTTGATCGACCTGGGGAACGGCCAGAACCGTCTTGGCGGCTCGGCGCTGGCGCAGGTCTATGGCCAAGTGGGCGATGAGTGCCCCGATGTGGACGACCCGGAAGATCTGAAAGCGTTTTTCGAAGTGATCCAAGGTCTGAACCGCGACGGTAAGCTGCTGGCTTACCACGACCGCAGCGACGGTGGCCTGTTGGTGACGCTGCTGGAGATGGCTTTTGCCGCGCACGCCGGTCTCGAAATCAAGCTCGACTGGCTGATCGACGAGCCGGTAGAAGCCTTCAACGCGCTGTTCTCTGAAGAGCTGGGGGCGGTGATCCAGGTAAGCCGTGAGCACACCGAAGAGGTGCTGACGCAGTTCGCCATGGCCGGTATCGAAACCTGCGGCGTGATTGCTCGCCCGCGTTACGACGACCAAGTGCGTGTCACGCTGTTCGAAGAGCCGCTGCTGGAGACTACCCGTCAGCTAACCCAACGCACCTGGTCCGAGACCAGCTACCGCATGCAGGCGCTACGGGATAACCCGGAATGCGCGAAGAACGAGTTCGACAACCTGCTCGACGTTCGCGACCCGGGCCTCAGCGCCGCACCGACTTTCGATATCAACGACGATATCAGCGCGCCGTATATCAACACCACCAAGCCGGCGGTGGCCGTGCTGCGCGAGCAGGGCGTCAACGGTCAGGTAGAGATGGCCTGGGCCTTCCACAAAGCGGGCTTCGATGCGGTGGACGTGCACATGAGCGACATCCTGGAAGGCCGTGTCTCCCTGGAGGAGTTCAAAGGCTTAGTGGCCTGTGGCGGTTTCTCCTACGGCGACGTGCTGGGAGCAGGCGGCGGCTGGGCGAAGTCAGTGCTATTCAATGAACGCGCCCGCGAGCAGTTTGAAGCTTTCTTCAACCGAGACGACAGCTTCTCGCTGGGCGTGTGTAACGGCTGCCAGATGCTCTCGCAGCTCAAAACGCTGATTCCCGGTGCGGAAAACTGGCCTGCCTTTGTGCGCAACGAGTCCGAGCAGTTCGAGGCCCGCGTTTCCATGGTTCGGGTCGAGAAGAGCCCCTCGATTCTGCTGGCGGGTATGGAAGGCTCCAAGCTGCCCATCGCTGTGGCCCACGGGGAAGGCCGCGCCGAGTTCCGCGATACGGCGCACCTGCGCAGCATGCAGTCGAGCAGCCAAATTGCCCTGCGCTATATCGATAACTACGGTCAAGTCACTACGCGCTACCCGGCCAACCCCAACGGCTCCCCGTCGGGCATTACCGGCCTGACCACGCCGGATGGCCGCGTGACGATCATGATGCCGCACCCCGAGCGGGTGACCCGCGCGGTCACTAACTCCTGGCGTCCGGCGGAGTGGACCGAAGATGGTGCGTGGCTGCGCTTGTTCCGCAATGCGCGGGTATGGCTGGGCTAACATCATGTGACCAACCCGAAAGGTGATGGATGACACATCCTGAAAAGGCGGCCTCCGGGCCGCCTTTCTTGGCTAACGGGGCAGCGCCTTCGCTGCGCCCCTACCAAACCGAGGCGGTCAAGCGGGTAGTCAGCCACTTTCGCGCCACCAGCGCCCCCGCCGTAGTGGTGCTGCCGACAGGCAGCGGCAAGTCGCTGGTGATCGCTGAACTGGCGAGACTCGCCCGTGGGCGGGTGCTGGTGTTGGCTCACGTACGCGAGCTGGTGGAGCAGAACCACGCCAAGTACCAAGCCTACGGCTTGGAGGCGGATATCTTCAGCGCCGGGTTAAAGCGCAAAGAGGCTAGCCGCCAAGTGGTGTTTGGCTCGGTGCAGTCGGTGGTGCGTAACCTGGAGCAGTTCAACGACGCCAGCTTTACTCTGCTGGTAATCGACGAGTGCCATCGGGTATCGCTGGAGGAGGACTCCAGCTATCGCCAAGTAATTGAGCACCTGCGGAGCCAGAACCCGCAGCTAAAAATCCTCGGCCTAACCGCCACCCCGTTTCGTTTGGGGCAGGGTTTTATCTACCACCGCCACCACCACGGGATGGTGCGCGGTTCAGAAGAGAGCTTTTTTGCCGACTGCGTGTTCGAGCAGCCGCTGCGCCTAATGGTCAAGCAAGGCTTTTTGGCCGCACCCAAACGGCTGGATATGGCCATTGAAGGGTACGACTTCTCGGCGCTTGCTCCCTCCTCTAGTGGGCTGTTTCGGGAAGAAGAGCTTAATCGGGTGGTGGCCGGAAGTCGCGCCACGCCGGGCATCATTGCCCAAGTGGTCGAGCAGGCGGCCGACTGCCAGGGGGTGATGATTTTTGCCGCGACGGTCGCCCACGCCGAAGAGATCATGGGGTATCTGCCTGCCGACCAATCCGCGCTGATCACCGGTGCGACGGTCTCCGCCGAGCGCACCGCGCTGATCGATGCGTTCAAGGCGCGCAAGCTCAAGTATCTGGTCAACGTGGCGGTATTAACCACCGGGTTCGATGCCCCCCATGTGGATCTGATCGCGATTCTGCGGCCCACCGAGTCGGTCAGCCTGTATCAGCAGATCGTTGGTCGCGGGCTGCGCCTCTCGCCGGGTAAAGAGGAGTGCTTGATTCTCGACTATGCGGGCAACCCGTGGGATCTCTACGCCCCGGAAGTAGGCGAACCCAAGCCGGATAGCGATAGCGAACCGGTGCAGGTGCCCTGCCCGGACTGCGGTCACGCGAACCTGTTCTGGGGCAAGCGCGACGGTGAGCTGGTGATCGAGCATTTTGGCCGCCGCTGCCAGGGGCTGGTGGAGGACGACACCGGACGCCGTAGCCAGTGCACCTTTCGCTTTCGCTTCAAGGTCTGCGATGCGTGCGGGGCAGAGAACGATATCGCTGCCCGGCGCTGCCATGGCTGCGAGAAGCTGCTGGTGGATGCCGATGACAAGCTCAAGGAGGCGCTGCGGCTCAAGGACGCCAAAGTACTGCGGGTGAGCGGCATGCAGCTGGAGGCGACCACCAACGGGCGCGGCCTGCCGCGTCTCAAAGTGACCTATCATGACGAAGACGGTGCCAGCCTGAGCGAATGGTTTGCCCTGGAGACCGCCGCCCAGAGCCGCGCCTTTTATGCGGTCTTCTTGCGCGCCCACCTGCGCGCGCCGGGCGTGCCGTGGCAGCCAGCAACGCCAGACGACGTGGTGGCTGCCCAGTCTCGCCTGCGCCATCCCGACTTTGTGGTGGGTAGAAAGGTAGGCCGCCACTTTCAAATCCGCGACAAGCTGTTCGACTATCAGGGCCGCTATCGTAAAGCCGCCGAGGCGGCCGAGATGCCGCATTGATGGAGCGCTGTTACACTGCCGTTTTCAACTGACAAGGACTCGACCCGCGTGAGCGAGACGCCCAGCGCCGTGCCGGATCAAGACGCGATGCCCTCTGCGGTGGAGCCCACCGTGGAGGCCCTTGGGCGCCTGTTCGATGAGCCCATTACGCAGCTGCCGGAAGATCTCTATATTCCCCCCGAGGCGCTCCGGGTCTTCCTGGAAGCGTTCGAGGGGCCGCTGGATCTGCTGCTGTATTTAATTCGGCGGCAGAACCTGGATATTCTGACCATCAACGTGGCCACCATCACCCACCAGTACATTGAATACGTGGAGCTGATGAAAGCCATGGAGATTGAGCTGGCGGGTGAGTACCTGCTAATGGCTGCCATGCTGGCGGAGATTAAATCCCGGACGCTGCTGCCACGCCCTCCCAAAGCGGAAGGCGAGGAGGAAGAGGATCCCCGCGCCGAGCTGATTCGCCGCCTGCAGGAGTATGAGCGCCTAAAAGAGGCCGCTGAGGCGCTGGATACGCTGCCCCGCGTCGGCCGGGACTGGTTCAGCGTGCAGGCGGGCTTACCGCCGCTGGAAACGCGGGTGATCCATCCCGATGTAGAGCTTGATGAGCTGCTGGGAGCACTGTCCGATATTCTCAAGCGCGCCGAGCTGGCCCAGGCCCACCAGATCAGCCGTGAAGTGCTCTCCACCCGCGAGCGCATGCTGAAAATCATGGAGCAGCTCAGTCAGGATGGCGAGAGCGGCCGTTATACGCCGTTTGAAGCGCTGTTTACCCTGGAAGAGGGACGTGCCGGTGTAGTCGTGACCTTTATGGCCATTCTAGAGCTTGCCAAAGAAGCCATGATTGAGATTGTTCAAAATGCACCGCTGTCGCCCATTCATGTGCGTGCCCGCCAAGCGGCGCTGGTCGATGGGGAAGAGGACGCATTCGAGCGTTTGGAAGAGGAGCAGGGCGATGCCGCCTCAGCATTCGAAGAGTCTGTGTTTGAACCTGACGAGGAGTCGCGGTGAGAGACACCACGTTAGATGACATTATTGAAGCGGCGCTGCTAGCAGCGGGTGAACCGCTGCCGGTTGAGCGCCTGGAAACACTATTTTTGGCCGACGAGTGCCCTTCCCGCAAAGCGTTGAGGGAAGCGCTGTCACGGCTAGCGCTGCGCCACGATAACGGCGCGCTGGAACTGGTCGAGACCGCCTCTGGCTTTCAGCTACGCATTCGCCCACGCTTGGCCCACTGGGTCTCGCGGCTGTGGGACGAGCGCCCCCAGCGCTACTCTCGAGCACTCTTGGAAACGCTGGCGCTAATTGCCTACCGCCAACCGGTGACTCGGGGTGATATCGAAGATGTGCGCGGTGTGAGCGTCAGCAGTTCGATTATTCGCACGCTGATGGAGCGCGGCTGGATACGCGTGGTGGGCCACCGGGACGTGCCGGGCCGTCCGGCGGTCTATGCCACCACGCGCAGCTTTTTGGATGACTTCGGGCTGAAAACCCTGGATGCGCTGCCGCCCATGCATACCCTGGTCAACGGTGACGATCGCGAAGCGCTTTCTCTGGAGGAGGCATCATCCGAACAAAACCCGCCGCTAGCACTGGACGAAACGGTGCAAAGCGTGCAGGATGCGCCACCCCAGCAAGATGAGAATACGTTGGCAGAGAGTGCCGACCACCACGCCGAGACGGCGTTAACCCAGCCGCTCAGCTTTGCCGATTTAGAGGCGCGGCTAGCGGCACGTGCGCAGCGTCAACATGAGGACGCTGACACGCAGACCAACGATGTGAGGTCAGACGACCATGAGTGAAAGTAACAACACCACGCCGCCTACCAGCGAAAAACTGCAGAAAGTGCTGGCCCGCGCGGGCCTTGGCTCCCGCCGTGAAATGGAAACTGCCATTGCCGATGGTCGGGTGAAGGTGAATAGCCAAGTGGCCAAACTGGGCGACCGAGTGGAAGCGCGGGATAAGGTCAGCTTTGATGACCGCCCGGTGACGCTGCGTCCGGAAGAGGAAGTGCCGCGCCGGGTCATTATGTACAACAAGCCGGAAGGCGAGCTGTGCACCCGTAAAGACCCGGAAGGCCGTCGCACGGTCTTTGAGCGCCTACCGCGCCTGAAAGGCGAGCGCTGGATTGCCATTGGCCGCTTGGACATCAATACCAGCGGCTTGCTGCTGTTCACCACCGACGGTGAACTTGCCAACCGCTTGATGCACCCCTCTACCCAGGTAGAGCGTGAGTACGCGGTGCGGGTCATGGGCGACGTCAAGCGCGAGCATATCGTCGCCATGGTCGACGGTGTGATGCTGGAAGATGGCCCAGCGCGCTTTACCGACGTGCAGGAGTTTGGTGGCGAAGGCATTAACACCTGGTTCCACGTGGTGATTCTGGAAGGCCGCAACCGTGAAGTGCGCCGCCTGTGGGAGTCCCAGGGGCTTACCGTTAGCCGCCTGAAGCGTGTGCGCTACGGCAATATCTTCCTCGACAAGCGGGCGAAAGCCGGTGAGTGGGTCGAACTCTCTCAGGATGAGGTGGATGACTTAGCGACGCTGGCCAACCTGGAAACCCGCAAAGTGCCTGAGCTGACGCCAGACGAGAAGAACCGCTGGAGCCGCGACAAGCATAAGCGTCGTCCGGTGCAGGCGATGCGCAAGCCGAAACCCAAGCGCGGTTAGGCTAGGCGCGGTTCAAGCAGTGCGCTCTGCACGGGGTAAGGCTTTTTGGCACCGTGCAGAGCAGTAGATATAGACGAAAGATAAAAAAGGGCTTGCTATTCACAAGCCGTATCCGTACTATATGCATCCGTTCGGACGGGTCGTTAGCTCAGTTGGTAGAGCAGTTGACTTTTAATCAATTGGTCGTAGGTTCGAATCCTACACGACCCACCATCCGAAATAAGCAAACGCATCAGGTAATAGTTTCACCAATGCTTTGTTTTCAATATGTGTTTCGATGTGAGTTAGTGTAGTATTTGCTAGTCGTTTTTGATTAGCGCAGCAAAATTTGGGTCGTTAGCTCAGTTGGTAGAGCAGTTGACTTTTAATCAATTGGTCGTAGGTTCGAATCCTACACGACCCACCAAATTCCGACGCCCTTGGTAGCTTGCTGCCAGGGGCGTTTTGCTATGCACGTTTTGCCGCGCTGCAACGTGACTTTCTGCTTGCAGCGGGCAACGATTGTCCACCACAATATGATGACAATAACGTGATTGCCACGGTGGTCCAGTGGTGAGACGCGTGGTGAGAAGCATAGTTAGAAGAATAGTGAAAAACGTATTGGTTAACGCATAATCGATAGATCGTTTGGCTGCCGAAGATGTCACGGCAGCCCTGGCTCTAAGCAAGCCAGGCTGGTGACGTGCCACCGCGAGAGACGCAGCGGCCGTTGCCCCCGAGTGCGGCGCATGCGGAGCGCATACGCCGTGACTGGTGTTTAACAGGGGGATTCCCTGTTCGTCACAGTGGTAGACACAATGACTATGATGACCTCTCAAGCTGAGCTAGACGCTCCGCTACCAAGCCCATACTGTCCTACCCGTATCCCTGCGGAAGACGAAGCGCGAGTGGCTGAGATCAAGCAGTTACTCAAGGCGAACAACGCCGTTTTGGTAGCGCATTACTATACCGACGATGCCATTCAGCAGCTTGCTGAAGAGACTGGCGGCTGTGTGGCGGACTCCCTGGAAATGGCCCGCTTCGGTGCCCGTCACGATGCCACCACGCTGGTGGTTGCAGGCGTGCGCTTTATGGGCGAAACGGCCAAGATCCTTTCCCCAGAAAAGCGTGTGTTGATGCCTACGCTCGAAGCGACCTGCTCGCTCGATATTGGCTGCCCGATTGACGAGTTCAGCGCGTTCTGCGATGCCCATCCGGACCGTACGGTGGTGGTGTACGCCAATACCTCGGCGGCGGTAAAAGCGCGTGCCGATTGGGTCGTGACCTCTTCGATTGCCGTGGAGGTCATTGAGCACCTGCAGGAGAAGGGTGAAAAGATTTTGTGGGCACCGGATAAGCATCTGGGTGGCTATATTCAGAAAAAAACCGGTGCCGACATGCTGATGTGGGACGGTGCCTGCATCGTGCACGAGGAGTTCAAGGCTAGAGGTATCGAGGATCTAAAGCGCCTCTACCCAGATGCCGCCGTGCTCGTGCATCCGGAATCGCCGGAGGCCGTCGTCAAGCTGGCCGATGTGGCGGGTTCCACCTCGCAACTGATCAAGGCGGCGAAAACCCTGCCCAACGAGCAACTGATCGTAGCGACCGATCGCGGCATTTTCTTCAAAATGCAGCAGGCGGTGCCTGGCAAAACGCTCTTTGAAGCGCCCACCGCTGGTAACGGCGCGACCTGCCGCAGCTGTGCCCACTGCCCGTGGATGGCGATGAACGCGCTGGATAATTTGGCTGGCGCGCTGCGTGAAGGCAGCGGCGAGATCTTTGTTGATGATGCCTTGCGTCAGCAGGCGTTAAAGCCCCTTGAGCGTATGTTGAACTTTAACGCTTAAACATTAGCGCTTAAGTATCAGCGCTTTAATATCAGTACAACGTTTCTGCTGTAAGCCAAAAGCCCGAACGCGATGCGTCGGGCTTTTTTGTATGTGTTGCATGTGCTTTATGGCGCTAAAACTTCTCTAGCGCCTCTCGGTACTCAAGAAACGCTTCTCTGCGCTGTTCAATGCGCGCTAGCGCCTGAGTGTCGTTTTCTTGCTGGGCGGCGTCTTTGGCAATACTTAACTGTCGAATGCCGCGGTCCACTCGGCCGGTGAGCTGCAGGTGCTCGGCACGGGCCAGGTGACCCCAGCCGTTAAACCCGCTGCGCCCGGCGGCCTCTGCCAGCAGGTTGAAGCCCTGGGGGCTTTCCGGGTGCTGCGTGGTGATATCTCGAAGCAGTTCGTAAGCCGCTTCTGGATCGCGCTGTAGCTGCGCCTCCGCTAGGGTCAACTGAGCAGGCAGATAGTTAGGCATCAGCCGCAGCAGCCGCTGGCTGCGGGAAATGGCCTCATCGTAGCGTTGGGCTTCCAGGGCTACGTTCGCCGCGGAGGCGGGCAGCATGCCGTAATCAGGAAGCTCGTTGGCAAGCTGATCGAGGGTTTGCAGCGCGCGGTCGGTTTGACCATTGTGCGCATCAATAAGTGCGTTGATATAACGCAGCGCAGGCTCCTCGGCATCCTCCTGAGCCAGCCGCGAAGCCGCTTGCTGGGGTGAATTGCGGTAAATGCTCAGCAAAGCGCGAGCGCGCATCATGTCGTAGAGCGTATCGCTGGTGTAGCGGCTGGCCACGCTAAGCTGAGAAACCCGCGCTTGGGCGTCGCTCAGGCGGCTATCTGACACAGGGTGGGTCAATAGAAATTCAGGCGGCGTGCCGCCTTGAAGCCGCGACAGGCGCTGCATGGTATCGAACATACGCACCATGGCCTCTGGGTCGTAGCCTGCCTCTGCCATGGCCTGTAGGCCAATACGGTCAGCCTCTTGCTCAAAACGTCTGGAGTAGGTGAGCTGGTCCTGAATAAGCGCCGCCTGAGAGCCTATGGCGGTGGCAATGCCTGCATCGCCGCCGCCGCTGGCAGCAATCAGCATACCGGCTAGCATAGCCGCCATGGCGGGCAGCTGGGTCTGTTCTGCACGGGCGCTGCCACGGGCGTAGTGGCGTTGGGAAAGGTGGCCAAGCTCGTGGGCAATCACCGATACAAAAGCGCCTTCATCTTCAGCAAAGGCAAACAGCCCTGAATTAATGCCCACCACGCCGCCGGGCACCGCAAACGCATTGAGCGAACGGTTATCCACCATCACCGTGGTGGTTTGCAGGCTACCCAGCTGGCTGTAGGGTGCCAAACGTGCCACTAAACTCTCTAAATAATCGCTGACTATGGGGTCCTGCCACTGGGGGGCCTGAGCGCGGAACTGGCGCAGCCATGCGCGGCCAAGGCGAAACTCCTCATTGCTTACCGATGCCGATGCGCCCCCTAAACTGGGCAGTTGGTAGTCGTCATAGCTGTGGCTGGGCAAGCTAACGCACAAAGCGCTGAGCGAGAGCGCGAGCGTGCAGGCCCAGCGAGAGTAGGCGGGTCTAAAATGCAGCATGACATCCCCATTCGTTCGAATAATAGGCACGGCTAACAACGGTGTGACATTGATTCAGGCAGGGAAGTGCCGTTAAATCAATATCGCAGTGGGCATCGCAAAAAAACAGTTTATGCAACAATGCGATGGTTATGTAGCCATTGAACGATTTAGCATCATGGAAGCTGCCTTTGGGGGAGAGTATGTCTGAGCAAACAGCGTCAGGGTTAGCCGAAGGGCTTAAGCCCGATCAAGTGTTGGACGCCACCGGATTGCACTGCCCGCTACCGCTGCTAAAGGCGAAGCAGGCACTGGCAGGCCTTGCGCCAGGCCAACTGCTGGAAGTAAGTGCGACCGATGCGGGCTCGTGGCGGGATATGGCGGCATTTACTGAGCTAAGCGACCATGTGATGGAAGCGCGGGTGCAGCGCGGCGACGTGTATGTATTTTGGATTCGTAAAGCAGGGAACACCCACTCATGACCATGCGCAGTATTCTGAAAAGTTGGGTAGAGCGCTACTTTTCAGACGAAGAGGCGTTAATTCTTCTGGTGGTGCTGGTGGCAGGGTTTGCCGCCATTATTTGGTTTGGCCGCATGTTGGCACCGTTCTTTACCGCGTTGGTGCTGGCGTTTTTACTGCAAGGCGTGGTTAGCGCGCTCACGCGACGTCGAGTGCCGCATTTGCTGGCTGTCATTATGGTGTTTTTGGCATTTGTCAGCGTGCTGCTCACGCTAGCGTTTATCTTGATGCCGCTGATCTGGAATCAGCTGGTCGGGCTCGTTCAAGAGACGCCGCGCATGTTTGCCAGCGGCCAGGGCTGGCTAGATCAGTTGCAGGAGCGCTTCCCTAATATCGTGACGCCTGATCAGATGCAGAGCTGGATTGGCGTCGCCGGGCGGGAAATTAGCCAGCTAGGTCAGCGCGCCTTGACGCTCTCGTTGACCTCGCTTGGCAATGTCATGTCGTTGATCATCTATTTGGTGTTAGTGCCGATTTTGGTCTTTTTTATGCTGAAAGATCGTGAGGCGCTGGTGGGCTTTACGCTCTCGCTGCTGCCGCAGAAGCGTACGCTGCTGACGCGCATCTGGCATGAAATGGATCGCCAAATCGCCAACTATATCCGCGGTAAGTCCATTGAGATCGTCATCGTCGGCACGGTGGCGTATATCACCTTTGCCTTTTTTGGCTTGCCCTATACGGCGCTACTGGCCGTGCTGGTCGGTTTTTCCGTATTGGTGCCCTACATTGGCGCGGCGGTGGCAACCATCCCCGTGGCGGCGGTAGCGGGCTTCCATTTCGGTATTAGCGAGCAGTTTGTCTACGTTTTAGTGGCCTACGGCGTGCTGCAGGCGCTGGATGGCAACGTACTGGCCCCTGTACTGTTCTCAGAAACCAACAATATCCACCCGGTCTCGATTATCGTGGCGGTGCTGTTCTTTGGCGGTATTTGGGGGTTCTGGGGGGTGTTTTTTGCCATCCCGCTTGCCACGCTGCTGAAAGCGCTGGTGTATGCATGGCCAAGAGGGCTTGAAGGCCGACAAACATCGCAGGTGCCACCGCTGAAGCAGGATTAGCCGTGAGCATGGCTGTGCCCCGATATGGGCACAGCCAGCGGTGCATTATTACTGGCTATTCAGTGCCTGCGCCGCGCTTAGTACCTCATCTACGTGGCCAGGAACTTTAACGCCGCGCCACTCTTGGGCAAGCTTGCCATCCTGGTCGATCAAGAAGGTGCTACGCTCGATGCCCAGGTGCTCTTTGCCGTACATTTTCTTGAGTTTGATCACATCAAACAGCTGACAAACGGTTTCGTCTTTGTCGGAAATCAGCGCAAAGTTGAAATCCTGCTTGGCTTTGAAGTTTTCCTGGGCGCGCAGACCGTCCCGGGAGACACCGATGACCACGGTGTTGGCAGCATCGAAGGCAGTTTTGCGATCACGGAAGTCGCCGCCCTCGGTGGTGCAGCCTGGCGTGCTGGCTTTCGGATAGAAGTAGATGACTACCTGCTTGCCACGCAGTTCCGACAGCGTGATGGTGTCGCCGCCGGTGGCTGGGGCGGAAAAATCAGGGACGGGCTGGCCGAGTTCAATCGCCATAAAGGCTCCTTATGGGGGTGACTTTCATAGAAAATTACACGCAAGCGCTGCGCTGCTGTCAAAGCGTTAAGTAAACTCGCAGCGCTTTACGCTGTACAGGCTCGAATCGCCTGAGTACCATTTGCTGTTTGTGGGCAGGGGTGATCGCGCTCCTTCAAAGTATCAACGCCGCGTCTTAACTCAATGTGCGTCATTGCACCCTACGTGGCAGCTTGATTTCAACTTTTTGCAGGTGAGGAAAATACGGATGATCACAGGCAGCATTGTCGCCCTGGCGACGCCGATGAAAGTCAATGGCGACATCGACTGGGAGGCGCTTCGTCGTCTGGTGAACTTCCACCTCGATAATGGCACTGATGCCATCGTCGCTGCGGGCACCACGGGTGAACCCACGACCATGTCCTTTGCTGAGCACTTTGATGTGATCCGCAGCGTGGTTGAAGAAGTCAATGGTCGCATTCCTGTCATTGCCGGTACCGGGGCGAACGCTACCTCGGAAGCCGTTGAGCTGGCGCGCTACGCCAGTGAAGTGGGCGCGGACTACTGCCTATCCGTCTGCCCCTACTACAATAAGCCTACCCAGGAAGGCCTGTACCAGCACTTTAAAGCGGTCGCTGAAGGTAGCAAACTTCCGGTCATTATGTACAACGTTCCTGGCCGCACTTGCTCCGATCTCTACAACGAGACGGTGGTGCGCTTAGCGGAAGTGAACAACATTATCGGCCTGAAAGATGCCACCGGGAACCTTGAGCGCGCTGAGGATCTAATCTCACGCCTGAAAGGCAGCGATTTCATGCTCTACTCGGGTGATGACGCAACGGCCTGCGATTTCATGCTAATGGGTGGGCATGGTGATATCTCCGTGACCGCGAACGTTGCCCCCAAAGCCATGCATGACCTGTGCGCGGCTGCTGTGGCTGGCGATGCCGACAAGGCTCACCAAATTAATACGCGCTTGATGCCGCTGCACACTAACCTAGGCATTGAATCTAATCCCATTCCCGTAAAGTGGGCGCTGCACCGCATGGGTTACATGGAAGCAGGTATTCGTCTGCCGCTGACGTGGCTGTCGGAGAAGTACCACGGCACGGTAAGCGAAGCACTGCAGCTGGCGGGCGTCGTAGAGGAGTAACCCGGCGCTCGAAACCCTTTTGCTACCCGGTGATGGCATGGCCTTCCGGGTAACTGACCTGTTGACTGTTAAGGTGGCTTGATGAGCTCTGTGCTTGAACAACGTGCGCTTAAATGGATACCGCTGGCACTCGCAGCTGCTGTCACACTGGCAGGTTGCGCGCGCGATGGTTATTACCACGACCGCAACTTGGACTACACCGAAGCGGCTCCTGCGCCGCCCCTCGTGCTGCCTGAAACCCGTAATACGCAGCGTTACCAAGATGCCATGCCCGTTCCCCAGATAGCGTTGCAGGGCTCACAGCTTGACGAACCGGCAGAGATTGAACCGCCGCAGCCGTTGGCCATTGGTGGTGGATTAGAGCCTGAGTACGTTGAGCGCCGTCAGGTGGGCGATCAAAGTTGGTTAGTAGTGGCCGCCGACCCTGGTACCGTTTGGCCACAACTGGAAGCGTTTGTACGCAGCCGCCAGCTTCCTGTTCAAGAGAGCAGCGCCACCCAAGGCGTGATCGTGACCCCGCAAGCCACACTAAGCCTGCAGAGTGCCCTGCGCGCTGGTAGCAGCGAAGTGCGCTGTGACCAGAGTGGGCAAAGTGCTGAGAGCTGCTTAACGGCACTAGAGCAGTACCTGGGCGCGCGTAGCGCAACGGCTAGCTCCTCTTCCTGGACCGCTCAGCGCTTGGCTAGCGAGCAAACGCTGCAACTGCGTCAACAGGGCGATGAGTGGGAAGTGCTGATTCCGCAACCCATCGACCGCGTTTGGGCGGAGCTGAACCACTACCTCTCTCTTGATTTCACCCAAGAGGGGCAGCGTAATCTGCTCGCGACCTCCGCCGATGACTATGAGTTCTTGGTGGAGTACATGACGGAAACTGAGCGTGGGCGCAACCCGCTGCAGATCGTCTTTGGCCCTGATGTTAAGCAGATTCGACTAGCGCTTGAGCCCAACGGTGACCAGACCGTGCTGCGGGCTATCAACGCCAGCGAGCGTAGTTTTAGCGCTGATGATCAGCGCGAGTTGCTTGAGCGCGTCTCCGGCTACTTACGTTAACCCTTTGACTCTCACTTTCTCACGGAGCCTCCATGGAAAAGCGCCAAGAACTCTATGCCGGCAAGGCAAAATCTGTCTACACCACTGACGATCCTGACCTGCTGGTACTGCAATTTCGTGATGACACCAGCGCTTTCGATGGTAAAAAGAAAGAGGCGCTGGCCCGTAAGGGGATGGTGAACAACATTTTTAACGCTTTCATCATGGAGCGTTTAGAAGAGGGCGGTATCCCGACGCATTTTGAGAAGCAGCTTTCCGACAACGAAAGTCTGGTCAAAAAAATGCAGATGATTCCGGTCGAGTGCGTGGTGCGCAACATTGCCGCAGGTGGTTTGGTGAAGCGACTGGGCGTGGAAGAGGGGATTGCCCTTAACCCGCCGACCTTTGAGCTGTTCTTAAAGAACGATGAGAAGGGCGACCCAATGATCAATGAGTCGCTGGCGGAGACCTTTGGCTGGGCAACACCCGAGCAGCTCGCCAAAATGAAGACGTTAACTTTTAAGGTGAATCACATCCTCAAACAGCTGTTTGCCGAAGGCGATATGCTGCTGGTGGATTACAAGCTGGAGTTCGGTGTGTTCAAAGGCGAGGTGGTACTGGGTGATGAGTTCTCCCCGGATGGCTGCCGTTTATGGGATGCCAACACCCGCGAGAAGCTGGATAAGGACCGCTTCCGTCAGGGGTTGGGTGGCGTCATTGAAGCCTACGAAGAAGTCGGCCGTCGTCTAGGGATTACCTTTCCCGCCTAACGTGTTTCGTTAGTCAGCGTATCGATCGCCACCACCTTCAGGGTGGTGGCGTCGTTTGCAAGGGGTGTTTCTTTTACCGCTTGGAATTTCACGTCTATATCCCGCAGTCGTACCCCATAAATGCGCCCACTCTGCTCCTCACGCTGGTAAGCCGGGCGTGGGTCTTGACCTAACACCTGCTCAATTAGCGCGTAGAGCGACGCTCCGTCGGCGCGGGCGGCAAGGCTGGCCTGGGCGGCCTGGCTAAAGCTCACGGGCAGCAGTGACGGGGCGCTGGGGGCAAATCCCGCCCGCGCCTCGGGCTTCGCTTCGGCCCAGGGCAGGTAGGGTTTAATATCGACCACTGGCGTGCCGCTGACTAAGTCACAGCCTGCCAAGTGCAAACTCACCCCTTGCTGAGTATCAATGTGCGATAGCTCAATCAACGAAAGCCCCAACCGGTTAGGGCGATGGGTGCTGCGGCTGGCAAAGACACCGACTTTACGGTTGCCACCCAGGCGCGGCGGGCGCACTAAGGGCGTCCACCGGGTTGGGCTTTGATGAAAGATAAATGATATCCATAGGTGGCTAAAGTCTTCCAAGCCCCGTACGGTGAGAGGATCATCAAACGGCGCTGTGAGCACTAGACGTGCATTGGCCGCTGGCGCTAACCCTGGCTGGCGGGGGACGCCGAATTTATCCGGATAGTCGCTGATGATATGACCAATGGGCGTCAGCGCAAATGACGCGCTATCTGAACGATCGTGCATAGCACTGCCTTTTGAAGGTTGGTCGGTGCCAACGTGGTCAACGAAGTCGTGGGTATTTAGTAATGTAGCGATGAGTATAAAATAGCCAACTGGCGGCAGACAGTGAGTTGTCCGTTGCCAGCCGCTAAATCGCATTGAGGCGAAGCATGTTGAAAACGAACGAACGCGCACCATCCCCTGCGCCCACCGCCCGCGTTACCTATCGCGCGGCGTTAGCCAAGGATGCCGCTGATCAGGCGGAAGTATTTTACCATGCCGTCATGCAGGGGGCGGCCACCCATTACGGGTTGGATGAGCGCCGCGCCTGGGCCAATGCGCTACCCCGCGAGGCGAGCGCCTGGGCGGCGCGCCAAGCGCTATACACTACGCTGGTAGCCGCTTGTGATGGCCGATGCGTCGGTTTTTTAGAGCTTAATATCAGCGCTGGACGTATTGAGACCCTCTACGTGTGGCCGTCATTAGCGGGACGCGGCATAGGCACCACGCTACTGATCCATGCCGAGCGTATTCTGCTGGAACATGGCGTGTCTCAGGTGGAGATTGAAGCAAGCTTGGTGCTTTATGAGCGCCTGCTGCGCCGAGGGTTCGATAACCTCGGCGAGCAGTGGGTGGAACGCAGTGGTGAAATGCTTCAACGCTACCGGCTGGTGAAACAGCTCAGCGCGGTGGAAACCTAACGGCTAAACGTTAAAGGTTTGAGTGATCCGCATCGACAGGTCAATGGATTTGACGTCTTTCGTCAGCGCGCCGCTGGAGATGCAATCGACCCCCGTGTCGGCAATCGCTCTCAGCGTCGTGTCATCGACGTTGCCAGAGGCTTCCAGCGTGGCACGGCCGCCGTTGATTTCTACCGCTACGTGGAGATCTTCAATGGCGAAGTTATCCAGCATAACGATGTCGGCACCTGCCGCCAGCGCTTGGTCCAACTCCTCGAAGGTTTCGACTTCCACTTCTACCGGCAGGTCGCTGGCTAGTTTGCGGGCTTGGGCAATGGCTGCCTGAATGCCGCCACAGGCGGCAATGTGGTTCTCTTTGATCAAAAATGCATCCCACAAGCCGATACGGTGGTTGTGCCCTCCACCGCAGGTAACGGCGTACTTTTGGGCCAGCCGCATGCCGGGGAGTGTTTTGCGCGTATCCAGTAGCCGCACACCGGTGCCTTCGATTAAATCTACGTAGCGACGCGTGGCAGTGGCCGTGGCTGACAGCGTTTGCAGCATGTTCAGCGCTGCGCGTTCACCGGTCAGCAGGCTACGGGCCGGGCCTTCAATCTCTAAAAAACACTGCTCCGCATCTAAAGTATCGCCGTCAGCAGCCTGCCAGCGTAATGTCACGCGGCTATCCAAACGACGAAAAATTTCATCAACCCAGGCAACTCCGCAGAGCACGGCAGGTTCACGGGTAATCACCTTAGCGGTTGCCCACTGGTTCTCAGGAATCAGCTGAGCCGTGATATCTCCCGCGCCAACGTCTTCCGCTAACAGGCGGGCAGCACAGGCGCGAATCTCTTCAGCAAGAGCAGTTTGATAATCCATAGCGGTGGGGTCTCTGGGCGTCGTCTTCGATGACGGGCATTATAGTGAAACAGAACGCTAACGTAGAGGAGCGTGTGCGATCATGAACCAAGAAAACAGGGCAGGGCAGTGGTCCAGGGCACGGCAGGTAGCGTCGCCTAACCAGGATGCACGCCCTCACGGCGAGGTATCGCTGCTGCTCTTGCACGCCATTAGCCTGCCGCCAGGGCAGTTCTCGGGCGATGCCATCGAGGCGCTATTCACCAATCGACTGCCCCCGGACGGACACCCTTTCTTTGCCGAGATCGCCCACCTGCGGGTATCGGCCCATCTGTTGATCCGTCGCGACGGCGAGTGCGTTCAGTTCGTCGATACCGACCAGCGTGCCTGGCATGCCGGTCGCTCCTGCTGGTGGGACCCTGCGCTGGGCGTATGGCGATCCAGGCTCAACGATTTTTCCGTAGGCATCGAGCTCGAGGGCGATGATGACACTCCCTTTACCCAAGCGCAGTACACTTCCCTCGTCGACGCGGTGGGGTGGCTGATGGCTCGCTACCCGGCTTTGACGCCACAGCGAATCACCAGCCATGCCAAAGTAGCGCCGCTGCGTAAAACCGATCCAGGGCCCGCCTTCGATTGGGCGTATTTCCGCCAGCGATTGTCACAGGCGGCCTTTAAACAATAAAAGCGTGGGTTAAAAAGTAGCGTTAAGTGGTTCTTGAGGCAGGTAATAAAACGGTAGTTTAACTACATTCAGAAGGTGTTAGTCGCAGCGACAAAGGTCTTATAAAGCGCTTATGTTGCAGTGCAATAGTTTGTTTTCGATGGCTTTTTGCGGCGTGCCGGAATTGGCAGCGTGGCGACTTTGCGGTATCTTCGCATATACAAAAGGCTAATTTTTACCAAATACCTGTAGCTTAACTACATTCATGAAAGCGTAGCTCATTGAATGTAGGGTGAAAATCCCCTGCTCGATGCATCGCGTCGGCTATTCACAGGCCTGTGGTGGCCAAACACTGCAGCCGCCCCAGGCCCGAAGGGTTGGCGGGGCTCATTGTCATTTATCGTCATTCGGAGAGACCTCTATGAGTCTGGAGACAAGAGAAGATCTCGATCCGGTCGAAACCACGGAGTGGCTGGAATCCCTGGAATCGGTACTGGATCGTGAGGGCGAAGATCGTGCCCGCTACCTGATGACCCGCCTGGCGGATCGCCTGCGCCGGGACGGGATGAAGGTGCCCTTCTCGGTGACAACCCCCCACCGTAATACGATCCCGGTTCATCGCGAAGCGCCCATGCCGGGCGACCTGTTCATGGAGCGTCGCATTCGTTCCCTGATTCGCTACAACGCGATTGCCCAGGTGATTCGTAACAACCGGGCCAACCCGGGCCTGGGGGGCCACATTGCAAGCTTCATGTCGTCCGCCACGCTGTACGACGTGGGCTTCAACCACTTCTTCCGCGCCCCCAAAGGCGACTTTGAAGGCGACCTGATTTATATCCAGGGCCACGTGGCACCGGGTATCTATGCGCGCTCCTTCCTGGAAGGCCGCCTGACCGAAGAGCAGATGGACAAGTTCCGTCGTGAAGTCGACGGCGATGGCCTCTCTTCCTACCCGCACCCGTGGCTGATGCCGGACTACTGGCAGTTCCCCACGGTCTCCATGGGTCTTGGCCCGATTCAGGCTATCTACCAAGCCCACGTGATGAAGTACCTGCATCACCGTGAGCTGAAAGACATGCACGACCGCAAGATCTGGTGCTTCATGGGCGACGGCGAGTGTGACGAGCCGGAATCCCTAGGCGCGATCTCCCTGGCGGGCCGTGAGAACCTCGATAACCTGATCTTCGTGATCAACTGTAACCTGCAGCGCCTGGACGGCCCGGTACGCGGCAACTCCCGCGTTATGGACGAGTTCGAAGGCGTCTTCCGCGGTGCCGGTTGGAACGTGATCAAGGTCGTTTGGGGTCGTCTCTGGGATCCGCTGTTCGAGAAGGACAAGAAAGGCATCCTTCAGAAGCGCATGGACGAGGCGGTCGACGGCGAGTACCAGAACTACAAGGCGAACGGCGGTGCTTACACCCGTGAGCACTTCTTTGGTAAGTACCCAGAAACCGAAGCGATGGTCAAAGACCTCTCCGACGAGGATATCTGGAAGCTCAACCGGGGTGGCCACGACCCGTTCAAGGTCTACGCGGCGTACCACGAAGCGGTCAACACCAGCAACGGCAAGCCCACGGTCATCCTGGCGCACACCGTCAAAGGGTACGGCATGGGCAGCGGCGATGGCGAAGCCGCCAACGAAGCCCACCAGGTCAAGAGCATGGAGTACGAAGCGCTGAAGAAATTCCGCGACCGCTTCGGCATTCCGCTCACCGACGAGCAGCTCAAAGACGTGCCGTACTACAAGCCGGAAGAGGACTCTCCCGAGCTCAAGTACATGCACCTGCAGCGCGAGCGTCTCAACGGCTACCTGCCGAGCCGCCGCAGCGATTTCGAAGCGCTGGAAATCCCCAGCCTGGAAGACAAGGCGTTTGCTTCTCAGATGGGCGGTTCTAAAGGCCGCGAAATCTCAACCACCATGGCCTTCGTGCGTATCCTGAATGGCCTGGTGAAAGACAAGCAGCTGGGCAAGCAGGTCGTGCCGATTGTCCCCGATGAGGCCCGTACCTTCGGTATGGAAGGCATGTTCCGCCAGCTGGGTATCTACACTGCCGAAGGTCAGAAGTACGAGCCGGTCGATAAAGGCCAGATCATGTACTACCGCGAGGACCAGAAAGGTCAGGTACTCGAGGAAGGCATTACAGAGGCAGGCGCGATGTCGGCGTGGATCGCCGCCGCGACTTCCTACAGCAACAACAACGTCACCCTGCTGCCGTTCTACATCTACTACTCGATGTTCGGCTTCCAGCGTATTGGTGATTTGGCCTGGGCCGCAGGCGACCTGCAGGCGCGTGGCTTTATGGTTGGCGGCACCGCCGGGCGTACCACGCTCAACGGTGAAGGCCTGCAGCACCAGGATGGCCACAGCCTGATTCAGGCCTCCACCATCCCCAACTGCCGCAGCTACGACCCCACCTATGCGCACGAAGTGGCGGTTATCGTGCAAGACGGTCTGAAGCGCATGTTCACGGATCAAGAGAACTGCTTCTACTACCTGACCGTAATGAACGAGAACTACGAGCACCCCGAGCTTGAGAACGTACCGGCCGACGACATTGTCAAGGGCATGTACCTGCTCAAAGAGACGAAGGGTGACAAAGGGCGCGTTCAGCTGATGGGCTCCGGCACCATTCTGCGTGAAGTGGAAGCTGCCGCTGAGCTGCTGGCCAACGACTGGGGCATCGGGGCGGACATCTGGAGCGTGACCAGCTTCAACGAGCTGCGTCGTGAAGCGCTGCTGCTGGAGCGTGAAGCGTTCCTCAACCCGGATGCTGAGGCCAACAAGCCCCACGTTACCAAGTGCCTGGAAGGTCGTGATGGTCCGGTGATTGCGTCTACCGACTACATGAAGCTCTACGCGGATCAAGTACGTGCTTGGGTGCCCAGTGATTACACCGTGTTGGGTACCGACGGCTTTGGTCGTTCTGATACCCGCGAGAAGCTGCGCTACTTCTTCGAAGTAGACCGCTACTTCGTCACCGTTGCTGCGCTGCGTGCGCTGGCCGACCGTGGTGAGCTTGATCGCAAGCAGGTTGGCGAAGCGCTGAAGAAATATGGCATCGATGCCAACAAGCCGAACCCGCTGACCAGCTAAACCGCTGCCCGGCGGACAGATGTCCGCCGGCTCGATCCGATTTGGAAGGAGCGCGACCTTGAGTAGCGAAATCATCAAAGTTCCCGACATCGGTGGGGATACCGATGTCGAAATCATCGAGATTGCGGTGTCAGAAGGCGACGTCATCGAAGCGGAAGACACCCTGATCACTCTGGAATCCGACAAAGCCAGCATGGATGTACCGGCCCCGAAAGGCGGCAAGGTGGTCAAAGTGTTGGTGAAAGAGGGCGATAAAGTCTCCGAAGGCGACGATATCGTCGAGCTGGAAGTGGAAGGTGGCGGTGACAGCGATGCCGAGCCGGAAGCCGCCGCAGAAGACCGTCAGCCCGAAGCCGACGCGCCCGCCAAGCAGCCAGAAGCGGCCCCTGCGCCGAAGAAAGCCAGCGGTGGCAAGCAGACCGTCGACATCAAGGTGCCTGACCTTGGCGGCTCCGATAACGTCGAGATCATCGAAGTCGCCGTGAGCGAAGGCGATGACGTCAACGCTGAAGACCCGTTGATCACCCTGGAGTCTGACAAGGCTTCCATGGACGTGCCTAGCCCGCACAGCGGTAAGATCGTGTCGCTAACGGTGAAAGAGGGCGACACCGTTTCCGAAGGCGACGTGATTGGCCAGATGGAGATCGCGGGCGAAGGTGACGATACCGACGACGCGGACGCGCCTGAGCAGGCTGACGAGTCTGCCACCGCTAACCAATCTGCCGACGCCGAAGACGATGCGGCCGAAGAAGAGGGCGGCAGCGGCGAGCCCGAACGCAAAGAGATTCGCGTGCCGGATCTGTCGGGCTCTTCTGACGTGCCGATTATCGAAATTGGTGTTGCCGCTGGCGATGAAGTTGACATCGAAGACCCGCTGATCACTCTGGAGTCTGACAAGGCCTCCATGGACGTGCCAAGCCCCTTCAAGGGCAAGATTCTGGAGCTCACCGTCAAAGAGGGTGATACGGTCTCCGAAGGTGACGTGATCGGCTATATGGAAGTCGCGGGTGCCAAGAAAGCCGCACCCAAAAAAGCAGCTCCTGAAAAGGCGGATAGCAAGCCGCAGAGCGCACCCAGCGCCAAGCAGGCTTCTCCGGCGGGTTCTCCCAGCCCCGAAGCGCAAATGGCCGCGCATAAGCCGCGTGACGGCAAGCTGGTTCACGCAGGACCCGCAGTACGCATGCTGGCCCGTGAGCTAGGCGTCGACCTTGGCCTCGTGAAGCCCAGCGGCCCGAAAGACCGCGTGCTGAAAGAGGACGTACAAGCGTACGTTAAGCAAGCCATTGCGAACCAGGGCAAAGCCCAGGCAGCCGCTCCTGCTGCCAGCGGTGGTGCAGGTATCCCCGCCGTGCCGGAAGTCGACTTCAGCCAGTTTGGTGAAGTGGAAGAGAAGCCGATGGGTCGCCTGCTCAAGATGGGCGCAACGAACCTGCACCGCAGCTGGCTCAACGTACCCCATGTGACTCAGTTCGATGAAGCCGACATCACCGAGCTTGAGAACTTCCGTAAAGCTATGAAGGCGGAAGCCGAAGCCCAGGGAGCCAAGCTCACGCCGCTGCCCTTCCTGGTCAAGGCCTGTGCCTTTGCACTGCGCAAGTTCCCGCAGTTCAACGTCAGCTTGAAAGGCGACGGCGATACGCTGGTGTGGAAGAAGTACGTCCATATCGGTATCGCGGTGGATACGCCGGACGGTCTGATGGTGCCCGTGCTGCGCGACGCCGATAAGAAGTCCTTGATTGAGATTGCCAAGGAGATGGCGGAGCTGGGCAAGAAAGCGCAAACCAAGAAGCTCAAGCGGGAAGAGATGACCGGTGGCTGCTTCACCATTTCGAGCCTGGGTTCGATTGGTGGCACGGCCTTCACGCCGATCGTCAACGCCCCTGAGGTCGCGATCTTGGGTGTATCGAAAGCGCAGATGAAGCCGGTATGGGATGGCAGTGCTTTCCAGCCGCGCTTGATGATGCCGCTGTCGCTCTCCTACGATCACCGCGCGATCAACGGTGCGGATGCAGCGCGCTTCACCGCCTTCCTGGCGGACGTGCTCACCGATATCCGTCGCTTACTGTTGTAAGCGGACATAAGAGCAAGCCACAAGCGGCGCCCTTTCGGGCGCCGCTTGTGTTTAAACGGCTTAGCCGTGTAAACGGTGGCTTGGCGCAAACAGGGTGACCAAAGTACTAACGCTGGCCACTTTGCTGTTTTTGCTCAAAAAAACACAAAATAATCGTGCTCTCAGGCTTTTGGGGAGTTGTGTCGCCTGAACGGCACGGTTATTGTCGGTTCATTGATTTCATCTATCACTACCATTCAAGACGATCATTCAAGGAGCAGTGCCATGCGTTTAATCCTGTTGGGTGCCCCCGGCGCAGGGAAGGGGACTCAGGCCCAGTTTATTTGTGAGCAGTTCAAGATTCCCCAAATTTCCACCGGGGATATGCTGCGCGCCGCTATCAAGGACGGCACTGAGCTGGGCCTGAAGGTTAAAGAGATTATGAACAGCGGTGGTCTGGTGTCGGATGACATCATCATCGACCTGGTCAAAGAGCGTATTAGCCAGCCCGACTGTGAGAATGGCTTCCTGTTTGACGGCTTCCCGCGCACCATTCCTCAGGCAGACGCCATGAAAGAGGGCGGTGTGAAACTCGACCACGTGCTGGAAATCGCCGTGCCGGATGAAGAGATCGTCAGCCGTTTAGCAGGTCGCCGTGTTCACCCGGCCTCAGGTCGCGTGTACCACGTTGAGCACAATCCGCCCAAAGAGCCGGGCAAAGACGATGTGACCGGCGAAGCGCTGATTCAGCGTGAAGACGATCAAGAGTCTACGGTACGCAATCGTCTGTCGGTCTACCACGACCAAACCGCGCCGCTGGTGGAATACTACAAACAGTGGGCGAAAGAGGACCCAGCCGCCGCGCCCCAATACCACCGCGTAGAGGGCGTGGGCAGCGTGGCGGACATTACCCGCCAAGTGAAAGAAGCGCTGAGCTAAGCGCGCCGCAGCGTCACGTGTCACGATGGCCCGCAGGCTTCCTGCGGGCCATCGTCGTTTCAGGCGTGTGACGGTATACTAGAGGCCTATTTTTACGGAGTGCAACACCGCTATGTCGTCGTTATACCTTCTGGCACTGGATGCCTCCTCCAGCGCCTGTTCTGCGGCTTTGCTCCGCCAAGCAAGCGGTCAGCATGACTGTTTGGCGCGCTATGAAATGACGCCACGCGCGCACACCAAGCGCTTGATGCCGATGGTGGATGAGCTGCTCGCTGATGCGGGCATTGCCCCTCAAGCGCTGAACGCCATTGCGTTCGGGCGTGGTCCCGGTTCGTTTACCGGCCTGCGCATTGCGGCCGGTGCTGCCCAAGGCCTGGCGTTTGGCTTGGACTGCCCGCTGCTCGGCATTTCGACCTTGGAGGCGCTCGCGCTACAAGCGCATCGGCGTTATCACTTTCGCCATGTAGTCACCGCGTTGGATGCACGCATGGGCGAAGTGTATGCGGCCACCTGGCACTGCTTGAACGATACCCTAAACTTACAAAGTGACGAGGTCGTCATCGCGCCCGGTGCATTCCGCTTGCCGGCCGACGAGACCGATTGGGTGGGCGTAGGCTCGGGCTTTAGCCTGTGGGATGAGTTTGCTGTCGGCGTGCAGGCCAGTATGTCGCAACATCTCACGGACTTAGAACCGCGCGCAGAGGAGATGGCCTGGCTGGCCGCCCGCGACTTGGACGCAGGCTTAGGCCGGGCGGCCCATGAAGCGCAGCCGGTGTACTTGCGCAATAATGTTGCCTGGAAAAAACCGGCATGAGCCAGCCGGTGCCACAGGTGGCCCTGCCGCCAGGGCTAACCCTGGGGTATGTGAATGGTCAGCTTGCCTTAGCGGGGGATGAGCGCCAGTACGGCAAGCCGCTCAGCGTTGATTTTGTCTCGGGCAAGGCCGCGCACCGCCGTCAGTTCGGCGGCGGCCGTGGGCAATTGGTGGCCAAAGCCTGCGGGCTTACCAAGGGCATCACGCCGAGCGTGGTTGATGCCACAGCAGGCCTTGGCCGCGACGCCTTTGTGTTGGCAAGCCTAGGCGCGCAGGTGCTAATGATTGAGCGGGTCGAAGCCATTGCGGCGCTGCTGCAAGATGGCCTTGAACGTGCCGCTAGCGCAGATGAAACGGCACTGATTGCCGGGCGAATGGCACTTCGCCGTGGCGACGCCGCGGAACAGTTGGCAGCTCTCATCGCTGATGCTGAGTTTGCGCCTCAGGTCATTCATCTGGACCCCATGTTCCCCCATCGCGAAAAGTCCGCGCTGGTGAAAAAAGAGATGCGCGTGTTTCGTGAGCTGGCCGGGGATGATGACGATGCCCCGCGCTTATTAGCAGCGGCGCTGGAGGTGGCAACCCACCGCGTGGTGGTGAAACGCCCGCGTAAGGCGCCGCCCATTGCTGGGCCTGCGCCGCAGCACACGCTGGAAGGCAAAACGAGCCGCTACGATCTGTACGTTCATCGTTCACTCAGCCGCTGAGCGTGGATGAAGCAGCGTAGCAAGAGAAGGAGTCTCTATGCAGCACGAGTGGCGAGAAGGAAATCGTGTGATTCTGCTGCCGGAAGCATCGCGCTTTTTACCGGCGATGTTTGAGGCGGTGAGTCAGGCGCAGCACTACGTGCTGGTGGAGCTCTATTTGATGGAGTCCGGCGAGCTCGCAAACCAAGTCATTGACGCGTTAGCAGCCGCAACGCGGCGAGGGGTGAAAACCTATCTATTGCTAGATGGCTATGGCGCCATGGGGTTGGAGCGAAGCGACCGTGAACGTTTGCAGGCAGCGGGCGTGGCCTTGCAGCTGTTCAACCCGATTGGCTTCCACTCGCTGGCACGCAACCTGAGCCGTGACCACCGTAAGATCGTGGTGGTGGATGGCGAGGTAGCCTTCACGGGCGGGTTTGGCGCGGTGGATGAATTCCTGGAGGCCTGGTACGAAATCGCCGCCCGGGTCGAAGGGCCCGTGGTGGCCGACTGGGAGGCGCTGTTTCGTCGTTTGTGGCGTTCGCGGCTGACCCGCTATGCGTCCCCGCAAGGGCCGCGTCTGGCACTGCCGGAGGCGCGGGTAGCCGAGCCGCACGAAGAGGGTGTCAGGGGCAGGGTCATCTCGGGGCGTGGCTATCGCTACCAGGCCATTCGGCACTCACTCTACGCGCGGGTCCACCAGTCTCGCCAACGACTGTGGCTATGTACGCCCTATTTTGTGCCAACATTTGCGCTGCGTCGTCGCCTGATTCGAGCCGCCCAGCGAGGCGTCGACGTTCGTCTGCTACTGCCCGGTGCCAAGCACGACCACCCCGGCGTGCGCTATGCGGGTCAGCGTTTTTATCAAGGGCTGCTGAGAGCGGGCGTGCGTATTTTCGAGTTCCAGCCGACTTTTATACACGCCAAGTTCGTCCTGGCCGATGAGTGGGTTAGCCTCGGCTCCTGTAACTTTGACCACTGGAACTTACACTGGAACCTAGAGGCCAATCAGGAGATCGAGGACTCGGCGTTTGCCTGCGAAGTGCAGGCGCTTTTCGAGCGTAACTTTGCCGCCAGCCAAGAGGTGGATGCCCATGCCTGGGCCGCGCGGCCCTGGTGGCAGCGCGCCCGGGAGTGGGTATATGGCGCGCTGGATGGCCTGGTGACGCGGCTCAAGTAGCGGCTACTTGCGCTTTTTGCCCTTGGCAGGGGTTTTCTTGCGGGGCTTGGGTTTGGGCGTCTCGGGGGGTACGCGGTAGTGCAGGTAGAGGTCGAGCACCAGTTCGGGCAGCTGGGCCACCAGCGCTTCCTGATTGGCCTGATCGCTGGCCATCTCGGCCATGTCGGGTTCGTCGTCAAACAGACCCGAGAGCAGCATGAAGGGCAGCAGCAGGGTGGCGGCTGCCTCTTCGTCATCCTGGAACCAGGCGCTCTCGTCGCTGAATACGCCCTCCATAAAGCCTGCACACCAGTCGCCAATAGGGGTTTCCTCGGCGGGCAGGCCATCCAGCGTTAGCTCGAAGGGCAGCTCCGGTAGGCCACCTTGCTCCAGTACCGCCATGGTGTTGTCGCGCAGTAGCGTCAGCAGCTGGATGATCTCTTCGCGCTCGGCGGCGTCGCGGTAGTTGGGTTCGCCTTGGAATAGCTCCTCTAGCCACTGCTCGGTGGGCTGCTCGCTAGGGGCAACCGCCAAGGCGACTAGAAAGCCATGGGCCGAGATCAGATCGAGGGCATCTTCGCCCACTTGCTCTGAATCGAGAAAATCATCCAGCCTGTCGAGCTGTTCATCATCAAGCAGCGGCTGAGGCGGGGCATTGTCGGGCGAGTTTGCTTCGGTCACGGTATTGCGCTCTGCCATGGGGAGCCTCGTGGTCAACGTCATCTTTGAAAACCGCTGTCGATCCGTCACAATCGAGCAACGTTACTAATGGCTAGTTTATCACTAATGAAGACGTCACCACTGCCCCCTTGGCCGCGCGATGAGCTCATGTCGCGTTCTCATGACGCGCTGCTTCAGGCGGCTCAAGAGCGCGTGGCGCAGGCCCTGGCACGCTGCCGAGAAGTCTACCCAGCGCTGCCAGCCCCAAAGGTATGGTTTGATTTGAAAGGTGCTTCAGCAGGGCAGGCGCATCTTGGGCGGGGTGGACTACGCTTTAACCCAGTGCTGTTGAAAGACAATCGACAGGCCTTCTTCGATGAAGTGATTCCCCACGAGATGGCCCACTGGCTGGTCTTTCATCTGGCCAACGGCACGCGCTTAAAGCCCCACGGCCGCGAGTGGCAGTCAGTGATGCGAAATCTGTTTGGCTTGGTGCCACGGGTGACTCACCGCTTTGATATTCAGCGTTCCCAACCGCGTCCTTATCGGTATGAGTGTGGCTGCCAAGTCCATCATTTTACCGCCAGACGTCATGCCTTGGTGGTAAAGGGGCGTCGTTATCGTTGCCGCCATTGTGATCAGACCTTGGTCTACAGCGCATTTAAAAACCTGTGATGCTATTTTAAATCATTGTTTTTAAAATAAAAAATGATAATACCAATGTCTAAAGGGAAGCCGTTCAGGACAGGTTTATGCTAGGTGAATATTACGCGCGTCGGTGTAGTCAATAATAAGGCCGACACCATTTTCTAGAGAGTGCAACTTCACGGACAAAGGCAATTTCATGAGCGAGCATAAAAACGTCTATCCAGTGCGCGATAGCATCGCTGCCAAGGCATGGGCCGATAAAGATAAATATGCGGCAATGTATCAGCAGTCCATGGACGACCCAGAAGGTTTCTGGGGCGAGCAAGCAAAACGCCTCGACTGGATTAAAACCCCCAGCAAAATCAAAAACACCTCGTTCGCCCGAGATAACGTCGATATCCGCTGGTTTGAAGACGGCGAACTTAACGTCGCGGCGAACTGCTTAGATCGCCACCTAGAGAAGCGCGGCGACCAAACGGCGATTATTTGGGAAGGCGATAACCCCAACGAATCCAAACATATTAGTTATCGCGAACTTTACGAGCGCACCAATCAGCTAGCAAACGGCTTGAAATCGCTGGGTGTTCAGAAAGGCGATACAGTAACGCTGTATATGCCGATGATTCCCGAAGCGGCCATGGCCATGTTGGCCTGCGCCCGTATCGGTGCGGTGCACTCGGTGGTATTTGGCGGCTTCTCGCCAGACGCTGTGGCCCAGCGGGTCATCGGCGCAGATTCCAAACTGGTGATCACTGCCGATGAGTCGGTTCGCGGCGGCAAGCATGTGCCGCTGAAAGAGAACGTCGACTCCGCGCTCAAGCGTGACGGCACCGATGTGTGCAAAAACGTGCTGGTTGTGAAGCGCACCGGCGGTGAGATCGACTGGCAGGAAGGCCGCGATATCTGGTTTGACGAGCTGGTCGACAAACAGTCCAGCGAGTGCCCGGCCGAGGCGATGAACGCGGAAGACCCGCTGTTCATTCTCTACACTTCAGGCTCCACCGGCGCGCCGAAAGGCTTGAAGCACACTACCGGCGGTTACCTGACTTACGCCGCCATGACGCATCAGTATGTGTTCGACTATCAAGAGGGCGAAATCTACTGGTGTACGGCGGACGTGGGTTGGGTGACCGGCCATAGCTATATCGTTTACGGTCCGCTGGCAAACGGTGCCACGACGCTGATGTTCGAGGGCGTACCGAGCTATCCGACCCACGGTCGCATGGGTGAAATCGTCGATAAGCATCAGGTCAATATCCTCTACACCGCGCCCACAGCCGTGCGTGCGCTGATGGCTCATGGCGACAGCGTGATGGATTCCAGCAAGCGTGATTCGCTGCGCTTACTGGGGTCGGTGGGGGAGCCGATTAACCCCGAAGCGTGGGAGTGGTTCTACCGCGTGATCGGCAACGAGAAGTGCCCGATTGTGGATACTTGGTGGCAGACAGAAACCGGCGGCATCATGATTGCGCCGCTGCCGGGGGCCACCGACCTGAAACCAGGCTCAGCAACGACGCCTTTCTTTGGCGTCAAACCTGCCCTGGTCGATAACGAAGGCCACCAACTCGAAGGAGCCACCGAGGGCAACCTGGTGATTCTGGACTCCTGGCCGGGGCAAGCGCGCTCTATCTGGGGCGATCATGAGCGCTTCGTTCAGACCTATTTCTCTACCTACGACGGCATGTACTTCACGGGCGACGGCTGCCGTCGTGATGAGGATGGCTACTACTGGGTCACCGGCCGGGTGGACGACGTGCTGAACGTCTCCGGCCACCGCATGGGCACCGCCGAGATCGAGTCGTCGCTGGTGGCGCACTCTGCCGTGGCCGAAGCGGCTGTAGTGGGCTTCCCCCACGATATCAAAGGCCAGGGCATCTACATCTACGTGACCCTGAACGACGGTATCGACCCCACGGACGAGCTAAAGAAAGAGCTGACCCAGTGGGTGCGTAAGGATATCGGCCCTATTGCCTCGCCGGATGTTATCCAGTGGGCGCCGGGGCTGCCGAAAACGCGTTCAGGTAAAATTATGCGCCGCATTCTGCGCAAAATTGCCGCCAACGAGTGCGATGGTCTGGGCGATACCAGCACGCTGGCAGACCCGTCGGTGGTCGATGACCTGATCGAACATCGTGCCAACCAGTAAGGGAAGCACCCCCATGAATCGTCTTGTGGGGGCTGTTTTCAATGACCAGCGTCACGCCTGGATTTATTGAATCAGGGAAAACTGCGTTAGTCTGTTGCGGTGCCGGCCATGAGCCGGCACCGCTGTTTCTGTTTGAATGACGTTCCAATAACAAATTGTGCATGTGATGCTTGGGCATGATGAAGCCCATGGGGTACCATGCTTCAACCGTATGAGCCTAGCGTCGCGGCGGCAGGCAACCCCGCTGCTCGAGGAACCGGAGGAATATCCATGGCAGTAGCCCATAAGTTTATCGTCGCTGACGACCATCCGCTGTTTCGTGCAGCGCTCACCCAGGCGTTGCGCCAGTTGGCCCCCCAGGCTGAGATTGTCGAAGCCGACACCATGGAAGCCACCACTGAGGTCGTTAATCGACACCCCGATGCGGATTTAATTCTGCTGGATCTTCATATGCCTGGTGCCCACGGCTTTTCGGGTCTCATCCAACTGCGCGGGCAGATGCCGGATATTCCGGTAGCCGTCGTATCCGGCAGCGATGAGCCCTACGTGGTGCGTCGTGCCATCGACTACGGTGCCTCTGGTTTTATTCCTAAGTCATCGTCGCTGCAACTGATCGCGGAAGCGGTCGGCGAGATTCTGCAGGGTGAGGTGTGGTTACCGGAAGCACTAGCCAACGTACTGGAAGAGACCAGTGAAGAGGAGTCGCGCTTTGCTGAGGCGATTGCCTCGCTAACACCCCAGCAGTTTCGCGTGCTGAACATGCTGACCGAAGGCCTGCTGAATAAGCAAATTGCCTACGAGCTGAATGTGTCAGAAGCGACTATTAAAGCCCATGTGACGGCCATTCTGCGTAAGCTGGGCGTGCACTCGCGCACTCAGGCGGTTATTGCCGCGCAGAAACTGGAAGTGGAGCCGCCGAAAGTCGAGTCGTAACGGCTAACGGCAGGTGAACAGCGCCGCGCTTAGATTTTTCTAAGCGCGGCGCTGCTGTTTTTTAGTATTAGGGTTTGGCGCGGCTGGCCTGGAGAGTACGAGTGAGCAGTGCGCGTAGGGCGGCTGGTTTCACCGGCTTGAGCAGGAGCTGGTAGCCTGCCCGCTTGATCTCTTCTGCGACGGCTTCGGTACGGTCGGCGGTGATGACAATGCCGGGAACGGCCCCTGCAAAGCGCTCACTAAGTGCTTCTAGCGCCATCAGGCCGGTGATCTCGTTATCCAGGTGATAATCTGCCAGGATGGCGTCAGGATCACCGTCCATATTGCGTAGAATCGACTTTGCCCCACCGATGCTGGTGGCGGTAAACACTTCGCAGCCCCAGCCGCTGAGCATCGCAGTCATGCCTTCTAGAATCAGTGTTTCGTTGTCGATACACACAATCCGTGTGCCCGCCAGCTTATTACCGCTACGACGGCCGCTGGGCTCCTGATCGGCGACGGTTATTTCTCGGGCCGCAACGATGGGGACGCTAACCGAGAACACAGTGCCAACGCCTTCCCAGGAGCGCACTTTGATAGGGTGGTCGAGCACTCGGCTCATGCGATCAGCGATGGAGAGTCCCAGCCCCAGGCCTTTTTCACTCTCTTTATGACGGGAAACCTGATCGAGGCGTCGGAACTCTTGAAATATCTCCGTCAATTTGGATTCGGGAATCCCTGGCCCGCTGTCCCATACTTCGATCAGCAGTCGCCCTCCTTGGCGGCGGCAGCCAAGCAGCACGCGCCCCTCTTGAGTGTAGCGAATCGCGTTGGAGAGGAAGTTCTGCACGATCCGGCGCAGCATCTGCGGGTCGGAATCCACCCACTGCTGAGTGGGCACAACGTCAAGATCCAAGCCGCGATCATCGGCCATCACCTCAAACTCAGCGCGTAGTGGGCGGAAAATATCGGCCAGGGCAAAGTGGCTGCGCCGTGGCGTCAGCGCACCGGCATCCAGCTTGGAGATATCCAGCAATGTGCCGAGAAGCTCTTCGGCGGCCTGAAGAGAGTTATCGATATGGCCAATGGTGCGCTGGGTGTCGCTGGCGGTGACGTTCTGCATTAGCGCCGAGGTGAACAGCCGCGCGGCGTTCAAAGGCTGCAGCAGGTCGTGGCTGGCGGCGGCCAAGAAGCGGGTTTTCGAAGCGTTGGCGTCTTCAGCGAGCTGTTTGGCCTGGCGCAATGCCTGCTCCGCTTCGGCACGCACGCGGTTCTCTTGGCGTAGAGCAGCGTTGGCTTCGGAGAGCGCCTGGGTACGCTCGCGCACCCGCTCTTCCAGGGTTTCGTTGGTCTCTTTGAGGGCAATTTCTGCTTGGCGGCGCTCGGTAATATCTTGATACAGCGCGAAGAAACCCAAAATCGACTGGCTGTCACCAAAGTGCGGGGTGTAGGTCACCAGCATATAGCGCATGGCGTCGTTGACCTGCATGGAGACTTCAAAACTGACCCGCTCACCGGCCAGGGTGCGCTGTACCCAGGGCACCCGTTCTTCGGCCTGTTTCACCGGCAGCACGTCTTCGTAGCGCCGCCCAATCACCGCGTTGCGGTCGATGTTGAACGCCTGCTCGTAGGCGCGGTTGGTAAACAGATAGCGGCTCTCTTTATCGAAGTAGGCAATGAGCGCCGGGACGTTATCGGTATAGATGCGGATATTGTTTTCTGAGCGGATCAGCGCCTCTTCGATACGCTTTTGCTGGGTAATATCCTGATAGGTGTAGACAAAGCCGCCGCCGGGCATCGGGTTGCCCTGTACTTCCAGCACGCTCCCATCCTGGCGGTAGCGCACGTAGCGGTGGGGTTGGCCATCGCGAATGTTATCCAGCAGCAGTTGCACGTGCTCTTCCGGGTCGCCAGGGCCGTACTCGCCGTTGTGGGCGTTGTAGCGGAAGATGCGATCCATCGGTGCGCCGACGCGAATGATGTGGTCGGGGAAGCGGAACAGCTCTAAATAGCGCTGGTTCCACACCACTAGGCGCAGGTTCTGGTCGACCACGCTAATGCCTTGGTTGATGTTCTCGATGGTGGCTTGTAGCAGGGCACGGTTGAACTCCAGCACCTGGGAGGCCTCATCCACGATGGAGATCACATCGGAAATACCGATGCCTCGCCCTTGAAGGGCAGAGTTCACCACGATCCGCGCCGACGATGCCCCCAAGACAGAGGCGAGAAACCGCTCGGTGAATTGGATCACGTCGATGGAGGCGCGGGTGCCATCGTCCAGCGGCTTGCCCGCTCGGCGTGCGTAATCATCGAAGGCACGGTCGACTTGGCCCGCGCCTAAGAAGCGCTCACACAGCACTTTCAAATCGCCCACCGTTGTGGCCCCTGTCCAGGGGCGATTAACGGAGGTTTGGCGAGTTTCGACGCTATCCACAAACAGCGACGCCTGAATGCGTTCGACTACCCGCTGGGAGGTGATCTGTGAGACAAAGATATAGCAGAACAGATTGACCCCTAGCGAAAGCATCACGCCATGGGTAAAGGCATCGCCCATGTTCAGGCCAAACAGCGCCGTCGGCGACAGCCAGTTAAGCCCCAGCGGGCCACCGGCAAGCCACGCTTGAGGCAGTACACCAGCGTTAATCATGGCGGGCATGAGCAGGCTATACGCCCAAATAGCAAAGCCCACGTTCATGCCCACAATGACGCCTAAGCGGTTGCCGCGCTTCCAGTACAGCCCGCCAATCAGCGCCGGAGCAAACTGGGCCGCCGCTGCAAACGAGAGCATGCCGATGGAGGCCAGCGAGGTGAATTCGCCAATCAGCTGATAAAAGCCGTACGCCATCGCTAGCACTGCCACAATGGTGAGGCGGCGAGCGCGCAGCACCAAGCGGCCATAGTCACGGGCTTTGGTGTCAAACCAGCGCAGCCTGAAAAGCGCCGGGATCACTATTTCGTTCGAGATCATGATGGAGACCGCCACCGCCGCCACAATCACCATGCCCGTTGCGGCAGAGAATCCGCCGATAAACGTGAGCAGCGTTAGCCACTGCTGGCCGGAGGCCATGGAAAGGGCGAGCACATAGGTGTCGGGCTCCACACCGCTTTCTGAAAACAGCAGCAGACCAGCGGCGGCCAGGGGGACTACGAAAAAGGCAATCGCCAGCAAGTAAAGCGGAAACAGCCAGCGCGCTTTAGTGGCGTCGTCAGGGTGAATGTTCTCGACCACCGCCACATGAAACTGGCGGGGTAGACACAGGATCGCCAGCATGGCGAGCAGGGTCTGCGCCCAGAAACTCTGGCCAAAATCCTGATTAGCGAGCTGGCGCTGAAGTTCAAGCTGACTCTCTGCGTGCCCCATCAGCTCACCCAGGCCATCGAACATGCCCCAGGTAACAAAAGCGCCGAGCACGACAAAGGCCAGCAGCTTGACCAATGACTCAAACGCGACGGCGTGGATTAAACCTTCATGGTGTTCAGTGGCATCGGTATGCCGCGTGCCGAATAGAATGGCAAAAATGGCCATCACCACTGCCACATAAAAGGCCGTATCGCCAAACAGTGGCGTATGAGTAACATCGGAAGCGTCGGTGAGCACGCTGAACGTGGTGGAGACCGCTTTTAGCTGTAGCGCGATGTAGGGCAGGGTGCCGACAAGGGCGACCAGGCTAGCAAAGGCGGCCAGCGATTGGGTTTTACCGTAACGGGAGGCGATGAAGTCGGCAATGGAGGTGACGTTTTGGTGCTTGGCAACGCGGATCATCTTCGCCAGCACAGGCCAGAAGAGCAAAAACGTCAGAATAGGCCCCACGAAGATGCTGGCAAACGACCAGCCTGCGGTGGCAGCTTGACCCACCGCGCCGTAGAAGGTCCATGACGTGCAGTAGATCGCCAGCGCCAGGCTGTAGATGATGGGGCGGCGGCGGCTGGCGCCATGGGTGCGCGCGCGGCGGTCGCCGTACCAGGCAATGCCGAACAGCACGGCAATATAGAGTAGTGACACCGCGACCAGCAGCCCGCCATGAAACATAGTGTCTCCTCACCAATCGTACTTTTAACTGTACCTTTAAATAGCGCGTACTGAGCAGTACGTCTAAACAGCACGTCTAAACCGACCTTCGCCCAGTAAAGGGCTCCATTCTAGGCGAAGGGGAGGCGCTACGTCTGCCGTTCGTTGGCCAGTTGGCAAACGGTGGTCAGCAGCGGTGAGGTGTCGCGGAGAGTGCGTAGCTCATTGAGATCCGCGCCCCCGGTCTCTGAGTTTAGCGGAATCAGCTCTCGGCTTGAGCAGTTGAGGATGTAGGGCTGCGTGGTGATCAGGTCCGTATGGCGGCGCTCAAACTGGTAAAGAATAAACTCGGCCACTAGATCGCCATCGACGGTTTGGGCACGTACATTCTCGCTATCCACCACACTAAAAGTGGTGGTGATCGGGAAAATAAACGTCCAGGGTCGCCACATGTTGCTGGACGTGTCGCTGGAAATCACTTGGGCCGTTTCCGGCAGCTGCAGTTGCTTATGCTCGAACCAGTCATACTCAAATTGAACCTGATAACCCAGCATGCCCAGCCCACCAAACACCGGCACGATCCATTTGGGTAGCCGCTTACGGCTGATTGTTCGAAGCAATAGGCCGATACCTGCCGCGGCAAGGCCTGCAAACACAGCGGCCACTAAGTGCCAAATCATACTATTTCCTTCTGAAAAGCCATCGGGCTTCCCTAAGGAAGCCCGATGGAAGGTGGTTCCGTTCGCTATTGGCCGACGCGCAATAGGGTGGAACGATTATGACTTAGTGATCAACCGCTGCACCAGCACCTTTCGGATAGCGTACGCTTTCCACCAGGTCCTGAATTTCTTGCGGCGGCGCATCGGTGGCGTTAGAGACAACGAAGGCCACAGCGAAGTTGATCAGCGCGCCTACAGCACCAAACGAGAGCGGTGAAATGCCCAGTATCCAGTTATCCGGCGTATTGGCCAGCATGTTGGTGCCCGGAACAAAGAACCAGCCCAGGTAGGTGAAGATATAGAGCAGGGTGCAGATCAGACCTGCCAGCATACCGGCAACTGCGCCTTTGTTGTTCATGCGCTTAGAGAAGATACCCATCATCAGCGCAGGGAACAGCGAGGCACCGGCAATACCGAAGGCAAGTGCTACCGTTTGAGCGGCAAACCCAGGTGGGTTAAGGCCCAAGTAAGTTGCTAGTAGGATCGCACCGGCCATGGAGATACGTGCTGCCAGCATTTCGCCTTTTTCAGAAATTTTCGGGTTGATCATGGTCTTGATCAAGTCATGACTGATCGCTGACGAGATCGCCAAGAGCAGACCCGCTGCCGTGGAGAGAGCCGCTGCGATACCGCCCGCTGCGATCAAGCCCACTACCCAGCTTGGGAGGTTGGCAATTTCAGGGTTCGCCAATACCAGGATGTCGTTGTTTACTTCTAGCTCGTTACCTTCCCAGCCGCGATCAGAAAAATCAGCCGCATTGTTGTACATCTGGATACGACCATCGTTGTTCAGGTCGGTATGGGTAATCAGGCCAGTCTCTTCCCAGGTGCGGAACCAGTCAGGGCGATCTTCATAGAGGATGGGGTTAAGAGTGGCTTCTTCATAGTTTTCCACCTGCCCAGTCATATCTGGATAGACGGTTGTAGCCAGGTTGAGACGTGCCATTGAGCCAACCGCAGGAGCGGTTAAATACAGCAGTGCGATGAAGACAAGTGCCCAGCCCGCTGACCAACGTGCATCGGCTACTTTCGGTACAGTAAAGAAGCGGATAATAACGTGGGGCAGACCGGCAGTACCGACCATCAGCGATAGAGTGAACAACACCATGTTCAGCTTGTTATCAACGTCTGCGGTGTAGTCTTGGAAACCCAGTGCATTGACCACATCGTCAAGCTTCGTGAGTAACGGAATGCCGGACTCTGTATGTGTGCTGAACATGCCGAACATCGGGATTGGGTTGCCGGTAAGCTGCATGGCGATAAACACCGCCGGGATAGTGTAGGCGATGATCAGTACCACGTACTGAGCAACCTGCGTATACGTGATGCCTTTCATACCGCCGAAAACAGCGTAAAGGAAGACGATAAACGCGGCGATCCAGATACCCCAGGTGTTGCTCACTTCTAGGAAGCGGGAGAACGCAACGCCTGCACCGGTCATCTGGCCGATAACGTAGGTCACCGAGGCTACGATCAAACACACAATCGCCACTAAACGCGCGGTGTTACTGTAGAAGCGGTCGCCGATGAAATCTGGAACGGTGAACTTGCCGAACTTACGCAGGTAAGGGGCAAGTAGCATCGCCAGGATAACGTAGCCCCCAGTCCAGCCCATCAGGAAGGTGGAGTTAGCGTAGCCGCCAGAAGCGAGCAAGCCCGCCATAGAGATAAATGATGCCGCCGACATCCAGTCGGCTGCTGTCGCCATGCCGTTGGTAATCGGGTGTACGCCGCCACCGGCGACATAGAAGTCTTTGGTGGAGCCCGCTCGCGCCCATATCGCAATCCCGATATAGAGCGCAAACGAGGCGCCAACAAACAGTAAGTTAATTGCAAACTGGCTCATGCTGGCTTACTCCCCCAGGCCGTATTTTTTGTCGAGCGCGTTCATTCTCCAGGCGTAGAAGAAGATCAGCACGATGAAGGTAAGAATGGAGCCTTGCTGAGCAAACCAGAAGCCCAGGTCCGTTCCGCCAACGGGAATGCCCGCGAGTAGCGGACGGAATAGGATGGCGCATCCATAGGAGACAAATGCCCAAACCATGAGGCATCCGAAGATTAGCCGGACGTTGGCCTTCCAGTATTCAGCAGCATTGGATTTATCGTCTGCCATTGTGTTGCTCTCCAGTTGTGATTTTTAGGGTTGGAAAGTGAACTCAAGATAGCGTTTGGTTCATCAGGGCGACCCCGCATAGAAAACCGCGCTGGGTGTTGGGCGGTAAGACAGCGTTGCCAGGCACGTCACCTTCTTATTGTTAAGCCGTCTTGTGTCGTTATTGGGTGATCGGCAAGTTATCGTCAGCGGCTTGAAGTGCGTTAGATAGGTGTCGTGCGATTACCCTGTATGACTCGTTGATAATACTGGGCAATAATTGCAAAAAATAAATCCCAGACTTTGGTATCAGGTGCTCTTTGCAAGGCAGTGAAATTGGCTGTTTTGAATATAAAGCATTATTTTTGATGGCCTTTCAGCGCTCTTTAAACGCCGCGTGGCCGGTGATAGGACAATGGTCTATGGCTCGGTTAAAAGTAATGTTTGCTACCTTAATGAGTGATGTTTAATCGTTTTAAGAGAGTTTAAAAAAGACACTACTTTAGTCGCTAAACGAACGTCGTTAAGACGTTAGCGCTATAGCTTAAAGTATAATAAGTGAATGAGTTGAAAAGTAGTCAAACCGTTCGTTTTACTTCCCAACCCCTGCCCTTAAGCGAGGTCGCCCATGGTAGAAGTGGATCTCTCCCAGCTACCGTTTACGCTGATGGATGAGGCGGGGCGCGATCATGTTCGTCGCGGGATGGATCTTGCCTACTTTGACCGCGATGAAATTATTCTGGAGATGGGCCAGGCGGGCGAATCCGTTTTCTTGATTCATAAAGGCGAGGTCGCCGAACTTGATCCCACCCTGCCTGCTGCTAGTGCGCGCATTGGCCACTACACCGCAGGCGATTTGTTTGGCGCCATCAGTATTCTCAACGGCAAAAGCCGCTACCGCTTCCAAGCTGAACAAGAGTGCCTGTGCTATGTGATGCCTAAAGCGCTGTTTACTCAACTGTGCCGTCACTATCCACCGTTTGAGCAGTTCTTTAAGCAGTCGCTCTCACACAAAGCGCGCCTGCTCACCGAAAAACGCGCTGAAGGCGGCGTCACCATGGCGGGCTTTATGCTGGCCAAAGTGAATGAGTGTATGCGCGAGCCGCTGCTCATTGATGCCTCAAAGAGTATTCATGACGCTGTTCGACAGCTACATGATAGTCATGCGGACAGTCTACTGGTCGCTACTGCAGGCGCCCTGGGCATGGTGACCAAAACCGATCTGCTCAATGGGTTGGTATTGGGTAACTGCACCCAGGCAACACCGGTTGAAGCGCTGGCCAACGTCTCCTTGGTCACGGTAGCTCCCGAGCAGTACCTGTTTGAAGCGCTGATTTTAATGACCCGCCATAAAGTGGCGCGGGTGGTGGTAATGGAAGGGGAGAGTGTTAAAGGCGTCGTTGAGCTAATGGACGTGTTGAGCTTCTTCTCTAGCCGTAGCTACGTGGTCAGCCTGCAGGTGGAGCAGGCCAACAGTCTGGAAGCGCTGGCGGCGGCCAGCCAGCGTACGCCGGAATTAGTGAATGCGCTGATGGTGCAGGGCGTAAAGCTGCGTTTTGCCATGGATCTGTTGGCGGCGCTGAACGGGCGCATTATGAGCAAAGCGTGGAGCTTCACAGTGCCTGAGCAGTACCACACCCAAAGCTGCTTAATGGTGATGGGCAGCGAAGGACGCGGCGAGCAGATCCTCAAAACCGATCAAGATAATGGGTTGATCTTAGCTGATGATTGCCAGTGGCCCACGGTGGCTGAGGAGATGAACACTCTAACGGAAACGCTAATCCAGCTAGGCTATCCACCTTGCCCCGGCAATATCATGGTGTCTAACCCAGAGTGGGTGGGTACGGTTTCCCAGTGGAAAAACAATATCACTAAGTGGGTCAATGCCCGAGATGGCGATAGCCTGATGAAACTAGCGATTCTATTGGACTCCCACGGCGTGGCGGGTAATCCGGCGCTACTGGATCAGGTGCGTGAAGCGCTGTTTGAGCGCTGCTCCCACGATGAACTGCTGCTCTCTTACTTTGCCCGGGCGGCACTGCGCTTCTCGACGCCTCTGACGCTATTTGGCTCGCTGAAAAAGCCCCAGCACGGTATTGATATCAAAAAAGGCGGTATTTTTCCGATAGTCCACGGTGTGCGTACGATGGCCCTTGAGCGGCGCATTAATGCGACCTCTACCTTGGACCGCTTAGATGCCTTGGCCGCCGATGGGCGGCTTGACCGCCGCTTTGCTGATGATCTAGGCGAGGCGCTGGCGCTGTTTACCGAGCTGCGCCTTCGTCAGCAGCTTCAGGAGTTGGATAACGCCAACCCTAAACGCACCAATCGAGTGGTCGTTCAGGAGCTCTCTTCGCTAGAACGGGACTTGTTGCGTGAAGCCCTACACATCGTGAAAGACTTTAAGCAGCGTCTTTCCCATCGTTACCATTTGGAGTATTCGTGAGCGGAATGCGCCTGTTAGATCGACATATGACCCTGTTCAGCGGTTCACTGCGCACTCTGCTTCAGCGTGAGAGCGACCGCCGTCGCTGGGCGGACTCGCCCTATGCCTGGCTGTTTCAGCCTTATATGGGGGAAGAGGCCGTGGCCATGGCGTGCCAGGTAAGCGCCGTTCAGCCCGCTGTAATGAGTGTGGCGGCGGTGGTGCTAAGCCCGCGCCAAGTGCACACCAGCCGTACGTGGGTGGCCACCTTAGTCGCATCATCGGCGCTGGCGCCTGCTACTCTGCGACGCCATCATCAGTTGCATGCCACGCACTCGCCCCGTTCTCCCGATGCTGAGTGTCTGAGTGAGCTGGCGGAGTTTATCGAACATCGCGAAAAACCCCGTACTTCTAGTGCGAGGATGGATAGCGAGGGGCGCGAGAGCGCCCCTGGTCCGGCCTCGATTGTTGCTCAATATACTGCTTGACCATGCTCAGGGGGGCGCCTCCGACACTTCCCGCAAAGTAGCTTGGACTCCACAGCGAG
>Ga0256829_1000085_pt1 | contig 124163 bp, 98 predicted proteins | sample 131447metaG_FD_185979 | JGI IMG/M metagenome (GOLD analysis project Ga0256829, IMG submission 185979) | Hydrothermal vent microbial communities from Lau Basin, Pacific Ocean - 131-447 | ecosystem: Environmental > Aquatic > Marine > Hydrothermal vents | place: Pacific Ocean: Lau Basin... | reverse complement strand
GGGGTGGTCCGGCGCGCGGTGGTCAGGGCGGAGGCGGATTCGGTGGGGATCGTCGAGGAGGTCCCCCACCACGGTTCGGTGGTGGACGCCCGGGTGGGAAGCCCGATCTGCGTGAACCGAAGCGCGTGAAGCTCCCGAAGCCCGACATTGTCCATCGGGGTGAGGGTGTGCTTGTTGCGAACAAGAAGCCCGGGATGCCCGTGCGCGGGGACGGGGACTTGACGCTCCGGAACTGTGTGCTCGAGCTCGCTTTTGCGCGGAAGAACCGGATGCGCCCGTGGCACGAGATCGATCCGCTCGCTTCGGGCGCGGTCGCATTTATCACGGGGCATGAGCGGGATGACCTGGAGGTCCCTGACACCAAGCCCGAGGTGACCTATCTGGCGCTGGTCGAAGGGGAGTACGGCGCGGACGCGATCGAGGGTGGGACGAGTATCAATGCGCCGATCGAGGGATCGACCTCGCGCGGGAACCCGGTGACCCATGTGCGTGTGATCGCGCAGGGGAACGGGGCGGCGTTGGTGCAGGTCCGTGCGCGCCCGGACATCCCGAACCAGGTACGTCAGCATCTGGCGCAGACGGGTCATGCGATTGTCGGGGACACGGACTTCGGCGCGACGCGCGACGATGTGGGGCGATTCGCGCTTCACTCGTACGAGGTCCGGTTCCGGGAGCTCGAAACCGGGAAGGTTGAACGTGTGCGTGTTCCTGCGCCGCGCGGGTGGTGGGACGTTGTTGGCGCGACCCCTGCGAGTGGGATGGCGACGGAGATCGATGACCAGCGCAAGGACGACGAGGGCTGGGGCGAGGTTGCTGGGTGGTACGACGAGCTGATCTCGTCGCGCGGTTCGGATCACCATGAGCGTGTGATTCTCCCGGGGCTTGAGCGGCTCGTGGGGCTCCAGGCCGGGGAGAAGCTGCTGGATATTGCGTGCGGTCAGGGGGTGGCCGCGCGTCATCTGATCGGCGCGTGTCCCGGCGCGACGGCGATGGGGGTTGACCTTTCGAGCGAGCTCATCGAACGCGCAAAGGGTCAGAGCCCGGAGTCGATCGACTACCAAGTCGGGGATGCACGTGAGCTCGGGTCGCTCGGGCTCGATGGGTTCGATGCGGCGTGCTGTGTGATGGCGCTGATGAACATCGATCCGATCGACGGGGTGCTCTCGGGGGCGCACTCGGTGCTCAAGGACTCGGGTCGGTTGGTGTCCGTGATCCTCCATCCGTCGTTCCGGAACCCGGGCGCGACGTATTGGGGGTGGCTCCGCGATGAGCGCACGGGTCGGCACACCCAGTACCGGCGGGTGGATCGGTACATGAGCTCCCACGCGAACGCGATCGTCATGAACCCGGGCGCGGTCAGCGATGGCGCGGAAGCGGTGACGACGATGACCCATCATCGTCCGATCGGGGTGTACATCCAGAAGCTGGTGCAGGCGGGGTTCGTGGTGGACTCGATCGAGGAGTGGGTGAGCGATCGGAAGAGCGAGCCCGGGCCCCGCGCGGCGGCGGAGAACCTGGCTCGTGCGGAGATCCCGATGTTCTGCGCGATCCGCGCGATCAAACGGTGACGGAGGGGTCCATCGGGACTACGATGGGTCCGAGCTGCGGGAGTAGCTCAATGGTAGAGCGTCAGCCTTCCAAGCTGAATGTTGCGGGTTCGAGTCCCGTCTCCCGCTTTCGATGAAAGAAACGCCGCCCGCTTCGATGAAGCGGGCGGCGATCTTTTTTGGGGATGTGGATCAGCGGATCCGATCAGGGGCAGCCCTGGGCGTAGAGATCGAGGAACATCGAGATATCAAAGAAGTCGAAGCTCCCGTCCTGGACCAGGTCGGCGCTGGGGTCCTCGTTCGTGAGGGCGTTGAGGAACGCGGAGATGTCGAAGAAGTCCAGTTCTCCGAAGGGAGCGGAGAAGTCGGGGATGCAGGTGGCTGCGACGACCTCTCCCGTGACGTTCACGGTCAGGGTTTCGCCGGAGACGGGGGTGTCGAAGAGCATCGCGGCGGTGCTGGTCGCGAAGGTGTAGCTCACACTGTAGGTCCCGAGGGTGTCGTCGCTGAGCGCGATATCGATGCTGAGATCGGATCCGGACTCGACGGCTTCGACCATGGTGCTCGAGAGCATGAACGCGCCGGTGTCGCCGGTTGAGGAATCGAGGACTGCGTCGAAGGGGGCGGCGAGCATCCCGGCGACATTGGCGAACACGATCTGGGAGGTGGCATCACCTGCACCGAGCGCGATCTGGCCGAGGTCGATCGAAACCGAGTTGGTGTCGGTCCCGGACTCGAGCGATGCGTTGTACATGTTGTAGACGGCGAGCTCGATGGTGACGGTGTCGTCCCCGTCGTTCGCGCCGACGCCCGCTCCCCCGAGGGTGGTGATGTCTCGGTTGTCGATCACGACGGTCTCGGTCGAGAGCCCGGCGGTATCGGTTGCGCCGGTGGCGAATGAGACATCGACGGCTTGGGTGGTGAAGCTCTGCGCCCCGAACCCGAACATGGGGAAGACGTTGTGCTTCCCGGAGATCGAGGTCTCGAGCCCGGCGCTGGGGGTGACGCTGTAGTATGTCCCGTCGGAGCCGGCTTTGTTGATCGTGAAGGAAACGTCGCTGAGCGCGTCGCCGACGAGCGCGTTGACCTCGATGGTGAGGTCGGAGGAGCCGTCGGTGTTCGGGGTATCGACCGTGAGCTGGGTGTCGTTCATCTGATCGACGTAGATGGACCAGACGAACTCGGGGTTATCGATGTAGGCGTTCCGGTTGTTGGTGTAGTAGACGGGGTTCTCGGATTGTGCGTAGATGACGTGGTTGCGCCGGCGCTCGAAGTCGTCGGGCGCGTCGAGGTAGTGCCAAGCGAGGAGGGCGCTGAGGGAGCCCATCTGGTTCGAACCCGGGGTGCCGTTGACGAGTTGGAGCCCGAGGGAGGACCAGCGGGTGTCGGAGTAGAAGAGGGAGCGTGCGATATCGCCTCGGTCCGTGTCTCCGGTGAAGTAGTAGGTTCCGAGGGATCGGTTGGATCCGGTGGTGGCGTCGAGCCCGAAGGGTTTGTTGCCTCGGGAGCTGTTGGTGGAGGGGTCGCAGGGACGGAGCGCGTGGGGGTCTCCGAGGTTCCCACGGGAGGAGTTGCTCGCGGATCCGGGCTGGAGGGACTGCGGCCAGACGTGCTCGCGGTTCCAGGTCGAGCCCGAGTTCCAGGTTGCTGGAACGGTCCATCGGTTGTAGCAGAGGAAAATGGAACCCGGTGTGGTGGGGTGCGCGTCGGAGAGGGCTGCGGAGAATCGGAAGTCGCCGTAGGAGCGTTGGATGTGCCCGACGGTCATGACGGTGGTGAGTTGCGATTTGAGTGTTGCGCCGGTCCCGGTTGCGGCGTTGTAGTAGCTGGCCGGGGGGTCCCACTGGTCGGCGGTCGCGCCGCTCACGAGGGTAAGGAGGATGGCGGACGCCGCGCCTGCGGCGAACACGGATTTCGTGATCTGCATGTTCTTTCTCCGTACCCACGAGTGCGGGATCCGATTCCGCCGGGATCGAAACCGGCGAGGTCCATTGTAGAACAAATGGTGTCTTGATCTACGTCTCTCGGGTCCAAAACCTCTGTACCAACGGGGGTTTCGGTGCGATCAGACGTTATCGGTACGGATCGTGGAGGTCGGCGGATCCGTTCGTGGATCACTACACTGTCTGCGATGAAGATCGAGCGTTGCTTTCTGGGGTGGGGGCCGGGGATTCACGAGCGATTCGTGGAATCGATCCTTGATCGCGCGGATCGAACACCGATCGGGGTGGAGCTGGGGCGGACGTTGGTGGTCGTCCCGGGACAGCGGGCCGCGCGGGTGATGCTCTCGACATTGGTGTCGAAGTGCGAAGGGTCGGCGATGGTGCCTCCGAGGTTTGTCACCCCGGGGCGGATCGTGGGCGCTTTGACCCGGGTTGAGGGGGATGCAGTTTCGGAGAGCGCGAAACGGGTGCTGTGGATGCGCGCGATCCGGGAGTCGGATTCGATCGGGGCGCTGTTCCCGAGGATTCCGGATGAGGATGACCACCGAAGCACGTCCCGGCTTGCGGGGTGGTGCGCGGGGTTGTGCGATGATCTGCTCGGGGAGGGGATGCGCGTGCGCGACGCGATCGAGCGTGCTTCGGGAGTGCTCGTGGGTCCCGAACGTGCGCGATGGGATGCGCTCGCTCTGCTCCAAGAGTCCTACGAGGGTCTTGTGGAGGAGCATGGGGTGTTGGATGAGCGGCTCTCGTGGCTTGATGCGGTGCGGGCTGGACTCTGGGTCGAGAACACGCTGGATCGGGTGGTGTTGAGCGGGGTCGCGGATCTCCAGGCGCTGGCGCGGGAGGCATTGTCTGGTTTCGATGAAGCACCTGTGACGGCGCTTGTTGGTGCCCCGGCATCGTTCAGTGATGGATTCGATGGGCTCGGGCTTGTTCGGGGTGAATCGGCGCACCTGTTCTGGCGCGATCGTCGTGGCGCGATCCCGGATGCGCGGATCGTGTTCTCTGATGGGGCGACGGAGCTTGCTCGGGATGCGCTCGCGCAGTTGGCGCAGCGCCACGACCCTGTCGATCCGGGCGCATGCTCGATCGGGCTTGCGGATGAGTCGTTGCTGGTGAATCTCCGGATCGCGGCGATGCGCGGCGCGGATGCTCGGGTCCGGAGCGCCTCGGGGGTGTCGCTCGGCGCGACTGGTCCTGGACGGCTTCTCTCGCTCCTGACGTCGGTTGCACGAGAGGAGTCGGTCCGATCGCTTGTAGATGTCGCGCTCCATCCTGACGCGGAGCGTGTCCTCACGGATCGGCTGCGCGAGCAGGGTTTTTCGTACGATGGCTCGCTCAAGGCGCTGCTGACGCTCCGTCGGGAACACATGGTGGTGCACGGGTCGGATGCGCCGGAATCGGTCCATACGGGTATCAAATCGAAGTCCAACACGCTGCGCGCGGAGATCCGGAAGCTCTGCGGCGAGATGATTCTGGATCGGGGTCTTCGCCCGGTTTCGGGATGGGCGGAAGAACTGCTCTCGGCGCTTGCACGGGTGTATGGGGACCGAGAGTTCGACTCTGGAAACCCGACAAGCGCGGAGACTGTGAACGCGCTTGAACGGATCGGATCGGTGCTCCATGAGATGCGCTCGGATCCGATCCTCCGAGCTGTGGAGATGGATCCGGACGGCGCGATGGCGCTCGTGTCTGATCGGATGCGTGAGATCGTGATCCCCGAAGCCCAGTATGGGGACGAGCTGGAATGTCTGGGCTGGCTCGAGCTGCTCCATGACCCCGCGCCGACGTGCGTGGTTGTGGGGTTGGACGAGTCGAGTGTGCCTGGGAGTGTGGACCACGATCCGCTCGTGACGGGCGCGGTGCGCGAGCTGCTCGGGATGTCCACGAGCGAGTCGCGGTTGACGCGTGACCTGTATCTGAGCGAAGCGATCAATGCGAGCCGGGACGCGGTGTTCATGTGCGCGCGGGTGGCGAGCACGGGTGAGCCCATGCTGGTGTCGAGGGTGCTGATGAACGAGGAGGGGGAGACCCTCGCGCGTCGGGTGCAGCGCTTCGAGGATCCGTCGGTGGACGAGATGGGTCCTGCGCTCGAGCTGACCCTCGGGGCTTCGGAGAAAGATTCGTTCCGGGGATCACTCGTGGTCGGGGAGGGGTACCACGCGCCCGGGTCGATGTCGGTGACGGATTTCGATGCGTATCTCCGGTCCCCGATGCAGTGGTACCTGGAACGGGTGCTCGGGCTCAGGGACGAGGAGCTTTCGCCGGCGGAACTGGATGCGCGTCGGGTCGGGGATCTGGTGCACGGGGTGCTTGAACGGTTCGGGGAGGACTCGGCGTTGAAGGACTCGGCGAATCCGTCGGAGATCCGTTCGGCGCTGCTGGATCTGCTCGGGGATGAATCGAAGAAACGGTTCGGTTCGAGCCCGCCGGGGACGGTTCGGGTTCAGGTGATGCTGCTCGAGCATCGGTTCGGACTGTTTGCGGAGCGCCAGGCACAGCGCCGCTCGGAGGGTTGGCGGATCCGGCACACGGAGTGGAAGCCGACTGAAGATGATGACACGTCGATCATGGTCGATGGGGTCCCGATGCGCCTCCGCGCGAAGATCGATCGGATCGATGTGCACGAGGAGTCGGGTCGGTGGGCGATCATCGACTACAAAACCGGGAGCGTGAAGGACGCGGTGAGCGAGCACGTGACCCGCGCTGGAGTGAAGAAGCTCCAGCTTCCGCTGTATCGGCACGTGGTTCGGCCTCTGGCGGTTGAGCTCGGGCTCGAGGGGGAACCGATGCTCGGGTACGGCGCGATCCCGAGCGATGAGCGGGACGGGGTGTGGAGTGTATCGCACTGGAAACCCGAGGTTCTTCAGGCCTGCGACGAGTGCGCGTGGGACATCGTGCGTGCGGTCCGGTTGCTCAAAGCCGACGATGTGCTCGAGGAGGGACGATGGGTTCCGGATTCGGGGATCCTGGGCTTTGTGTCAGGGGCACGCTTCGACAGCGGCGGATTGGAGTGTGCCTTTGACGACGATGAGGAAGGGGGCGCGTCATGATCCAGCTCGGATCGACACGTTCGCTCGTCCGCGCGTCGGCGGGGTCGGGGAAGACGTACACGCTGACGATCGAGTACATCGCGCGGCTGCTGCTCGGTGAGGATCCGAGCGCAATCCTCGCGACGACGTTCACGAAGGCGGCGGCCGGGGAGATCCGGGGAAGGGTGCTGGGGAGACTCGCGGAAGCTTCGATCGACGATGAGGCCTTGCAGAAACTCGCGGGCGAGGTACGTCGAGCGCTCGAGGGCGCGTCGGGGATGGAGATCGATCGGGGGGTGATAGAGCGGACCCTCCGGGAGCTGGTGGAGCGTGTTCACGAGCTTTCGATCATGACGATCGACTCGTTCGTAGCGCGGCTCGCTGGCGCGTACGGGTTCGAGCTCGGGCTCGCGCCGGGGTGGCGGATGATCGACGAGGAAGAAGATGCGATCCTGCGCGATGACGCGATCGCGCGCACGATCGATGACGCGGCCCCGGCGGAGGTCATCGAGTTGCTGCGTGACCTGCATCAAGGGCGAACAGCATCGGGGGTGCATCGGGCGCTCCTGGATGTGATCAAGAGCGGGCACTCGGCGTACACCTCAACCGTTGACCGACCCGGAGCGTGGGACGCGATCGGGGTCGTGGGTTCGGTGATGCGATCCGAGGCGCTGGGGTGGCTCGCGGAATCGCTCCGATCGTGGGATGTCCCAACGAACAAGGACGGTACCGAGTCGAAACCCTGGCGGAATGCATGCGATGCGCTCGCGATGACGATCGAGGAGAAGGACTGGGCGAAAGCACTGTCGAGCGGGCTTCTGGTGAAGCTCGCGGAGAGCCGGGTTTCGGGCGGATCGCCGACGTTCTATCGGAAGCCTTTCGAAGACGGATTGGTTGAAGCTCTGGATCCATTGCTGGACCATGCCGCGCACGCGTTGAGCACGCTCCACAACGCGCGGACCCGGGCGATGCACGCGCTGCTCGAAGGGTTCGATCTTACCTACACGGAGGAGAAGCTCCGGCGCGGGACGCTCACATTCAGCGACCCGACCCGGATGCTGATGCACGCGCGGGTGACGGAGGATCTGGAGCACCTGTACTTCCGGATCGACGGGGCGCTGCGCCATGTGATGCTCGACGAGTTCCAGGACACGTCGATGACGCAGTTCGCGCTGCTTGCGCCGATCCTGGACGAGCTGCTGAGTCAGGATGATCCGTCGAGATCCACGCTGATCGTCGGGGATGTGAAGCAGTCGTTGTATGCGTGGCGCGATGCGGAGCCCATGCTCATGCACCGGCTCGATCGTCGTTGGGTGTTCGATACAAAGCCTTTGACGGAGTCGTGGCGCTCATCGCCTGTCGTGCTGGAGTTGGTGGACCGGGTGTTCCGGGGGATGTCGCGCAATCCGGCGCTGCTCAAGGAGGACGACGGCGCGGGGCGCGAAGCGGCGGATCTGTGGATCGACTATCCGGAGCACAAAGCGGCGAAGGAATCCATGCCCGGGCACGCAACGCTCCGGGTGGTCGAGATGGACGAGGACTCGAAGGAGGATGACGCGCTGCTCGATGCGGCCGCGGATCGGGTGAAGGAGCTTGTGGGGCTCGAGGACGATCGATCGATCGCGGTGATCGTGCGATCGGGGAAACACATCGCGCCGATGATCGCACGGCTCGGGGTGAAGGACATCCGCGCGAGCGAGGAGCGGGGGAATCCGCTTGTCGATGCGCCGTGTGTGGCGGCGGTGGTGTCGGTGCTGACGCTGTCGGTCGATCCGGCCAACAGCGCCGCGCGGTACCACGCGGCCTCTACTCCGATCGGGAGACTGCTCGGGATCACGCGCGAGCCCAGCGAAGGGTCGTCCCGCGCGTGCTCGATCGTCCGGGCTCGGTGCGCTCAGGACGGGATCTCGGGGGTGGTGCTCGGGTGGATCCCGGAGCTGGCGCCGACGACGGACGCGCGGGGGGTGGCGCGGCTCGAACAGCTCGCGGCTCTTGCGGACACCCTCGCTCGTCAGGGACGAGCGTCGATCGAGGAGCTGCTCCGTGAGGTCGAGACCAAGCGGATCCAGGACCCGGGGCGCGGGGGGGTCCGGGTGATGACGATCCACAAATCGAAGGGGTTGGAGTACGACAGTGTGATCGTGCCCTTGTCGTCCAGAGCGTGGTCGCTCGATCCGAAGTCGGTGCTGACCCGGAGGGAGGGGGAGCTGGGGCCGATCGAGGCGGTGACGCGTTATCCGGATTCGACGATGCGTTTGATTCACCCCGAGCTCCGCGCGATGTACGAGCATGCGCTCGCGCTATCGCTCAACGAGGAGTTGTGCTGTCTGTATGTCGCGATGACGCGCTCGAGGTCAACGCTCGACCTGCTGATGGCGCCGGTGAAGGTCCCGAAGCGGGGGGACCCGGAGTTGAAACGGAACGCGCGGGATGTGGTTCGGTGCGCGGTCGTTCCGGAGGAGCCGTGCGTGGAGCCCGGGATCGTGTGGGAATCGGGCGCGGATGCGCCGATTGTTGGTGCGGGTACGGAGGAACGGGATCGACCCATGGTCCGGCTCCTGGTGTCGGATCGGGGGACGACGTCGTACGAAACTGGATCGGCGTCACGCGCGGCCCGGGTGTCGGGATCGTTCCTGCTCGGGTCCGACTCATCGCAGCGCGAGGCGATGTCGATGGGTGACCTAATCCATCGCGCGTTCGAATCGGTCGGGTGGGTCGAGGAGGCCGGGGAGCTCGATCCGGGGGCGTTTGAGGAATCAATCGGCGCGGACTCCGAACGCGGAACGATCGCGGCGAACATCGCTGCCCGGGCATTCAAAGCGGATTCGGTCCGGTCCGTCTTCTCGCGTGAGCGGTTCGAAGGTGCGCATCCGGGGATCGATGAGGCGATGGCGCTCCGGGAGCACCCGTTTGCGGTGAGGCTCGATGACGGGCGCCTCTTGAATGGACGGTTTGATCGGATCGCGCTGGGGATCAAGGACGGGCGGGTCGTGTCGTGCGAGATCGTGGACTTCAAGAGCGATTCGGTCCCCGAGGGGTGGGACCAGGGCACGCTCGAATCGATGGCGATGAAGCACGAGCACCAGATGCGAGGCTACCGGGACGCGGCGATCTCGATGTACGGGCTCGAACCCGGATCGGTGTCGTGCACGATCGTGTTCACGAGCGCGCCGGGGTGCGCGCCGGTGACGCTCTAGGATTGGGTATGAAGGCGCACCTGGTTCAGTACGACATCGTGTGGGAGGACAAGGGCTCGAACTACGCGAAGGTCCGTTCGCTCGTCGAGGGCGCGGAGCCCGGGCGCGGGGATCTGATCGTGCTCCCGGAGCTGTTCGATGTGGGATTCACGCTCAACATCGATGTGGCCTGCGATGAGGACGGGTCGACGCTCGGGTTCCTGCGCACGCTCGCGGAGAACACGGGGTGCACGGTGCACGGGTCCCGCGCGATGCGCTCGGGTCCGGATCGCGCGGTGAACTGCGCGACGATCGTGGCGCCGGATCGGGGTGGGCTGGTGTGCGAGTATTCGAAGATCCATCCGTTCTCGTTCGGGCGCGAGCCCGAGTCGTACGACGGGGGAGAGTCGCTCGGGTCGTACGAATGGAACTCGATGCGGGTGTGTCCGTGTGTGTGCTACGACCTCCGGTTTCCGGAGCTGTTCCGGAAGGGAGTGCGCGAGGGTGCGGAGGTGTTCGTGTATGGGGCGAACTGGCCGGACGCGCGTCAGGAGCATTGGCGCACGCTTAGCGTTGCTCGCGCGATCGAGAACCAAGTGTTTGTGTTCGCGGTGAATCGGTGCGGGTCCGATCCGCACCTGAGCTACGCGGGGGGTTCGATCGCGCTGGGTCCGAAGGGGGAGGTGCTCGGGGAGCTCGGGTCCGAGGAAGCGGTGCTGTCCGTTGAGGTCGATCCGGATCGGGTGCGTTCGTGGCGCGAGGTTTTCCCGTGTCTGCGCGACATCACGATCACTGCGATCTGACCCCCCACTCTTCACGCCTCCATGCACATCTCAAAAACAAACAACGCCCGCGTTGTGCGGGCGCTGTGGGTTGCTCGTTGAGCGATCGTCTTACTTCTGAACGACCTTGAGACCCTCGACGTGCTTCATGCCGCGACGGCGGTCGCGGAGACGGCGGGACTTGCCCACACGGTCACGGAGGAAGTAGAGTTTCGCACGACGCGCGTCGCAACGGCGGACGACCTCGAACTTCGCGATGAGGGGGGAGTTGATCGGGAAGGTCCGCTCGACCCCGATGTCGCCGACGACACGGCGGACGGTGATCATCTCGTTGATCCCGGTGCCCTTGCGCGAGATGAGGGTTCCCTGGAAGACCTGAACGCGTTCCTTGTCGCCTTCAACGATTCGGACGTGCACGTTGATCGTGTCGCCGATGTCGAAACGGGGGATGTCGCTCTTGATCGATTCTTGGGAGACCGATTCGATGATCTTCTGCGTGTCCATGTCGGATCCTCAGTCGTGAACGGCGCTTCGGTGCGCCGGGCCCCAACGATAGGCCGGGCTTTCGGGGGTGTCGAGGAGGAAAAACGGGGATCTGGGGTCCCTAGAGTGGGCTATGAGAGCAGTTGTTGTCACGAAACAGGGATCTCCGGTCGCGCCGAACATCGAGTTTCAGGACTTTTGGGTGGATCTGGGGGACCCGAAACCGGGCTGGGTGGTCGTGAAGACCCTGTGCTCGGCCTTCAATCATATGGACCTGTGGGTGGGACGGGGGGTCCCCGGGCTCGAGCTCGACTACCCCCGGGTGTCCGGGTGTGACGGGTGTGGGGAGGTCGTCCGGGTCGGGGACGGGGTTGATGACTCGTGGGTTGGGAGACGGGTGATCTACAACGCGGCGATCACGGTCCCGGATCGGGTGTCCCCCGATGATCCTCCGGGGTCCCACCTGAGCCCGAACTACGAGCTCATCGGGGAGCACCACAACGGGGCGCACGCGGAGTTCTTCTCGTGCCCGGCGGCGAATCTCGCTGATGTCGGTGACGCGGACCCGATCGAAGCGAGCGCGTTCGGGCTGTGCGCGTTGACGGCCTATTCGATGATGATCACGAAGGGGGACCTGCGCCCGGGCCAGTCGGTGCTGATCCCGGGGATTGGGGGCGGGGTCGCGACGAGTGCGCTGTCTATCGCGAAGCATCTGGGTTGCCCGGTGTGTGTGACCTCGCGCCATCAGTGGAAGCTCAATGAAGCGAAGAAGCTCGGTGCGGATCACGGGATCCTCGACGAGGGTCAGGACTGGTCGCGCGATGTGCGCGCGTGGACGAACAAGCGCGGGGTCGATATGTGCGTGGACTCGGTCGGGAAAGCGACCCATCTCCACTGCATCAAGTCGCTCGCGCGGGGTGGCGCGTACGTGACCCCTGGGTGCACCACGGGTCCCGATGCGACGACGGACCTCGCGCGGGTGTTCTGGAACCAGCTCCGGATCCTCGGATCGACGATGGGCTCGAACGACGAGTTCAAGGAGTGCGCGGCCCTGTTCAACGCGGGGAAGCTCGCGCCCGTGGTTGATCGGGTGTTCAAGCCCGAGGACTGTGTGAGCGCGTATGAGCGGCTTGAGGCCGGCGATCAGATGGGGAAGGTTGTCATCGACTGGCGCTGATCGCGATCGATTCGTGTTGGATCAAAGAAAGAGCGGACCCAACCGGGTCCGCTCTCTTTGTGTTCAAATGTCCGCAAAGGCTTATTCCTCGGACGCGGCTTCTTCGGCTTCCGCTTCGGGCTCGGGGGCCGGGGCGGGCTTGGCGGCGTCGGCCTTGGACTTGGCGTCCTGGGCTTCGGCGAGGAACTTCTTGGCGTCGTCGGCCTTGGCGTTGGCGACGGTGTTCTTGGCCATGTTCAGCGCCTTCTTCGCGCTGTTCGCGAAGGGGGTGAGGTCGGCTTCGGAATCGGCGGCGGCCTTGTCGAGCTCGGCGATGATGCCTTCGATTTCCTTGATGGCCTTCTTGCACTCGCCGCGGTTCATCTTGACTTCGCGGTCGGCTTCCCACTGCGCCTTCATATCCCCTTCGAGGATGTCGGCGCGGTAAAGCATGTCACGGACGGTCTCGGAGGGCTGAGCGCCGCGGCCGAGCCAGTCCTTGATCCGGTCTTCCTTGAGGACGATCTGCTTGGACTCGTCCTTCTCCATGGGGTTGTAGTGACCGAGGTTCTCGAGGACGCGCCCGTTGCGACGGGTGCGCTGATCGATCGCGTTGATCCGGTAGAACGGGCGGTGGGTGCGGCCGAAGCGTTGCATACGGATACGAACCATGGGGATTCTCCAATCATCGCCCGCTGATGTTGAGCGGGAGGGGTGTGTCGGCGCGTTCCCTCGACTGGATCGACATCGATCCTGTCTGTGTGCGCCGGGTTGGGATCTTTGGCTCGAACCCGGTCCAAGTCCAGCTTTGGGGGTCTCTTGGGACCCACACGGGTCCGGGTCCCCCACTACGATCGAGCCATGCGGATCGATGTGCTCACGACGTTCCCCGAGATGTTCGGGACCGATTCACCCTGTGCGATGGGGGTCTCGATCCCGGGACGCGCGGTCCGTTCGGGGGCGCTTGAGCTCCACGGGCACGACCTGAGAGCGTATACGGCGGATAAACACCAGAAAACGGATGATCGTCCGTTCGGTGGGGGACCCGGGATGGTGATGATGTGCCAACCCGTCTGGGATGCTGTTCAGGGGGTGGAGGCGATGGACGAACGGGTCCCGACCCGGGTGTATCTGACCCCCCAGGGTCGGGTCCTCGATCAGGAGCTGGTTGAGGAGCTCGCACGGAAGCCCAGACTCCTGATGCTGGCCGGTCACTACGAAGGGATCGACGAACGGGTGATTGAGAAGCTCGACCCGATCGAGGTCTCGCTCGGGGATTACGTGCTATCGGGTGGGGAACTCGGCGCGATGGTGCTGATCGATGCGATCGCGCGACTGCTCCCGGGGGTGTTGGGACATTCGGACTCGGCGCTGGAGGACTCATTCAGCGCTCCGAACACGACGGACCCGAACGGGGATCCGATCCGGAAGAAGACCCTCAAAGCGCTCGCGATCCCCGAGGGATCGAAGCTGCTCGATTGTCCGCACTACACCCGACCCCGGGTATGGGAGGGGATGGAAGCGCCGGAGATCCTCTTTTCGGGGGATCACAACGCGGTGGCGGCGTGGCGATTGGAGCAGCGGCTGAGAAGGACGCGAGAGCGGCGGCCGGATCTGCTGGGTCCCGACGAATCCTGATCGTTCAGGTGATCACTTGACTTTCCGGAGGCCAAATCGGACAATCGTGGTGGTTACCGCGCGGACGCTCGCGTGGGTTGGGACTATTTCTGAGTTGACGCGAGGAGTTTACGCGATGAAGAACGCATGGAAGATGGTTGCGGGCGCGATGCTGGTTTCGGCGATGATGGTGGGTTGCAAGAGCACCCAGTGTCGTGACGGCGCGTGCACCGACAAAGTCGCTTGCAAAGGCGAGTGCGACGGCAACTGCGAAGGCAAGGGCGATTGCGCCGGTGCGTGCAAGGACGTTGCGTGCTCGCACATGAACGCGAAGATCGACTGCCCGAACTGCAAGCCCGGCGAGCCCTGCTGCGCGAACTGCGAGAAGAAGATGAAGGCCGCCTGCCCCGACTGCAAGGGCAAGGACTCGTAATCGAGCCCGGTGTGAATCGATATTGATCGCGGCCCCGTGTCCTTGGCACGGGGCCGTGTCGTTTGTGGGGTTGGACTAGGATTCGTGCGATGGATGACCTGCTGACAGCGCTGAGCGAATGGAAGCCCTTCAAAGCGATCGTGGTCGGGGACTTCATGCTCGATCAGCAGCTCATCGGGGACGCGACCCGTCTCTCCCCCGATGCGCCGGTCCCGGTGCTCCATGTGAAGGAACAGGTCAACCAGCCCGGGGGGGCGGCGAACCTGTGTCTTGATCTCGTTGCGATGAAGGGTGCGGTCCACGCGCTCGGGGTCCGGGGGGACGACTCGGAAGGGTCGATCCTGGAACGGGAGCTCGAGGATCGGGGGGTCTCGGTGACGGGGATCATCGCGGATCCCGCGCGTCCGACGACGGTGAAGCGGAATCTGATCGGGCTCGCGCAGGGTCGGCACGCGCAGAAGATGTTCCGGGTGGACTTCGAATCCAAGGACCCGATCGGGTCATCGATTTCGGGCGCGATCCTGGAGCGTTTCGACGCGCTGCTCTCAGACGCGGACCTGGTGTGCATCGAGGATTACAACAAGGGGGTGTGCACCCCGGAACTGTGTCAAGCGTTGATCGAGCGTGCGAACCTCGCGGAGGTCCCGGTGTTCGTCGATCCGGCGGCGATCTCCGACTACACCAAGTACACGGGCGCGAGCGCGATCACCCCGAACCGGACGGAAGCGGCGCTCGCAACAGGGACGGACGGCTCGGACGCGCCGGCGATGGCGAAGCGGCTCCGGGAGACGTACTCGATCGAGAGCGTGGTCGTGACCCTCGACAAGCACGGCGCGTTGCTGGACCGAGCGGATCTCGACGAGCCCGTGCTGATCCCGACCCAGGCGCGGGAGGTGTACGACGTGACGGGCGCGGGGGACATGATGCTGGCCGGGCTCGGGGCGGCGCGCGCGAACGGGCTGTCGTGGGTGGACTCGGTGCGGCTCGCGAACGCGGCGGCCGGGCTCGAGGTGGAGATCTTCGGGGTCGCGCCGATCGCGATCGAAACGATCCATCACGAACTGCTCATGTTGGCTGCGGCGTCAAAGGGCAAGACGAGAACCCTCGAGGAAGCGTGTGTGATGGCTCGCGCGGCGCGGGAGTCGGGGCGCTCGGTCGTGTTCACGAACGGGTGTTTCGATGTGCTCCACGCGGGGCACGTGTCGTTGCTGGATCGGGCGGCGGCGCTAGGGGACATACTCATAGTCGGGCTCAACGACGACCACTCGGTGCGCGGTCTCAAGGGTCCCGAGCGCCCGGTGAACAACCAGGAAGACCGAGCACGGGTTTTGGGAGCGCTCGGGTGTGTGGACGCGGTGGTGCTCTTCCACGACGAGACCCCGATCGAGCTCATCGAGCGGATCGGTCCCGATGTGCTTGTAAAAGGTGGGGACTACTCCGTTGAGACGGTCGTCGGGGCACGATCGGTCCTCGATCGGGGGGGACGGGTCGAGATCCTCGATCTGGTTGACGGGCTCTCGACAACCTCGACGATCGAGAAGATGCGCGGCGGATCCTGACCCCAACATGCTCCCCCATCACGACTTGTGGGGATCTCCACCGATTCTCCAAGGCGTGCTCAAAGTCCGGATGCGATCGGTCCGATACTCAGGTCATGACCACGCATTTGATGATTGTCCATCCGAGATATGTGGCGCCCATCATGAGCGGGGTCAAGAACGTCGAAGCCCGGCTCGGGATCGATCGACGCGCCCCGTACGGCCGGGTCACGCCCGGGGAGACGGTGTTCATCAAGCCCTCGGGTCAGCGTGTGCTCGCGAAAGCGGTCGTTCGTAGGGTCGATGAGTTCGAGGACCTGACCCCCGAGCTGGTGCGTGAGCTCCGCGCGACGTACGACGATCGGATCATGGGTGGGGACATGTACTGGAACGAGAAGCGGAACGCGCGCTACGCGACCCTGATCACGCTGGAACGCCCTGCGTTGATCCATTCTGAAGCGAGCGTGCCCGGAGAGCTGCTGGTCGCGAGCCGGAACGCGTGGCGGACGACCGAGGCCGCGCCATTGCGCGTCCGTCAAGCGGCGTAACCCGCCTGATCTCCCACGACAACTTCAATCACAGACAAAGAGACGGAGGCGTTCGATCACCCGCGCGATCGGGAGCCCGACGATGGAGAACTCGTCGCCTTCGAACTCGATGGGCCACCCGGCGGCGCGTCGCTCGGTGATGTTGTACGCGCCCGCTTTGCCTTTCCATTGACCCGAATCGAGGTAGAGCTCGATATCCTCGGGGCTGATGGGCCCGACCCGGACGACGGATCGATCGACGAAGACCTCGCGTTGATCCGTGCTTGTGGAGATGAGCGCGACCCCTGTGAGGACCTCGTGGGTGTCGTCCATCATGCGCTCGATGATCTCGCGCGCGTGGTCACGATCACGGGGTTGTCCGATGATCTCGCCCTGATGGACACAGACGGTGTCCGCGCCGAGGACGACGGAGTCGGGTTCCCGTGCGATGTCGAGACTCGATCGGGCTTTGAGGAACGCGAGCGCCCCGACCCAGGACGCGGGATCGATGATCCTCGGGGGGGTGAGTTGTCCGTCGTCGATGGTCGCGGGACGAACGGTGTGCACGATTCCGATCTCGTCGAGGAGAGCGCGGCGACGGGGGGAGGCGCTCGCGAGGATGAGGCTGGGGAGCGACCCCGGATCGATATCGGGGATGTCCGAGGACGGGTTGGGGGTGATCGCGTTCATCGCTTGTCTCTTGTACCCGAACGCACGTGGTCGGGATTCATGTCACATCGGAAGAGAAGAAATCGGCGCATGAAAAACCCCGCCGCGGAAACCGCGACGGGGCTGGGTGAGCGTTGATCAGACCCGGACGATTATTCGTACAGGTTGGTCGCTTCGGTCTCGATGACCGGGCTCGTGAGGTTGTCCGAGGTCATTTCCAGACGGAAGCGGACATCGCCGCCATCGTCGGCCCGGACGGTGACGCGCCATTCGACCTGCGCACCGACGGCGAGGTTGCCGACGGGGGCGAAGCTGATGGTCTGGCCACGGGCGTTGGCCGTGGTCGCGCCGGTGGAGCTGACGTAGCTCATTTCACCCGGGAGGGTGGCGACGACACGGACGTTGGTGTCGGGCGCGGAGCCCTGGTTGGTGACCCGGACGACGTAGACGGTGTTGGTCCCGACTTCGACGGGGTCGGTGATGTCGATGACCTCGAGGAGGATCGCCGGGATCCCCTTGATCTCGGTGGTGCAATCGGCGGCGACGGATTCAGCACAGTTCGCGTTGGCGGTCGCGCTGGCGGTGTAGTTGCCCGCGGCGGCGGCCTTGACGGTCGCGGAGAAGTTCCGCGAAGCGCCGGCGGCGATGGTCCCGAAGTCCCAGACGATGCGGTTGCCCGAGACACGGCCGCCCTCGGAGGCGCGGACGAAGGTGGTCCCGGAGGGGATCACGACGGAGGCGACGGAGTTCATCGCTTCGCCGTTGCCCGAGTTCTCGAGGATGTAGTCGTAGGTCATGTTGCGACCCAGGAACTGCATGTCGGAGCACTGCGAGCTGAGTTCGAGCTCGGGCGCGACGACGACGGTGGTGGTCGCGGCGGCGTCGGCTTCGAGACCACCCGAGGCGGTCGCGGCGGCCGGGGACTTGAAGGTGCCGACCTTGGAAGCCATGGCTTTGACCTCGTAGGTCTTGGATTCGCCGGCGGCGAGGGTGCCGACGGGGATGCTGACGTTACGCGACCCGTTGTTCATCGCGAGGCCCTGCGCGAGGGTGTCGGTGATGGTCACGTTGCTGGCCGCGCCCGAACCGGTGTTCCGGACGGTGTAGCGGATCGTGACTTCGTCACACTTGAGGGTGCGCTCGGTGGCCGACTTGGTCAGCGCCAGCGCGGGCTCGACGACCTTGATCGTGGAGCAGAGGAAGTTGTTGTACGAGACGGAGATGCAATCGGACGCGAGCCCGACTTCATCCGCGGAGCCCGTGAGGGTGATGATCTTGGTTTCCTTGGGACCGAAATCGCCGAGCGCCCAGACGAGCCCGTTGTCGTTCTCCGAGCCCGTGGGCTGGGAGCTCGAGACATCGAGGTTCGACTTGGAGTCGAGGAAGAGGGTGACGTTCTGGAGAGTGGAGCTGGTGAGGTTGGTGACGTGGTAGGAGAAGTCGAAGTCCTGACCACGCGCGACCTCGGAGGGCGCGACTGAGTGGAGGAGGAGGGCGCTGGTGCGCTCTTCGCCGGTCGGGAAAGCCATCTTGGTCATGGCTTCGCCTTCCCCGAGTCGGGGGGAGTAGGTCCCGAAGAGGTTGGTGTTGGTGGTGGTCGTCGCTCCGGTGTCCGCGTCACGCTCGGTGCGCTGGGTCGAGTTACACCCGACGAGCGCGGCGCTGAGTGCGATCGCGGCGGTGAGCGCCGTAGCTCGCAGGAACCCTGTGCCGTTGGTCATGTCAGACTCTCCAATTCAATTCGAGATCGAAAGTGATCAGTTCAGTGCGGAACACCCTCCGCTGAGGGAGCGAGAGCTCATCGATGATTCTAGTCAAGACGCGACCGATAAGGCGGGTTGTGTCACCTATTTCACATCAACAAGATCGGATTCTGAACGGGGCTTCGCGCGGGTCAGGAACCCGGGCAAACACGCTTTAGTGCTTCGAGAAGCTCGTGCTCACCTCGGAGAATCCCGAGTTCGAGTGTCGGCGTGATCACCCGGAACCCCCCGTCGGATCGGAGGATCCGATCCGCTCGATCGCCCATCCTCGCTCGGTCCTTTCGGGTGGTCACGAGTGTCTTGAGCCCGGCCCTTTGGGCAGTCCTGAGGATGGAATCGATATCGTGCTCGGAGTACGGCTCGTGATCCTTTCGGATGATGGTTTCAGTACGCTCAGCGCCGTGCGATTCGAGGGTACGGAGGAACGGATCCGGGGTCCCGATCCCGCACACGGCGAGGACCTGCTCCCCGCGGAGCTCATCGAGCGGGGCTGCGCGGACGGGCTCGCTGTCCTCCTCGACTCGGAGGTCCCGCCAGGTGTGACAGGAATGGATGATGGGTGAGGTGCTGGGGATCCATCGGCGGAGGTTGTGCTCGAGCGTTTCAAGATCGGACACTCGATCCGTGTGGGTCAGGACAACCAGGTCGGCTCGGCTGAGCGAGTCCATCCGCTCGCGCAGGAATCCGAGGGGGAGCAGCGCGTCGTTGGTCGGGGGGTTGGTCGAATCGATGACGACGATGTCGAGGTCCCGCGCGATCTTCCGGTGCTGGAACCCGTCGTCGAGGACGACGACATCGACGGCTTTGCCTTTGTCCGTGGCGAAGAGCGCTCGGAGCCCGGCGATCCGGTCGGGCTGCGCGACGATGGGGAGGTCTCCGAGCGCGTCGAGGTGTTCGTGGGCCTCGTCGCCGAGCTCGCCCTTCTGGGCTTTGTAGCCGCGCATCGCGATGACGGGGTGGTGGTTGTGGGCTTGGAGGGTCCGGACGATGTGCTGGACGAGGGGGGTCTTGCCCGTCCCTCCGGCGCTGAGGTTCCCGACAGAGATCACGGGACGATCGAGGGTCGTGACCCCGATCCCCTGGTCATACTTTCGGTTCTGGCGATCGATCCCGAGCTCGTAGAGCTTGGAGAGGGCGCGGGCGATGGGGACGGGGAGCCGAGTCGGGCGACGCTCGGGGATCATCCATCGTGCTCCGATGTGCTCAAGCGGAGATCCGGGGCTTTGGACTCCGGAGTCTCGGTCATGATGCGCCGGAGCTCGTCGCGGAGTTCCTTGCGCTGGGCTTGTGCGATGCGCATGTTGTTGAGCGCGTCGATACAGGCCATCATGATGATGGCGCCGAGGATCCCGATGATCCCGAGCCAGACGGCGGAGAAGGTTTCGGTGTCGCTGGGGCGCGCGATCCCGAAGCCGTAAGCCGTCAGGGGGATGGCGACCATCATCACCCACCCGGTGAGCATGCGGATCTGACGACGGGATTCGGGCATCTTCCCGATGGCGTGTTCGCGCAGGACGAGCAGGTGGCTCGCGACGACGAGCAACGCGATCATCGCGAGGGGGAGGACGAGCCAAGATGGTGCGACGGGGGAGTCCACGGGGACATCCTACAGCGCGATCGGGGCGGCTGCGAGCGGATCGTGGAAGTGTGCTGAAACTGGGGGCTCAGGGTCTACACTCTCGGACCATGATCGATCTGAAAGCGTTGCGTGACAATCCGGAGCGGTTCGCCCAAGGGGCGCAGAAGAAGAACTACAGCGTTGATATCGATGCGCTGCTGTCTCTGGACGAGCGGAAACGGGCGCTCCAGAGCGAGCAGGAATCGATGCGCGCGGAGCAGAAAAAGCTCTCGAAGGAGTCGGGTCCGAAGCTCGGTCAGCTGATGGGGAAGCTCAAGAACGCGGAGGGAGAAGAACGCGCCGCGATCGAAGCTGAAGTCCAGTCGATCAAGAGCGCCCCCGCGCAGCTCAAAGAGAAGATCGCTGAGCTCGACGAGCAGATCAACGCGATCGAGCCTGAGCTCCGCGCCATCCTCCTGTCGATCCCCCTCCCCCCGGACGACGACGTCCCGGTCGGGAAGACGAGCGACGACAACGTCGAGATCTCGCGCTGGGCTCCGGAGGGGTGGGACTACGGCAAGTCGTTCGAGCAGAACAAGGGGTTCAAGGCGCGATCGCACATGGAGCTGTGCGAGATGCACGGGCTCGTGGACTTCCCGCGCGGGGTGAAACTCGCTGGGTCGCGCTCGTACATCCTCTGTGGGGACGGGATGCGTCTCCACAACGCGATCCTCCGGTTTGCGATCGACACGATGGTGAACTCGCACGGGTTCACACCCATGAGTGTGCCCGTGCTGGTGCGCGAGGAGGCGATGGTCGGGACGGGGTTCTTCCCAGGCGGGAAGGACCAAGCGTACGAAGTGAACGAATCCACGCGCGGGGGCGGGTCGGATATGTACCTCACGGGGACGGGGGAGGTCGGGCTGATGGGGCTCCATCAGGACGAGATCCTCGATGAGTCCGAGTTCCCGAAGAAGTACGTCACGGTGTCCACGTGTTTTCGTCGTGAAGCGGGCGCGGCCGGGAAAGACACGGCCGGGCTCTACCGGATCCATCAGTTCGACAAGGTCGAGCAGGTGATCATCGATGTGGCCGACGAGACGAAGTCACGCGCTCATCACAAGACGATGATCGGGATCGTCGAGGATCTGCTCAAATCTCTCGGGCTCCCCCACCGCTTGCTCCAGTGCTGCACGGGGGACCTGGGTGTGAAGAACGCGGACATGGTGGACATCGAGTGCTGGATGCCTTCGCGCGGCGAGGTCGATGCGGACGGGACCCCCAGCGGGGAGTTCGGGGAGACCCACAGCGCGAGCCGGCTCTACGACTTCCAGTGCCGACGGTTGAACATGCGGTACCGGGAGGGCGGCGAATCGGGCAAGGGCGCGACGACGTTCTGTCACTCGCTCAACAACACGGTCGCCGCTTCCCCACGGATCCTCATCCCGATCCTTGAGATGTACCAGAACGAGGATGGGTCGGTCACGATCCCCGAGGCGCTGCGCCCGTACATGAACGGCGACACCCAGATCGGGTAAGCTGGTCCCATGATCACCCTGACGACGATCGAGACCTCCCTGTGCCCGATGCACGCCGGCGCGACGGATCGGGGGGTGTGTCTGCTCGAGATGGGTTCTCCCGAACGGAAGTCGCGCGAGATCGGGGAGCTCGAGTCGCACCTTGAATGCGGATCGGTCGAGGGGACGAACGCGCATCTGGATCAGCTCGCGCATGAGCTCGGGCTGTATTTCAAGGGTGAACTGACCGAGTTCACGGTCGCGCTTGATACCCCGGGATCGGAATGGCAACGCTCCGTGTGGGATGCGCTGTGCACGATTCCGTTCGGCGAGACCACGTCGTACGGGGAGTTCGCGAAGCGCCTCGGGAATCCGGGGGGGGCGCGGGCCGTCGGTCTTGCGAACGGGTCGAACCGGGTGAGCATCGTGGTGCCTTGCCATCGGGTGATCGCGAGCGATGGGACGTTGCACGGGTACGGGGGTGGTCTGGAGCGGAAACGCTGGCTGCTCGATCACGAGCGAGCGCACAGCGGGGCTTCGCTCTTCGGCGCGGCGCGTTAGAGCCCGAACCGAGCGAGCGGGACGGAGCCCTCTGTGTGGACCCGGTGGACCTCGCTCTGCTCCCGGAGGAGGGTGATGAGACTCATCAGCTCGTCCCTGGGGGGTGCTGTGAAGACCATGGGCTCTTCCCGGATCGGGTGCTCGATCGCGAGGAGGGCGGCATGGAGGGCTTGTCGGTCCATGACTACATTGCCTTCGAGATCAACGAAGTCTCGCCCCGTGTACATGTCGTCCCCGACGATGGGGTACCCGAGGTGGGACAGGTGGACCCGGATCTGATGGGTGCGCCCGGTTTTGAGTTCGAGTTCCACGAGGGTGTACTTCAGACGTTTGCCCTCGGGTTTGGAGATCGGCCATTCGTAGCGCTCGCGCACCCGCGCGATCGTGAGCGATGGCTTCCCGAGATCGTCGTGCCGGACGACCTGTTTCTCCCGCGCGCCCTTGGCTCGGGAGGGATGGGGACCGAGGGGGAGATCGATCGTCTGAGTGTCGGGCTCGATCCACCCGTGGGTGACAGCAAGGTAGCGTTTGTCCGTGGTGCGCTGCTCGAACTGTCTCCCGAGCTTCCAATGCGCCTCGTCGGTCTTCGCGAAAACGATGCACCCCGATGTGTTTCGATCGAGCCGGTGGACGACCCCGGGGCGCGCGTACTCCTCCCCCACGCTTGAGAGCTCCCCGGCGTTGTGTCTCTGGAGGTGGTAGACGAGCGCGTTGACCATCGTGCCCCGGTTCTCGGATCGCGCGGGGTGGACGATGATGTCGGGGTCTTTGTTGACCACGAGCATGTGGTCATCTTCGTAGAGGACGGTGAGGGGGATCGGATCGGGCTCGATCTCGCCGCTCGGGGGAGGAGGGATCACGATGGTGACATGGTCCTGGTCTTTGAGCTTGGTGGAGGACTTGGCTTTCTTGGTGTTGACCCGGACCCCGCCGCCGTCGATGAGGTTCTGGAGCTGGTTCCGGCTCATGAACGGGACGCGCGAGGTGAGGTACTTGTCGAGTCGGGTCGAGAGGGACGCGCGGTTGATCGTGAACTCGAGTTCGACGAGAAACTCGTCGTCCCCGGATTCCCGTGCTTTGTCGTAGGCGGCGCGTACCGCACCCGCATCGACCTTCCCACCCGGGGTGATGAGGGTCGAGGGTTCATCGGGGGATGTGGGATCGGCGATACGGTTGTCGCCGGGCTCGCTCACGGGGTGTCCGACCCCTCGGTCGGGGCCGGCTCGTTCTCGAAGGTGTCGAGGGGGTCCTCGCTCGGGGCTTCGGGCTCATCGCTCGGGAAGACCGAGTCGTCGAGCCCTTCCGTCGGGATGAGATCCGGGGTCGTGGGGATCTCGGGGAGTTCTTCGCCGGGGAGGGTGACGAGGTCGTCCGCGCTGGGGAGGACGAGATCGGGGTTGAGGGAACCAATCGTGTCGATCCGGGTCTGCGCGAAGAGCGCGAGCGCGTCGAGGTGGGATCCCTCCGCGATGGACTTCGCGCGTTCGTACGAGGAACGCGCCTTATCGAGGTCACGCTCGCACTCAGCGATTGCGCCGCGGCGGATGAGCGCGTGGATCGCGAGCATGGCTTTGCCCTTGTTGTCCCCCACCCGCGCGATCACTTCGTCGGCGATGGTCTTCGCTTGACCGAGATAGCGATCACGCTGGTCCTGGTCGAGGGTCCCGCTCTCATCGAGCGCTTGGCCGGTGATCGGATCGATCTCGACCCCGGGCTCGACTCCGCGGAGGTATGCGCCGAGGTAGAGGTCGATGGTGCGGAGCTGCGCGAGGTCCGGGATCGCGCGGACCCCCTCGTATTCGGTCGCGAGCGCGGTCAGCGAGGCCGGGGAGGGGTTGCCCCCTTGGACGGCCGCTTCGAAGGCGGCGAAGGCCTGATCGACCCGTTCGAGCTTCCGACGCTCCAGGTACCCGAGACCCGCCCAGACAAGGGCGGCGACGGCGAGGACCGTGATGACGGGGGAGCTCCACTTGTTCAGGAAGTCGATGAACTCTTTGTTGATGCGCGACTCTTCGAGCCCCGCGCCTTCCTTGATCTGTGTCTGACGATCGTCCATACCAGTCGTTTCCCAATCTGCTCGGAGCTGTGGCACCACCTCGGTCGGGCGCGGACGCAATCGTAGCGGGGTCTGGGCGTCGTATCCCCGGGCTATGCCCAGAAGCGCCATGGCTTTGGATCGTTCAGGACCGAGTCGGGGACCAACGACTCCCGGACGGCCTGCGCGATCGTGTCGAGACCCTCCGCCGCTCTGACTGAGCAACGAACATCAACGGTCGCTTTCGGGGTCCCGAGATCCGTCCGGAGCGCGATCCGGAGGATCGGGGTCGGGTCCGGGATCATGGTCCGGATCGCGGGGTCGAGTTCGCCGGAGTGATCGTTGTGGTCGATCGCGTGGACAACGAGTTCCGCAGATCCGAGCACGGGTTTGAGGGCGGCGAACTCGGGGATGTCCGCGCCCCGTTCATCGAGACCCGGCGCATCGACCCATCGGACGACGAGACCCTGGAGATCGAGGGTGACCCCGACGTGATCGCGCGTGGTCCCGGGTTCGTCGAAGACGAGAGAGATGTCGTCGCCGGCGAGCGCGTTGACGAGGGAGGACTTCCCGATGTTCGCGCTCCCGAGCGCGACGACGATCGGGGGATGGAGAAGTCTCGACAGGATGCGCCCGTCGGCGAGGTCGTGGGCGTCTTCGGCTCCGCGCCAGCGAGCGGGCTGTGCGAGGAGGACATCGACCCCGATCGGGGAGGCGCAGTGCGCGAGCGCATCGAGCATCCGGGCTTCGTGGAGGTCCTGGGCTTCGGGGTAGCGGTCGAGCGGATTGGTTGGTTCCGAACGGGGGATCCCGTGCGATTCGATTGCTTCCGAGATCGCGCGGGTGAGCGCGATCCCGCCGTGGGGGGTGATTAGGAGGTGCTGGTTGTTCATCCGCGCGATGAGCGCGTCGTCGAGATTGAGGATCCGGGTGAGCGACATGGCACCAACATCGGGTGCGCGGAATCCGAGTCGATCGCAGACGGCGTTGATGTCGTCCGAGATGATCCGGATAATCGAGACCGCGCCGGGGGCGCTGGTCGGGGATTCGATCGTGTGGATCGCTTTGAGCTCAGTCGTCATCCGACTCGTCGTCCTGGAGCGCACGGACACAGGCGGCATGGATCCCCATGAGCTGGAGATCGGGCGCGAGGGTTTCCACGAGTTCCTCGTCTTCGAGGATCCCGAGATCGCCTCCTGTTGCGATGACGAGTGGGTACGCGCTGTAGAACTCGGCGTAGCGCTCAGTGAGGAGTCGGACCGCGCCTCGGACTGCGGCCGTCACCCCGAGGATCATCGCGTCATCCGTCTGTCGGCCGGGATCGCTCGAGCCCGGGTCGATCTTGGTGTAGGTGAGTTTGGGGAGCGCGGCCGTGTTCTCGTGGAGGGCGTCGAGCATCATCGAGACACCCGGAAGGATCGCGCCCCCGTGGAAGGTCCCCGCGCCGTCCACGAAGTCGATGGTGACGGCCGTCCCGAGATCGACCACCACACACGCTTGCTTGAGGTGTTCGAACGCGCCGATGGCGCACAGGAGCCGGTCTTGGCCGACGGTCATCGCGCCGGAATCGGTCAGCGCGTGCTCGATCGAGATGGGGACGTCCCGACCGATCCGGTAGACACTGAGGGGACCCGCATCCTTGATGGCGCGTTCGATGTCGTCGGCGGCCGACGGATCGACGGTGGAGATCACCACGATCGGGGGTTCGTCCTGGGACTGGGAGAGCTCACGGACCCGGGCTCCGATGGATTTGGGGTCCGAGGTTTCAAAGGAGGATGCGTCGTGACAGGCGTTGTCCTTGACGAGCCCGACGCGCGTACGGGAGTTCCCGACGGCGACGGCGATGAGCTGATCGAGGGTGACTGAATCCGCGTTGATTCCGAGAGAGGGGGTCGATTCCATCCCCAAGACTAGACCCCCGGAACCCTCACGGATGGGGTCCCTGTGCTACCCTGTGGGCTGTGCCGGGGTCGGCGCAATACAGGAAGACTGATGGCTCGATGTCTCGCGGATGAATCTATTTCCAGGCGCTCGATCGGCGCGTTCGAGTTCCCCCTCGGGGTCTATCCCGTGGAGACGATGACCCCGAAGGAGGGGTACAGCGCGGAGTTCGAACCAGCGGATACCGACGAGGGGGATTCCGATCTTGATGCGTGGCCGGATCGGTACGTGTTCGACATCGTGGTCCGCGCGTCCAGACTCGAATCGCTGTGGATGCAGGTCATCGCGATGATGCCGGGACGGATCTACCCCATCCTCGACTACATCGGGCACGACGCGTATCGGGAGATCGATCCGTACATCGCGTACGAGCCCGTGGGACAGGAGCGGATGATCAACATGCTCCAGCGTTTCCACGACTTCTTCTATGAGGATGGGATGGTGGGGTTCGGCGCTGTGAGTGAGGAGCCCTTCTTCTATGCGTTTGTGGATGAACACAAAATCCTGACATTGCGGGTCGAGCCCGAGCTTCAGTCCAGAGTGGAACGTCTGCTGGAAGCGTTCGGTCTTTCTCAGGTGGATGAGCCGGCCGGAGCGGACGCTTCCGCGCATGAGCACCGATCCGTGCTGTTGACCCCGGAGGACCGTCCGGACCTGCTCAGCCCTGAAGAGATCGTGGAACGCGCCCGGGACGAATGGGGTCTTGTACTCAATGTGGACCCGGAGTCCAACCTCGATGACGATGGCAACGATCTGGGAATTACCCCTTGGCGCTGCTTGGTCCGGATCGAAACGAGCGATCGGGAGTTGTCCAGATACGCGGAAGTGATCTGTACGGCCGGGTGTTTGCGCCATGCTGAGGAGATGGCGCTCGATGCTTCGGATCGGCTCCTGGAGACCCACAAGGAGAACCCGGAAGAGTCGGAGCTGATCCTGATCGCCGCGGATCGGGTCCATCCCGAACAGATGGTGGTGGAAATCCAGGGGGAATCAGGATCAAAGACACTCCCTGACAAGTATTTAGAGCAGTCGAGCGTGCTGATGACCCGTTGGGTTTCCAGCACGGGGGATCATGCGAAGTGATCGGTTCTGTTCGGGAATCGGTTCGGTGTGAAAGAAGTCCGGACAAGGGAGCAACCGCGCCGTTGTGGAATGCGGATAGGGATCCACTCCGGATTTGGACACGGCCCCGCTTTCGTGTCTGCGAGAATCTGGAACGATTGGGGACGAAGAACCCGGTCGGCATTTGCGAAACGCGTACAACGCCGGTATTGTCCACCTCCCTCTGACGAGGGGCGAGCGAGGGCACGAACCACCCGCACGGGATACGATGATCGTCATTACTTACTAGGTTGGACGTGGCGCTGGGATCGCTCCCCCCTTTGGAGTGTGCGTCGAAGCGACAACCATTTGAATCGGAGTGATCCGGATGTCACCCACAAGCAGTCAACGCGCCGTTCTTCTCCTGATTGCAGCCTCCGGGCTTGCCGCCCCGCTTTCGTTTGCGGCCGCGACATCCGCGGCGAGCGATCCGAACGGGGTCGCGAGCACGAGCGACGCGGGTTCATACATCGACCTCGCCGCCGCGTTGCACGCGAAGGGCGAGCTGATCCGGGCCCGCGCCCTCCTCCAAACGCTCCAGAGCTCGGAGATGGGTCTGGTGCTCGGGGATGAACTCGATCAGCGCGTCTGGCGTGAGCTTGCTTCGATCGAACGGGACATCCAGCGTTCGGATCGGACAGAGATCATCCTCCAGAAAGCCGAGCACGCGCTCCGGATGGACAACCTGATCGAGGCGGAGCGTCAGCTCCGGGTTGTGGACAACGCGACGAATGCGAACGACGACATCCGGGCTCGCGCGTCCGCGGTTCGTTCGCTGATCGAATCCCGCCGCACGGTCGCGGCGCCCCGGATCAACGCGACCCTGAACTCGGCCGTCGCCGCGTTCAACCAGGGGGACTACGCGAAGTCGAAGTCGATCATCGAGCGGATCGGGAACCTGGGTCTTGACCTCGAGCCCAAGGCACGACGGACCCTCGCGATCTACAGGACCCGGATCGCGGATCTGGAGCAGTCCAGCGGCGAGCGTTTCGGTTCTCCGATGTCGGCGATGGGGATGCTCGCGCCCGAGTCCGGCGAGAACACCGAGTGGCTCCTCGAGACGGCCGACGCGATGATGGCGCAGCCCGTCGAGGTCGAGGACGACACCCCCGATGTTGAAATCGTCGAGGAAACAAGCTCCAACCCCCAGGTGGACCTGGTCGAGACGGCTCGGAAGTTCGAAGCCCAGACCCTGCTCGCGAACGCGAATGTCGCGTACGAGGAGCGTCGTCTGAACGAAGCGCTCGATGCGTATTCGACCCTGATGAGCAACTACTCGTCGTACATCAGCGCGGATCAGCAAGCGACGGCGCGTCAGCGCCTGTCCGAGATCGAGATCGCGCTGGGTGTGCAGGGCGGGCCGACCGAGGGCGGGCTCGATGAGCCCATCGAAGAGATCGGGATCATCCTCCAGCGCCTCGAAGCGACCTACGCGAACCTGATGACCCAATCGCGCGATGCGCTCGCGAGCGGCGATACGTCGGCGGCCTCCGGGTTCGTGGCGCAGGCGCGTCTCGAGGTCCAGCGCGCTCGGGACGTGATGCCCGAAGCCCGCTACGAGCAGTACATCAACGAGCTCGACACCATGAGCTCGACCATCGCGGAGCGTGAAGAGCAACTCCGGGTCCAGCGTCTCGAGAACGAGCGTCTGGAGCGTGAGCAGCGCACCCGCGAGCTCGAAGCCCAGCGCCTCCAGGAGCGTGACCAGCGCGTCATCGCTTCGATCGAGCGGGTCCGGGCGCTCCAGCAAGAGCTCAAGTACGAGGAAGCGCTCGAGATCGTCGAGAACATCCTCTTCCTCGATCCCGGGAACCCCTCGGGCTTGCTCCTCAAGGAGATCATCGAGGACACCATCGTGTACCGCGAGTTCCTCGGGTACCAGCGCGACAAGCAGCTCAGCTGGGCTCGTCAGTCCCTCGACAACCAGGAAGCGATGATCGCTTCCGAGTTCCTGATCGACTACCCCGACGACTGGCCCGCGATCAGCTTCCAGCGTGGAAACGCGCTCGAGTACGCGGACTCCGAAGCCAACCGCGCCGTGCTCACGACCCTCCAGGAAACGCGCATGGGTGTCGATTTCGACGACAACGCGCTGGAGGACGTGCTCGCGTTCATCTCGACGACCTCGGATATCGACATCGACACGGATTGGGAATCCCTCGCGGATATCGGGGTCGATCCCGATTCCCCCGTGACCCTACGTCTGACGAGCGTGACCCTCGAAACCCTCCTCGATCGTGTCCTCGCGAAAGCGAGCGATCCGGCGCTCCCGGCCAGCTGGGCTGTCCAGGACGGGATCCTGACGATCGCTTCGGACGAGGTGCTCCGTCAGAACACCTCGCTTGAGATCTACGACATCCGCGACCTGATCGTGGAAGTCCCCGACTTCGACAACGCGCCCGACTTTAACCTCCAGTCCTCGCTCTCCTCGGGCGGCGGCGGTGGCGGCAGGTCGTCTCCCTTCTCCGGCGGGTCCCAGGATCCCGAACTCACCCCCCGTGGTGACCGGATCACGGCGATCACGGACCTGATCCAAGCGAGCGTGGACCCCGACGGGTGGGCCGACGCTGGTGGCGACACGAGCTCGATCACGGAACTCAACGGGAACCTGATCATCACCTCGACCCCGCGCTTCCATCGCGAGATTATCGGGCTGCTCAACAAGCTCCGCTCCCAGCGCGCCGTCCAGATCAACGTCGAGACCCGCTTCCTCTCGGTCGATCAGAACTTCTTCGAGCAGATCGGGTTCGACCTGGATGTGTACCTCAACGCGAACAACTCCGAGTACCGTCTCGGTCAGGTCATCGACCCCTCGCTCCTCCCCTCCGACTACTTCGATCCGGACACCGGGCTGCTCCTCCCCAACGTCAGCGGCGGCGGGCTGTTCCCTGTTGATACCGACGGGGACGGGATCGTGGACGCGATCACCACCATCAACCAGCCCGTCATCGGACCGGGTGGGAACGGCGGGGTCCTCCCCGACGGGACGGTCGTCGGCGATGACCAGTGGTCCGTCATCCGCGCCGCGCAGAACTCCTTCGGTCTGACCGAGACCCTTGCGGGTGCGAGCGGTTTCGCCGCGGACATCCTTTCAGCGAACCCCGCGCTCGGGATCACCGCTCGGTTCCTCGATGACATCCAGGTTGACTTCCTCGTGGAAGCGACCCAAGCGGATCAACGGTCGGTGACGCTGACCGCGCCCCGTCTGACGTTCACGAACGGACAGCGCGCGTTCATCACCGTCTCGACCCAGACCACCTTCGTCTCCGATCTCCAGCCCGTCACGGGCGCGAGCTCGGGTGCGTTTGACCCGGTCGTGACCCCGATCACCGACGGTGTCCTCCTCGACATCTCGGGGACGGTGTCCGCGGATCGTCGTTACGTGACGCTCACGGTCCAGACGGCGCTCACGAGCAACAACCTCGAGGGCGCAGTCCGGACGCTCAGTCTTCAGGGCGCTGCTGGCGGCGGCGGGACTGTCGGCGGCGACGCCGGGATCTTCGAGGGTGTGATCCAGCAACCCGTCGTGACGGCGACCCAGCTCAACACGACCGTGACGGTCCCCGACCAGGGCACCATCATGCTCGGCGGGCAGCGCCTGGTCGAAGAGGTCGAGGTCGAGACGGGTGTCCCGGTTCTCTCGAAGATCCCCGTCCTCTCGCGTTTCTTCTCGAACCGGATCGACGTCAAGGAAGAGAAGACCCTCCTCGTGCTGATCAAGCCGACGATCCTGATCCAGAACGAAGAAGAAGAGCGTCACTTCCCCGGGCTGCTCGACCAGCTCTGATTCGCTCGGATTGAGAATACACACGATCGAGGGGCGCTCTTTTGAGCGCCCCTTTTCTGTGGTGTCAGAACACGTGTGTTTGGGCTATGATGATCCCCACGGCGCACACGCGCCCCATGATTGGAGCACACGGATGAGTGAATCCAGACTCAGAGTCTCGGAAGTCGAGGGCGTGACCCAGGTCGAGTTCATCGATCGGAACATCCTCGATGAGGCGAACATCCAGGCGATCAGCGATGAGATCAGCACCCTGATCGAAGGCGCTGACACCCCGCGTCTGCTCATCAACTTCGCGAACGTGGACCATCTTTCCTCGGCGGCGCTGGGGGCGCTCATCACGATCAACAACAAGACGCGCGAGAAGGGCGGCTCCCTCCGTCTCGCGAACATCGACCCGCAGATCTACGAGGTCTTTGTCATCACCCGTCTGAACAAGCTGTTCAATATCCACGACACGCTCGAAGACGCGTTCGGAGAGTTCAAGTCGGCGAAGAGCTGATCCCGGGGCGCGAATGAGCGAGGATCGCACCCACATCCCGGACCCGAACGTGGTTGAGTTGCCGCACGATCGAGATCGGATCTCGGCGATCATCGACACGATCATCGACCAGGCCTCCGAAGCGGGGATGCAAGACGCGGCGGCGTTCGCGATCCGTCTGGCGCTCGAGGAAGCGATCACCAACGCGTTTGTCCATGGGCACAAAGAACTCGAAGCGGATGTCCCCGTTCGGATCGAGTATCGGGTGGGGCGCGGCGAGCTCGATGTTGCGATCGAGGATCAGGGTCCGGGTTTCGTTCCCGAGGCGCTCCCCGACCCGACACTCGATGAGAACCTGTCCAAGCCGTCCGGACGGGGTGTGATGCTCATGAAGGCGTACATGTCGGATGTGGCGTACAACGCTCGTGGGAACCGTGTCGTGCTCCGGTACCGCGCGAACTGAGCTGCTCTGAACGGGCGGCCTGGTCTTGTTCGGGGAGGGGATCCGGGCTAGGATAGTTGAGAATGATTCTCAACAAACGGACTGCTGTGTCCGGATTCATATACGACCGCCGATGCCGCTGACAGGAGCGGTGATGGCCGAATCGGATGAGGTTATGTCATGAGCGTTACGCTCCCCATGTATCTCGACCATGCCGCGACGACCCCGTGCGACCCTCGTGTCGTCGAAGCGATGCTCCCCTACTTCACCGAGACCTTCGGGAATCCCGGGTCACGGAATCACAGCTACGGGTGGGCGGCGGAGAAGGCCGTCGATACCGCGCGGAAGCAGGTCGCTTCGATCATCGGCGCGGATCCGAAGGAAGTGATCTTCACATCGGGCGCAACGGAGTCGAACAACCTCGCGATCAAAGGCGCGGCGAATATGTACGCGAAGAAGCCGGCGGGGAACACGGGGCGCGGACACATCATCACGGCGATCCATGAGCACAAGGCCGTGCTCGATCCCGTCAAGCGACTCGAGAAGGAAGGGTTCGATGTCACCTGGCTCGAACCCGGCGCGGATGGGCTCATCACGCGCGCGATGATCGAGAACGCGATCCGTGAGGACACGATCCTCGTCACGATCATGTGGGCGAACAACGAGATCGGGACGATCAACGAGATCCCCGAGATCGGCGAGCTCTGTCACGAGAAGAACATCGTCTTCCATACCGACGCGACCCAGTGGGTCGGGAAGATGCCCACGGATGTCAAGACCGACAATATCGATCTGCTCTCGATGTCCGGGCACAAGATCTACGGCCCGAAGGGCGTGGGTGCGCTCTACGTCCGTCGTCGTCGTCCCCGGATCCGTCTGTCGGCGATCATCGAGGGCGGGGGTCAGGAGCGTGGTTTCCGTTCGGGGACCCTGAACGTCACGGGGATCGTCGGGCTCGGGAAAGCGTGCGAGCTGTGCGCTGAGGAGCGGGACTCGGAGCAGGAACGCCTGCTCGCGCTGCGCCAGCACCTCGAGACCCGTATCGAGAACGAGCTCGAGGTGGTCCAGGTCAACGGCCATCGGGATAGACGTCTTGCGCACCTGACGAACATCTCGTTCGGGTTCGTCGAGGGCGAATCGCTCATGATGGCGACCAAAGAGATCGCGATGAGCTCGGGGAGCGCGTGCACCAGCGCCTCGCTCGAGCCCAGCTACGTGCTCAAGGCGCTCGGGGTCGGGGACGACCTCGCTCATTCGTCGCTCCGGATCTCGATGGGTCGTTGGACGACGAAGGAGCAAGTGGACTACGCGGCCGATAAAATCATCGGCGCCGTCCTGAAGCTGCGCGAACTGTCCCCTTTGTGGGACATGCACAACGAAGGAATCGATATCACCAAGATCGAGTGGCAGGCGCACTGATCCGTCTGGACACCGAATCGGAGCGCACGAGGCGCTCGAATACAATGACGAACACCAACCACCCAGCGAGGTGAACCCATGGCATACGGCGATAAAGTCATCGATCACTACGAGAATCCGCGCAACGTGGGCTCCTTCGGGACCCAGAGCGATATCAAGACCCGGAAGGACGTCGGGGTCGGTCTCGTGGGCGCCCCCGAGTGCGGCGATGTGATGCAGCTCCAGATCAAGGTTGACGATCAGGGCACCATCGAAGACGCGAAGTTCAAGTGCTTCGGGTGCGGGTCCGCGATCGCTTCGTCGTCGCTCGCGACGGAGTGGCTCAAGGGCAAGACCCTCGACGAGGGTCTGGAGATCAAGAACACCTCGATCGTCGAGGAACTCTCGCTCCCCCCGGTAAAGATCCACTGCTCGGTTCTGGCCGAGGACGCGATCAAGGCCGCCATCGCGGATTACAAGGCCAAACAGAGCGCGGACGCGCCGGCCGAAGCCCAGAACGCATGAACCGGAACGATCGATCAGCGTAGAGTGAATGGGACCCCACGCACGGGGTTCCACGAAGGAAGAAGGAATCGACCATGAGCGACACCACCACCTCCAGCGACGTCGTCATCATCTCGGAAGCGGCCGCGCGTGAGATCCAGTCCATCATCGAGCAGCAAGGTCTCGATAAGGAGAAGGTCCGATTGCGTGTCGGGGTCAAGGGGGGCGGGTGCTCGGGGTTCAGCTACCTGCTTGATCTGACTGAAACCCAGAAGGACTCTGATGAGGAGTTCGAGCAGCACGGGATCAAGGTGATCGTTGATCCCAAGAGCATGCTCTATCTGGGCGGCGTGACGGTGGACTTCAAGGACGAAATTATGGGTCGTGGTTTCGTGTTCAATAACCCGAACGCGACGAGCAGCTGCGGCTGCGGCTCGAGCTTCGCCGTCTGACCCGCCTCACAATCCGAACGACCGATCCAAACGCTCGGTGCATGTCCAGCTTGACATGCACCGAGCGTTGTTTCTTGGTTTTCTGCGTCCCGGAATGGACAGTTGAGGTGCAACACCAGCTGAGGAGCATTGATCCATGGCATTCAGGGACACATCCATCGGGTTCGGAGCGATCGGTCTTGCGCTCACCTGCGCACTCGGATGCTTCGCGAGCGGGTCGCTCGGCGCGGATACCAAGATCATCGATCGGGACGAGTTCATCTTCACCGATTGGTGGTTCCAGATGTACATGGATCCGAGCGCCCCCCAGTTTCCCAACAACCCGACACCGGGCTCTGAAGCATCGCTCGTTCCGGACTTTGAACCGGGGCACGAGATCCATTACACCCCGATGCCTCAGCCAAGCGGGGGTCACGGGGTCGGATTCACGGGTTGGAAAAGCTGGCTCCTGATCGCTTCGATCGAACAGCTCTACGAACAGGATGAACCGATCGTGCTCCTGTATCGCGAGCGTAACTCGCCCTACCCCTACCACACCCAAGGGCGCAGCGTGGACGCTGACTCGATCGATGACGCGCTCGCAAATATCCCGAGGCTCGACTACCTGTTTATGGATCTCGAGTTCGACTCGGAGATGATCGAGCTCAATGCTCGGACGATCGTGAACAAGATCCGGAACCACTCGAATCCCGAGATCGCGAATGCGTACATCGGGAACTACAGCGACTACGCCGGCGAACTGGACATGGGGTTTATCTGGGAAGCGCGTCAGAACCGGAACTCGACCGTGTACTTCGAGAACGACTCGTGGAACCGGGACGGGTTCTATCGGGACTCGGGTATGAACGTCGCGATGCCCGTCGCGTACCCGTACGAGGCGTATTCCGTTCACGCGAATGATCGGCTTATGGACGCGCAGCAGCTCTCTCCGAATGTCCGCTCAGCGATGTTCTGGGCGCCGATCGAGCACGTGTCCGTCGCGTCACGGAATCTGATCCCGGGGCACAAGCTCGTCCCCTGGGTCTCGAACTACGTCACCTACAACGTCCCCGACCCGAGCGGGTACTACTTCGGGCCTCCCCCACCTTCCACGGACATGCGCGCCCTCATCCAGCACATCTACCTTCGGGGTGCGGACGGGTATGTTGTGTGGACGAGCAGCCCGAACCAGACCTATCACCCGACCGTGAATCACGACCAGTATCGGGAGCTCGCGATCGAGGCCTGGAGGGACATCCACGAGATGTTCGGTCCCGAGGAACCCTACGAGATCCTGAATCTCGGCACGAGCAAAGCAACCGGGATCGAATGGTCGGCGATGCGCTCCGAGAGCAAGGTCGTTGTGCTTGTTTCGAATCTCTCCGGGACCGGGCGTGCGACAAGCGTTGAACTCCCTCAGATCGCGGGGCTCCCCGAACGGACCCTCCTTGTCCCCGATGGGGTGCACCGTCTGTTTGAGTACGACGTTGCCTTCAGCGAGGATCCGACCACGGACGACGATGACTCCCAAGCCCAGTCCGGCGGCGGAGGCGGCGGCGGTGGCGGCGGTGGTGGGACCGGCTCAACCACAGGTGACGACTCGACCGAGTCCACAGCCCAGGGCGGGAGCTCCGGAACCAACACCTACACCAATGGCAATAACGACTCAGGTGACAGCTCCTCGTCCTCGACCGACCTCGCGCTCAACGGCGGCGGCGGCGGCGGTGGCGGGGGTGGCGGCGGCGGAGGTGGTGGAGGCGGCTCCGGCGGTGGCGCGAGCTATACCGCGAGTGCTGGAGGCATGAGCGGGAGCGGGGCGAACGGCGGCAATGTGCTCCGGATCTCACGTGAGGGCGGCTCCGCCAGCGGCGTCCAGATTGTCTCCGGTGAGTCCTCGAACCGCCCAAGCACCTTCACCCGCTCAACCGAGCTTGCACAGCTCAGGAGCCAACTCAACTCCATCTCCCGGGCCGGGCTCAACACCAAGGGATCCGGCTCAACGAGACTCGCTGAGTCTGATGCGTCCTCGACATCTCGTCGTGTGGTCCGTCGGAACGCGAAAGTCGAGGAGAAGGAGGAAGCGTCGAGTGAGGAGATCGAGATCGCGGCCGTGGAATCGACGGACGGATGATCCGAGCACCCTCCCGACCCGGGCTCACCTGACGGCGCAGGATGTGATTTCTTCGAGCAGGGGTTGCGTTTTCGCGGGCTCTGTGGTTCAATCGAGGATTCACCCGTCGAGACTCTCCTGGGACAAGGGGTTGTGATGAGCCAAGCAGGGATGCCGCTTGAAACCGGCCAAACGTTCTCCCCCCCCACCGTGGTCCAGTTCAGCGTGTTTCTTCCCAATAAGGTCGGGAAAATGCTCGATCTTGTCGAGAACTTCGACGAAGCGTCGGGCTGCAATATCTGTGCGATCTCGGTCCATGAAGCGTCGGACCATGCCGTCGTCCGGTTCATCACGAATAACGCCGCCATCGCCCGTCGTCTCCTCAAGGACGACGGGCTTGCCTTTGCGGAGCACGAGGTGCTCGTGGTCGAGCTGGGCACGGACCACACCCTGACCCAGCTCTGCTTGTATCTGCTCGGGATCGAGATCAACATCGCCTTCGCGTATGCATTGCTCCTCAAGCCCAACGGGTCCCCGACGATCGCGATCGCGGTGGATGACCAGACTTTGGCTGGGCAGATCCTCCGGAACAAGGGGTTCCGGCTCATCGGTGAGTGCGATCTCCCGAACTAACTCTGGAAATCAGGCCCGAAGAACCCAGATCGGGGATCTCGGTACACTCTGATGGGTCATCCCCCAATCAAGCACCATATCCAAGAGGTACACGTATGAAGTCCGTCCCCCTTTCGATCCTCTCGCTCTCTTTGGTTGGCCTGCTTGCCCCGAGCACGTTCGCTGGTCCCGATGAGCACACGCACGACCATGCCCACGAGCACGCACATCACGACGAAGCCCACCCATCGCTCAAGGATCTGCTCCCCCCGATGAACAAACCCGATCTCTGGATCGGATCCGAAGCGCCGGACATGACCATCGCGAAGTACCTCAAGGGTGAAGCGGTCGGCGCATTCGATCCGGACCACACGTACGTGGTCGAGTTCTGGGCGACGTGGTGCGGCCCTTGTATCGCCGCGTTCCCCCATCTGTCGGAACTCCAGGAGCAATACGACGGCGATGTGACCTTCATTGGGGTCAACATCTGGGAACGCACCGAGGGTGATGAACGGATGAACCAGGTCGAACGGTTCGTCGAGAACCAGGGTGATCGGATGGGCTACACCGTCGCGATCGAGGATGGAACGTCCATGGCAACGAACTGGATGCGCCCCGCTGGTCAGAACGCGATCCCGGCGGCGTTTATCGTCCAGGAAGGCAAGATCGCGTGGATGGGACACCCGATGGCGCTCGACGGGACCCTCGAAGCGATCGCCGAGGGCGAGTATGACATCGAGCACGCCGCGAAGCAAGCGTGGGACGAGCGGATCGCGCAGGCCGGGGTCCAGACATTCCACGGCGCGCTCTGTGCTGAGGATTGGGACAAAGCGCTCGAGCTCGGGGAAGCGCTCGCGAACGAGATGTTCAGCGACAACGCAGGCTCATTGAACATGATCGCGTGGTATGCGCTCTCGAGCGAGGACGCGCCCCAGAGCATCCAGAGCTTCGCGCTCCGTTCCGCCGCTCAAGCGTGCAAGCTGACGGACTGGAAAGACTGGATGGCGCTCGACACGTACGCGCGGGGGATGTTCGTGACGGGTGACTCGAACAGCGCCGTCAAGTTCCAGAAGAAAGCGATCGAGCTTGCGAAGCAGGACGAGCGTGTGAACGAGGAGATCCTCTCCCAGCTCAGAGAAACGCTCGACGAATACGAGCACTGAGCCCGGAACATCGATCGACACATCAAACAGGGCTCCCGATCGGGAGCCCTGTTTCATTTTCATCGGGATCTCACTCGGGGCGCTCAGATGAGCCCTTTGTCACCGAGGTAGTGCTCGGCATCGAGCGCGGCTTGGCACCCCATCCCAGCTGCGGTGATCGCTTGTCGGTACTTCGCATCAGCGACATCGCCGGCGGCGAAAACACCCTCGAAGTTGGTCGCGCTCGAGCGGGTCTTGAGATCGATGTAGCCCTTCTCGTTGAACTCGAGCCCGGTGTCCTTGATGAACTTCGTCGCCGGGGTGTGCCCGATCGCGACGAAGAGCCCCTTGACCTCGAGCTCGGAGCGTTCTCCCGATTGGGTGTCCTCAAGGACGACGGCGCGGATCTTTTCGTTCCCGTGCTGATCGGTCTCGCTGAGACAATCCACCACGACCTTGTTCCAGAGAACCTCCGCGTTGTCCTTGCTCAGGAGGCGCTCCTGCATGACCTTGCTCGCGCGGAGTTCGTCCCGCCGATGGATGATCGACACCTTCGAGGCGAACTTGGTCAGGTACGTCGCTTCTTCCATCGCGGAGTCCCCGCCTCCGACGACGGCGACGTGCTGGTCACGGAACATGGGGAGCGCCCCGTCACACACGGCGCAGGCGCTGACCCCCCCACCGCCGCGTGCGAGGCGCATCTCGGACTCGAGACCGATCCAGTTGGCCGTCGCGCCCGTCGAGATGATGACGGCGTGGGCTTGGATGGTCTTTCCACCCGAGGTGTGGAGGGTGTGGGGAGAACCATCGTTGGAGAACTCGCAGGTGGTGATGTCCTCGCCGACGACGGTGGTCCCGAAGCGTTTGGCTTGGGCTTCGAACTTGGCCATCATCTCGGGGCCGGCGATCCCCTCGGGGAAGCCCGGGAAGTTCTCGACATCCGTGGTGAGCATGAGCTGACCACCCGGGAGGACGGGTCCCGGATCTTGCTTGGGGACCCCGATGTAGACGACGGGGTCGAGATTGGCGCGAGCGGCGTAGATCGCGGCCGTCCAGCCCGCGGGGCCGGATCCGATGATGACGACGTTGTGGACGTTGGATTCTGACACGAGAAGAAGCTCCAAGCGGGATGCGAGTGCGTGGTGAACCGACACAACGGCTCAGACCACGTGGCTATTCCATCCCCTTTCGGGGGGTGTGGATCGTAGACGCATTCCAGGGTGGTTGAGGATGTCAAAGAAACACGGGAGCCCTTGATGGGCTCCCGCGCGATGGAAGTGAGTTGAGATGGGCTGATCAGCCGGCGGCGTTGGCGCTGCGCGTCCCAAAGGTCCCGCCGGGGAGCTCCTCGCGAACCTCGAAATCATCGTCGAGGTTCTCGAAGACATCGTCACGACGGAAGAAGCGGCTGGGCTTCGCGTCGCTGATCCGTTCGTGGAGACGAGAGAGCGACTCCTCGATGATCTGACGGACCCGCTCACGAGAGATCCCGACATGGGCCGCGATCTCCTTGAGGGTGAGGGGCTCAGCGCCGTCGAGACCGAAGCGGAGCTTGAGGATCTGGGCCTCCCGCTCGTCGATGGTTTCCATCAGACGACGGAGGATCCCGAGTTCTTCGCTCTTGAGCGATTGCTCGGGGGCGCTCTCGATCCGGTGGTCGGCGATGAGTTCACCGAGACCCATGAGGTCGCCGTCGGCGTCCTTCGGGGCTTGGTTCGGGGCGTTGAGGGCTTTGATCGCGCGTTTGATGATCTGGACCTTCTTGACAGGGAGGTCCATCACTTCGGCGAGCTGTTCGATCGTCGGGGGGTGTCCCAGCTCGGCTTCGAGACGACGCGAGTGCATTTTCCACTTCGCGATGAGTTCGACCATGTAGGCCGGGATGTGGATCGGCTGATTCGCGTTGATCAGGGCTCGCTTGATCCCTTGCTTGATCCACCACGAGGCGTAGGTGCTGAACCGAGCGCCCTGCGCGGGGTCGAAGCCTTCGACGGCGCGCATGAGCCCGATGTTGCCTTCCTCGATCAGATCGGTCAGGGGGAGCCCGCGATTCGCGTAGTTCTTCGCGATCGCGACGACCAAGCGGAGGTTGGATCGGATCATCGTCTCACGAGCAATGGGGCATTGCTCGTTGATGATCTTCCAGCCCAGCTCTTTCTCTTGGTCGGCTGTCAGCAGGGGGTGCTTGTTGATGTCGTGCAGGTACAACTGCAGCGACGACTTCACGCCAGATGTAGACGAACGCATGGTGTTTCTCACTTTCCTACCCATCCTTCCGCGGCGAGCGCCGCCGGAATTCGAATGGAGCGAATGCTCCATCCTTCGGTTCGTCACAATACTCCGTCGGTTGCATCGGCTCAAAGAGAAAACGCCTGTATGAAGGGACTTTTTTGTTGTCTTCACGGACCTTTGGGGCGGCGCTCTGGAACGTCTGGACGGATCCGGGAGAAAGTCAGAAAAGTGATCGGCCTTTCCGAGATTTTGGTGGCATAGCCCGAGAACGTGGTTCAGACTCCCCAATTCCCCTCCACGACGCTAGGATCGCGTTGTGGACAGAGACCTCACCCAACTGCTCGAAGAATGGCCTTTCGTCCCCGGACAGATCTCCGTCCGGGTGATCGAGGGGAAGGACCACGAACCCCGGATCCAGGTCAGACTGGACCTGGGGATCCTCCAGATGGATGTGGACGGGCGTCCGGACGGACGACGACCCGAGGGATTCGAGTCCTTGCTGGAGTACCAAGAGTCCCGGATCAGTTCCGGAGAGGCATTCGAGGGCGAGAACGACCCGGACGAACCGATCGACGGGGTCCCCGAGGAGCTGCTCCCCGAACCAACGGGTGAGGAAGGGACACGTCGATTCCTGAGCCCGGAAACGTGCCGACAGCTCCGAGAAGAGGCGCAGCAGTACTACCACAGATACATCGCGCTCCTCGTGCTCGAGGACTTCGAGGGGGTGGTCCGGGATACGTCGCGCAACCTGCGCGTGCTGGACCTGTTCCGGGACTACGCGATCGAAGAGGACGACCAGAACGCGATGGAGCCCCATCGTCCCTACGTCATGATGATGCGCGCCCGAGCGCTCGCATCGCACGCGCTCAAGAACGAGGAGAACAAGGTCGCGGTGAACGCGATCGATGAGGGGATCGAGTCGCTCCGGACGTACTACGACAGCATCGAACGTCCGGAGCTGTTCGAGCAGGCCGGGGAAGTCCAGATGCTCCGTGAGATGCGTGAGGGGTTGATCCCCAAGCTCCCCGTGAGCCAGAAGGCGGAGCTCCGTCAACGGCTCGACGCGGCGCTCGCTGCCGAGAACTACGAGCTCGCGGCGATCCTCCGGGATGAGCTGCGCATGCTCGGGGGCTGACTCACTCAGCGGGTTGTTCCGGAGCGGGGTCGTCCGGGACGAGCTGGGCTGTCGGATCCTGGGCGCACTCCATCACCTTGTTCGCGAGCACATCCGCGGCGACGGTTTCCTCAACCACGACCAGATCCGCGCCGAGCGCCTCCGCGATGGCCGCGCGGGGCTGCATACTCACCCGGACGACGATATGGATCTTGGGATCGAGTGCGCGGATCGCTCGGATCGCTCTCATCGTCGAATCGGAATCGGGCATCGCGAGCACGATGACCCGAGCATGTTCGATCCCGGCCGACTCAAGAACCTCGGGGTTGGAGATGTCCCCGAAGACAGCGCTGCGTCCCTCACGTTTCAAACGCCGAACGGTGCCCTGGTTGAGCTCGATCACGACGCACTGGACACCCTTGGATTCGAGGCGCTCGACACAGGTGCGCCCGATGATCCCGTACCCGGCGACAATCACGCGCTTGACGGGGACGGGTACGTGCGACTCATCCTCACGGAGTAAGACGGGGAGCTTCCCGATCGGTTTCCCGAGGACCCGCTGCGCAAGCTCCCCTGTCCGGGTTCCCATCCCCATCACGGTCGGGGTGACGATGAGCGAAGCGATGACGATCGAGATCAGGATCGAGGTATGCTCTGCGCTGATGAGCCCGAGCTCGTGCGCGACGGCGAACACGACGATCGAGAACTCCCCGGACTGCGCGAGGGTCATCCCCATCCGGAATGAGAGCGCCGTCTCGGCGCCGCAGAGCCGCGCGACGATCGCGATGTTGAGGGCCTTGAGCACGATGAGCGCGAGGACACCCGTCGGGATGATCCACCAGATCGGCAGAAGCACTTCGATGTCAACCTGGAGCCCGATGGCCGTGAAGAAGAGCGCCATGAAGATATCGCGGATCGGGTTGAGCTGACCCGAGAGCTCGTGACGGAAGGGGGTTGAAGCGAGCAGGAACCCGGCGATGAACGCGCCGAGTTCGGCGCTGAGCCCGAGGGATGATGTGATCAGCGCGGCGCTGAGCGCGATCGCCGCGGTCAGGACGAGCATGACCTCCTGACCCCCGAACCGCGCTGCTTCCTGGAGGAGCTTGGGGATGGCGCGTCGTCCGATGAGAATCAGGGTCGTGATGACCACGATCGCGAGCGCGGCGCTGGTGATCGTCCCCATCCCTTCCTGCTCGGCGGCTCCCTCCCCTTCCCCCGGGACAATCGCGAGCAGAGGAAGGACGGAGAGATACACAATCACGATGAGGTCCTGGATCAGCAGCACCCCGAGCGAAGCTCGTCCGTTCGCGGTATGGAGCTTGCGCTTCTGGCTCATCAATCGGAGGACGACGGCCGTCGATGAGAGCGCGAAGCCCATCCCCACAGCGAGTGCGCCCTTGGACCCGAGCGGCGAGGGCGCCAGGATCGCCCAGATCAGCCCGGTCGCGCTGAGGGTCGTGATGACACCCGTCGAGACGATGGAGACCGCGCCGTGCTTGAGGGACGAGACATCGAGGTGCATCCCGATCGCGAACATGAGCACGATCAATGCGTAATGCCCAACAGCTTCGATCGACCCCGGATCGCTCACGAGCCCGAGCGCTCCGGGTCCGATGAGAACCCCAGCGATGAGGTACCCGGGGATCGTTGCGACCCTGAATCGGGAGAGAACCAGCGTGATGACGGCCGCGCACGCGAGCACGATCATCAGATCCAGCTCGAAACCCTGAGATGCGCCGAGGGTGATCATGGGGTCGCTCCGAGCTCGCCGGCTTTCCGTTCGTCCTTCGCGCGTTTGACGAGCACGCTCAGGAGGGTGACATCGGAGGGGGTGATCCCTTCGAGACGTGAAGCCTGGCCGAAGGTCGTCGGTCGATACTTGCTCAGCGCGAGCTTCGCTTCCGTCCGGAGCGCGTCGAAGGCACCGTAGTCGATCCACTCGGGGATCTGTTTCCGTTCGATCTCGGCGCGCCGTTTGATTTCCGCGTTCTGGCGCGCGACGTAGGGCTCGTATCGACGATCGGCGTGGAGGGTCTCGTAGACGGCGGACTCGACGGGACCGACCCGCTCGGTGAGGGCGGGCTCAAGGGCTTTCCGGAGCTCCTCGACGCTGTAGGAAGCTTCGAGGGCTTTGTCGATCAGGGCTTTGTCGCCGACCTTGATGGTGCGCATGAGCTCGCGCCCGGTTTCGAGCGCGTTTCGCCGATGCTCGAAGTGGTCTCTGCGTTTGGTCCCGAGATCGTGGTGGTTGAGGAGCCCGAGTTCGATCGCTTTCGGGGTGAGCCGATCCGGCGCGTTGTCCGCGCGGAGGAGGAGCCGATACTCGGCCCGGCTCGTGAACATCCGGTACGGCTCGCGCGGGGTCTTCGTCACCAGATCGTCCATCAACACCCCGATGTAGGCTTGGGACCGATCGAATGTGATCTGATCCCGACCCCGGATCCGGAGCGCGGCGTTGAGCCCGGCGACGAGACCCTGGGCCCCCGCTTCTTCGTACCCGCTCGTCCCGTTGATCTGTCCAGCAAGGTACAGGTTCCCGATCGTGCGTGTTTCACCCGTCACGAGGATCTGATGGGGACGGACCATGTCGTATTCGACGGCGTACCCGTGCTGGAGGATCTGCGCATCCTCGCATCCCTCCATCGTGTGGACGACGATGTCCTGGATGTCCGTAGGGAGCGAGGTCGCGATCCCGTTGCAGTAGATCCAGTCGGACTCGTGGGACTCGGGTTCGAGGAAGACCCCGTGGGTCTCGTGGTGCGCGAAACGCACGACTTTGTCCTCGATGCTCGGGCAGTACCTCGGTCCCTGCCCTTCGATCTGTCCCGAGTACATCGGCGCACGATCGAGGTTCGCGCGGATGTGCTCGTGCGCGACCGGGTTCGTCCGGGTCTGTCGGCACTCGACCTGATCGAGCAGCGGAAACCGATCGAGGGTCAGGTCCCCGATCGTCCAGCCCTGGGGGGTGAGTTCGCTGAAGGGGGTCGGGTGCTCATCGCCGAACTGGGGATCGAGGGTGTCCCATTCGAGTGTCGATTTCTTGAGTCGGGGGGGAGTCCCGGTCCGGAGTCGTCCGAGCTCGAACCCGAGCGCTTTCAGGGTGTCGGAGATCGGGGTTGTCGCGGACTCCCCGGCCCGGCCACCGGGGGTCTTGGTCTCCCCTTGGTGCATGAGCCCGCGCATGAAGGTTCCGGTGGTGAGGATCACCGCGCCCGCGCTGAGATTCCGGAGTTCGCCGTCCGGAGTACGGATCGTGAGTCCTCGGATCTCCCGATCATCGCCTTTACTGATGACATCGAGGGACTCTGCGGCCCCCTCGATGACCCGGATCTCGGGTCGAGCGTTGATCATCGACTGGACGGCGCGCATGTACGCGTGTTTGTCGCTCTGACAGCGCGGGCCTCGGACGGCGGCGCCTTTGGAGGTATTGAGGACCTTGAACTGGATCCCGGTTGCATCCGCGGCGAGCCCCATGAGCCCACCCAGCGCGTCGATCTCCCGGACGAGCTGACCCTTTGCGAGCCCACCGATGGCCGGGTTACAGCTCATGACACCGATTTTGGAGGGATCGAGGGTGACGAGCGCGACACACCCCTCGGAACCGAGCAGGTTCGCGGCAGTCCATGCCGCTTCGACCCCGGCGTGTCCGCCTCCGATGACGATGATGTCGAAATACTGGCTCACGGACAGATATTAGACTTCATGCAAGTCCTCTTGGCATGATGCGTTCGAGCCGTTAGACTGTTTTCGCGAGTGAAAATGACCCTCTCAAGGAGCATGCTGCATGCGTCGGATTCCCAAACTCTCTCAGTCTCTGAAGCTCTGTGTTCTCTCCGGGCTCGCGATCAGCGCCGCGGCTTCCTCCGCACTCGCTGACCAGGTCGTTCTGCGCGACGGGACGGTCTACGAAGGCACGATCGTCTCCGAGACCCGTCGCTCCATCGTCATGAATACCGAGGTCCACGGGATCTCCACGACCCTGACCCTGGACATCAGCCAGATCCTGAAGGTGACCAAATCCGAGGATATGGACGACGCTGAGGGTGACGACTCCGAAGCATCCGGGCTGCACACGATCCCGTCTCGCTCGAACAGAGAGTCTTCAACGGATTCGAAGGTCCTCAAACGGGAGGGCTATCAGCTCCTCATGGAGATCCCGCTCACGGGAACATTCGGACAGGACATCTATCCGCTGAGTGTCGCTGATTCGCTCGAATGGGCCAAGGACAGCGGGGTCACGGACATCGTGTTCCGGATCAACTCCCCCGGGGGTGAGGTCTGGGCTGCGCAGGATCTCGTCGCCGTCATGGAACGGTTCAGCGATGATTTCACGTACCACATGCTGATCGAACACGCGATCAGCGCCTCGATCTGGCCCTCCTTCTGGAGTTCATCGATCTCGATGGCGCCGGGCGCGGACTTCGGGGGTGCTGTGGTCTACTCCACCAACAGCACGGGTTCCGCCGAGGTGGATAAGAAGATGACCTCGATCATGGCGTCGAAGCTCGGGTCCGCCGCGGAAGCGAACGGGCACTCCCGTCACCTGGTCCAAGCGATGATGCTCTCAGAGGCCGCTGTTTACGCTTACAAGGACCACGGCGAATGGGTGCTCACCAACTCCAAGGACGGGCTCCCGAAGGGCTACGAGACGATCGACGGCCCTGACACGGTGCTCACGCTCACGACGGATCAAGCGGCCCGCTATGGGATCGTGACGGCGCTGGACAGCAAATCACTCGACTCGTTCGCTGAAGCCAACGGGATCGAGAAATGGGACAGCGCCGGGGACATGGGCTACGAGCTCGCCGAGGACGCGAACGAGAAGTGCAAAAAGGTCCGTGATCGGCTCACGGCAACCATCACCTCGTTCTACGCCGATTACTCGGACTACCTCAACGACAACCGGATCTCCCAGCGCGGGGCTTCCATGCAGAGCATGAAGCGCCACATGGGGACCTACAAGCGGATCATGCGTCAAGCCGAAGAGATGGAGATGCCCTCCATCGTGGATGGGTATGAGAACGCGATCGATGTCGTCTACTGGCAGAACGAGATCGAGACCAACCTCGCCCGGCTCCGCCGCTACAAGCGGATGGGTCCCTGATCCCGAGCCCGCCTCGAACGAAGACATCAACCCGATGAATCAACGCAGCCGTGATCCGATAGATCACGGCTGTTTCTTCTTCCCCTCGTATCCAATCGACGGAGAGATCCAGTGATGGTTGCTGTTGGACCCCTCTGAGGTCGGGCAGCTGTAGAGGGAGAGCACAAAGAAAGACCCCGCTCGGGTCGAGCGGGGTCTTTGATCGCGATCGTGTTGTGAGGGTGATCCGTGAGGATCAGGACTCACTGAACGCAGTCGGGGTTCTCGAGTTCGTCGATCCCGTTGGTCCCGACGTCCTTGCCGCCGTAGTCGATCCCCTTGAGCCCGTTGCGGGTCCAGCGGTAACGGACACAGTACTCGGTGTCATCCTCGAGCCCGTTCTTGGGCAGGGGGAAGGTGTCGAGGGGGACGTACTTCTGACGCCAGACCTGGTTAGGGGTGCGAGGGTTCCACCCGGCGTTCGCGTCCTGCGAAACTTCCTGACGGACCGAGCCGTCGAAGAACGCGAGGTTGCACTTCGCTTCGGGGTAGGCGAAGTAGAGCCCGTCCGGATCGGTGAACCGATCGAACTCTTCGAACATCATGACCTTGCCGGCGGGGTGCGCGACTTCGGTGATCTTGCGACGACCGAGGGGCGCGGGGTTGTTGCCTTGGGGGGGTTCGAAGAGGTGCGGGGTGTCATCGACAGGCGCGTAGGTGAGCGCCCCGTTGATCCCGTCCGTGTTCCACGCGGCGGGGACCATCTGGTAGGTCGAAGCGAACGGCCAGAGCTGGATGACGGGGGTGTCGGTCCAACCCATGCTCGTGTCGTACCCGTCCTGTGCGGGATCACCGTCGGCGTAGGGGAAGCCGGAGCCGTTCTCGAGGTACGCGAGCGGGTCTTCCTGCCAGCGTTGGAGGTTCCGGTCGAACGGCGATGCCGCGATCGGCTCGGGCTGCACGTCCGTCAGGTAGTCGAGGAGCACCAGGTGCGAGTAGCGACGGTGGGGAAGACGGTTCTCGGCGCGGAGGATTCGGCCGGTCCCGGTGATACGACCGGTCGCACGCTGCAGAATGTTCTGCATCTGACCGGACGCGGCTTCCTGATCGTCTCCGTAGAAGATCTGCTTGCCGTTCTTGAGGTTGGTGTACGCCTGTCCGCCTCTCCAGGTGTAGGAGAAGATCCGGTCATCCGAATCACCGGCGTAGTTCGCGGCACCCGTGTTGAGCGAACGGAGGTTCGCTTGGGCGACAACGTTCTGGGCCGAGCGGCGTGCCTGCCCGAGCGCGGGGAGCAGGATCCCGATGAGAAGCGCGATGATCGCGATGACCACCAGCAGTTCGATGAGCGTGAACGCTCTGTTCTTTCGTCTTTCCACGACGACCTCCATCCGTAAGGTATCTGTTTGCTCAGTTGCGAGAGCGTGTGTGTTCAATGTGGTCTTGTTCTATTCCACACATTCGGGGTTGACCAGCATCTGGTTCCCATTCGTGCCAACATCTTTCCCGCCGTAGTCAATCCCTTTGAGCCCGTGACGGGTCCAGCGGTATCGCATGCAGTACTCCTGGCTGTTCCCGAGTCCCTCCTTGGGACGGGGGAATGTATCGAGCGGGACGTATCGCTGACGCCAGACATCGTCCGGGGTGTCAGGGTTCCATCCGGGGTTCGCGTCCTGGGTGGTTTCTTGGCGGACCGAGCCATCGAAGAACGCGAGATTGCACTTGGACTCGGGGTACGCGAAGTAGAGCCCTTCCGAGTCCGAGAACCGATCGAACTCCTCGAACATCATGACCTTGCCCGAGGGGTGCGCGACTTCGGTGAACTTCCGTCGGCCCATGTTGATCTGACCAAAGCTCGAGGCGCCGCTCGAGACGGTCATGAGGTGCGGGGTATCGCTCACGGGGACCACGGTATTCTCGCCGTTCACACCATCCTTCGCCCATGCGGCGGGGACCATCTGGTAGGTGGAAGCGAACGGCCAGAGCTGGATGATCGCGGGTTCATCCCAAAAACCGGGGGTCTCGTACCCCGGGGTCGGAACGCCGCTCGTGTACGGGAGTCCGGATCCGTCTTCGAGATACGCGAGCGGGTCTTCCTGCCAGCGCTGGAGGTTCCGGTCGAACGGCGACGCCGCGATCGGCTCGGGCTGCACGTCCGTCAGGTAATCGAGGAGCACCAGGTGCGAGTAGCGACGGTGCATAAGACGGGTCGAGGGGACGAGCATCGCGCCGGTCCCACGGATCCGGCCCGTCGCGCGACGGAGGATGTCCTGGACCTGGTATGCGGCGGCATCAACATCGGAGCCGACGGTGGTTTGCTTCCCGTTTTTCAGGTTGGTGAACGGGATCCCCCCACGCCAGGAGAAGGAGAAGATCTGACCATCGGAATCCCCGGCGTAGTTCGCCGCACCTGTGTTGAGCGAGCGGAGGTTCGCTTGAGCAACGACGTTCTGCGCCGACTTTCGGGCTTGCCCGAGCGCGGGGAGCAGGATCCCGATGAGAAGCGCGATGATCGCGATAACCACCAAGAGTTCGATGAGGGTGAATGCGCGTGCGCGTGAGAAGTGAGACCCGATTCGTGTATGCATGCGATTTCCTTCAGGGCATCCAGCCCAATGTTTCGCAACCGATACCAGCCGCTTGAAGCGGTCCATGGCACGACCCAGCAGATGCGAGAGACCGGATCGGCTGAGTGCGACTTGGATCGCTGCTCAGGTGGGAGAAGATCCGGGGTCCCGGTCCGTTGGTTGCTGGACCGGGAGATTCTTTATACAAAAAAAGTCCCGATGCCGCAACCTTGGATCCCGTGATGGGAGAAAAAGCGCGTATTTCTGAACAGCTTGCGGAGCCCTGGTTCAGTAGGCGTTTTTATTCACAAAGCCCCGAATGAGCGTGAGGAGGAGGATCCGGAGATCGAATCCGATCGACCAATGGCGGATATAGAACAGATCGTACTGCAAACGCTTGCGCAGACTGGTGTTCCCACGCAATCCATTCACCTGCGCCCACCCTGTCATCCCCGCTTTCACGTGCTGACGGAGCATGTACCCGCGCCAATCCTCTCGGAACCGATCGATGAGTTCAGGGCGCTCGGGGCGGGGACCGACGAGGGACATGGACCCGCCGAGCACGTTGAACAGCTGGGGCAGCTCGTCCAGACTCGTCTTTCTGAGGATCGAACCGATCCGGGTCACCCTTGGATCGTCCCGATCCGTCCACGTCGGGTCTCCTTCATCCTCCACCTGGACCATGGTCCTGAACTTGTAGATCCAGAACTCCTCGCCCCCCAGACTGACTCTTCGCTGACGGAAGATAACCGGACCTCGGGATCCGAGACGGACGAGGATCGCGATCACGAGCATGAGCGGAGCACAGAGGAGGATCGCGGTGATCGCTCCGATGAGATCGAGCCCGCGTTTGAGCACACCCCCGATCCCGGCGAGCGGGCTCTCCCGATAGCTGAGGATGGGCATCCCCTCGAGTTCCGACACACTCATCGTGTGCGCGAGGAACTTCGCGCGGACATCGGGGACGAGCCGGACGTCCACGGGGAAACGATCGAGTCGCTGAAGGATGTCGGGGATGTCCGAGGCGCCCGTGTTCGGGATCGCGAGATAGACAGCATCGACCGGCCAATGCTCGAGCACTGATTCGAGATCTCCGAGCCCACCCATCACGGGCTTATCGATGCACGTGGTCCGGTTCGTGTCCGGGTGATGGCTGATGAAATACGACACCCGGATCCCGGTCCACGCGTTCCTGCTCAGGGTGCGCGAGGTGATCTGCCCGAGTCGGCCGACCCCGATGATCGCGACGTGCCGGACGTTGATCCCTCGTCGTCGCATCGCGCGGAGGATCGCACGGATCCCGACCCGTTCGCACGCGAGCATGACGGGCATGGCGATCGCGATCATCACGATCTGGAAGCGGAGCGCATCGGACGCCGGCGCATGCGCTGGCGCTGGGCCTGCAAGGGTGTTCGGCCGCATCTCGGGGGAGAGCCCGAGCATCCAGATCATGGCGATCACGAGGAGCATGGTGATCACGGACGCTCGGATGATCTCCCCGACTTCTCCCCAGAGGGCGCGATCTCGTCTCGGTCGATAGAGACGGAGCGAGATCATCACGAGGATCGCTGAAGGGACGACGAGGATCGTGAGGGACTCACGGCCGAAGCTCGCGAGCGACATGGTGAGATCAGCGAACCGCGCATCGCGTGCGGCCCAGGCGACGGCGCATGCACCGAGCACGCTGCACGCATCGGTGATCCCGAAGAGGGTCACGAAGAGTTGGTGACGCTGCTTGAGCATCCGGGCTCGGTCCTCGGGCTTGGGGCGTTCTCGATCATGCCCAAGCCGGAATTCGGTCTCAGTCCACGGGATCCGGAGCGGTGGATTGGGGCGCGGGTTCGGGGGTCCGGATCTCAACGCAGTGCGCGTTGAAGTACAACGGCTCGTTCGGCGCGATGTTCGCGCGGGCATTCCCGCTCTCGCCGTAGGCCATCTCGCTCGGGATCACGAGTTTCCGATACGAACCCTTGCTGAAGTCATCCATCCCCAACCCCCACCCGACGATCGCGCGGTTCCCCGGAGGGTAACGGAAGGTGTAGGGCATATCCCGTTTGTAGCTCGCATCGAAGAGGGATCCGTCGCTGAGGAAGCCCCAGTAATGAACACTCATTTCGTCGCCGTCTTGCGGGACCTGCTCGCTGATCGTTGCGGGGTAGTCGATCACGACAAGCTCGTCTTCACGATCGACGCGCTGCGCGTAGGGCTCCGTCTTCTGGAACTTGTATGCGCTGTCACCCGAATCGCCCCAGACGACATCGCCCTGCGCGTTGTATCCACGATCGGACGTGGTGAGGGTGGTGCCGTCGAAGACGAGGGAACTGGTCATCTCGACCGCACCCCCCACTCCCGTGGGGTACGGGTACGGGGTCGCACCGCTGAACCCGTTGGGATCCGTCGTCAGTTCAACATCGAGGGTCGCGATGAGCTGATCGGCGCTGAGGGACGGGAAGTGCTCGGGGGCCGCGCCCATCCCGATGAAGACCCCCTTGGCTTGGGAAGCAACCAGCATCTCGTAGGTCCGGAGGCGGACCTTCCCCCGGTATTCGTAGAGCTGGAAGATCGCTTGTCGGAACGGCTCCCACTCCGACCCTGTGAGCACACTCTCGACGTACATCGTGTGGTCGAGCCCCTCGATCTCGACAGGGACGACCATCATGAGCATCGAGGTCCCGTCCTCACGGATGGGATCGACGGTCTTCCAGGTGCCGCTGAGCGATGATTCGATCGTCGAGATCCCATCGCTGTCCTGCGCCAAGGCGATTGGAGCGCCGAGGACGGACGCCCAAAGCACGAGAATCAGGGTGAAAGCGGAGGGCGCGTGAGAAACTCGTCGCATGGATGGATCTCCGTCCGTTTTTGGGCGAATCGTACGAAGACCGAGTATAGCAGCGCGGGGGACAGCGCCGATACACGGGAAGGCGGGGCAACGCGCGAAGACGCTTGCGCACGAGCAGGAACTCATGGGTCCACAGCACCTCAATCCAGACGATCCCCAAGAGCGCCCGGGCTCCTCGGACGAGCCGCACTCGTTCCGACCCGAGGAACTGGACCGCTTCGATGGGCCATCATCCTCGGCTGATCACCCCGAGCACGGATCGGTCGATGATGAAATCGATCTCGCGCCCGCAGAGGACGAGACCGACCCCGAAGAACTCCACGCGATCGTCCACGGGAACGATCCCGAAGCCCACCTGTGGAACGCGATCGAGCACACCCCCGAACCCGTCATCGTCCGTGATGTTTCGACAGCGGCGAAATGGTCGTGGAGGACAGTCCGGTCCGATGGATTCCACTTCATCCTGAGTTTCGGGGGGGTGATCCTCTCGCTCGGGTTGCTCGGGCTCGCGCTGGCGCTCGCGAATACGACGTTCACGGTCCCGACCATCGTTCTGAGCTTGATCTGTGTGATCTGGTTCGTGATCCGTTGGAGAATCTGGCTCGCGAACGCCCCCTACTGCTACCGGCTCCTGACATCGCTCGGGGAGAACGCGGACAACCTTGTCGGCGCGTACCTGGGCTCGATGCTCCGAAAATGGGCCGAACGTCAGCTCAAGAAGTCCAATGCAATGCACGCACGCCGCGAAGCGTTGGAGCATGACCCGCGCTGAATCGATTCTCGGGGGGTATGAACATCAATTCTTGTTCTTCCCAAAGATGGGATGTCAGAAGAAGATGCTCCGAACCCGTTATCATGCGGAGCGGTACCACCGGGGCGTGCGGTCCGGCTTGGTATACAGAATGGAAGCTCGAGGGGGCTCACTTTGCGAGATGAACAACGTCCAGAACGACGTGAACTGATGCCGGATGTTGATCCGGAGATGCTCCGGGCGGCTCTCACGCCGCAGGAGTTCGATCCCAGCGACGAGATCGATCCCGATGACCCGGGCGCCGTCTGGCTCCTCGGGGATGACCCCGAAGCGGACATCACACGCATCAGCGACAACCGAGCGGCAATCAAACGGCAGCTCAAGAGCGAAGGGGCGCAGTTCGTCTACGGGCTCCTGATGCTCGCCGGGGCGTTGGGCTCGCTCGCGCTCGCGATCACGATCCAGACGATCCCGTTTATCGTGATCGGGTGTATCGCTGTCCCCGTTGGCATCTGGTGGTTCCGGGCGCGTTGGAAAAGGTGGGTCGGGACGGCCCCCTACTGCTACAAACTCCTGACTTCGTTGGGTGAGGATGCGGAGAACGTGCGCGAGGCGCACGAACACAAGCAGCGTCAGAAGTATGTCCGGGCCGTGGGCGATCTGTACGAACACACCCGACCCAAGGACTGACCGCGGTCGTATGTGGATTGAAAAAGCCCACGCACAAGCGTGGGCTTTGTTGATTCAAGATGCTGGATCAGATCAAGCGAGTTCGGGGAACTGGCTCTTCACGACCCCGACGAGGTCCGCGACGTGGGAAGCGGATTCGTCGAAGAGCTTCTGCTCGTCGTCGGTGAGCTTGAACTCGACGACCTTCTCGACTCCGTCCTTCCCGAGCATGGCCGGGACACCGACAAAGAGGTCCTTGTGCCCGAACTGCCCGGTGAGGTAGGCCGCGGAGGGGATGATGCGCTTCTTGTCCTTGACGATCGCTTCGACCATCTGGATGGTCCCGAGCGCGGGGGCGTAGTACGCGCTGGTGCCCATGAGCTTGACGATCTCGCCTCCCCCGACCTTGGCGCGTTCGACACAGGCCGTGATCTTGTCCTCGGGGAGGAGGTCGGTCACGGGGATCCCGTGGACGGAGGTGAGACGGGGGAAGGGGACCATGTCGTCGCCGTGCCCGCCGAGGAGCATGGCCTGGACGTCCTCGACGCTGACCCCGAGCTCCCACGCGATGAACGCGCGGTAACGGGCGCAGTCGAGCGCGCCCGCTTGACCCATGATCCGGTTCGTCGGGAACCCGGTCGCTTTCCACGCGGTGTAGACCATCGCGTCGAGGGGGTTGGAGACAACGATGACGATCGAGTCGGGCGCGTGGACCTTGATCTGCTCGGAGACGGACTTGACGATCTTGACGTTGGTCTGGATCAGGTCGTCGCGGCTCATCCCGGGCTTGCGCGGGAGACCGGCCGTCACGACGACGACGTCGGAACCGGCGATGTCCTCGTAGTCGAAGGTCCCGGTCAGGGTCGAATCGAACCCCTCGATCGGGGCGCAGCAGCCCAGGTCGATCATCTTGCCCTTGGGCATGTGCTGATCGGGCGCATCGGCGCGGGGGATGTCGAGGAGGACGATGTCCCCGAGTTCCTTCTGGGCGGCCCAGTGGGCGCAGGTTGCGCCGACGTTGCCGGCCCCGATGATGGAGATTTTCGCGCGTTTCGTCGCCATTTTTCGTCCTCCGTGCACGCTTCGGGTGCGGTGAATGTGTTGGGTCTGGACTGTAGTACGCCGGATCGCATTCCGCGCGCTTTCGTCCGGATCAGCCCGGGTCTTCGTCCCGAGATTCTTCTGTCGTCCAGACGACCTCCAGATCGTCGAGGGGCTTGCCCTTTTTGGGGGGGAGCGGGACGGCCCCGAGCTCCCCTCCCGAGATGATCGGAACCAGCAAGGGCTGACCGGCCGGGAGGTCCCCGGTGACCGGCGCGACCAGGTCGTGGGTTGGTCCACCCTTGAGAAAGTCCATCTGTCGGTACACCTGATGGATGGGGCGCATCAGTTCGGGGGAACCCGCTTTGCCGTCGCAGGTCTGGAGGAACTCGTGGACGAAGGTGATGACCTCCTCGTCGGGCTGTCCCCCGTCCCGGTCCCGGCACCACGCGACGGGCGCGCCCTTGAACATCTCGATCCCCGGGCTCGCGACAAACACCTCCCCCGAGAACCCCGCTTCCCGGAGCGCGAGCCCCATCTCCCCGGGGTGGCGCGTCGTGAACCGGGCCGAGGCGCAGCGCCAGACGACTCCCTCGTGGAGGGACTGCTCCCATTCGTGCTTCGCATCATCGAGGAGCTCGACGATCGACTCGGGCATAGGCTCGGCGTTCCAGATCTTCGAGAGCTCGGAGGCGTGCTGCTTGATCCCGAGTTCGGCGCGGTCCATCGCCAGGGCTCGTTCGGATTGGTCGAGCTTGTAGATCTCTCCCAGCGCCATCGCGAGCGCGTGGAGCCCGATGGCCGGCGCGACCGAGTCCTTCCAGCGTTGTCCCTGCGCGTCGTCGGGGAGCGCCACGGCGCGCTGCGCGAACTGGACCCACCCCCCGAGGAGGGTCGCCCAGGTGGTCGGATCAGGCGCGTTCGAGGTCTCGGGGTTGGTCATGATCGATCGTAGACGATCGATCCGGATCCAAGGCGCGTCGGAAGATTACGAGATAGACGACGATCCCGACACTCAGGATCCGCGCGAGGGTCGCGCCGAGACCGCCGAGCGGGGTTTGGTTCATCTCGAAGACGTCCCACCACAGGTTCATCGCGAAATGGAGCGAGATCACGACCCAGAGGTTCCACGGCGCTTTCCAGTAGATCCATGCGTACATGAAACCGCCGATCCCGATGAGCGCGAGCCACATGTTCAGTTGGCCGAGGATCGTTTCGCCCTCGTCGGGGGTGATATCGACGTGCGCGAGCCCGAAGATGATCCCGGTGAGGATCGCGCTGACCCACGGGTTCATCCGGACGGCCTGGACGAGAACCCCGAAAAGGAGAGCTCGGTAGAAAATCTCCTCCGTGATCCCGGGGACCAACGTCGTGTGAACAAGATAGGGTGCGAAGTTCGGCCAACCGCTCCAAAGCCCGAGCGCGAGCATGGGGAGGGTCGCCCCGAGCCCAATCGCGATCCCCAGGAGCGCTCGACGCCATCCGACGACCAATCCCAGTTTCGGGCGTTGCGCCCTGCTTGTAAGCGCACAGATCCCGACCCAAACTCCGAACGTCAGCACCATCCGAAAGACTGGATGAACGAGATACATGACGTCAACCGGGAGTGATCTCATCCAATCCGAGTACCGGTTCCCTGACAGTACATACATGAGCTTCGGCCCGAGGATCCCAAAGATCGCCGTTACGAGGAGGATCGCGCCGATTGCCCATCGTGGTGTTGTGTGTTCCTCGCGCGTCATGGTTCCACTGTACTTGGGATTCCGGGAGTTGTGATTCGCTCGGACAAAGAAGAACCCCCGAGCCGTGGTGGGCCTGCTCGGGGGTTCAAGCGTCCGGATCGGGCTGGAGGCAGGGGGATTGCCCGGATCCGGCGTATCTGGTTGTCGCGCGATCGTGCTTGAACAGACACACGACCCGCACAGCCCATCGGGCACTCACTCGCGGCGGCGCGTTCGACGCGCCTTGTTTCGTCCGGCTCGGGGACGCTCCGTGGCTCGTGTGTGAGCCTTTCGCCCGGCCGGGGTTGGAACGCGGGCCCATCCGTAAACCGCGTTCCCAGCGTTCATTCCAGTTGTCCGCTGACCTTGATTCCGATCCTTGTGCGCGGCGTGTGTGGTCCGCCGCGAGTGAGTGCCCGTGGGATACGCCACGACAACCGTGGCTTTGGCCTCAGCTGCAACCCATGGAGTTGCCGCAGTTGAGACACTTGTAACAGGTCCCTGAGCGGACGGTGATGGTGCCGCAGACGTCGCAGGGTGGCGCGTCGCCGGCCGCATCGAGCGCCATGGACAGGGTGGAGGACTTGGAGGACACCGACGCGCTGGATCCATCGGACCCGGTGTACGTCGCGCTGGTTTCGACCACGCTCGCGCTGACCTTGGGGGTCCGCTTGGGCGCGGGTTCCTCGGTCACGATCCGACGGACCACGGGCTCGGACTTGTGGCGTTCGATCCCCTTGGGTTCGGATTCGGAGTTCGCTTTCCGAGGCGCGTTCGCTTCGCGGTAGCCCTCGATGAACTCCATCCCGAGCCAACGGAAGATGTAGTCCACGAGTGATTTCGCGAAGGGGATGTCGGGGTTGGCCGTCATCCCGGCGGGCTCGAAGCGCTGGTGGGTGAACTTCCGGACGAGCGATTCGAGGGGGACCCCGTACTGGAGCGCGACGGAGGTCGAGGTCCCGAGGGAGTCCATGAGACCCCCGATGGTCGAGCCTTCTTTCGCCATGGTGATGAAGAGCTCACCGGGCTTCCCGTCCTCGTAGATCCCGCAGGTGAGGTAGCCCTCGTGTCCGGCGATGTTGAACTTGTGGGTAATCGAACGACGGGTCTCGGGGAGACGACGGCGCATCGGGCGGTGGACGATCTCCACCTCCTTCTTTACGACGATCCGGGTGTTCCCGTCCGCAACCGCTTCAGCGAGGTCCGCGACATCCGTCGCGACTTCTTCGAGCGCTTCTGCGTGCTCGAGCTCGTCGAGGATCTCGTCGTCGAGGAGTTCGTCCTCGGCCTTCGAGTCGCTCTTGGAGTTGAGGGGCTGGGAGAGCTTGCACCCGTCTCGGTACAGCGCGTTCGCTTTCAGACCGAGCTCCCAAGACTGGCGGTAGGACTTCTTGATGTCCTCAACGCTTGCGTCATGGGGAAGGTTGATGGTCTTGGAGATGGCGCCGGAGATGAAGGGCTGGGCGGCGGCCATCATGCGGATGTGCCCACCCACTTCGATGAAGCGCTTCCCGATCTTCCCGCACGTGTTCGCACAATCGAAGACGGCGAGGTGCTCGTCCTTGAGGTGCGGCGCGCCCTCGATCGTCTGGGTCCCGCAGATGACCTCGTTGAGCTCATCGACCTGGGACTGGGTGAGCCCCAGCTTCTTGAGCAGGTTGAACGAACGATCCGCGCGGGATTCGTCCGGATCGAGATCGAGCGCCCGGAGGGTGTCGTCGGACACGGCCCAGGCCGTGAACGCGAACCCGATCTCGAAGACACCCGTGAGGGAATCCTGGATCTTGATCAGGTCGTCGTCGCTGACCCCCTTGTCGGAGAGCCACGCGGCGAGGGTGGTGCCCTCGGTGACGCCGCTGACACCCTTGGGCATGACGGCGTTGAGGTCGAGGGTCCCGAGGAGGTAGTGCAGGATGTCTTTGATCTGGTCCTCGTCGTACCCGAGCGCGACGAGCGCGGGCTTGACCGACGCGTTCGCGATCTTGAAGTACCCGCCGCCGGCGAGCTTCTTGAACTTCACGAGCGCGAAGTCGGGTTCGACACCTGTGGTGTCGCAGTCCATAAGGAGACCGATCGTGCCCGTGGGCGCGATGACAGTAACCTGCGCGTTCCGGTACCCGTGCTTCTCACCGAGGTTGAGCGCTTCGTCCCAGGCCTTGGCCGCGTGGGAAAGGAGCTCCATCGCGTTCCCGAGGGGGACCTTGTGGTCGCGGATGAGATCGTGATCGATCGGGACGGGTGCGATGCGCAGGTCCTCGTACTCACCCGAGTCCCGCGCGACTCCCATCGCCGCGCGACGGTGGTTGCGGATGACCCGGAGCATGTTGTCGCGCTCGGGGGTGTACCCGGGGAACGGGCCGTGCTCTCCGGCGAGCTTGGCCGACATCGAGTAGGAACGACCCGTCATGATTGCTGAGAGACACCCGCAGATCGCGGTCGCTTGCTCCGAGTCGTACGGGATCCCGCCCTGCATGAGCATCGCGCCGAGGTTGGCGTAGCCGAGCCCGAGGGTGCGGTAGGTGTAGCTGAGCTCCGCGATCTCCTTGCTGGGGAAGGCGGCCATCAGCACGGAGATCTCGAGGACCATGGTCCACAGGTCGATCGCGTGCTCGAAGCGCTCGATGTCGAACTCGCGCGTCTCGGCGTTGTAGAACTTGATGACGTTCAGCGACGCGAGGTTGCAGGCCGTGTTGTCGAGGAACATGTACTCGGAGCACGGGTTCGACGCGTTGATCCGACCCGCGCCGGGGCACGTGTGCCAGGCGTTGATGGTCGAGTCGTACTGGACCCCGGGGTCGGCGCAGCGCCACGCGGCGTACGCGATGTCGTCCCAGAGCTGGTTTGCGTCGTGGACCTTCGCGACCTCGCCGGTCGTCCGGTACTTGGTTTCCCAAGTCGCGCCTTCATCGACGGCGTCGAAGAAGGAATCGGGGATGCGCACGGAGTTGTTCGAGTTCTGACCCGAAACGGTCGCATAGGCCTCGCCGTTGAAGTCGTAGTCGAGCTTGAGCCCGAGACGATCCGCGGTGTGCCCGATGGTCTCGGGGTCGGAGTCCGAAGCCTTCTCGCCCTGGATCGACTTGAGACCCTCGACGAGCGCCGCGACCTTGATCTCTTCGCGGACCTTCCAGTTCACGAAGGACTCGATGTCGGGGTGGTCCATGTCGAGGCAGACCATCTTGGCCGCGCGGCGGGTGGTGCCGCCCGACTTGATCGCGCCGGCGGCGCGATCACCGATCTTGAGCCAGGACATGAGCCCGGAGGACTTGCCGCCGCCGGAGAGGAGTTCGTTCTCGGCGCGGAGGTTGGAGAAGTTGGTCCCCGTCCCCGACCCGTACTTGAAGAGACGCGCTTCGCGCATCCACAGGTCCATGATCCCGCCCTCGCTCACGAGCGAGTCGCCGATGGACTGGATGAAGCACGCGTGGGGCTGGGGGTGGGTGTACGCATCGTCCGCGAGCTCGGGCTCACCCGTCTCCGGGTTGACGATCCAGTGACCCTGCGCGGGGCCCGAGATCCCGTACGCCCAGTTCAGACCCGTGTTGAACCACTGCGGCGAGTTGGGCGCGGCCACCTGGTGCACAAGCATGTACTTGAGCTCGTCCTCGAAGGCCTGCGCGTCGGCGGGGGTATCGAAGTAGCCGTGGGTCTCGCCCCAGTGGCGCCAGCACCCGGCCAGACGGTGGATCACCTGACGCGCGGAGCGCTCCGGACCCGTCTTCACGGAGCCGTCGTCGTTCTTGACGGTCTCGGTATCCCCGGGGAGCCCGTACTTGTCCTCGAACTGCGGCACCCCCGCTTTGCGGAAGTACTTGGACACCATGATGTCCGTCGCGAGCTGCGAGAACCCAACGGGGACTTCCGCGTCCGGCATTTCGAACACGACGGAGCCGTCGGGGTTGGTGATCCGACTCGACCTGGTCGTCCACTCGGTCGTGGCGAACGGGTCGGTACCTTCCTTGGTGAATCGGCGGGTGATTTTCATTCGCTCATCCTGACTACTAGGTAGTTGACAACAACCGACAGCTTGTCCACAATCTTCGTGTTTTTCTTTGATGCAACACTCCACATGTTGCCGAAGAGAATCGTGTCGGGCATAATCCACGCCATGCTCTTTCGAGCATGACGCAGGTGTGAGTCAGGTGCCTTCACTCACCAGATTCACTGCTAGCAAGCTAGCGACCTCATACTGCTTGTGACTGGTTGCTAAGCCAGTCACAAGTTTCTTTTTGCAACCAACCCATGTATCCACTACTGAGTTGATTGACCAGCAAGAGATCATTGTTGTCCAGCACTTGACGCAGATATTCAAATGCTTGATTGGGCGTCCGATTGGTCTTAACAAACCAAACAGAATCGAACGCCCGATGAACAACACCGAGACTCTGAATTGCTTCATAGAGCCTCTCGTACGACTGACCTGGCGACTGCAGGTCATAAGAAACAACGAGAATAGACATCTGTCAATTCTCCTTCCTGCGGCAAAAGCCGCACTAAAAGACGCCAACCATTTGACGTCAAAATTGACAACATTATTTGCCACGGATGCAACACTCCTATCTTTACTTAGAGTCTCAGACCCTATCTTCCTGCAAATTCACAGTAATAATTTTCAATTTATACAAGATATTGGATTATGCGATACTGCTCAGTCGACGCGCGGGAGGGTGAGCCCCGACTGGTCCTGGTACTTCCCGGCCTTGTCCGCGTAGCTCTGGGCGCAGACTTCGTCGCCCTTGAGGAAGACGAACTGCGCGACCCCTTCGTTCGCGTAGACCTTCGCCGGGAGGGGGGTGGTGTTGGAGATCTCGAGGGTCACCTTCCCGCGCCACTCGGGCTCGAGGGGGGTGACGTTCACGATGAGCCCGCAACGCGCGTAGGTGCTTTTGCCGACACAGAGGACGAGGATGTCGCGCGGGATGTTGAACCACTCGACGGTCTCGCACAACGCGAACGAGTTCGGGGGGATGACCACGTGGTCCGTGCCCTGCTCCGCGGTGTCCACGGTCACCATGAGGTCGTCCGTGAAGTTTTTGGGATCGACGACGGTGATCCCGCCGGTCTTGGGTGTGGGGGTGAAGATTTTGAAGACGGTCCCGACGCGGACGTCGTAGCCGTAGGACGAGACGCCGTAGGAGATGGTGCCGTCGCGCTTGACGGCTTTCTCGAACGGTTTGATCTCGACGAGGTTCTCGATCTGGGTGTCGCACAGGACGGGCATGTCGCTCGCTCCTTCTTTCTCGCGCGGATGGGGGACGACCCGGACCCGCGTTGTGCCGCTCGGGTGAGCGGCGGTTGCCTCCGAACACGTATCGGGATCCATCCCGGGAACGTGGGCGCGAACGATGAGCGTGCTCGATGATCTGTTGAGGATCGTCGAACCCGGACACGAACACGCGCTGTGTGGGCTGCCCGCGCACGCCAGGCAGCGGCCTCGTTGGGTTCGGCGTCCGGCCCACCAGGACACTCCGCCGACCCCTGAATCCCGACCCGATCACGTTGATGATCGGCTCGACCAAACCCCGTCCAAACTCCAAAATCGGAACTGTTCCATGGGGACACCCTATTTGAGCGGATCCGGGTTGCTCACGCAACCTTGACCGAGCGTTGACAGGGCTCGGTGGACAACCTGTCGGTTGATTCCAAGTCCTTGTCACGCAATGGCTCGCGGGGACGGGATTCTTCACTTATCAGCTCGCAACGCCCCAACATCTGGGCAGAGCAAGGTCAGGATGATAGCGATCCACCACAGGTTGTGGTACGCAATGCGTTGTGTTTTCACCAAAAATCGTGCGAATTCACATTCCGCCGAAACAAGGGGGCTCTCCCGAGACTGTTCATCCTGAGTTCGGGCACACGATCCAAGATCTCGCTTGGTAATCGCTTACCTCGTTCTGCATGCTGGATGTGGTTGAAAACGGAATCCGTACACAATCCAAATGCGGTGAAGCGTATCCCCCAGCCACATTCCATTCGGTTTTCCACAGGCGCGCCCGGCCGACCTGTTCTCGAGGGGGAGTTCGAGTGTGTGTCGTACAGGTTTCGGAACGGAATGCATACACTCACCCCTCGCGTGCGTATGGGATGAACACGGCGTGCGCGGGATGCGCGTGCCGACTCCCCCATCGCGCCCAAATCCCTGAAAATGCAGGGGTCTGCACGGCACGTGTTGGTCCGCACACACGAACGATCCGACGACAGGAGTTCGGTTTGATCCACACGAACGTTCGAACGATCCTCGCGATCTCCGTCATCGCGCTGTTCTCGCTCTCTCCGCTCGTCTCGTGCGGCGCGTTCAAGAAGAAACCCGTCCCCAAACCCCAGCGCAGCACCCCCACCGTCGTCCGTGACATCCCCACCCCCCTGCGCGGGACGATCGGCGCGGAAGCGCGGGTCATCGGGAACTCTTCCACCCTGGTCTCCGGGATCGGGTTTGTCGTTGGGCTCGACGGCACGGGTGGGCTTCCGATCCCCGAGCAATACGCGGCCCACCTCGAACGCGAGATGGGGCTGAACGGGATCAGTGTTGCGAACGACGATCCGAACTCACCGCTCCGCGGGATGTCACCCCGGGCGCTCCTGAATGATCCGAACACGGCGGCCGTCATCGTTCAAGCGGCCGTCCCCCCCGGCGCGAAGTCCGGGGAGAGCTTCGATGTGTATGTCCGCGCGATCAACGCCTCGAGTCTTGAGGGCGGGAAGCTCTGGACGACCCGATTGCGTGTGGGTCCGCCTTCGACCTATGCGGATCGTCAAGCGAGGATCGTCGCGGAAGCGAAAGGGCCGCTGTTCCTGAACCCGTTCGCTGAACCCGGGAACGAATACGACGCGGTCTCGCGCAACGTCGGGCGCATCCTCGACGGGGGGTACGTGACCGAGACGTCGGAGATGCAGATCATCCTCGACAACGCTTCGCACCAGCGCGCACGACAGATCGTGCGCGCGATCAACACGATGTTCCCCAGCGCTCCGAGCGAGCGCTACGAGACGGCTCGGGGGATCGATGAATCGCTTGTGCTCGTGCAGGTCCCCCAGCGCTTCGCGGACCGGCGCGAGGAGTTCGTACAGCTCATCACCCACTTGACGATCGACCAGTCCTACCCCGAGATCTACGCGCAACGCTACGCGACGGCCGTCGAGAACCAGCCGTACCTCGCGGGGGATATGTCGTGGTGTCTGCAGGCGCTTGGGAAGCGGGCGCTCCCGGCGATCCGTGATCTGTACGACTACCCGGAAGCCGCGCCCCGGTTGGCCGCGCTCAGGGCGGGCGCGGGTCTTGAGGATCCGAAGTGTGTCGAGCCGCTTTCCAAGATCGCGCTCGAAGGCCCGGCGAGTCTGCAGACCGACGCGATCGGGCTCCTCGCGCGGATCGAGGATTCGATGATCCCCGATCAGGTCCTGCGCGAGCTGCTCGAATCGGACCAGCTCGCGATCCGGGTCGAGGCCTACGAGGGGTTGATGAACCGAGCGATCAACGCGCGGAAGCGTCGGATCGCTTCATCGCTCGGAACCAGCAACCGGGCCGCGGTCACCAACGGCGTGATCGATCGACAGCTCGACGTGCTCGCGCGGGTCCAGATCTCGAACGATCCGGTCCGAGGCGTGACCCGGACACTGGTTGCGGGGAAGTTCTTCCTCGACATCGTTCCGTTCGGGGATCCACTGATCTATATCTCCCAGCAGCGTGAACCCCGGATCGTGCTTTTCGGAGAGAACCAGATCGCGAAGACCCCGCTCCTTGCGAGCGCGTGGTCGGATCGGCTGATGTTCGCCTCCGATGACGAGGGATCCCCGATCCGCGCGTACTACAGGGACGACAAGGCGCGACGGACCTACACCCACAGCGATGTCCCGAACACCCTCCCCGGGCTCGTTGAGTTTCTTGCGACCGAACCCACACCCGGCTCGAGGAATCGGGGTCTCGGGCTCTCCTACTCCGAGGTTGTGGGCGCGCTCTACGAGATCTACGGGCAGCTCGGGATGGAGATCGCGTTTGCGACGGAAGAGGATCAGCTGCTCGCTTCGCTCCTCCGGACGACCCAGCCCGATGAGATCGAGCTCCGTCCCGAGACGAGCGGCGGGGAGACGACGCTCGCACCGCTCGACGATCCGACCCAGCCCGTGGTCGAGAACCGTCCGGGTCTCGAACCGAGACGCACACTCCTGGTCCCCGTCAATCCTCCCTCAAGCGAGCCCCAATCCGAATCCGGTGCGACAACCCCCAACGAGACATTGGGGGGAACAGGATCGGATGAACCTGTCATGCGCGACGAATGATGGTGGTCAGTTCCTGAGGGATTCCGCTTCGACGAGCAGCGACTCGACCCGCTCACGGAGCTGCGCCATGGCGCGGTCCGGGCCATCGATCATCAGCTGATCGGACGCGATTGGTTCGCCGTAGACAACGCTCATGCGTTTCGCGAAGAGCTTGGGGACCTTGCGAGAGCGTGGCCAGACGTTGTAGACACCGGCTACCGCGACCGGGACGATGGTGCAGTGCGCCCGCTTGAGGAGGACGGCGGTCCCGCGCTGGAAGTCCTGGATGTCCCCATCCGGAGTGCGCGATCCCTCGGGGAAGATGAGCATCGCGCGCCCTTCGCTGAGTCGCTTCAGGACTTCCTTCATCGCGCCCGTGTCCCCCGAGCCCTGTTTGATCGGGGTTGCGTGGAGTGTGGAGATGAGCCACGCGAAGGGCTTGAACTTGAAGAGCCCCCCCCGCGCGAGAAAGTCCACCTGACGACGTCCGATCCAGCACCCGATGAGCGGCGGGTCGTAGAACGACTGGTGGTTCGCGATCAGGAGGACGGGGCCGGAATCCGGAACATTCCGGAGCCCTCGGACCCGTGTGCGATAGACGATCCTGAACTTGAGCTTGAGGAGTTGGCGGCAGACATCGAAGAAGAGGATCCCGAGGTACGTGGATCCCGGATGGCGGGCGCGGAATCGAGCGGTCATCGGGGAACGCCTCAGGGCTTCGATCGCGCGATCTGCTCGATCCGCTCAAGGGCGAGGGTCGCGAGCTTCTCGACGACTTCGTCGATCTCGAGCTCGGAGGTGTCGATCCGGATCGCGTCGTCCGGGCAGACGAGCGGGCCGTCGGATCGGGTGGAATCGAGTTCGTCCCGATGGATGATGCGCTCGCACATCTCCTCGACGGTCATAGTTTCGGGGTCGATCCCGAGTTGATCGATCCTTCGCTGCGCGCGGATCATCGGATCAGCATCGAGGTAGAACTTCACGGGCGCATCGGGGAACGCAACGGAGCCCTGGTCGCGCCCTTCGCTGACGAGCCTCGGGTGCTGCGCCCAGATGATGCGCTGCTTACGCACCATGTGATGACGGAGCTCGGAGATCTTCGCGACGAACGAGACCCGGTCCGTGACATCGTTCGAGCGGATCCGGTGGTCGATCGGCGTATCCCACGCGAGGATCGTCGGGGGGTCCTGGGACCAATCGAAGTGGAGATCCGCGCCGATGACGGCGGAGACGAGCTCTCCGGTTTCGTCCTCTTCGTATCCACGATCGATCATGATCGCGGCGGCCGCTCTGTACATCGCGCCCGTGTCGAGGAAGTCCAGACCCAGCCGCTCCGCAAGGAGACGCGCGACGGTGGACTTGCCCGTCCCGGCCGGGCCGTCGATCGTGATGATGATGGGCTGGTCGTCGGGCACTGTGTCGTGACCCTCTCGCGTGTCCGTGCTTGTGCTCTTGGTGATCGTGCTCACACACGCCTCCGCTCGGGACATTCCACGTTCAGAACGATCTCAGCTTTCTTTCGCGATGTCGATCGCGGCTTCGATCGCTTCACGGGCATGCAACACACCCAGTGTACCATCTCCCTCACCCCTGTAGTCAAGGGCGATGTTCCCATCGAAACCAACAGCGACGATCGCGCCCACAACCGCGTTCAGATCGAATCCGACGTGTTCGGGGGGTGGTGCGTCCATCATCCCCTCGAGTTCAGCGGCGAGCTCGTCGAGCCCCGTGGGCGCGGTGTCGTCGTCGCGCTCCGCGGCGGGTTCCACGATCTCGAACGCTAAAGTCGATGCGTTGACCACGGAGGCGTACGGGGTCAGTTTCTTGAGATACGCAACGGGATCACCCGAAGCGACGGCCGTCTCGAAGTCGGGCATGGTCCCGATACGGAACCCCCCGATCGCTTTGACGAGTTCGGTGAGTCGCTCCGGATCCTCCGTCAGCCCGGGGGCGGGCGCGATGAGGACGTTCATTTCCGCGTCGTCCGCGCTCTCGAGGACCCGTTTCATGCTTTTGGCGGCGCGTTCGAAGGTCTGGTCCGAATCCTGCGCTTTGATTTTCACGGACACCGCGTTGCACCCAAGGAGCCCGGCCGCTTTCACAACGCGCTTCATCCGATCGATCGCTTCGAGCGCTTTTTTATCGTTGGGGTCCCCGATCGGGAGGGGGTCCGATTGCTCGAGCATCAAGCACGCGCAACCGCAGCGGTCCCCCTCGTCACGGATCTTCGTGATCGATGACGGGTCCATCCCCTTGAGGAGGTCGGTCGTGAAGTTGATCGCGTGAAGACCGAGGTTCTCGCTCGCGTAGCGCGGGAGGTCCTGCGGGGACAGCGAACGGGCTCCGCGGCGATTGATCACGTCGCGGATAGAGTTGGTATTGAGCGAGAACATCATGCGGTCGGACTCTAGGCCTCCCACTCCGGAGCGACCGTACTTTCGGGGTGCTGGATCAGTCCTCGACGCGCGTGTGCATCTGTCCCTGGAGGTCTTCGAGGTGACCACCCCGCGCCATGATTTCATCGATCACGGACTTGAACTGACCGTCCGGCATGGGGGGCGACTTGCCGTCGGTGATCTCGTTGTAGATCTCATCGGTCAATCCGATGTAAATGCGCATCGCATAGTCGTAAACAGCATCGTGTTCGTCGCGCGAGAGATCGAGACGGAGCTCGTTGATGATCTTGGTCCCCATCCCGATCCATTCGTCGAAGGTCTGCTTCGAAATATTCTCGTAGATCCATTCGCCGACGGGACCCTTGAACGGACGACGCGCGAGCTGGGTTCCCATCCGTCCGGTCTTCCGGTCCTTGAAATCGCCGCCAACCTCTTCGGGCGCTGACGCTTGCGCCGTCTCGACCACGGGGACCTCGAGCCGGAGCTCTCCGAACATCTCGGCCATCGCGTTTTTCGGGAGCATGTCTCCCCGCTTGGTCGCTTCGATGTACCCGTCATGGAGGACGTCCATCGCGTCATCGGAGTGACCCGAGTCGATGAGCGCCCGGGCCGCGAGCTGGTAGGCCTTGGTCATCCCGGGGTTGATCTTGGTACACGCGATGAAAGAGAGGGCCGCTTCATGCTTCCGGTCGGCCTGGAGGAGGGCGTTCCCCAAGGAGAAGTGTGCCATGTCGTTGTCGGGATCGCTCTCGAGGAGTGTCCTGAACTGCTTGATCCTGGTTTCGAGATCCACGTCGTCCTCCTGGTCGTCTTCCTGGACCCCAACCCTAGCGCAACGAGCGTACCCTGTGTGCGATGAGCCACACGACATCGAGTGTCGAACTTGCTGGACACACCCTGAGATCCCCGGTCCTGCTGGCCGCCGGGACGTGCGGGGTGCTCGATGAGATGCGCGATGTGCTCGATCTCCGCTCGATCGGTGGTCTGGTCACCAAATCCATCACTCGGTACAAACGGGACGGAAACCCCTATCCCCGGATCACATGGACCCGATCGGGGATGATCAATGCGATCGGGCTCGCGAACCCCGGGCTCGACGGATGGCGCACGGATGTCGCGCCCCGGATCAGGGACGTGGAGACCCGGATCATCGGGTCCATCGCCGGCGATTCGATCGAGGACTACGTCGAAGTCACGCGAGCGATGGACGAGTGTGACGGGCTCGATTTGGTCGAGCTCAACGTGTCGTGCCCGAACGTCCACTCCGGGCTCGAGTTCGGCGCGGATCCGGGGGCGCTCCGGGAGTTGGTGACTTCGGTATCGAATGCCGCTCCGGGGTTGACCCTGATCGTGAAGCTCTCCCCCATCGTCGTCGGGACCCCGCACACGATCGTGGACATCTCGAAGGTCGCGATCGAATCGGGCGCGAAGGCGATCACCCTCACGAACACGGTCCCAGCGATGGGGATCGATGTCCGGACCCGCGAACCGATCCTCGCGAATACAACCGGGGGGTTGTCGGGGCCGGCGATCCATCCGATCGTCGTCCGGCTCGTGCACCTGGTGTACACCCAGTTCGCGAAGGAGGCCGGGGTGGACATCGTCGCCGCCGGGGGTGTGACGAGGTGGGAGGATGCGGCCGAGTTCATCCTGGCCGGCGCAACCGTGATCCAGATCGGCGCGGGGAGCTTCGCGGATCCGAAAGCGGGGCGCAAGGTGGATCGGGGCCTGACCAAGTGGATGCTCGATCAGGGCGCTTCGAGCTTCTCAGAGCTCCGGGGCGCGATCAAGCGACCATCTTGATCGTTGCGATCGAGAGGATCAGCGCGATCACAAGCTTCAGGTGGGGGAGCTTGAGTTTGTGGGTCAGCATCGCGCCGAGGTACGCGCCGATGATCGCGCCGACTCCCATCGGGATCGCGAAGGACATCGCGTCTGTGACCGTGAGCGTGGTTCCGTCCGCGTAGGTGATCGTGCGGAGCGAGAGGAGCTTGAGGGTCGCGCCGATGATGGAGGAGATCCACATCACCCCCGCGCTGCTCGCGATCGCGTGGCGGAGCGGAACCCCTGAGAACTGGAGAAGGGGGACGAGGAGGATCCCCCCACCGATCCCGAGGTACCCGGAGATCGCGCCGACGAAGAGCCCGATCGTGACGATCTTCCACGCGGCGGGCGCTGGCGCATCGATCGGGTGATCCTCCATCTTCTTGATGGTGGTCACCACGTTGTACAGGCAGTACCCCCAGATGAAGACCGCGAACGCAACAAGGGACCATCGCCCTGGGGTTTCGCTCGAGGAAAGAACCCCCAGGATCATCCCGAAGGTCATCGAGGGGATCAGGGGGAGGAGGACGTCCCTCCGGGCTGCTTTCTTCTTCGCATGCTTGATGGAGGAAGAGAGCGCCACGAGGACGTTCACGACCATCGCGGCGGCCATGTAGACGTGGTGTCGGGTCCGGTCCTCGTCGTCGTATCCGTAGATCCAGGCAAGGGCCGGGAGCATGATGATGGACCCACCTAAACCAGCGAGCCCCCCCACGGTGCCGGCGACGAACCCCAGGGTGAGCCGGATGATGATCTCGATTGGGTCCACGGCGATCCTGGGTCGGGGGAAGGTCTGTGAGGGGGATATCCGAGTCGGAGGATATCGGGCTGGGGCTCACAGGTCTGAAATCGCGATCTATGGACCCCTAAGAAGGAAACGGTGGTCCCGGGACCCGGATCGTGGTCTTTTGATCCTGACCATGTCGAAGGGCCTAGACTCCGGACCACGGGCACGGAGCGCCCCCTGAGACACAAGAGCGTGAGCGACAAGGACATGCGTCGCGGATCGTTCTTGGACCAGTGATCCCGCACACGCTCCATGACCCACACCAAAGACACGACACGGATCGCGCCCCGGCGTTTCCCGATCACGCACAACGCGGATCGCGTGGTGTTCGGCGCGCTCTGGGTGCTCGCGCTGGCCGTCACGGTGACGAGCGCCATCTGGACCAAAGAACGCGGTGCGCTCCCCGCGCTGGCGATGACGACGAACGATCGTTCGTCGATGATCGAATCCAGTGCCCGGATCATCCGGACCCCCCAGCCCCTCATCACGGAGGTCGCGCTGACGACCCCCGCGCCTCAGCCCGAGCTCATCTCGGAGCCCGAACCCGAGGTCATCGTGATCGACGATCCCGAGATCGTCGCGCAGTTCGAAAGCGGGACGCGCTGGTTCGACGGCAAACCCGTCCGTCCGGCCCGGATCATCATGATGAAGGTCACGGGCTATTCCCCCGACGCGCGGTCCTGCGGGATCTACGCCGACGGGAAGACGGCGACCCTCAAATCGGTCTGGACCAACGGGATGCGCCTCGTCGCGGCGGACCCCAAGGTCCTCCCGTACTGGTCGATGGTCAGTGTCCCGGGCTACGCCGACGACGAGATCGTTCCTGTGCTCGACTGCGGCGGCGCGATCAAGGGGAACGAGCTCGACCTGCTCTTCCCGACCCACGAGATCGCGCTCCGCTGGGGGGTGCGCATGGTCCCTGTGACCGTGTGGGATTACGTTGACGAGCAGTAAGCTCGGACGGATCAAAGCTTTCCCGAACTCATCAACGTACGGACCGAAGAGCGGTTGAGCTTCACCGCGCTCGGAGCGGCCGCGATGAGCGCGAGCACGATCGCGCTGACCCACGCGAACCCGATCGCATCCATCGGGGGTTTGAGGGTCAGGTCGATCCCGAACATGACTCGGTTGATCTGCTGTCCACCCCAGGCCGCTTGGAGCCCGAGACAGGTCCCGACGACGCACGCGCCGAACGCGATGATGAGGGCTTGGCCGCAGACGAGACGGACGAGCTGACCCCTCGACGCGCCGACGGCCCGGAGGACCCCGAGCTCATAGCGCCGGGCGCTCACCTCAGCGACGATCAGGTTCGCGACCCCGAAGCATGCGACGAGCATCGCGCCCAGCGCGATCGTCGAGACGACCACGAACGACGACGCGAACACCATCTCGATCTGCTCCCGGATCCGGACCCCGGACCCGACGTTGAGGACCCCGGTCCCGACGAGCGATTCCTCGATCTGCGCGACGGCCTCCCTCGGGTTTGCGTCATCAGCGAGGTCGATCTGGATCAGCATGGGCTCGCGGACCCCGAAGTGCTCGATCATGTCCGCGCGGGACCCGAAGACGGAGCTGACAGCCTGGGTGACGAGGTTGTCCCCGAGATCGAAGTACTGGGAGACAAGCTCGAGCCCGGGGGTCGTCACAACCCCGACGATGTCGAAGGTGTGCTCGTTCCCCTGGTCGTCCTTGCACACGAAGGTGTCCCCGACCCCGAGCCCGCGCGCGACGAAGAACTCCCGCGCGACGATGACCGCACCCCCTGCTTCGAGGCGTTGGATCGCTGTCTCCCGGTCCCCCTGGACGAACTCAACCCGCACCATGTCGAAGAAGGGACGGGGTTCGAACCCGAAGAAGTTCGTCCGGTACTTCTGAAGGGCGCTGACCCCGAAGGCATCGGTTTCGACAGCGATGGTGTTGATCGCGCAGGTCGATTCGACGACATCCATCGAGTTCAGGATGTCCACGGCGGATTCGTTCATCGGGAGCCCGTAGGCGAAGGCATCGGGGAACTGGATCCGGTCGATCCAGTCGCGCATCGCGGCCGTCGAGTTGGTCCAGATCCCGATAAGGAGCGCCATCCCCGTCATGAGCGCGCCCGAGGTGAACCCGTGTCGGTACGGGGTCGCGCGGACGGTCCGGACGAGAAGCTGGCTCGGGAGCGCGAGGAAACGGGTGATGACGGGGCCGAGGACGGTGGAGACGATCACGACGACGGGGACGGAGATCAGGAAGTACCCGATGAACATCAAGGGGAGCCCGATCGCAAGGTACGTCCAGAAGAACACCTGCGGCGAATCCACGAAGAGCACCACCAAAGGCTGGACACTCATACACACGAGCCCGACGAGGGTGACCCATCCGATCTGGGCCGCGCCGCTCGGGGTGGACTGACGACGGACGGCTTGCATGGGGGAGAGGGTCGCGGCGCGCCAGGCCGGCCAGAGCGCGCCGGAGAGCCCGGCGAAGAGCGCGCCCCCGAGGGTGAGGATCAGGGGGAGGGGCTCGATGACGAGACCCTCGGTGAGCTGTCGTGGGAAGACTTGGGTCAGGATCCATGCGATCCCGATCCCGAGCGGGATCCCCCCGAGGGCGCCGAGCGCGGAGACGATGAGCCCGACCATGAGCTGCGCGAGCGCGAGCTGGTGACGACGCGCACCGATACAGCGGAGGACCCCGAGCATGCGTTGTTGCTCAGCGATCCCCGTGGTAAGTCCGGTCATGATGATGAAGGCCGCGGAGCAGAGGGAGATGATCGAGATGAGGACGAACGCGAGGCGAGAAGCAGCGAGGTTCTGCTGAACCCCGGCCGTGATACGCTCGGTGGTCTGGATGATCCCAACGCCCTCGAACTCATGCTCATGGGTCTGGACGAACAGCACGGGGTCGATCCCATCTGCGAGGGTGATCTCAATGTCCGAGATCTGATCCTTGGTGCGTGAGAGCGCGTCGAGGGTTCCGAGGGTGGTGAAGGCGATGGGCTTGCCCCCGATGGGCGGGGCTTGGGCGATGCCGACGATCTCCAGTTCGACCCGTGGTCCGAACAATCGAGCAACGGTGAGCGAATCCCCCACTCTCGGGCCGACCCCGGCGTTCATTGCATCCGCTGCGGACTGCGAGTCCGCGCGAGCGTCGGACTCTGGTGCATCGATATCGAGGTAGGAGAGCGGGTCGTCGAGGAGCTTGAGCGATCGCCTTGTTTCTTCGTCTCTCTGGAACGCCCAGGACAGCCGCTGCGCGACCCGCGCGTCGATGAGGATCTCGTTGGAACCGCTCGGATAGCGCCCTTCGACGAGCTTGATGGGACGGGCTTCGAACTCCGCTTCGGGATCGACCCCGTTGACGAACACACTCGCGCGGTACGCGACGGGCTCGGCTCCGTATCCGTCGTCGTTCGGTTCCAGGGTCGGGAACCGGGCGGCGAGGGTCAGGGTGCGCTGGAGCCGTGGGAGCACGGATTCGACCCCGTCCCACGCGCGGACCTCGTCGATGATCGACGAGGGCATCGCGTCCCCGGAGATCGCGCGGACCCGGACCTGGGCGGTCCCGACCTGGGACTCGATCTGCGCGTTGAACGCGGCGTTGAGCGAGCCCATCACGCACGCGATCGCGCTGATGAGCACCACGCTCATCGCGACGGCGGCGCTGAGGAGGACGAGCCTACTCGGTCGCGCCGAGCAGATGCTGCGTGCGAGCCGTGATGGCGCTTGCATCGAGGGTCCCTTCTTCGGGCGCGTCGATCGTGCCCACAATGAGCCCGTCGCCCATGACGTAGATCCGTTGGCAATAGCTGGCCGCGATCGGTTCGTGGGTGACCATGAGCACGGTCACGTCCTGCTCGTCGGCGAGCTCGCGCAGGAGCGACCAGACCTTGGCGCTCGACGACGCATCGAGATTCCCCGTGGGTTCGTCGGCGAACACAACCGGGGGTTTGTACAGGAGCGCCCGCGCGATCGCGACGCGCTGCTGTTCCCCGCCGGAGAGCGCTTCGGGTCGGTGATCGGCGCGGTCTGCGAGCCCCAACCGATCGAGGAGCTCCATCCCGCGCTCGCGGAGCTGTTTCGATGAATCCCCAGCCAGCAACCCCGGGAGGAGCGTGTTCTCGATCGCGCTCATCGTGGGGATCAGGTTGAACGCTTGGAACACGACCCCGATGTCGCGCCTGCGGAAATCGGTCGCTTGTCGTTCGCTCAGTTGATCGACGCGCTTCCCCGAGACCTCGACCTCACCGGAATCGCACGGGTCCATCGCGGCAAGAACGTTGAGAAGCGTTGATTTTCCGGACCCCGATCGCCCCATGACGGCGTAGAACCCGGGGTCCTCGATGCGCAGATCGACCCCGCGGAGCGCACGGACATCACGCTCACCTGTGCGGTACGACTTGTGGACGTTCGAAGTGCGGATCATGGGTCACTCGCACTCCGTTGTTCGGGCTCGGGACGGATCGGTTTCGATCGTTCAGCTCGCCGACGACTCGTAGGACGACGCGTCCATGAGGGACGCGAGGGGAGCGGCGTCAGCGACCTTGATCTTGACGAGCCAGCCTTCGCCGTAGGGATCGGAGTTGATGGTCTCGGGGGCGGACTCGAGCGCGTCGTTGACCTCGACGATCTCGCCGTCCACGGGGGAGTAGACATCGGAGGAGGTCTTGACGGATTCGACCTCGCCCACGGGGTCCCCGGCGTTGAGGGTGGTCCCCGATTCCTTGAGCTCGACGAAGGTGACGTCCGTGAGCTGATCGACGGCGAAGGAGGTCAGGCCGATGGTGATGACCCCGTCGGATTCCTGGATCCACTCGTGGGTCTCGGTGTACTTGCGATCGTCGGGGTGGGCCATGGGTGTCGCCTCGGGAGGGGTGCTCGTGGGAAAGCCGGTCTGAGCGGCGTTGGAGCGGATCCTAGCCGCGTTTTTCGGGTCCGCAAGGGGTTCGGGGAGCCCATACGCGGGGGTGGTCTGATACACTTGGTCTGTGCCGGAGCGGGCGGAGCCCGCGCTTGTGCCGGCGTGTCCGGGGGAACCGGGCACGACCAACACGGAGGTTGGAACCACCTATGACGACACAGACGCAGGAATCCGTGCAACACGACACCGAGACTTCGGTCACCGAGACACCCGACCCCGGATCGGTGCTCGCTAAGGCCGCACCGATGGTGAGCGGCGCGGCGCACCTCGGGCTCTCCCTGACCAAGCTCACCCTCTCTGGGTTCAAGAGCTTCGCCGACAAGACGGTGTTCAACTTCGACGACCCGATCACGGGGATCGTCGGCCCGAACGGGTGCGGGAAGTCCAACGTCGTCGATGCCATCAAATGGGTCCTGGGGGAACGCTCGTCCAAGTCGCTCCGCGGCAAGGAAATGATCGACTGCATCTTCGCGGGATCGGCCGCGCGGAAGCCCTCGGGGATGGCATCGGTCATCCTGACCTTCGACAACCCGAAGATCGATCCGTCGATGTTCGGTTCCACCGAAGTCGAGCACGTCGATGTCGAGAAGGACGACGAGGACGACGCGCCGAGCATCGAGCATGACGCGCACATCAGCGACGATGCCGCGGAGCACGCCGCGAGTGAGGGGGAGAGCGAAGCCCGCGCGATCATCACCGAGCGCCGGCGCATCGCTCGTCCCCTCCCGATCGACGCGGACCAGGTCGAGGTCGAGCGCCGTCTGTACCGGGACGGGAAGTCGCAGTACCTGATCAACGGTCGGCTCGCGCGTCTGCGTGATATCCGGGACCTCTTCCTCGATACGGGGATCGGCGCTGATGCGTACTCGATCATCGAGCAGGGCAAGGTCGATCGGATGTTGCTCGCCTCTCCGATGGAACGGCGCGTCATCTTCGAAGAAGCGGCCGGGATCGCGAAGTACCGTCAGCGCCGGGTCGAGGCGCAGCGCAAGCTCGACAAGACCGAGTCGAACCTCGCCGTCACGCGCGAGCAGCTGGACTCGACCGAACGTCGTCTCCGGCTCGTGAAGGGACAGGCGGCGAAAGCCCGCAAGTTCCGCGAGCTCGATTCCGAGTACCGGGCGCTCCGGCTCGCGCTCGCATTCGAGCAGTACGACGACATCCGTCGGCGATTGGAAGGCCTGACCTCGCAGATCGCGGCCCTCGAAGACGAGCGGAAGCGGACCGAACACACGCTTCAAGAAGCACAGGGCTCGCTCGAAGACGCGCGGGAAGCCCGGCTCGTTTCGACCCGGGAGCTCTCCGAGCTCGAGAACGCGCTGACCGGCGCGCAGCACCGATCGGAAGCCGCTGAGCAACGCCGATCGATGACCGAAGCATCGATCCAGGACGCCAAGCAGCGCGTCGAGACCGAATCCGCGAAGATCGAGAGCGCCCGCGCCAAACTCGGGGAGCTCGACACTCGGATCGCGGAACACGAGGACACACTCACCACGCTCAAGCACGACCTTGAGCAGCATGAAGCAGCGCTCGAAACGGCGCAGCGCGAGCGAGAAGAAGCGTCCCGCGCGATGGGCGAACAGCGCGCGACCCTGGACTCTGCGCGGGTCGAGCTCGCGCGGAGCGAGCGGGATCACGCGTCGTCGAAGACCAAGCTCGAGCACGACATCTCACGCATCGAATCGCTCGCGGAGCGTGCCTCGGCACTCCACAAGGGCATCGTCGAGTTGCAATCGCAGATCGACCAGGGTCGGGAGCAGATCTCACTCACGACCGAAGCGTTGAGGACGATCGATGAGAAGATCACGCAGCGCGAGCTCGATGTTGCAGCCCTCGACGAGCAGGTTGGGAACCTCGATTCTCAACGCGGCAAACTCGCGCGTCGGGTCTCCGAGCTCGACGAGCAGCGCGTCCGCCACGAATCCCGGCGCGACGCGCTCGCGGAGATGGCGCGTGAACGCGTGGGGCTCGACGACGCGGTGCGTTTCGTCCTCGACGCGCACGACAAGGGCGAGGGCTTCCACGGCGTGGTCGGCTCGCTCGCGGAACTCATCGAGACCGACGCGCACGACGCGCAGCTCGTCGAGACCGCGCTCGGCGGATCGCTCCAGTCGATCGTCGTTGAATCGATCGACGTGATGCCCACCCGGGAAGAACTCGCTTCCATCCCGGGACGGGTGACGTTCATCCCGCTCGTCGGGGGTCGCGCCTCGGATTCGATCCCGTCGTACCTCCTCGACGCGCTCGCGCCTAGGGTGTCGCGTGTCCGGGACCTTGTCCGCGCGAGGGACAACGATGCCCGGCTCACCAAGCTCCTCGACCGGGTGCTCGGTGCAACGCTCGTCGTCCCCGATCTCGACAGCGCAGTCATGCTCAGCGCCGGGCCGCTGTCGTCTGTCCGGGCTCGATTGGTGACCCGTTCCGGGATTCTGATCGATACGGAGCACGGCGTGACCGGGGGCGGATCCTCCGAGGACACCCAGGACACGGGGATCCTCGCCCGCGCGAGCGAGCTCCAGGAGCTTGACCAGCAGCTCACCACGATCACGGAACAACTCGGTACTGCGAAACTCGAGCTTTCCAGACTCGACTCCGATGCTTCGGACTTGGGGGAACGTCGCACGAAGACCTCCGCGTCGCTCGTGTCCCTCCGTGAATCCCGTGTCCGGACCGAGCACACGCTCGATTCGCACACGTCGCAGGTCGATCGGGTCACGCGCGAACTCGAACGCGACACGGACGAACGCTCCACCCTCGAAACCCGCTTGGTCTCCGCGCGTCAGGACCTCGACACGCTGCGCACGACCTGCGAATCACTCGAGCAGACGATCACGACCAAACGCGAGGAAGTCGCGAACGCGGAGCGTGAGATCGCGAGCTACGAAGCGGCGCTCCAGGATGCAGCGAGCAAGGTCGAGACCGCGCGTGTCGGAGTCTCGACGGCCCACGAGCAGGTCCGCTCCGAATCGCGTCACCTCAGCGCCCTCCGCGGCCAGCGTGACGACAACCAACGAACCCTGGAGGACGCCGAGTCGTCCATCGAGGGTGTCCGCGCGTCGCTCTCTTCGCATCAGCAGTCCCTCGATGAATGCGACGCGCAGCAGCGCGAGGCGCTCGATGAGATCCAGGCGCTCGAAACCGATCTCAACGCGAAACGCGAGACAGCCCAGGAGCACGAACGCACCGAGAAGGAAGCAAGCGAGCACCTCCGCGCCGTGCGCGATCATGCTGAAGCGTTCCAGCGGGATTGGCACGCCGTGGAATCCGCGCGTCGCGAGACCGAGGTCAAGCGTGAGAACCTCGAGCAGCGCACCCTCGATGATCTCGAGTTCGATCTCGTGTTCGAGTATCCCGAGTACCGCTACATGATGGACGACGGCGGAGTCTCCCGGATCGACGTCGGCGAGACCACCGCGCGGGTCCGGGTCCTCCGAGACGACATCAAGTCCCTCGGGAACGTCAACCTCAACTCGATCGAGGAAGAGGAAACACTCGCTGAACGGAACGATGATCTCATCGCTCAGGTCGCGGACCTCGACGAGGCGCGGATCACCCTCGCGACCCTCATCGAGCGCCTCAACATCGCATCGCGCGAGCGGTTCGGGGAGGTCTTCAAGGGGATCGCGGACGAGTTCGGTGGGCGCAATGGGATGTTCCGTCGCTTGTTCGGCGGCGGTCGCGCCGAGGTGCGCCTCATGCCGCTCGTCAAGGAAGTCGACGGCGAGAAGGTCGTCACCGACGAGATCGACCTGCTGGAATCCGGGATCGAGGTCATCGCCAAGCCCCCGGGGAAGGAACCCCGATCGATCAACCAACTCTCGGGCGGCGAGAAGACGATGACGGCCGTCGCGATGCTCCTCGCGATCTTCCGATCCAAGCCCTCGTGCTTCTGCGTGCTCGACGAAGTCGATGCGGCGCTCGACGAAGCGAACGTGGGTCGGTTCTGCGGCACACTCGAGGACTTCGCGAAGACCTCGCGCTTCATCGTGATCACGCACAACAAACGGACCATGCAGGCCGTCGACAAGTTGTTTGGGGTCACGATGCAGGAACGCGGGGTGTCGCGCCGGGTCGAGGTCCGCTTTGACCAGGTCGGTGAGGACGGCGCGATCGATGCGAAAGCGATTAAGGACGAACCCGCCGAGACTCCGAAACCCGAAGCCCCAAAACCCACGGCCTCGCTCCGGGCCGCGCTCGCGAATATGCGCGAGGACGAACCCGTGAGCACGGATGCATCCTGACCTCGTTGGACCGGTAGCCCTCACTATGCACAGATACCCACTCATCGCTTGGCTGGTGCTCGGATTTCTTCTGCCCATCACTGCGATCGGAGGCGAAATGCGTGAGTACCGGATCGTGTTCATCCGGACGGGTCCCGCGGAGGACGTCCCCGCAGAGACACAGCAAGAAGCGTTCCAGGGGCATTTCACGAACATGACGCGGATGGCAGAGGAGGGGGATCTGCTGATCGCTGGGCCGTACATGCCTCCGAATCCGGATCCGATGCATCGGGGGTTGTGGATTTTCAACACGGACTCGGACGAGAAAGCCCTCGAGCTTGCTGCGACGGATCCTCCCGGGAAGCTCGGGATCTTCGTGTTCGAGAGTGTGCCGCTCGTGACGGATGAGGCGCTGGACCAGTGCGCTCGTCTGGAGAAGGAGGCGGAGGCCCTGCGCCTCGCGGATCCGGATATCCCGGATGAATGGGTCGGACAGTCGTACCGGATCGCAACGATTGCGAGCGATCGGGACGATGCGCCGGAGCGAATCGATGGCGTGGTCATCCTCGCGAAGCTCCGAGGGGTAGAGGACAACCCCGAAACGGACGGGCTGGACCATCACTTCGTGGTCCTCGATGCGCAGGATGACGAAACCGCGCGAGACATCCTTTCTAACGCCGGATGCAACGCCGACCAATGGACTCTCCACGGATGGTACTCAACCCCGACCCTGACGCAGCTCCCCGAGCTCCGGGACTGATCACCCGAGCATGGGCTTGAGATACTGTCCGGTATACGAGTCCTTCACCTTCGCGATGTCTTCCGGGGTCCCGGCGGCCAGCAGTTGCCCGCCCTTGTCGCCGCCCTCGGGGCCGAGGTCGATGACCCAGTCGGCGCACTTGATGACATCGAGGTTGTGCTCGATGATCACGAGGGTGTTCCCCGCATCAGCGAGTCGTGCGAGGACATCGAGGAGCTTGCGGATGTCTTCGAAGTGGAGCCCTGTGGTGGGTTCGTCGAGGACGTAGAGGGTGTGATCGCTCGACGGGGTCCCGTCGTACCTCGTTCCCTTCCCGAGCTCCGTTGCGAGCTTCACGCGCTGGGCTTCACCTCCGGACAGGGTGGTGCTTGGCTGACCGAGCGTGAGGTACCCGAGCCCGACATCGCGCAAACACTCGACGAAGCGGAGAATCTTCGGGTGGTTCTCGAAGAACGCGCATGCGTCCTCGATCGTCAGGTCGAGCACATCCGCGATGGTCTTGCCCTTATAACGGACCTCGAGTGTTTCCCGGTTGTATCGCTTCCCGTTGCAGACTTCACACTCGACGAAGACGTCGGGGAGGAAGTGCATCTCGATTTTCTTGAGCCCTTGCCCGGCGCAGGCTTCGCAGCGCCCGCCGCCGTTCTTTGAAGCGACGTTGAAGGAGAATCGACCGGGCTTGTACCCTCGGATCTTGGCTTCTTTGGTGGCGGTGAACACCTTGCGGATCTCGTCGAAGACCCCGGTGTAGGTCGCCGGGTTCGATCTCGGGGTGCGCCCGATCGGGGACTGGTCGACCTCGATGACCCGATCGATCTGGTTGAGCCCGTTGACGCGCGAGTGCGCCCCCGGGAGATCGCGCGACCCGTGAAGGTGCTTCTTCACGCTCTTGAGCATGATCTCGTTCACGAGGGTCGATTTGCCCGACCCCGAGACCCCGGTCACGAGCACGATCCCATTGAGGGGGAACGCGACATCGATGGTCTTGAGGTTGTTCTCCCGTGCGCCCTTGATCGTGATGGCTTTCTTCTCGGAGACCTTCCGACGCTGGTCGGGGACGTCGATCGACTTGCGCCCGGAGAGGTAGTCTCCTGTGAGCGAGCCCTCGGTGGCGCAGATGTCGTCGATGGAGCCCTGCGCCACGACGCGCCCGCCGTGAACACCCGGGCCGGGACCGATATCGAGCACGTGGTCGGCCGCCCGGATCGTGTCCTCGTCGTGCTCGACCACGAGGACCGTGTTCCCGATGTCCGTCAGGTGACGGAGGGTCCGGATCAAACGATCGTTGTCGCGCTGATGGAGCCCGATGGTGGGTTCGTCGAGCACGTAGCACGCGCCCACGAGCCCGGACCCGACCTGGGTCGCGAGACGGATCCGCTGCGCCTCACCACCGGAGAGGGTCGCTGTTCGACGATCGAGCGACAGGTACTCGAGCCCGACGGACCCGAGGAACTTGAGTCGGTTCCCGATCTCGCGCACGATCGCTTCCGCGATGTGCATCTGTTCTTTCGAGAGTTTCAGGCTCTCGATATACGCAAGCGCATCGTTGATGTTGAGGCGCGAGAGCTCCGCGATGTTCAGGATCGTCCCGTCATCCCGAGGCCTCCCGATGACGGACCCGGAACGAGATTTCTCGACATCCGCGTTGTGCGAGCTCTCGATCGTGACATGGAGCGACGAAATCGAGAGACGATCACCGTTGCATTCCGGGCACGTGATCTCGCGCTGGAACTGAAGTAGATGATCCTTGACCCAGCTCGACTCGGTCTTGTGGAACCACGAGTGGAGCATGGGGAGCACACCCTCCCACTTAACACCCCACTCCTCCTGATCCTGCTTCGTCGTCCCGTGGAGGAGGAACCGATACACATCCTCGTCGAGCGTATCGATTCTCGTCGTCGGCGAGATCCCCAGCGCCCGGCACAGACGGCGCACATAGCGCGGATAGATCATCCCCCCCGGTCCGTTCTTCTTCCATGGCGCGATCGCGCTGAGCATCCCGAGCCCGTGGTCGGGGATCACAAGCTCCTCATCGAACTCGAGCATCACCCCGAGCCCGTGACAGGTCGGACATGCACCGAACGGGGAGTTGAACGAGAACACCCGAGGCGACAGCTCGCTCAGCGCGATCTCCGGATGGTCCGGATCCGCGAAATGCTCGCTGAACGCGTGGTCCGTCCACTTCTCCTGATCCTCGGGATCATTCACACTCGCGATGATCGATCCCTCAGCCAACCGGAGCGCTGCTTCGACACTCTCGACCAAACGCTGGCGCGCGTCCTCACGGATCACGACCCGATCCACAACAGCCTCGATGTCGTGCTTCTTGTAGCGATGGAGATTGAGCGGATTGTCCCCGGCTTCTTTCAGCGCATCACGCAGGTCGATGATGTCTCCGTTCACCCGAGCCCGGTTCCACCCCTGGGACTGGAACTCCTCGAGGGTCTCCTTGTGGTGACCCTTTTTCGCGCGGACGACGGGCGCAAGGATCATGAGCCTGGTGTTCTCACCCATGGACATCAGGTGATCGACGATCTGGGTCGCGCTGGACGACTCGATGGGCCGTCCCGAACGGGCTATGACCGAGCCGTCCTTCTTGGTCTTGGTGGGAGCCCACGATCGGGGGGTGCCGCAACGCGCGTAGAGGAGACGGAGGTAGTCATAGATCTCGGTCGTCGTCGCAACAGTCGAGCGGGGGTTGTGGCTCGCGCTCCGCTGCTCAATCGCGATCGTCGGCGGGATTCCCTCGATCTCCTCGATGTCGGGTTTCTTGAGCTGATCGAGGAACTGACGCGCGTACGCGCTCAGGGACTCCATGTACTTGCGCTGACCCTCAGCGAAGATCGTGTCGAAAGCAAGCGACGATTTCCCCGACCCCGACAACCCCGTGATGATCACGAGCTTGTCGCGCGGGATGTCCACATCCACGCTTTTGAGGTTGTGCTCTTTCGCGCCCCGGATCCGGATGCAGTGATTCGGATCGATGACGCTCGCGCCCAGCTTCGCCGGAGCACTCGGTTTGGTGCTCTTGGCATTGGAGGCTCGTTTCTTCGTTGCTTTTTTCTTGGTCGTGGTCGGGCTCAAGGCGCGGGGTCTCTCGTGCTCTCCCCCACCTGTTCCTGCGTGGGCTGTGATGTCCGCTGCTCCTGCGCTTCGAGCGCTTGCCGCTTCTTCATGGTAAAGAACCCGAGAAGGACAAACCCGATCGCGACCCCGACGAGATAAACCCCCAGTTTCTCACGGAACTGGGTCGGGGATTGCCCCCCGGGAGCACGGAACTGCGATGGATTCGTAGACATCCGTGGATCGTATGCGCACAAGGACCCCGCCGCGCACACGACGGGGCCCTCACCCGGATCCACGATATCTTCTATCCCTCGGAGTGTGGATGTGAGCCGAGGGACGACCCGGATCAGGGACAGCCCTGCATGAGGGCGTTCAAGAACAGTTGGAGATCAAAGAAATCCGCGACATGATCGCTGTTGAGATCCGCGTCACAGAAGACATGCTCCACGAATGCTTTCGCTTGATCCCCCCCGATGTCGTAGACAGGGCCGTACGTCCCGCGATGATCATCGAAATTGCTGACGTGCCACACATCGGTACGGGGATAGGGACGAGAATCGTGGACAGCGCCCCCACGGCTGTCCGCCGCGTTCTGGATGGCGTTCCGGATCGCTTCCACATCTTCCGGCTCCCGATTGATGTCCTGAAGATCCTCAAGGAGATCATGGTTGAAATCGATCAGGGTAAAGAGCGTATCGAACTCGTTGTACTTCGATTCGAGCTGCTGAACCATCCATTGGAGCTTGGAGGAATAGACCGCTTGCGCGGCCGGGCTCCCCGTGTCCCCCTCCCCTTGCCACCAGAAGAAGCCGCGGATAGTGACCGTATCGCCATCGGATTCGAGATCAGCGATCAGCTCCTGGAGCGCGGAGGATCCATCTTCTGCCCAGAGATCTTCCGTGAAGTTCGTTCCGTAGATGAACCCCTCCGGCCCATCATCGACCCAGCGATTCAACCAGTTCCCGCTCCGGGTCGCGCTAAAGACGATCGGATTTTCATATCGACCTGTCGCGCGGAGACCCGCATCGATCCCCAGCGCATACTGGAGTCTCGCGTTCGATTGCCCTGTCACGATGAACAGATCGATCTCATCCGCCGACGCTTGGTGTGCACAAAGAGATATGAACACGACGGCCGCCAGACGGCGGACCCATACGATTGAGTTGAGCATTGTGAAGCCCTCGGTAATATGCGCAGTTCACAAATGACGACAAGACGGGTCGGTGTGAATGAAGCGCTCAGGATCTGCGCAGCCACCCGCTGCGCTCCTCAACCCTACACGAAGACGACCATGACACCAAACATATTTCTACAATTACTGAGTGGAAGGGGAAGATCGGTCACCAAGACGCAAAACTATGTCACTCTCGCCCAGATGGGCGGCGCGTGCGCCCACGCCCGCGCGTTCCAGGGGACCCCGCTGCCTTAGACCTGGGTTTCACGATCGCCTCAAGTTTTGAGCGCAAAACCATCAAAGGCTCTTCATCTCCGAGTTCTCGGTGCTCCTGGATGAGCTCGCGGACATGGATCATCTGATCGCGCATCGCCGCTGCTCGTTCGAACTGCATCTCCTGCGCGGCTTCGAGCATGTCCGATTCGAGCACTTTCAGCAGTTCCTTAGCATCCACTTCGGGCTCTGCTTCTTGCGCGGCGGCCTTCGCGCTCCGTCTCGCTTCGAGCTCCTTGTCGATCCCCGTCCGGATTGCTTTGACGACGGTCGTCGGGGTGATCCCGTGCGCCTCGTTGTACGCGATCTGCTTTGACCGTCTCCGCTCGGTTTCGTCCATCGCGTCGGACATGGCTTTGGTGATCCGATCCGCATAGAGCACGACCCGCGCATCGGCGTTTCTCGCGGCGCGCCCGATCTGCTGGATCAGCGAGGTCGCGCTTCGGAGGAATCCCTCCTTATCCGCATCGAGGATGCACACGAGCTTCACCTCGGGGAGGTCGAGCCCTTCCCGGAGCAGATTCACGCCGATGAGCACATCGAACTCTCCAGCGCGAAGGTCCGTCAGGATCTGGACCCGATCCAGCGTCTCGATGTCCGAGTGGAGGTATCGCACCCGGAGCCCCTGGTCCCCGAAGTACTTGGTCAGGTCCTCGCACAGTCGCTTCGTGAGCGCGGTGACAAGCACGCGCCCCCCCGACTGGATCGTCGTTTCGCACTGCTTGAGGAGATCCGGGACCTGACCCGTGGCCGGGCGCACCTCGACGGCCGGATCGACCAGACCCGTCGGACGGATAACCTGCTCGACGACCTCACCCCCGGTCGCTTCGAGTTCGTACGGCCCGGGGGTCGCGCTGACGAACAGGATCTGGGGGACCATCGCTTCGAACTCTTCGAACTTCAGAGGTCGGTTGTCCAGACACGACGGAAGACGGAACCCGTGCTCTACGAGGGTTTCCTTCCGACGGCGGTCGCCGTTGTACATCGCTCGGATCTGGGGGAGAGTCACGTGGGATTCGTCGATGATGAGGAGCCAATCCTTGAGGTTGGTCCGTTCGACCCCGAATCGGCGCGCGTCTTCTTCGTGATCGCGCCCATCGTCGATGTCGGCCGCGTCTCGGTTCCCGCCGGAGCCCGGCGCGTAGTCGAAGTAGTCGAGGAGGGTGAACGGGCGCTCCCCGGGTTGGCGGCCGTCCATATAGCGGGAGTAGTTCTCGACCCCTTGGCAGTACCCGACTTCCTCGATCATCTCCAGGTCGTACTTCGTCCGTGCGAGGAGGCGCTGGGCTTCGAGGAGTTTGCCCTCGTGGCGCAGCTCCATGACCCGCTTGTCCATGTCCGTGCGGATGTGCTCGAGGACGGCTTGCATCCGGTCTTCGGGCATCACATAGTGGACGGCCGGGAAGAGGAAGAACTGAGTCTCCTGCGCGAGGAGCTCCCCCGTGGTCGGGTTGATGAGCTCGATCCGGTCGATCTCGTCCCCGAAGAGTTCGATCCGGACGGCGAAATGCTCGTAGGCCGGCCAGACCTCGATCGCATCCCCCCGGGCTCGGTAGGACCCGCGCTTGAAATCGATCTCCGCGCGTTCGTACTGCATCGAGCTCAGCGCGAGGAAGAGGTCCCTCCGGGGGATCTCCGCGCCCCGGGTGATCGTGTAGACCTTTTCCGAGTACGCGCTCGGGGATCCGAGCCCGAAGATGCACGACACCGACGCAACGACCACACAGTCCCGGCGCTGGAGCAGGTTGCTCGTCGCGGCGAGGCGCAGCTGGTCGAGTTCGTCGTTGCGCGACGAATCCTTCTCAATGTAGATGTCCCGGCCGGGGATGTAGGCTTCGGGCTGGTAGTAGTCGTAGTACGAGACGAAGTAGTTCACGGAGTTGTGGGGGAAGAACGAACGGAACTCCTCGAAGAGCTGCGCCGCGAGGGTCTTGTTGTGCGAGAGCACAAGGGTGGGCTTGCCTGTCTTCGCGATGATGTTCGCCATCGTGTAGGTCTTGCCCGTCCCCGTCGCGCCGAGGAGCACCGTGCGCGGGGTCCCGGCGCTGATCGCACTCGAGAGCGCATCGATCGCGCCGGGCTGGTCCCCCGAGGGGGTGTACTCAGCGACGACTTCGAAGGGCTTGTTTGCAGCGGCGGGCATCGGGGATCGTAGGACTCCGGAGTCGCCGCTCCCCACCACCGATCAGGGCTGAACGGGGTTCTCTTTCACCCAGAGATCCTCGAGGATCTCTTGGGGGATCGCGCCGGCGGAGTTCCCAAGAGAACTCCGAGCACTGGAGTATTTCTCCCAGACTTCGTCAGCATATTTCCGATCGATGATGAAGTGCCGCATCCCTGATGCTTTGGCACGCTCAGCGAGATCCGCCGACTTCCGGAGACCCTCGAGGATGTGATCGCAGTTCTGGAGCGCGTTCGCGCAGCGCTGCTTCCAGAGTTCGATCGATCGGCCATCGGGCATCAGGATGAACCCACGGAGTCTCGAGTCACGGTTGCGCGACGTCGTGCTCCCCCCTCGTTTCCTGTACTCAACGAGTTCGTACCCGTAATCGGTGTACGCTCTCGGATCGTTCCTTTCAAAGCTTGCGATCAGCCCGTCGATGATCTCCGATGTCTCGTCCCATTCCTTCTGGATCGAGACCCGCTCCTCAGCGGACTTCGCCATCGTCGATTCCGCGATGCGCCGGACCTCAACCCACTGCTCCGATCCGATCACCTTCCCAAGATCATCGGGATCACCCTCGAAAGCGTCGGCGAGTTTGAGATCGATCAATGACTCCGCCGTGATGCTCAGCACGCTCGATGATGTATCGAGACTCCGCGAAACGCCCGAGCTCGGTCGAGAATCCACGATCGTGCCGTCCACGACCCAGAGCGCGGTTGATTTGTCGACGAACGCTCGGAAGAAGGAACCGGATCGGTTGTTCAGGAGAGCGATCTCAGCCATCCGATCAGCCCACTGATCGTGGTGCTCCATATCGAATCGCTTCGCACGTTCCTTGATATCCCGTGGGTAGTCCACCGGGCCTCCGATGGATACCCCGGGACGGATCCAGATCCGATCTGCACCAGCGAGGTACGCGCAAGCCGCCCCACCCACATCTCCCGTGACGATCGTGTGAAACTCGAACGTCTTGTCGTACTGCTCGAAGAGATCGAGAGTCTCGAGCGCGTCGTAGACGTATCCCCCATTGGCGTCGAGGAGAAAGACGATGTGTGTCGCTTTCTTTCGCGCGGAGCGCTCGAGCGCGTCCTTCAGCCCGAACGAGTTGCTCTCGATCCCCATCCGGCCGCTGATCGGGATGACGACATACGAATCCTTGTTCCTGGGGTCACGGACCCGTTCGCGTTTCCGCTCCATAGGGACCGGCTCGGGAACCGGGTCCGGATCGACCTCAGGCTCTGGCTCGTCCTCGGGCTCAATGGTTCGATCGGGCTGAGTCTCCTCAATCGGTTTGTATTCGATCCGATCCACCTCTCGGATCGAGATCCGTTTCTTGGTCGTGATCGATCCGATTTTGATCTCGACGATGACCTCACGCGCGTTCTGATCGATCACGACCCCTTCGACCGTTGAGCCGTCGCGCAGATGGACGATGTCCCCGAATGATCGATCCGCAAAGATCGAAAGGAGCACAACAAGAACGAGGATTGAAGTGGTGCGTGAGAATCTCATGTGCGGATCATACCAAAGCGATCCCACGAGTTGTATCCGATTCTGACTAACGATCGACCCCAACCCACGCTACCCTCACACATGAGCACCACACAGACCTCCGGACCTATCGCGAACCGACTCCAACGGATCAAGGACGGCCAAGACCCCCAGATGATCGCCCAGCTCCGATCCGGGTACGTCATCCTCGGGAAGTATCAGCCAGACCCGATCGTTGGCGCGTGCATGCTCATCCCCGACCCCGTTGTCCCAGCACTGAACGATATCGACCACGACACACGCGCCGCTTTCCTGACGGATTTCGCGCTCGTCGGGGATGCGATCCTGAACGTCACCAAGTGCGAACGAATCAACTACCTCATCCTCTGCAATCAGGTCCCAGAGCTCCACGCGCACGCGATCCCGCGCTTCGCGAGCGAGGATCCGGAGAAACGACTCCAGGGACCGTTCGAGGCCTACGACTTCGGGTCTTCTCGTGTTGCGGATGCGGAGGGTCAGGATCGGGAGCTTTTCGAAGCGCTCCGGGACGAGATCACCCGATTGACGGCGTGAACATCCGCTCGAACCCGGGGACCAACCGTCTCAGGGTCGAGACATCGAATCGCTTCGGGAGCTTGTCGTGACCGAGGAACTCGGCGGCGACCTGCGCCGCACGGCGCGCGACGTCGCTGGGCTGATGGGCTCCGCCGCAGATCGCGTCGTGATCGACCCAGGAGAGATGGACCTCGTGCGAGGTTTCTCCTGCACCTTTCCAGAGGATCCCGATCTGGTAGACCCATCCGTGGGCGCCGTCCGACTCGGACTCGATCGTGACCTCGAGCGGCTGCACAGATGCAGATGACGGGTTGATCGACGTTTCACGTCCCATACCCCATTGTTCGGCTCGATCGGGCTCCGAATGCAATCTAGGACGCTGCGCATGAAAAAACGCCCGCGGCGAGCGCGGGCGTGAGGGGAATCAAGCGTTTGCTGGAGTTCAGCTGCGGCGACGACGGCTCATCACGAGCCCGCCCATCCCGAGGAGCGCGAACGCACCGGGAGCGGGGACCGTGGTCGTGAAGTTCGCACCGTCGAACCAGCCCTGGGTGCCGCCCCACGAGGTGAGCGCCATCTCCGAGTCGTAGCTCGCGTTCAGGTTGGTCACGGGGTGCATCCAGAGACCGAGGAGCTCAGCGAACTGGACACCCGTCCACTCGCTCGGGCCATCCGGGCCGGGGTTCGCCGGGATGTGGTTGTTGATGATGGTCGCGTCGAGTTCGAGGGTCATCGTGCGCGTGCCGTTCATCATGTCATCGACCACGCTCGCTTGCATGATCGACGCGTGGTTGGTCACGCCGTCGGAAGCGAGGATCATGTCCGGCGCTTGGGTCCCGGCGGCGGGGGAACCGTCGGCGTAGGAGTTCTGCGAGTTGACCCCGTTGTAGGCGTAAACCGTCACGATCGGCGCGCCGTTGGACGCGTCGAAGTAGATCAAGCCGAGCTCACCCGCGTGCCCCTTGGGGTTCGGGCCGTCGTTGATCGCGAGGGTGTACCCGTCCGTGATCTGATCCGCGAAGGTCACGGACCACAGGAAACGCTCAGACGCGTCGTTGTATTCGGCGTGGATGGACTGGAACTCACCGGCGGCCATGTTGAGACCGGACGTGCCGTTGACGGCGGCGGACCAGTCCCACGAGTAAACATCCGCGCTGGCGACCGACGAAATCATCGCGGCGCCCATGAGGGCGGTGATCGTCATCTTCATACTGGATTCCTCTCTGGCGCCAAGATCAGCCGGTTCTCAGTCGGCAGACCCTCTCTCAGGCGCTTCTCTCTTGCTTCCCTTTGGAGCGGGCAACACACACCGCTCGAGAGCAAGAATAAGGGGAAACCGCCCACAATCAAGCCCCAAGCCCTTATCCAGCAACGACTTCACGATGTCTGCGCGACCGAACGTCCGGTAACGACACAACCCGGGTCAATGAAAAGCCCGATCACACGGATCGGGCTTCGGAAGGGCGTTTTCGGATGTGGATACTGGACGGATCAGATCTCGCCGAGCAGGTCCGCAACCTCGTCATCGACGGGGTTGTTCGAACGATCGTCCTTGGGACCCCGGGACTTCTTCTTGTCCTTCTTGGAGTCTCCATCGTGATCGTCGTCGTCGTGATCATCCGCCTCATCGAGCGCGTTCTGGGCGGCGACTTCTGCTTCGAGCTTCGCGAGATCTTCCTCTTCCTGGGCTTTGCCCTCGGCGAGGAGCTTGGCCTTGATCGAATCGATCTTCGCTTTGTCCGGGCTCAGGAGGATCGTGATCGCGCGACCCATCGTGCGCGGCGCCATGTCGATCTTTGCGACATCGCTTAGGTCCTGACAGATCTTGAAGAGGCGTTCTTCGCCGAGCTGCTTATGCATCATCTCACGGCCGCGGAAGCGCTGGGTGATCTGCACCTTGTGCCCGGCCATGAGGAACCGGCGCGCTTGGTCGACACGGATCTGCACATCGTGGGGGTCGATTTTGACCGAGCGTCCGAGACGGATTTCCTTGAGTTCGTGCTGCGCTGATTTGGACTTGGATTCTCGCTTCGAGAGCTCGTAGCGATGCTTCCCGTAGTCCATGATCTTGCATACAGGAGGACGTGAGTCCGGGACGACCTCGACGAGATCGAGCCCCGCTTCCTGCGCCATGCGCAGCGCGTCGTGTGTTTCGACGACCCCGTGCTGGGTGCCGTCGGGTCCGATCAAACGGATCGGGGAAAGCCGGATCATGTGATTGACGCGCGTGCGTTGGACGGCGTGATTCTGACGAAGGAAAGCGCGTGAGCGGGCGATACCAGGTCTCCATTGCGGGCTCCGGGGGCGTTCCCCTCGGACCCTGAGTTGAAAATACACCCTTCCAGTGGGTGCACACTATTGAATCAGCACCGCTCAACGAAAGCAAGCGCTTGGGAGATTCATCGACCGGATTCATCGCCGATTCGAGCCAGAATCGGGGATGAATCTCGGACTTCGATGGCAATCCCGGATCCGGGGCGCATTCTTGAACAGGAGCGACCGGGCTCGGTTTGTCGGTGCGCTCGCCCACATGAACCAAGCTCAAGGGGACTGATGATGGATTTCAATCGCTTGATCGCCGGGACCGTGCTGACCGGGGCGGCTTCCTTCGCACAAGGCGGGCTTGCCTACACCTTCGATTCCGATGACCAGGGCTGGACGTCGATCAACGACACCAGCTTCATTGGGTATGACGGCTCGATCGGCCAGCCGAGCGGGGCGCTTCGCGGGGTGGATCGTGCGAGCGGTGCGATCTGGTTCTTCGCGGCTCCTCAGATCGACCTCGGGGACCTCTCCGGGTTGTACGGCAACTCGATCTCGTACGACATCCTGGGGATCTCGGGCAACCAAACCTCGATCTCAGCTCGGGCGGACATCATGCTCTCGGGCGGAGGGCTCACGATCGGGATCAACATCTCGACCCAACCCGTTCTCGGGCAATGGACCACGTGGAGCGCGATGGTCAATGATGAAAGCGGTTGGGAGTATGTCAGCTCGACCAGCGACGGGACACTGAACGGGAATCTCGTCTCGGATTCGGACATCATGACTGTTCTCAGCGATCTCGACGGGCTGTTCATCCGAGGCGAATACACGAACGGGAACGACTCCGCGGCGCTCGACAACGTGTCCTTCGTCCCCGCGCCGGGTTCGTTGGGGCTCATGCTTCTCGCCGGCTTGGTTTCGACGAATCGCCGTCGCTGATCACGCGATCCCGAGCAGGATGTTGATCAGCAGCGAGATCAGCAGCAACGCGACCACGATCACGAACGGGGGCCAGAGCATCCGGTCCATGAACGGGCTGGGCTTCTTGGCGCTGTCCTCACGGATCCCGGCGGCCTCCGCTTGGGCTTCTGCTTCGACGAGCGCAGAGAGGTCGGCCTCGGGGAGGACGTCCTTGTGCGCGATCGGGGGGAGTTCGCCGCTCCGGACGGCCTTGAGATCCACGAGCAGATCGGTGCAGGAGTGGTAGCGCTCTTTGACGCGCTTGGCCATCATCATCTCGATGACCTCGCTGATCCCGGCGCTGAGCTTGGGGTTCACGTGGTCCGGGGGGACGAGCTCCGTCTTCAGGTGCTTGTGCATCACGGCGCTGGGCGACTTCCCCTCGAAGGGGACCGCGCCCGTGACCATGTGGTAGAGGGTGGCGCCGAGGGAGTAGATATCCGCCGGGGGGCCGATGTCTTTCTCCCCACGGATCTGCTCGGGAGAGATGTAGTACGGGGTCCCGAAGGCGCGACCCGCTTCCGCTTCGGCCGCTTCCTTGTCCGAGATCGCTCGAGCGAGCCCCATGTCGGCGAGCTTCACGACACCTTCTTTGGTGATCATGATGTTCTTGGGCTTGACGTCCCGGTGGATGAGCCCACGCTGGTGCGCGTGCTCGAGCGCCTCAGCGACCTGGATGATGATGTCGATCGCGCCCTTCTCGTCGAACCGTTTGTGGGCGCTGATGTCGTCGTGGACCGTGCGTCCCTCGACGTACTCCATGACGAAGAAGTAGATGTCCCCCTCGTTCCCGACATCGAAGGCCTGGACGATATTGGGGTGGTTGAGCTGCGCGGCCGCTCGACCCTCCGCGAAGAACCGCTCGATGAACTGCGGGTTCTGGGAGTACTTCTCGGGGAGCTTCTTGAGCGCGACGAGACGGTCGAGCGAGATCTGCTTGGCTTTGTACACGGTCGCCATCGCGCCCGCGCCGAGCTTCCCGAGGATTTTGTACCCCGTGATCTTGTTCCCGGATCGCTCCGCTTCGATGACTTCACGGAGACGCGCGAGCTGACGCTTGGTGACGAACTCACGATCGACGAGCACGTGCGCGAGGGACTTGTTTGAATCCTCCTCCAGCTCCCGTGCGAGGGTCAGCGCGTGCTTCACTTCCTCGGCGGTCGCGAGCCCTTGGTCGATGACCAAGCGCCCGATCAGGGTGTCGAGGTTGGTTCCCGATTTGCTCGCCGCCATGATCGATTTCTCGGACTCCGCGATGCTCGTCGCTTCGCTCAGTCTGGAGGGGTCGATCGAAAGCGGGGCCGTGTCCTCCGGGGAGAGACCGGAGGAATCGATGTCGTGACCCTCCGATGGGGTCTGCTGCGCGAGGTCGTCGTGCTTGTGCTCTGGGTCGGTCGTCATGAGTCCGCGTTCACTCTGGCGCATCGGTTCGTTCCCGATCCGCTCGCGCGATCGGGGCTCCATCATACCGAGATGGCCGCCGTCCGGGCGCTCGTCCCGGATCGTCGGCTCGATCGGTCGCCATCTCCTGCAAACCCGGCTGAGTCCCCGATGATCCACGGGCTCCGGCATCACGAGCGACACGCTCGGACCCAACCCGATACGCGGGTTGTCCCGAACGGATCGACCCGCTCAGAGCTTTCTCACCCGTTCCGAGCTCAATAGCACCCGATCACGCCGGTCCGATAGACCGGAACCCCCACTCCTTCTCCTCGGATGCGCAAAATCGGCCAGACCCAGCCGTCCTGCGTGCCGGATCAGATCACGGACAGGACTGCGCGTCGTTGAGGAAGCTGCTCAGATCGAAGAAGTCGAACATCGTGTCCCCGTTGTAATCGGGACGGGTGCTGAGGAGGAAGGAGAGATCGAAGAAATCCACGAAGGTGTCGCCGTTCAGATCCGCCGCGCAGCTCGTGGTCTCGGGGACCCACGCATCGACGAATGACCCGAGCACGTTGTCCCCGTCGAAGACCACTTGCCCGAGAACAGGAGGCGCGTTCGTCACGAAGGAGAACGTGTGCATGGTCCCCCATCGGATCGTGTTCCGGAGCGCGGGGTTCGCGACCTCGACGGGGGTCCAGGTGATCTTGGCATTGGCAGCACTGAACGCCCATGAAGAATCGTCGATGTTCTCATCGATCGTCGAGTGATGATCGACGGCGCTGAAGAACACCTCGCTCGGAGCCGTCGAAAGCGGAACCCAAAACTCATCGAGCCCGTTGCTCAGGTTCTGGTTGTAGACGTTGTAGTCGTAGCGGTAGGTCCCGTCCCCGAGATCATGCGCCCGGGACCCGACCAGGACCACACCCTGATTGACGATGACCCGCTCGGAGATCAGCACCCCCGGGTCTATCGCTTTCCACGCATTGATCGCCGCGGATTCCCGGATCGTATCCCCGACAGGGATCGCGTTGAAGCTCGTGGGGTTGATCGTGGTTTCGCGCCAGGAGACGTTGTTGTTCTGGTTCCCGGCGTTGGCGTCATCGTTCGCGACCACGATCGACTCGAAGAAGAACCGCGAATCGGGCACGGACAGCGCGGACTCACGCGCTTGGAGCCGCTTGAAGATCGCGTTCCCGTTCTGATTGATCCCTGTGAACGGATAGGAGAACGCGCTGTAATACGCATCGACCTCGGAACGCGGACCCAGGTCCCCCTGCGCGCCCATGAGCCCGGCGCTCGTGACGGTCGAACACCCGATCCCGAGCTGCTGGAAGTTTCCGCTCGGGGTGCATTCGCCGCACACGTTCCCCGGGAGCGCGGCGAACTGGTGCTCGACATGCGAGATCCCGATCATGGTGAAGCGCATGGTCGAGGGGTCGTAGCTGTACATCCCCATCGAGAGCACAGGATGCTCAGCGGTTCCGTCCACCACGGAAGCGGGTGTGTCCCCGATGTTGCAGTATGTGACCCCAAAGGAGTAGCCGTGGATGTCCCCGACCTGACCCCAGTGGTTCGCTCCGTCGATGGAGCCGACGATCAGGTCCGGCGCTCCGTGCGCGAGGGCTGAACCGAACACGACAAGCGTGAGGGGAAGAACTCGGATGGGGCGCATGGGCGATCTCCTGGTGTCGAGAGGGGGATTGCCCTCACCGTACCAGAACGGAGACTCCATGTCACCCCTCCGAATGCGGGTTTCTGGGCTCGATCAGGGGCACCCCACGCTCAGGTCCTGGAGGAACGTGCTGATGTCGAAGAAGTCGAAGGCGGTATCGCCGTTGTAATCGAGCTGACCCATGAGCAACGCGGAGATGTCGAAGAAGTCCGCGACGGTGTCGCCGTTGAGATCCGCGGGGCAGGTGTCCGTGGTACAGGACACGCCGAGCACGCGCACGTCATCGATGGCGGCTTCGACCACGGAGCCGTCCCCGAGGTCGCTCGCAACGAACTTGACACGGACGGCCGAGGACAGCGCGACGAAATCAGCGACGTTGAACCCCGTCTCGATCCATCCGCCGGATGTCCCGGCGCCGCTCGGACCAACGGTTTCGACGAGCACGTAGTCGGCGCCGTCGTTGTCCGACACGAACACCTCGAACACATCCGCGTTGGGCGCGGCGCCGGTGCTGTTGGAGTACCAACGCGCGTACGAGATCGTCGCGGACTCGGTGTTGCTCAGATCGATCTGGTTGCTCACGAGCGAGGTCGTGCCTCCGTCGATGTCGTTCTCACCCAGCGTGCCGCCGCTGGTTCCCTGGCCCGTCACCCACGCGATGACGCCGCTGGGGGTGTTGTCGTCCTCGGGCTGGGCGGCGGTTCCGTTCGGGTTCACACGGACCCAGATCCCGGTCGTCGCGTTATCGCCCGGCGCACCGGCCGTGAACCCGACGGGGGTCTCGAAGTCGTACAGATCATCCAGATCCACGACATCCGCGGCGAGCGCGCTGTACGTGCCCGACGCGGGCGAGTTCACTGTCGTTCCGGACTGGAGATCGAACGAGATGAAGTACTCGATGTTCGAGGGACACTCCGCAGGCGCCGGGAAGGTTGCGAGGAAGGTGTCCGCACGCTCCGCGGCGAGTTCGAACTGCTGGAACCCCGAACCCGTATCGACATGGAACGTCCCGCTCCCCGGGACAATGGGATCTTCAAGGGAAGGAATGATCTGCACGCGGAGGGTGTCGCCTCCGGAGGAGGAGATCAGATCGGGCAACCCCTCGGGGTACATGATCTCGAGCCCGGTGACGAACTCGCCCCCGGCGCTTTCGATCGCGTCGCGGAACACCGCGGTCCCCGTCCACCACGAGATATCGCCGTAGACGCTGGTGCTCGTCGTCCCACCCGAGAGCACACCCGCGATGACCCATTGACCCCCGAACTGAACCATGACGGGGCCGCCGCTGTCGCCGGGCGCTGTGGTCGCTTCGAACTCAAGGGGGGTCGAGCTGCTGCTCGGGATGGTGTTGGCGCCGCTTGTTCCGTTGTCGAAGTCGGTCGAGATGATGTTGGTGCCGCTCGAGTTCGCGGGGCTCCCGTAGACATCGATGATGTTCTCACCGCCCCAGCGCCGGCCGTCAGCGGAGAACCCGTGACCCGAGCTCCCCAGCCCGTTGTATCCGTAGCCCAGGGTCGCGGCGAGCATGCCCTCAAGATCATCCGTCTCGTCGATGAGACGCACGGGCTCAGCGATGTTGGACGGGACCGAGCCGTTGAGCGTGTGGATCGAAACATCCCCGCCGTCCAGGAGCGAACCACCCCCGTCGGGGAGACTCGACGACTGGACCGTGATGGTGAAGTCGGGGCTGTTGGAGTTGTCCCCGAACCGCACGAGGGTTCCGGAACCGATCCCGCAGTGACGGGCGCTCAGCACGACGTCCGGCGCGATCAGGGTCCCGGTGCATCCGCCCAGTTGAACGACGGCGTCGAAGGGGGCGGCGTAATCGCGCGAGCCCTGCGCACCGATCGTGTTGTTGATCACGATCCGGGGGAACACGCCGTCGGCCGTCTCGGGAGACCCCGATTCGTAGCGCTTGATATCGATCTGACGCTCGGACAGGACCCCACCCGTCTGCGCGTCGATGACCATCTCGAAGTGGGTCGGGCTCGCCGGGAGTCCGAGATCGTCGAGGGTCGTGGTGACCTCCCACGCGAGGACCGCTTCGTTGCCGCTCCGGAACCAGACCTGACGGGCTGTGGAGTCGATCGCGTTGGGGAGGAACGCTTCGGCCAAGACGATGGCCGCGCTCCCGGGAACTCGCACAGAGTCACGGATCAGGACCAGGTCCTTCGTGGAATCATCGAAGACCCGCGCGACGGATCCGTCGGGGTTCTCGATGACGTAGACCCGTGCGCCGTGGAGGGGGAGATTCCCGATGAACTTCTGGAACACCATCATGTCGGAGGGCGCGTGCTTCCCGGGCTCAACCAGTTCGAGACGGGTGTCGGGATGCTGGAGGTAGCTGGTGGACTCGGCGCTCGCGAGGTGCGCGCGGACACTCGCTTCATCCGCGAAGCTCAGCCCGCTGATGGACAGGGTGATCGCGACCGCGACGGTTGTCGGTTTGGTACTCATCGTTTTTGATCTCTCCAGCGTGTGTGCGCGAACGCGCTCATGATTCATGTGCGGCACACGATACCAGAAACCCGACCCCGAGCCAAGCGGAAACGGACGCCGCGAATCTTGACAGATCCCGAACGAGCGACGGCTCAGGGACACCCGGCGCCGAGGTCCTGGAGGAACGCGCTGATGTCGAAGAAGTCGAACTGGGTGTCCCCGTTGTAGTCCACGCTGTTCTGGAGGAGGAACGAGACGTCGAAGAAATCCGCTTGCCCGTCCCCGGTGAGGTCGGCCGGGCATGGGGGTGGGCCTTGGTATTCGTAGGGCCCGAGGTCCGCGACGCCTCCGACGATGCGCGGATTCCCCGCGAGGTCGATCGACCCGACATCGGAGTTGGTCCCCATGTCGATGCATGGTGAACCTGTGAGGAGCATGTAGTCGTTGTCGGCGTAGGTATTCGGGTCGTTGTCCGGGCCGTCGGGATCGACGAACATCGGGTCGTCGTCGATGATCATGCTGATGCCGGGCAATCCGCCCTCGACGAGGTTCACGCTGGCGTCAACATCAAAGTTCAAGGCACCAAAGAGCGCGCCGATGCCGTTGATCGTGAGTGAGACTTGATCGGTCCCGAGGATGATGTTGTTCTTCATCCGGAACGCTGCGAGAAACCCGTTGTTGTCGGAGTGGGAGTCGAGAAGCACAGAAGCCGCATTGTTGATGAAGAGGTTGTTTGTGATGTCGATCTCGTCATGGTACTGAACCGTGTAAACGCAACTGCCAAAAACACAGAACTCGAGCGCATTCGAGACAGTTGATTGATACTCGATCGCGGCACCCGACGCACCCGCGAAGAGCGAGTCGCGCACCGTGAAGTCGAGCATGCCGTTCCCTGTGGTCGTGATCGCGCTGCCCGGGCTCTGGATGAACCGTGACCGCTCGACGTACAACTGTGATCCGAGGGCGTCATTGTAAAAGCCTGTTTCATGAGAGATCGATGAGCCGACGAAGTTGCACGCATGGATCGAGAGATTCGATTGCGCCGCGACAATATCTGCGGCGCTGAGGTCGTAGATCGACACGACCGATGAACTGAGATTGATCGGGGTCTGGATGTTCACGAGACTGGGATCCGACGGATCGGCGGAGCGGAGCGTGAATGTCCGGCCGTTCGCAGAGAATCCCTGGTAGGACCCGGGCTGAACCTCGATGGTGTCGTTGGTGTTCACATGGTCAACGGCGAGTTGGAGACTTTCCCAGTAGGTGCCTTGACTGAGGTTGAGGATGTTCTCACACTCATCCGGGATGTCGTTCATGTTTTGATCCATGCTGAATCCGGAGGCGATGTCGCACTCGTCGGGGATGCCGTTCCCGTTGCAGTCCTGGCTGAATCCCGATGCGAGATCGCACTCATCGGGGATCCCGTTGGCGTTGCAGTCTTCGGAGAATCCGGATGTGATATCGCATTCATCGGGGATACCGTTCGCGTTGCAGTCCTGGGAGAACCCCGAATCGAGGTCGCACGAGTCCGGGATCCCGTTGCTGTTGCAGTCGGTCTCGAGGATGATGGGCGCGGTTGGCGCGACGACGGCGAGGCCGTTGGTCCCGACAAGATCGTCGGCGCCGGGGCTGGTCTCGAAGGGGTAATACGCGTGGAGCCCGGACGGGATCCCGGTCTGGTCGTACTGGACGAAGCGGTCCTGGTCGAGGAGCGCATCGGCGCGTGCGCCGTCCCAGATCCGGAGCTCGTCGATGATCCCGTCGAACCCCGCGCCCGACTGGAGCCCGCCGAGGACGAAGGGGCCGGGCGGACCAAAGTAATCACTCGATGGTGTGTCAAAGCCAACTTCGACACCGTCACGGAAGATCCAGCGGGAGTTGTTGACCGCGTCGTATCGGCAGACCCAGTGGTGCCACTGCCCGTCGGGTGGGAATGGGGCGAAGGTGTCGAGGTCGTTGCCCCAGAACGCGAAGGTGAAGCGTTGGTCCGCGCGGAACCCGATGACGAGCCCTTGGTTCGCGCTCTGATTGCCGTTGAAGAGCACAAACTGCTGCTCCCCGGTCGCGGAGTCTCGGTAGAGCCAGAACTCGATGGTGAAGGACCCGCCGCTGAGGGTGTAGTCGGTGGTTGCAATGGAGGCACGCGCGGCGCTGCCCGTCGACCCCTGGAGCACGAGCGCGGCTCCGCCGTCGGGGAAGAACGGCCCGAACTCGGCGACATCCGGGATCCCGTCGGAATCGCAGTCCTGCGCGAGCGTGGGCGGCGCGGCGTAGAGCATGAGCGAGAGGGCGGCCGACACAAGTTGTTTCATCCGAGCTCGGCTCATCCGAATCCTCCTCTCACTCCCGTCGGGTGTCGCTCACGCACCCCGCCCTGAACCCGCGTGGATCTATCGACGTCGCGATCCGTCCTATTGAAAACGAGATACGGGGCAGCTCCTCCCTTCTATCCGAAAGTTTTTCGGAAGGATGTGCTGCTCCTGGTTCTCGGACCCGGATCCCGCTCACCCGATCGTCTGGATCGCTGCTTGACCCGACCCCACCCCGAACTCCAAGACCCTTGACCCGCTCTATACTCCAGCTTCACACCCCAGGAACGCACGGACGCCCAACCTCCCATGCTGACGACCGAATCACGTCCTCGTACCCTCCGCTGGGTCCATGCCGGGCCGCTCCTGTATGGGGACTGGGGGACCTCGCGCCTCTATGTGCTCGGGCTCGCCTTCCTTTATACAGGGCACGCTTCGATCATCTACCTCGCGGCGATCGGGCTGCTCATGCTCGCGGTGTCGTGGGCGTACACCCACATCTGTCGGTGCTTCCCGGATGGGGGCGGGGTGTACACGGCCGCTCGACAGCTCTCCCCGACCCTCTCGGTGATCGGGTCCACGCTGCTGCTGTCCGGGTACATCATGACGGCGGCGATCTCGGTCATCGAAGCGTTCCACTACTTCCATGTCCCCCACCACTATGTGCTCCCGTGCGCGGTTGTGTCGATCATCCTCATCGGGGGTGTGAACTGGCTCGGCGCGAAGAGCGCTGGGAAGTTCGCGCTCATCATCGCGCTGGTCGCGCTGGGGGTTTCCGCGGCGATGTCGCTCATCGCGATCCCCCAGTTCGTGACGGGGATCGAGACGATCTCGTTCGACTACTTCCGTGAGAACTCCCCGAGCAGCGCGTGGGTGAACTTCACGAAGATCTGTCTCGCGCTCGCGGGGGTCGAAGCGGTCGCGAACATGACGGGCTTGATGAAACAGCCCGTGGAGAAGGAAGCGAAGAAAACCATCTGGCCCGTCTCGACGGAGGTGGTGGCGCTGAACCTGCTCTTCGGGCTCGCGCTGGCCGGGCTCGCGTTTACCGTCGCCGGGACCCCGATGAAGGAGATCCACACCCCGGACGAGCACCGTCTGGTCGAATCGCGCGAAGCGTTCGTGGAGTCCCTCCCCCCCGATCAGCGATCGGGGTGGGACACGTCGCTCCCGATCGAGCTGGAACCCGAGGAGATCGGGGTCCTCCAACCCATCGCGAAACAGTCGTACGACCACATGGTCGAGCACCAATCCCAGGTCGATCAGTACACCAACGCGGCGATGCGCGTCATCGCGGAATCGACGGCCTCGGACATGTTCGGGTCCACGTTCGGGCACCTGATGGGGAACATCGCCGGGATCACGTTCGGGCTCCTGCTGCTGAGCGCGACGAATACCGCGATCATGGCGATGGTCTCCGTGTTCTACGCGATGGCGCACGACAAGGAGCTCCCGAAGAAGTTCACGGCGCTGAACTACTCGGGTGTGCCCTGGTTCGGGCTCGTGGTGTCCGTCATCATCCCGATCGGGGTCATCCTCGTCGAGCAGAACGTGACGGTCCTCGCGTCGCTCTACGTGCTCGGGGTCACGGGCGCGATCACGGTCACGGTCCTGTCGAGCGCGATCAACAGGGAGCTCGAGCTCACCCTCCTCACGCGCGTGTTCTTCTGGCTCCTCGGGCTCTTCCTCCTGAGCATCACGGTCACGATCGCGATCACCCAGCCCGTCTCGACGGCGTTCTCCGGGACCCTCGTCGCGCTCGCGCTGGGTGTCCGGACGATCCGCTCCGTCGCGCCCAAGGACACGGGCGCGAAGATCGAAGCGCCCTCGATGGGGTGGCTCAACCTGCTCCAGTCCCTCCCGACGAAGGTCGATCCGGACAAGCCCAAGATCATGCTCGCGGCGCGTGGTCGGTACCAGAGCGAGTTCGCCGTCGATCTCGCGAAACGGCGCGGCGCGACCCTTATGGGTCTGTACGTGCGCGTGGTCCGGGTCATGGATCTCCAGCCCGGGATGGCGCCCCGGATCGAGACGGACGACACGGCGCTCGAGACCCTCGGGACGACGGCCATGCTCGCGAAGGAAGCGGGTGTCCCGTTCATCCCGATCTACGTGGTGAGCCAGGGGATCGCCGACGAGATCCTGGACTACACGACGACGTACATGTGCGACACCCTCATCATGGGGAAATCGCGGAGATCCTCGGTCGCGCGTCGTCTCGAAGGGGACGTCCTCTCGATGGTCGCCAAAGACCTCCCCGACGGGGTCATGCTCATGACCCGCGCGGCGGAGACCCCCCACGCGATGATGCCCCCCGGGATGGAAGATCGGGAAGCGAAGGATTGAGATCGGGTTGGTCCAGGATGACCGTTCGGATCAGCGCCGACGGCGGGTCCCGGCGAGCCCCATCAGCCCGAGCAGACCGATCGTGCCCGGGGCGGGGACGATCGTCGCGGTGAACGTGCCCGAGATCGGGGATTCGTCGAAGAAGTCGAGGAGCCCCCCGTCCGTATCGACGCCGCTGTCCCACTGGAAGAGCTCGAAGTCGTCCCCGGCGATCGGGCCGATGGAGGTCGTCATGTCCCACATGTTGAACACCCCGTTGGACGGGCCGTTGTAGAGGTCGGAGCCCCCGAGCCCACCGAACTCGGAGCGGGAGAACCCGACCCGGTTCAGGTTCCAGTTCACGAAGCTCCGGGTGCTCAGGAGGAAGGTGAAGCTCCCGACCCCGTCGATGTCGATGCTCGCGCTCGTGTGCTCGATCGCGTACCCGAAGCCCAGATCCACCCGGTCATCCGTGTCCCCGAGCGCGGTGATCGTGAAATCCCGGTCGAAGAAGTCCACCCCGGCGATGTTCCCCGACCCCGTCCCCGTGTGGGTGAACATGATCGGTTCCGCGCTGGAAATCGAGCCCAAACCGGCGAGAACGACGACGAAAGCTGTGGTGCGCATGGATACCCCCTTCGGTATTGCGGCTGTGTGACCCGATAACGTACAACGGGATCGGGGGGATGCAAGGGTTTTTGACTAGGGATTTTGGGGCACGAGTTAGGGTCCTGCTTGGAAATGTTCTTCTGACTTTCTAAAGTGCCTGATACACTCGCTACTCACCACTGGGGATCCAACATGTACGAACGACTTTCTGCGTTGGCTGAACGACTCGACGATGTCCGCAAGGACACGCTGACCGAGGAAGCGACAAAGACAGCACTTGTCTTGCCGTTTATCCGCGAGTTGGGCTACGACGTCTTCAACCCCAACGAAGTCATCCCAGAGTTCACCGCGGATGTTGGTATCAAAAAGGGAGAGAAGGTCGATTATGCCATCTGCAAGGAAGGCGCCCCGATCATCCTGTTCGAGTGCAAACCCTGCGGCGCGAAGCTCGACAACTACTCCTCTCAGCTCTATCGGTATTTCTCGACGACGAAAGCTCGGATCGCCATCCTGACTGACGGTGTCGTGTATCGCTTCTACTCGGATCTGCTCGAGCCCAACAAGCTAGACGAGCGTCCATTCTTGACACTCAATCTTGATCGCCTGTCGAAAGACATCTCGGATCGGATCGAACCCTTTGCACGGGATCGATTCTCGATCGACTCCGTCCTTGAAGATGCTGCCCTGCTCTACGCTAAGTCCCAGATCCGGGAGCACTTCGCCCGTGAGCTCGCGAGCCCAAGCGACGAGTTGGTTCGGTACTTCGCGGATCCCATACATGCTGGACAGATGAGACAAAACGTTATCGAGCGGTATCGTCCGATCGTCAAATCTGCATTAAACGAACACATCGGTCTCGCTGTAGAAAGCCGACTCCGGAGTGCAATCAAGACCAACATGGCTGAGGAATCCGAGCAGACCGAAGCGCCCAAGCAGCAATCCGAAGAAGAAATCGCGACCACCGAAGAAGAACTCAACGGGTTCTACATTGTGAAAGCGATTCTCAGAGAACAGGTTGATCCGAAACGCATCATCGCTCGTGACGTTCAGTCGTATTTTGGCGTGCTTCTCGACGACAATAATCGAAAGCCGATCTGCCGCCTTCACTTCAACCGGAAGCAGAAGTATCTCGGCCTCTTTGATGCACAGAAAGCCGAACGCAAGATCCCGATCAACTCGCCGGACGATCTGTTCGTGCACGCCGATGCGATCCGCGAATCGCTCTCACATGTGATCTGAACTCGGGGTCCACCCCAAGGGTCCAAGCCCCCGGAAAGGGCTTGGACCCTCCGTCTGGACCCCATCACGCCCCCCCCGCTCACACAAACCCGTTCCCGTACCCGGGCTCCGGGTCGTAGCCGTGGAGTCTTGCGAGATCGAACAGGTCCGCTCGGTCGTCCTTGTACCCGATCCCCTGAATACTCCGCAGAGGATGTCAACATCCTGAGATCAGTCTTGTTTCACTCCCGAGGGCCCATTAGGATCTCATCAGGAGGAACTCAAGATGCAACACCCGAACCGATTCGGCTTGATTGCCGTCGCGTTTGCAATCGTTTCAGCTTCAGGGGGGACTTGCTCTGCGCAGTCCTGCGTTGTGTTCGATGGCGACGCCCAGGAGGTCGCCAACGGGAGTTCGTACTGGACGATTGGATCGAGCGGGATCGGGAGCGCATATGTGGGGCCGGGATGCGTTGTGGATCTTGTCAACAACGACCTTCTCGATCTCTGGGTCGGGCTGTTCAACAACTCGATGGGCTCGCTCACGATCGATGGTGTCGTGAACGCAGACCGGAACAACTTCGGATACGACGGGAGCGCGACGGTGCTCGTCACGGGGACACTCACGGGCGCACGGGACGCGCTCATCGGGCTCAACGCGAGCGAGATCATCGACGACAGCATCCCGAGTGGTGATGTGACGGTTCGGGGGTCGGATGCGAGTTGGTTCGTCGATGGATCCCTCTGGCTCGGTGGCCGATTCGATACCGTTGGGTACGGCTCGCTCTCGATCGAGGACGGCGCCCGGGTGGAAATCACGAACCGGCTCAACAGCGGAGACAACAACAACTCGCGCGCATCATTGCGCGTCATCGACAGCACTCTCTCCGTCGGGGGCGATTTCATCTACATGGCGCTCCGCGGCGAATCCGACTTCCTCGTGGACTCAAGCGTGATCGAAGTCGATCGGATCGGAGTGGGCTTCCGCCAGTCCTCGACCGGGGTCTTTGAGATCCTCAACGGGAGCAGGATCGAAACGAGATCGATCGACATCTCCAGCGCTGTCGAGACCACGGTTCTGATCTCGGGAGGCACAGAGATCACCGCAAACCCGGACGACCCGACTCTGGGCGAGTTCTCTCTCACGAGTATCCTCGATGGCTTCCTCACCGTTGTGCTGGATGAAGAATCGAGCATCTTTGCGAACTCGATCAGCATGGGCGCATCCCGGGAACCGACGGTCCTCAGTCTCAGATCCGGGTCTTCATGGCATGCGGTTCAGGACCTGGAGGCGTACGGATCCCCGGACCGGGGTTCTTCGATCATCGAGATCTCCGATGGCTCCATCCTCGACATCGATGGCTCGGTCACCGTCGGGCTCCCCCTCGACGCCACCCAGACCACACCCGTTGAGATCATCCTGCGCGGACCCGGGAGCAGAGCCGAGTTCGGGAGTATTAACACAAACGTTCCTTCCAGAATTACCGAGTGCTTCTTCGGTTCGGAGATCCTGCTGGACATCGGAGCGCAAACCACCTTCGAGGTCATCGGAGACTTTGAATCACTGGACCCCACAACCACCATCCGGATGGAGTTCGACGACTCGTCGTTGCTCTCGGATGGGATCCTGGTCTCCCGATTCTCCAGTATCGGCTGCTCCTTCGATCCGAGCTTTGATCCCGGATTGTCGATCAAGCCCGGTGATCGGTTCAGGGTGATGACCATCGGGAGTGATCTGATCGGAGAATTCGCCGATCTCCCCGAGTGCACAATCGTTGATATCCTCGACGGGCTCGAACTCCGGATCACCTACGAAGGGGGCGACGGGAACGACATCGAACTCGTCGCCACCCCCCCGTGCCCGGCGGATCTGAACGCGGACTGTGCACTGAACTTCTTCGATATCTCGGTGCTTCTGGATCAAGCGATCGATTACAACAACGACGAGCGATTCGACTTCTTCGATATCAGCGGCTTCCTTCAGGACTTCCAACGGGGATGCTTCTGAGGAGGCGAAGCCAAACAAGACTCCCCCCAGTCCGAGAATCCCCGTGATGTGTGGAGGTTTCTTCCCGATGCGATCCCGATGAGGGATCCGCAGTGGGATGAACGACCCGGATCGCCGCTAAGATCCTCCTCAACGATTTGTGCCGTTCCTCTGGAGAGAGCCACCATGCTGAACCGTTCGTACCCCGCCGTCGCCGCGCTCATCGCGGCCTGCTCCGTCCCCGCGCTGACCACCCCGGCCTCCGCCGCACCGATCCCGGACACCTTCCTCTACCAGGGCTACCTCGAGGACGAAGGGGTTCCGGCGAACGGGATGTACGACATCCGGGCTTCGATGTTCCTGGACCTCGTCGGGGGCACCTTCATCTCGGGGACGTTCAACACCTTCAGCGCCGTCGAGGTTGTCGATGGGCGCTTCGAGCTCGACATCGATTTCTCGGGTGTCCCGTTCCTCTTCGAGTCCGAAGAACTTCGCTACATGGAGATCCAGGTCAAGGAGACGGGTGAACCCGGGTACGTGATCCTCGAACCGAGGATCGCGATCCAGCCCGCGCCGATCGCGCGTGTCGCGCTCGAAGCGCTCCACGCAAAGACCGCCGACGTGACTCTCCAGGATGCTTACGACCTCGATGACACGATCTTCGTCACCCCCGATGCGCTCAACATCCGGAGCAGCGATCCGTTTGAACGGGCCTCGCTCTTCCTCGGGACGACCGAATCGGGTCTCAACGAGGGCTCGGGCTCGCTCCGTGTGTACGACAGCGACGGCGGGATTCTCGCTTCGCTCGAGCAGAGCGACTCCGCTCCGGGTGGATGGCTCCAGCTCTTCCAGGGCAGCTTCCAGAACAGTCTCCGGCTCGAACCCGACTTCAACAGCGGCGGGGGTGGGTACTTCGACATCGCGCGCAACAGCAGCGGTTCGATCGGGTTCAGCGTGGACGGCAACGCCTTCAACACCGGGTCACCCATCATGCGCGTCTCGAACGGGAGCAGCGTGTTCCAGGTCGATCTGACCACCACCGGGGACGCGAGCATCGAAGCGCCGATCGGTTCGATCAACGCGCTCGAGATCCTCGACGAACCCGGGGTCTCCGAATCCACCTTTTCTTCAACCATCGCGCTGACCCCCGACGCATCAACGATCGACACGATCCTCCCGAACACCATCAACTGCCCGACCTCCGGATACGTGCTCGTGATCGCGACAGCGGAGGTGCAGGTCGGCCACATCAACGGGACCACTTCGACGACCAACTTCGGGATCTCCTCGAACCCGACGTCACTCTCGTTCAACTCCGACGTCGAGCTCCGGATCCCGAGCACGGCCGCCACGGGTTCCTACGACCACCCCGTCACGGTCCACATGCTGCTCCCGTGCAGCGCGGGCTCCAACACGTTCTACTTCCTGGCTGACCAGAACGAAACCTCGAGCAACACCTCCGTGATCGATGTCCAGTTCACCACGGTCTTCATCCCGACGGCCTACGGGACCGCGGGTCTGATCACGGAGAACTCGATGAACAACGTGCCCGATACGTACGCACCCGTGCTCGCGCCAATGAATGTCAATGACATCGCCAGTGAGCGTGAGCAAGCGCTCCAAGCGAACCTCGCGCGTCAGCAGCGCGAGCTCGAAACGATGCGCCAGCGTGTCGCCGAGATCGAGCGTCTGCTCAAGAACGCGAACACCCCCGAGAACTGATCACGCGGTCAGAACAGAACCATCGCAACAATCCCGAGCGACCCTCGGGTTTTTTCATGATCGGATCATCGACGACGATGGGCGCCCCCGATCAACCCCAGCCCAAGGATCGCGAGCGATCCGGGGGTGGGGACGATCGTGATGATCCCTGTCGATTGATCGAAGCCCCCGAAGAGGAGCCCGTCCTTGAGCCCGAAGAACTCGACCGAATCGAAGGATCCGCTGATCGTCCCCTGCTGGCTCGTGTAGAGCGCGTATTCGCCCTCGAAACTGATGCGGGAGAGATCGATCATCATGGAGCCCCCGAGCACGATGTCCCGACGGACGAGGAAGGTCGTCGTTCCGGATTGCATCTCTACCCTCAGATCGGATCCGTCCCCGAGGGTGAATGAATCGTTCAGGATGACCGAGGAATCGCCGAGGAGTTCCATGAACGAGACGTTCTCCAGATCCTGCCCCGTCAGCACAGCGTCCCGGATCGTCAGTTCCCCTTCGTTCCGGAACACCCTGCTCGAGCTGGTGTCCCGTCCATCGATGAGGGTGGTGCCCTGGTTCGTAAAGTTTGATCGGAAGTTGATCCGTCCGTACGACGCGCCGACGAGGACGGTCCCCTCGTTGATGACCGTGTTCGTGAGGTAGGAACTGATCCCGAGATTCAGGTTTCCGCGGAGAACCGTGTCGGGTCCGAAGGTGATGTTGCCCTGAAGCTCGATGTTCGCCGTGCCTCCCGTCGTGAGAATACTCGATTCGAAGCGATGCTCCCCGCCGTAGAAGCTCTGGAACCGGATCGTCGTCCCGGCACCGAGGAAGAGATTCCCGTCACGGAGACTCACGTTATCAAAGATCAGCGTCGCCGGGCCGTCGTCGTAGTACGAGGAGTCGAGGAAGATCGGGCCCCCGATGAGCTCGACATGGGAGAGCGACGCGGACGTATGCCCATAGCGGAACCACCCCCCGCTCAGATCCATCTGCCCGTTGTAGATCTGCCCGCCGTCGTTCCCGGATGTCCCGGGAAACCCCGTCGTGAGCACGGCCTCGCCCCCGAAGGTGTTGCGGTCCATGAGCCCCCCACCGAGGTTGACCCGTCCGATGATCTCGATGCGGGAGGTCTCGTCGCGTTCGAACGCGCCGCCTTCATCGAGCCGCATCGACCCGATCTGAAGCAGCGCATGATCCATGGCTCGGATCGTTCCGGTGTGTCGAAAGAGATCGTGCTGCTGGAGGGAACTGATCCGGGATGGTCCGTTGACCCTGAACGTGCTCCCAAGCCCGCTCACGTCGATCACTCCGGAGTTCTCGAATGTCGTTGACCCGCTCCCCGAAACCTGTACATTCAGCTTCCCGCCTTCTCTCACGCGTGATTCGCCGCTATTCGATCCGAGAAAGCCATGCACCCCTTGTCCGACATCGATCAGCCCAGCGTTGGTGAGATACTGGAACGAGCTGTCCCCGCCGAGCGAACGGATCGTGCCCTCATTGATATACGAACCAAACTCCCCGATGCCGCTCCCGAAGACCAAGCGTTCGCCGCTGATCTCAACCCCCTTCGCGATGCGGATATCTTGAGCCGCCCCGAGGATCCCGAGTTGCTCATCGCTGCTTGTGTTCTCAAAGCGAATGTCAAAGTCAACCACACCCTCGCTCATGATCAGATTGCCGCGCCCGCTGCTCCGGAACACCAACGCCCCGTCCCGGACACTGGATCGGGAGAAGTCCAGGTCCTCCGTGGCATTGATCCGGAGATCGCCCCCATGAAAATCAAAGTTCTTGAGGAAGTTTCGGTCGGAGTCTCCTCCCCCGGCGATAAAGCTCTGGATCTCAAACCCGTCCGAGATGTTGGCGACGACCCGGTCCTCACCGAACCCCACCAAGCTTGCCTTCTGCAGACGTAGCCTGCCCTGGAGCAACTCAAGTCGTTCATGGATCGACACCGCACCCCGGCGCTGGTCTCGGATCTGAAGCGTGGCGTTCGTCGAATCGAGCCTGAGGATCTGAAGATTGATCGCAGGTTCATCACGGTCGTCCATCAAGAGATCGACGATGTAGTTCGATCCGATGGAGTCGATCACGACATCCCACAGCACGTCGTCCCCGACCGGCGCACCGTTGCTCCAGCGAAACCCATCCTCCCAGTCCCCCGAGGTCGCGAAGGACCAGCGGGTCTCGACCCGATCCTGGGCTTGAGCGACCGAAGCGAGCATCACGACCGACACAGCGCCGACCGCGCCGAGAATCCCACACACATCCATCGTCATACCGAGTCCCCTCGTGCTTGTGTCCCCTCAACCTACACCGCATGATCAAGGACGCAAACAAACCCCCGACTTTGGGCCCAAGAAACGGAGCAAACGCCCCGAGATCGCTACGATCCCCCATGGACGACCCCCACGCGCAGGATGCGCCGCTCAGCAGCGCCATGACCGACGATCTCCCCGACTTCCTCCGAGACGATGCCTTCCCCGATTCCCTCTCGGACGACGTCGCTGCACCCGCGCCCAAGGACCCGATCCTCGACGGGCTCACCGAGCCCCAGAAGCAGGCCGTGCTGTGCACCGAGGGCCCCTTGCTCGTTCTCGCGGCCGCCGGTTCGGGGAAGACCCGGGTCATCACGAGGCGCATCGCGCGACTCATCGATCAAGGGGTCCCCCCCTGGGCGATCCTCGCGCTGACGTTCACGAACAAGGCCGCTCAGGAGATGCGCGAACGTGTCGCCGTCCAACTCGCGGGACCCGATGCGCCCCAGACGGACGAGCCCCCCCAGCTCGTGCGCGGGCTGACGATCACGACCTTCCACTCCCTGTGTGCCCGTCTGCTCCGGAGATACGCGGAGCGCGCCGAGCTCCCGGGTCTCAAGCCCGACTACACGATCTACGACATGTCCGACCAGAACGCCGCGATGAAGCGCGTCATCAAGGACATGGGGCTCCAGACCAGCAACTGGCCCGTCCGCTCCGTCCTCTCCGCGATCTCCAACGCGAAGAACGACATGCTCGATGCCAATCGCTACGAAGCCCAGGCGCACGACTACTACTCGAAACAGATCGCGAAGATCTACCTCCGATACGAAGCCGTCCTCCGAACCGCGGGAGCGATCGACTTCGACGACCTCCTCCTCTACACGGCCCAGATGCTCGAAACGCGCGACGACATCAAGCAAGAGTGCAACACACGCTGGCGCTACATGCTCATCGACGAATACCAGGACACCAACACGGTCCAGTTCAAGATCGCATCGATGCTCGCATCGACTCCCCCACCCCCCCCGGGTCTGGAAGGACAGCCCCAACAGCCCAACATCTGCGTCGTCGGCGACCCCGACCAAGCGATCTACGGCTGGCGCGGCGCGGACATATCCAACATCCTCGACTTCGAGGAGCACTACCCCGGAGCCCGGGTCATCCAGCTCGGGGAGAACTTCCGCTCGACCTCCCCCATCCTCAAAGCGGCCGACACGCTCATCAAGCGCAACACGAAGCGCAAGGACAAACCCCTCTTCACGAGCAAGTCCGGGGGTGAGCCCATCCAGATCGTCCATACCACGGACGAGCGCCATGAGTCCGAGCTCGTCGCGGATTGGTGCCGGATGCTCCACGACGAGCACAACATCCCGTATCGGGATATGGCCGTCTTCTACCGAACCAACGCGCTCTCCCGTGTCGTGGAAGACGCGATGCGCCAGAGCGCCATCCCCTACCGGATCGCGCGGGGGACGGCCTTCTTCGATCGCGAAGAGATCAAGAACGCGCTCGCTTACCTCCGGGTCGTCGCGAACCCCGACGACACCGTCTCCCTGATGCGCATCGTCAACTTCCCGACGAGGGGGATCGGGAAGACCACCCTCGACACGATCCAGGGCGCGTCGTCCCGCGCGGGGATCTCCCTGTGGAACGGGCTCAACCGCGCCAAGGAACTCGGGCTCGCCGACCGAGCGATCACGGCCATCAACCGATTCACCGACACCGTGAACGAATGGACGGGGGAGGGCTCCTTCATGGGCGCGAGCGTCGCGACCTCGCTCACGGACCTCCTCGAACGGATCATCCGGGAATCCGGGCTCGAGAAGCACTACACCAAACAAGCCAAAGGGAGCGGCGCCGAGTCCGACGAGGAACGTCTGGACAACCTCAACGAACTCATCACCTCCGCGCGCGAGTTCGAGAACGAGTACGACCCCCACAACGACCCCGCCGCGTTCACCGATGCGGAGCAAGCCGAGTCGGGCAACGTCGCCGAGGTCCCGCCCCTCCTCGCGCTCGTCCGCGCGTATCTCGAGAGCGTCGCGCTCATCGCGGATGCGGATGCGGTCGATGACTCATCCGGCGCCGTCACCCTCATGACCCTCCACGCAAGCAAGGGGCTCGAGTTCCCGGCCGTCGCGATGATCGGACTCGAAGAGGGCACCCTCCCCCACTCCCGCGCGCAGATGAGCGACTCGGAGATGGAAGAGGAACGAAGACTCGCCTTCGTCGGGATCACGAGAGCGATGCAGCACCTCCACATCACCAGCGCCGACCGGCGCACCGTGCGCGGGATCACGGAGCGGACGATCCGATCGAGATTCCTCGAAGAGATCGGCCGGGAGCACGTCATCGTGTCCGACCAGTCCAATGCGGGCTACGGGATGGGCGAGTACGACGATGCCTTCAGCGATAACTCGCACCACGAGCGGATCACCCAGCTCGACCGCAAACCCCGCTACGACATGGACAAGATCGACCAGGCGCGCGAGAAACGACGCGCCCGTCCCGTCGATCGCCCCACGATCGGCGCGCCCCCGAGCACCCGGACCCACGCGCCCGCGCAGTACAACCAGGGCGATCGGGTCGCGCACCCCCAGTTCGGCGCGGGGACCGTCATGTCATGCACGAAGGGGAGCAACGCGCGGGTGAGCATCGAGTTCGACCACGTGGGGCGCAAGACCCTCGTCCTCGAATATGCGCGCCTCAAGAAGATCTGACCGAAACGCCAGGGCGGGAAATCCCAAGCAAACGGTATGATGATCGCCACACTCCGCCGACGAGGGTTCGGGATGTCCCGTCGAAACCTCTCCAAGCCGATTGTGTCCTGGATCGGGTCCTCGTGCGCCTTGGTCTGGGGCGCGTTCTGGGTCTGGCTCGCCGCGATGCACCTGTTCGATGATGCGCCCGGGGACGCGCTCCCCGTGCTCGGGTTCACCCTCCCCATCCTCGCATTGTCGATCGCCTGTGTGCTCGCGCCCCGGGTCGGCGCGATTTTGTTGATCCCCAGCGCCGTCTTCGCCGCGTGGTTCTTCGACAACGCCGGGGCGCGTCTCATGCTCGCGCTCCCGGCCATGCTCGTCGCGGGCGCGCTCCTCTGGTCCGGACCCTGGACCCGACCCACACTCGCGCGACGGGTCATCCCGAAACGGATCCGGAAGCTCGCAACACGACGTCGATAACCCGATCACTCGTGCACATGCGGATCCGGCGGGCGCAGCGTCCCGAATGTCTCCCCCGGGAGATTCCGGAGCAGCGTGAACACGAGGAGCAGCATCAACGCCGCCCAACCGATCCATGCGTTCCTGAATACCGCGCGAGGCCGCCTCCCCACAACCACGGTCATCACCAACCCCCCGATGTACCACGCGCCGAGCGGGACTCCGAGCAGAACCAGCATCACGTTGTGTCGCAGCGCCTCGCCGAGCGCCCCGTTCAGGAGCGCGTGGGTCGCGCGGAGGGACCCGCATCCCGGGCAGTACACACCCCCGAAGCGCCAGGTCGGGCACGAGGGGACCGTCCCGACAGGGTGACGGAACCCGAGGAAGACAAGCCCAATCACGATCCCAGCAAGGATCCCCATCGCGACCCATCGATCGCGCACCGAGACGGATGTTCGAACTGTCGCGCTTGTATCGTTCACCCCCCCACAGTACACTCGCCGCTCTTCACGAAGGAGCGCCGATCCCGATGTATTGTTCCAACTGCGGCCAGCCCACCCAGGACCCCTCGAACTACTGCGCCTCCTGCGGCGCGCAGCTCCGCACCCCCGAGGGCGCCAAGAGCGTGACCCAGCTCGAGGACGACCTTGCGTATGTGATCCCGATCGGGACCCCGATCATCGCCGTCATCGCTGGATACCTCGGGCTTTGCTCTCTGCTCGTGAGCCCGCTCGGCCCGTTCGCGATCCTGACGGGGATCCTCGGGCTCGGGATGATCAAGAAGAAAGCGCAGAAACGGGGGAAGGCCCGCTGCTGGGTCGGGATCATCCTGGGAACACTCTCCACAGCCCTCCTCATCTTTGTTATCATCATGGTCATCAACAGCTAACACGCGCCGCACAGGAGCATGGCGCAACGAGAGGACCCGAACCATGCATTGCACCAACTGCGGCGCCGAGATCCCCGAACACGCGAACAACTGTCCCCAGTGCGGCGCGGGCGCGGGAGCCCCCGTGGGACACGCTCCTGCTCAATCCGGACCCCCGGCGCAGACCTACCTCGTCCCGGCGATCCTCGTCACGATCTTCTGCTGCCAGATCTTCGGGATCGTCGCGATCGTCTACGCCGCCATCGCGATGGGCAAGAACAGCGCGGGTCAGTACCAGGAAGCGGCCCAAGCCGCCAAGAACGCCAAGATGTGGTGCTGGCTCGGGTTCGGTGTCGGGTTCGTCATCGTCGGCGCATACATGGCGCTCATGTTCCTTGGGCTCCTCGCGGGAGCGGCCGGATCGACCCCCTGATCCCCGAAGCATCCCCACCGCACGATCACACATCACGCCGGAGCGGTCCCGCGCCGGAACCGGAGAACGCTCGAGCCCACCCGGGCTCCTTTCTCCGTGTCATCGCACGTGTGCTTGGCGGATCCGGGGCGGAGCAGCCCCCCGATCAGACGCCGCCTCGTCGTTTGAAGGTGATGTCGTAATAGCTCCCGAGCCCCTCGGTGGTCTTGAAGCACTCGGACACATACACGGAGAAGCCGTGCCCATCCATGTAGCTCACCAGCTCGTCGCGCATCACGCACCCCTCGTATGACTCAAAGTCGGGGACCTCGATCTGCACAAACCTGAAACCGTTCAGCAGCTCCTCGGCGCCGCGGAGGATCATGAGCTCCGAGCCCTGCGTGTCCATAATCAGCGCGTCGTACCCGTTCAGGTCCACCCCGTTCTCTTCGAGCACCTCGGGGAGCGTGCGTGTGGCCATCCGGATCGTGCGTTCATAGCGCACATTCGGGAACATCCGTGCGTGATCCTTCATTTCCAAGATCGACGACGAACCCCCATTGTTGCTCGCAATATGGAAATCCACTTCGCGCCCGCTCACATCACCGATGAGCGCTTCGATCACACGCTGTTCCGGGAACGGCGCCACGTGCTCGCGCAGCTTCGGAACGAGCGACGGGTCGGGTTCGATCCAGACCACCGGGCGACGATGCTTCGCGTAGCGGTCACGCTCTTGCCCGAGATTCGCGTCGACGTGGATGATCCCTCGCGCGCGGCGCGTGATCGAAGTCCTGGAGCGGAGGTACATGACCAGCCGAGTCAACACGGGCTCTCCATTCGACGTCTTCGTGCTCATGCCGGCCTGATCCCACGCTGGAGCTGCATGACCCGATCCGCTTCTTCCTTGCGCACCTGCTCAAGGACGTGCCGCGCGATGCGCCACTTCCCCTCGTCGCTCGTCACGTTCGCGCAGTGCTCGCTCAGACAGCGGTACAGGAACTTGAACGCATCCCTCGGCTGCATCATCGCGCCCAGCGCCTCGACCACGTCCTGACGGGACACGTCCTCCTCGAATAGATCCACGAGCGCGATCGGTTCGACGTGCGCCTCCCGACACACCGCGAGTCGCGCGTTGCACAGGTCGTACAGCATCGCGCCCGTCCACGACAAGCGTTCGATCAGATTCTGCTTGTCGAGCCGCGCCTCCTGGAAGAACGCGCTCGATTCCTTGAACAGCGCGTGGCGCAGCTCGATCGGGAGAAGCATCTTGAACCCGACCCCCGTGAGCTGGAGCACCTTGTTGTTCATCAGAGGCCAGATAATCGAACGCATCCGCTCCGGGTCCCCGTGCACGAGCGTGGGCTCGTCCACACGATCGATCACGACCAGGATCCCGGAGAACCCGAACTCGTTGATGACGCGACGGAGACGCGCGATCATCTCGTAGCGCTGCTCGTCGCTATCCGTGATCGGGAGCTCACCCGATCCGAGCACGCTCCTCGGGAGACGCGCGAGGGATCCCAACGCGCCACGGCTCCCCCTCGGAACCATCCGGAGCTGACGCGACACCTTCCCAGCGAGGCGCGCGAGCACCAACCGATCGAGCAAGTGCGCTTTCACAAGCAGCGCCATCCAGAGGATCAACAGCACCCCCGCACCGAGCTGACCCGCGTTCAGGACCCACCCCTCCAGATCAAGGAAGAAGTACACCCACACGAACAGCGCGACACTCGGGATCCACCCGAGCCAGAGCGCGATGATCGTCAGCGCCGAATGCCCCCCGCTCGGGAGCCTCAGCAGCTTCGCGAGGCGCTGGGTCCGCGCCCCCGTCGGATCGTTCGTGTCGTACAGCGCCTGGAGCAGGAGCAGGTCCCGGCGAAGCATCCCGGGCATCTTCCGCGCGACGCGCACGCACTCATCCCCGAGCTTCGCTGCCGGCGGATGGTCCGGACCCGGGAGCAACGCGTTCACTACGCGCCCCGTCCCGATGGACAGGATCGCGTCGAGATGGTCCACGAGGCGCATGGACTGGAAAGGGTTGTCCTTCGATTTGTCGGCGCTGAACCGCGCGAAGTGATCCAGGTGCGCGTTCAGATCGTCGTACGGCACAAGGAACACCTTCCGGTCCCCGCTCGCGTTGTTGTGCGCCCCGATATGCGCGGCCAGCTGGAGGCGCATCGCTGTCTTCCCGGCGCCCTTCTCCCCGAACACAATTGATGTACTCGGCGCATCGAGATCACCCAGGACCTTCTCAAAGTCCGAGTGGGTGCTCGCCCCGGGCAAACCCGATTCCGGGGTCGATGCGCCCATCCGCGCGAAGATCGCGTCGTGACGCGCTTCCTCCCCCCGGAAGGGGTTCTCCGTGATCTGCCAATGCTCGAAGAACTGCGCGAGGTTCATACCACAGGATATCGGCACGTCACGACATCCGCCCCAAAGGCGGGTCCGATTTCTCCATCCAATCCTTCAGGATCAGACCCGGAACCCCGTCGGAGATGGGTTCCAATCAGTGATCGACCCGGTCCCCGAGCATGGGTGAGACTTCCACAACGATCCGATCGAGCGTTTCCTGATCCTTCGCTTCCGCGTTGAGGCGCAGGAAGGGCTCGGTGTTGGACTTGCGGATGTTCATCCACCAACCCTCGGAATCGAAGCAGTCAACGGTCACCCCGTCGAGCTCGTCGATCTCGCCGCGCTCCGCGTAGTGCTCCATCACGGCGTCGAGCGCTTCGTCCTTCTCCTCGTTCTCGAAGTTGATCTCCCCCGACTGGACGTAGCGCCACAGGGGCTTGATCAGCTTGCTGAGGGGCTTCCCGCTCTGCGCGAGAACGGAGAGGAACGTCGCCATCGCGATCGCGCCCGAGTCCGCGTTGAAGTTCTTCTTGAAGTAGAAGTGCCCGGAGAGCTCGCCCCCGAATACCGCGCCGTGCTCCGCCATCAGCTGCTTCATGAACACGTGACCCACGCGCCCCTTCACGGGACGACCCCCGTGCTTCACGATCTCCTCCTCGACGGCCTTCGTCGAGCGGAGGTCGTACGTGATCGCGCTCTTGGGCGCGATGCTCAGGAAGTGCTTGACCAAGAGTGCCGTCATCAGGTCGCACGGGATGATGTTCCCATGTTCATCGACGGCCGCGCACCGGTCCGCGTCCCCGTCGAAGCAGAGCCCGAGGTCCGCGCCCTCCTCGACGACCTTCGCGCAAAGATCCGCGAGGTTCGCCGCGACGAGCGGGTTGGGCTCGTGGACGAACTCGCCCTTGGAGTTGTCGAAGTTCATCTCGATGATCTCCAGACCATCGATGTGCTCCCCATTCTTCCCGAAGATCTTCGGGATCATCGTCCCGGCCATCCCGTTCGACGCATCGATCACGACGCGGATCGGGTTGTCCTTCCCGCGCTCCCCGAGATCGAGGAACTTGAGCACGTGCTTGGAATAAGGCTCCCACAGGTCACGCAGTTCAACACTCGCGTCCGGATCGGGCTCAGCGCCCTTGTCCACCATCGCCGCAGCTTTGCGGATCTCAGCGAGCCCCGTCGATTCGCCCACCGGCTTGCCCTTGCGCTTCGAGATCTTGAACCCATTGTACTGGGGAGGATTGTGCGAAGCGGTGATCATGATCCCACCCGCGCAGTCCAGGTAGTTCACGGCGAACGTGATCATCGGGGTATCCACGAGCCCCACATCGATCACGCTCGCGCCCGTCGAGGTCAGCCCCGTGATCAGCTCTTCGCGCAGGGTCGGAGACGAGGTGCGCATGTCGCGCCCCACGACGACGTTCTTCATCATCGGGGTCGAGTCCCCATCGCTGGCCGCGTCCGCGAGCAGGTAGGTCGAGGACCCGCACCCGATCTGCCACGCCATCTTGTCCGTGAGCAAATCGGGGTAGGTGCCGCGGATGTCGTACGCTTTGAAAACCCGTCCGAGCATGGGGGAATCTCCTCCGAAGTGTGTATCTGGAGCGAACCCAGAGGATAGCGCTCGATCCCAGATTTGCAAGATATGTTCGGATTCGGATCGGGTGAACGTCCGAAGTTTCAGACCCGAGTCCCGAGCCGAATCACTTCAACCCCCTCGGGGATCGCCGCGCGGAACCGCGCCCCGTACCCCGTCGTCACGATCCTCGGGTCCAGCACCACGACGCGCCCCGAGTCGCTCGCGCTCCGGATCAATCGCCCGAACCCCTGCTTGAACCGGATGACGGCCCTCGGGAGCGAATCGTCCCGGAACGGGTCCCCCCCGCGCTCCTTGATCAGCTCCCCGCGCGCTTCGACGATCGGTCGGTCCGGCGGATCGAACGGGAGTCTCGTGATGATCACGTTCCGGAGCCGATCCCCGCGCACGTCCACCCCCTGCCAGAAACTCGCCGCGCCGAAGAGCACCGCGTTCTCCGACTCCCGGAACTCCTCGAGGATCTCCGTCCGCGCCCCGGATTTCCCCTGCACCAGCACCCGGTACCCGAGCTGCTCGAACGGGCGTGTCAGAGCGTCGGCCGTCTGGTACAGCAACCGGAACGACGTGAACAGCACGAACGCGCCCCCGTTCGTGGCGACCACATGGTCGTGCACGCGCGACGCGATCGCGCGCTCGAACGACTCCTCCCCGGGTTCGAGCGCCCGTCTCGACGGCGAAGGCACCGTCGTATCCACGTACACCTGCACCTGACGCGCGTGCTCGAAGGGGCTCCCGAGCTGCAAGGTCCGCGCCCCCTCAGCGCCGATACGAGAGAGCGTGTGCGCGAAAGCAGTCTCCGCGTGCTCCTCGGGCTCGCCGTCCTTCACCTCGCGCGTCGTCAGGGTCGCGCTCGTGAGCACCACCGAGCACTCCCCACCGAACAGATGCTCCTTAAGCAGCGGCGACACCTCGATCGGGGAGCACGCGATCGTCACTCGAACCCCACCACGACCCGGGGTCCCGGACGACTCCGCCCAGTACACGCACCCGTGCATGGTCTGTTCGATCAGCGCCTCCGCTGCGTCCCCGATCTCCGCCGCGCGGATCGCGTAGGCATTGAGCTCGTGCCGATCGGGTTCGGATTCCGTGTGCTCGCGCAGGCGCTTGAGCCGGATACTCAGCTCGTTCATCGCGATCGTGAGCGGGTTGTCCACGAAGTTCGGCGCGAGGATGCGCCCGCTCTTGAGCTCGTTCGACTGGAGCTTTCGATGGATCGCATCGAAGAACGCGTTGCTCGCGCCCTCAGCACGCTTCACCAGGTCGATCGCTTTGTTGATCGGCTCCAGATCCCCGATCGACATCCCCAGCTGCGCGAGATACCCGGTCTGATTCTTCTCCTGATACAGCTGACGGAGCAGGAACGCAACACGTCCCTCCGAGAGCGAGATCCCGAAATGATCCGCGGCCGCGTCCTCCACCCCGTGCGCCTCGTCCAAGATCACATGGTCGTACTCCGGAAGAAACCCCGTCCCGCGCATCCGGAGCGCCAGATCGCTGAAGAACAGCGCGTGGTTGCAGATGAGCAGGTTCGCGTCCTCCATCTCCCGCCGCGCGGACTGGTAGAAGCACTCCTGGTAGTGCGAGCAGCGCCGACCCATGCAGTTCCCCGAGTCCGACTGCACGTGCGCCCACACCCCCGGGCGTTCGAGCTGGGGGAGCGACGACAGTGATCCGTCTTCGGTCGAGTATGCCCAGTCCTCGATCACATCGAGCGAACGTCGAGACGGCGCATCGCTCAACAGCTTGTTCCGGCGCTCGCTCGCGAGCTTGAGCCGACGGATGGAGACGTAGTTCCCGCGACCCTTCACGAGGACGGGCTTGCACACCCCGACCTCTGAAAATTCTCCGTCCTCATAGTCCTCCGCGACCCCGAGCGCGTCGAGGAGCATGGGGATGTCCTTCTTGACGAGCTGTTCCTGGAGCGCGATCGTGTTCGTCGCGACGACCACCGTCTCCCCGTGCATCATCGCGCGACGGATCGCCGGCACCAAATACGCGAACGATTTCCCCACCCCCGTCCCCGCTTCGACCAGCAGATGCGACTTCGCCGCCATCGCGCCATCGACAGCGTGCGCCATCGACAACTGCTCCTCGCGCGGTTCATACCCCGCGCCAAGCCGGTGTGCGATCGGGCCGTCGGGACCGAGCAGATGATCTAGACTCTCATCCATCATGAGCCCCGCACCGCCATTTGAACCGATGGAAGATTCGATCCTCTGGGTCGAACTTGGAGAGTCGCACTCGCACACGTACAGCAATCTGTACAAAGAGCCCATCGTTTGGCTCGAGATCATTCATGACCGTCATAACACTGGCGGGTACTTTCTCCATAACTGGAATCGTGCGCACACTCGAAGCGGTGATACATGGCACCAATCGCTGGACGACGCGATGCATCAGGCCGAGAACATGCACTGTGTCACATACAATGAATGGTTGAACACACACGATTAGTTCCCGACACCCAACGGCGAACGCTTCGGCTCCCCATCCCGCCGCGGATAGTCCCTCGGGGTCGTGCGCTGCTTCTCGAGCACCACGATCCGACCCGTCGGGGTATCAACCGTCCCGACATGGTTCGTGTGGAGCATGTGCAGCGCGGCCTTCGCTTCCCCGAGCTCCTCATCCGCTTTCTGACCCTTCGTCATCACGATGAGCCCCCCCACCTTCACGAGCGGGATCGTCAGCTCCGCGAGCATCGCCATCCGACCGACGGCCCGCGCGATCGCGCCATCAAACGCTTCGCGCGTCCCCCCCTCGCGCCCGTTCGACGTCTTCACACCCCGGTCCTGACCCAGCGCCTCCGCGCGTCCACAGATCACGGTCACGTTCGTCAGCCTGAGCGCTTCCGCCGCATCGCGCAGGAAGTCCGTCTTCTTCTTCGTCGCATCCACCAGCGTGAACGACACCCCGGGCATGGTGATCGCCAGGGGCAAACCCGGGATCCCCCCACCCGAGCCGATGTCCACGATCGTCGCGCCCTCCCCGAGCTCGCTGAGCACGGGGATGAGGGTCAGCGCATCGAAGATGTGCTTCACCCACGCATCGTCCGGGTCCCGGATCGCCGTCAGGTTCATGCGCGTGTTCGCGTCGAGGAGGAGCGCGAGGTACTTCCCGAGCCCGTCGAGCTCGTTCTGCTCGAGCGACAGCCCGTATTCCGAGATCATCTCGTCGAACGCGCCGGGTCTGGGGGTCGGGCTCATCTTCGCCATCTCATCGGGTGATGGCGCGCCCCGAGAATCCGATCGCGCGGCCGTAGGGTTTGGTCGATTGGTTTGGGTCTGGTCCATCATCATCAGCGTATTCAAACGAAGACCGGTACGGCGGCCTCGGGCGGTGGATCGCGACATTCACGATCAATCCCGTCATCAACCAGCACGTCAGGAGCGAAGACCCCCCGTAGCTCACGAACGGGAGGGTGATCCCGATGATCGGGAGCACCCCCAGGTTCATCCCGATGTTGATGATCACCTGGGCCGTGATAAAGGCTGGCACCCCCACCGCAATCAATCTCCCAAGCGGGTCCCTACACGACCCCGCGACCAGCAGCGCCCCCCCGATCCACACCCCGTAGAGGATCAGCACGAACACCCCCCCGATGAGCCCGAACCGGTTCACGATCACGGCGAACACCATGTCGTTGTGGTCCTCGGGGAGCTCGTTGTACCTCACCAACGCCCGAGCGGCCGGATCCGGATTCCCCGTGATCCCCCCCGCGCTGATCAGGGTCTGCGCCCTCGTCGATTGGTAGTTGATGTCGTACGCGCCCGTGTCGTCCCCCCGGAACTGCTTCACGATCCCGACGATCCGCTCCTTCTGGTGCGGGCGCAACATGGGATACGCCGCCGGCGCCGCGAGCGCCGCGCACAGCACGATCAGAGTCAGGTGACGGAGCCGAGCCCCTGCCGCGATGAGCATCGCGAACAGCGCGGGGACGAACAGACTCGCCGTCCCAAGGTCGGGCTGGAGCGTGATGAACCCGACCGGGACCGCCGCGATGAGACCCGGCACGATCAACCCCTTGATCTTCCGATGCTGGGATCGGAACCGGAGGTACTTCGCCGTCAGCAGCACGAACGCGATCTTCATCACCTCCGAGGGCTGGAAGTCCGCGACCCCCAGATTGATCCACGCTTTCGCGCCGTTTCTCGGGGTCACCAACCAGCTCGGGACCCCCGGGATCATCAGGAAGATGAGCAGCGCGATCCCGATCCCGTACAGGACCCCGGAGAACATCCCCACGATCTTGTAGTGCGGGAGCGCGACGATCAGACACGCAAGCATCCCCACGATCAGGAACACGAGCTGCTTCAAAGCGACGGCCGCGAACCCCGCCGACCCCCCGCTCGACGAGCGCATCGACTCCGCGACATCGATCGAGTACACCCCGATGAGCGTGAGCGCGAGCGATGCGAGGATCGTGAGCCACGCCGCGTTCACCAGTTTGATCGACGAGAAGAACGAATCCGCGCCCCACCCCTGACCACGGATCAACCGAACCCAGATGGGATCGCGCGACACCGTGCTCATGGGACACCCACCAGTTCGCTGTCGTTCACCGACGGTGCGCCCTTCAGGTACCCCTCCGCAACCAGCGCGTGCACCACCTGGTTGTTGATCGGCCCCGAAACCCGACCTCCCGATCCGCCGTAATCCACCACCACCGCGATCGCGTACTTCGGGGCCCCCCCTTCTTCCCCGACGAGCGACACGTACCACGAGTGATCCCCCGATCGCACCGTTGTCGGGACCATCGGCCCGTCCCCGTCCGGGTCCACGACCAAGGGAGACGATGTCGCCGTCCCCGTCTTCCCCCACACCTTGATCCCCGGCGCATTGAACGTGGGCTCGCGCACCCCCTCGAACGTCACATGATGACCCGTCCCGAAGTCCGGGTCCGACACCACCCGGTGCAATCCCTCGAGCGCGGCCGCCGTCACCCACGACGGGAGCCCGAGATCCCGCACCTCCGGCGCGGCGCTGGTATCGAGAAGCGACGGCTCGATATGGAACCCACCCCGCGCGATCGTCGCGTACGCATCCGCGGCGTGGAGCGGTGTCCATGTCACGGGTCCCTGACCGATCCCCATCTGGATCGCGTCGGAATCACTGATGGGTTCCGTCCCCCCCCTCCCGTCGAACGCACCGAGCGAACCAGCCCACGTCGCGCCGAGCCCGAGGTCGTACCCGTGCCCGATCCCGAACAGCTCGTACACCTCACGGATCCCCTTCGGACCGAGGCGCTGACCGAGGGTGAAGAAGAACACGTTCGACGACACCATGAGCGCGTCCGTCCCGTCAGGGTCGTGACCGAGCTGATCCCCGTGGGTGATCCCGTAGTCCTTGTAGATCCACGATCGCAACATGTTCGGACGATCCGGGTACAGGTGACCTGTTGCTTCGATCCGCTCCGCCTGGTCGTACTTCCCGAGCTTCGCCGCACCACATAGCACGAGTGCTTTCGCGATGGATCCGGGCTGGTAGGGCTTCTCGACGGCCCGGTTCACCCACGGGGAGCGGACCTTCTCGAAAATCTCCTGCTCCTCGTCCGTGCGCACCCCGTAATGAGACCAGTCCCCGTCCCTCGGGGGGGTCGGGGTCGAGACCATCGACACGATCTCACCTGTGGACACATCGAGCACGACAATCGCCGCGTCGAGTTCGGTCCCCACGGGGAGCGATTCATTCGCATGCCAGGGCTGCACGCGCGTCAGCCCCACACTCGGATCGAGGATCGCGCGGAGACGCGCCGTCAGCGCGATGTCCACACTCAATCGCACATCACGACCCGGCGAAGGATCGATCTCCGAAACCCCTCTCGTCTGAAGATGCTCCGTCCGGACCCCGCGCAGTCCTCGTAGTTCATGCTCCAACGCGGATTCGATCCCCGAGCTCCCCACCCGGTCGTTGTTCATGTACGCGCCCCGATCGGTCCCATCCTCCATCAACGACCGATCGCGCAGATCCCCGTCGAGGCGCATCGCCGAGCTCCGGCGCTGTGCGTCTTCCCGATACACGCTGTCGCGCACCCGACCCAGCATGATCGAGCCCACGTCACCCACGACCACCCGGATTGTTGAATCACTCTTCAGCGGCCCGGGGAAGCTCGAACGTTCCAAGATCACCGCCTGCTCCGCGAACGGGTATTCCCGCCGGGTCGCATCGATGATTTCCAGACCCGGAAGCATGTCGATCTCTTCGTGGAGCACATCCGCGCTCGGGTCGCTGTACTTCATCGATGGGACCGTCCGCGCCTGGAGACGCATCAACTCGAACGCAACCTCGTCCGGGACTCCCTCGACGAGCGGGTGCGGGATCGTCTGCTCCCGGATCTTCGCGCTCGCGATCTCCAGATACCGTTCCCGATCCTTCGCCGTGACCACGTACCCCTGACGCTCCCGATCCGCGATCCGTTCCGCGACACGCGCCTCGACAATGACCCGATGACGGCGCTCGATCTTGTCCACGATCTCGTC
>Ga0256829_1000084_pt1 | contig 125560 bp, 119 predicted proteins | sample 131447metaG_FD_185979 | JGI IMG/M metagenome (GOLD analysis project Ga0256829, IMG submission 185979) | Hydrothermal vent microbial communities from Lau Basin, Pacific Ocean - 131-447 | ecosystem: Environmental > Aquatic > Marine > Hydrothermal vents | place: Pacific Ocean: Lau Basin... | reverse complement strand
ACGCGTTCTATGCCAGCTACCCGCTACCGACCACGATACGGGCGCTTCGTCCCCTGGTGCAATGGTGGGAACAGGTCTACAACCTGCTGCGCCCTCATCAGGCATTGCAGCAGCGCACCCCGGCCGAGTATCTTCGTGAGGCCGGGTATGAGGTCCCCGAGGTCTCCGTGTCTCATATGTACTGAACCAGGACAAGAGAGGATACTTGCGTTACACTTCGCCGGACAATCAATAACCCGAATGGAAAAACGCGATCAAGGGCGATCCAATGACATCGGAGTTTCCATTGCAATCATGAAAGGCATCCTCCTCGCCGGCGGCTCGGGCACCCGCCTGTATCCCCTCACGCACGCCGTGTGCAAGCAACTGCTGCCGGTGTATGACAAGCCGATGATCTACTACCCCCTGTCCACGCTGATGCTGGCGGGGATCCGCGACATCCTGCTCATTTCCACGCCGCACGATCTGCCGCGCTTTCGCACCCTGCTCGGCGACGGTTCGCAGTGGGGGCTTGCGCTGTCCTATGCCGAACAGCCCTCGCCCGACGGGCTGGCGCAGGCATTCTTGATCGGCGCCGAGTTCATAGGCGACGGGCCGGTGGCGCTGGTGCTGGGCGACAACCTGTTCTTCGGCCCCGGCCTCGGCCGCCAGCTGCAGGAAGCGGCGCGGCTGGAACGCGGCGGGCGGGTGTTCGCCTATCACGTCAAGGATCCCGAGCGCTACGGCGTGGTCAGCTTCGACGCCGAGGGCAAGGTGATCGACATCGAGGAAAAACCCGCCCGCCCGAAGTCCAGTTACGCCGTCACCGGCCTGTATTTCTACGACGGTGACGTGGTCGACATCGCGCGGCGCATCCGTCCCTCGGCGCGCGGCGAACTGGAGATCACCGACGTCAACCGCGCCTACCTGGAGCGCGGCGAGCTGGCGGTCACGCGTCTGGGCCGCGGCACGGCCTGGCTGGACACCGGCACCCACGAATCGCTGCTCGAAGCGGCCAACTTCATCGAAGTGGTGGAAAAGCGCCAGGGGCTGAAGATCGCCTGCCCGGAAGAGATCGCTTGGCGCCTGGGCTGGATCGACGACGCGCAACTGCGCGCCCTGGCCGCGCCGCTGGCCAAGAACGGCTACGGCGCCTATCTGCTGCGTCTGCTGGAGGCCCACCCCTGATGCGTTTTTTGCCCACCGCCATTCCCGAAGTCGTACTCATCGAACCCAATGTGCATGGCGATGCGCGCGGCTTTTTCCTGGAAACCTGGCACGCCGCCAGGTTTCGCGCCGCCGGCATAGACGCCGAATTCGTCCAGGACAACCACAGCCGCTCCCGCCGGGGCATCCTGCGCGGCCTGCACTACCAGATCCAAAAGCCCCAGGGCAAACTGGTGCGCGTGGTCACCGGGCGCGTCTTCGACGTCGCCGTGGACCTGCGCCGCGCCTCGCCCACCTTCGGGCGATGGCTGGGCGTGGAGCTGTCGGAAGACAACCACCGCATGCTGTGGGTGCCGCCGGGTTTCGCCCACGGCTTTTATGTCATGAGCGAACAGGCCGATTTCGTGTACAAGTGCAGCGACGACTACGCCCCCGAGCATGAACGCTGCATTCGCTGGGACGATCCCGATCTGGCCATCGCCTGGCCCATTCCCGCGCACGCCGCGCCGCTGGTGTCGGCCAAGGACGCCGCCGGCGTGCGCTTTCGCGAAGCCGAGGTCTATCCATGAAAGTACTGATCACCGGCGCCGGCGGCCAGCTCGGCGCTGCCCTCGTGGCGGCCGCCCCGCCCGCCTGCGCGCTGCGCGCCCTCGACCGCGCGGCGCTGGACATCACCGATCCCGACGCCGTGCGGCGGGCGGTCGCCGCTTTTCGCCCCGACTGGATTCTCAACGCCGCCGCCTACACCGCGGTGGACCGCGCCGAGGAAGACCGCGAAGCCGCTTTTGCAATCAACGCCGACGCTGTGCGCCTGCTGGCCGAGAACGCCGCCGCAGAAGGCGCGCGCCTGCTGCACGTGTCCACCGATTTCGTGTTCGACGGATGCCAGGGCCGGCCCTACCGCCCCGAAGACCCGCCCCGCCCCCTGGGCGTGTACGGCCAGAGCAAGCGCGCCGGCGAGGAAGCAGCGCTGGAACTGCTGGGCGAAGACGCGCTGATCGTCCGTACCGCCTGGGTGTACGCCGCCACCGGGCGCAACTTCATGCTCACCATGCTGCGCCTGATGGCCGAACCCGGCCGCCCCTTCGTGGGCGTGGTCGCCGACCAGGTCGGCACCCCCACCAGCGCGCCGGGGCTGGCGGCGGCGCTGTGGGGGCTGGTGCGTCGGCAGGCCCGCGGCATCCATCACTGGACCGAAGCCGGTGTTGCCTCCTGGTACGACTTCGCGGTCGCCATCCGCGAAGAAGCGCAGGCCTTGGACCTGCTCCGCCACGCCGCTCCGGTTCGGCCACTGACCAGCGCCGAATATCCCACGCCCGCCCCGCGCGCGCCCTTCACCGTGCTCGACAAGAGCGCCACCTGGGGCGTGCTGGGGCAGGCCGCCCCCCACTGGCGCGAGGCGCTGCGCGCGGTGCTGGCCGAAGTGGTCGTCCGCCGGCGCGAGGCGCGCCGATCTCCTGCCACCGAGATGCCTTCGACATCATGAGTACCCAAACCCCCCAACGCCTGCTTGTCACCGGCGGCGCCGGTTTCATCGGCGCCAACTTCGTCCACTACTGGCTGGCCCGCCATCGTGGCGGCCGGCTGGTGGTGCTGGATGCGTTAACCTACGCCGGCAACCGCGCCAGCCTGGCCGCGCTCGAAGCCCTTCCTGAGTTTCGCTTCGTGCACGGTGACATCCGCGACACCGATCGGGTCGAGCGCCTGCTGCGCGAGGAAGACATAGACACGATCGTGCATTTCGCCGCCGAAAGCCATGTCGACCGCTCCATCGCCGGGCCCGACGCCTTCATCGACACCAACGTGCTCGGCACCCACAGCCTGCTCAAGGCTGCCCGCGCCGCCTGGCTCGAAGACCGCGCCGCGCCAGCGCACCGTTTCCATCACGTGTCCACCGACGAGGTATACGGCTCCCTGGGACCGGACGATCCGCCGTTTCGCGAAACCACCCCCTATGCCCCCAACTCGCCCTATGCCGCCAGCAAGGCCGCCTCCGACCATCTGGTGCGCGCCTATCACCACACCTATGGCCTGGCCACCACGATCAGCAACTGCTCCAACAATTACGGCCCATACCAGTTTCCGGAAAAGTTGATCCCGCTGTGCCTGATCAACCTGCTCGACGGCAAGCCGCTGCCGATCTACGGCGACGGTCAGAACGTGCGCGATTGGCTGCACGTGGAAGACCACTGCCGCGGCATCGAATTGATTCTCGAAGGTGGCCAGCCCGGGCGGACTTACAACATCGGCGGCGGTGCCGAGCGCACCAACCTCGAGGTGGTGCACGCCCTGTGCGCGATCATGGACGAACGCCGTCCGGCGGGCGCGCCGCACGCCCGCCGCATCGAGTTCGTGCGCGACCGCCCCGGCCACGACCGCCGCTACGCCATCGACGAGACCCGCCTGCGGCGCGAACTCGGCTATGCCCCGAGCCGCACTTTCGAAGACGGGCTGCAGCAGACTGTGGACTGGTATCTGGCGCACGAAGACTGGTGGCGCCCCATCCTCAGCGGCGAATACCGCGACTGGGTGGGGCGGCATTACGGCACCGCCCGAACCGCGAGCCCATGACCCAGGCATCCCACCGGACGCAAGGCGGATACAGTGCTCGAAAAACACCGTGAATACATCCTCTTAGGCTTTACGGCGGCCTCCTTGCCGCCGACATTTTCGAGCACCGCATCCGCTTGGCTTTGCAACAAGTTTCGGATTCAGCCGACGCAGCCCTGACCCCAGCCCCACATTGCCTGGAGATTCAACGCATGATTCACACCATCCCCCCCTACGGCGGCACGCTCAAGGAATGCTATGCCGACGACCCCGAGGTGCTCAAGCGCGAGGCCATGGGCTTGCCGGAATGGACTTTAAGCCGGCGCCAGCTGTGCGATGTGGAGCTGCTGCTGTCGGGCGGTTTTTCGCCGCTGGAAGGCTTCATGAGCGAGGCCGACTACTATGGCGTGGTGGAGAACATGCGCCTGGACGACGGCACCCTGTGGCCGATGCCGCTCACCCTGGATGTGGACGCCGGTTTCGCCGCGCTCGCCGCGCCCGGCGAGCGCATCGCCCTGCGCGATGCCGAGGGGCTGCTGATTGCGGTGATGGACGTGAGCGACCGCTGGATGCCGGACAAGGCGCACGAGGCGCGGCGGGTGCTGGGCACCGAGGACCGCGCCCATCCGGCGATGCGCTACCTGTCCGAGTATGCTGGCGAAGTGTATCTGGGCGGCCGCCTGACCGGCGCCGCCGCGCCGCTGCATTACGACTTCAAGGCCCTGCGCCACACGCCGCGTCAGCTGCGCGAGGAATTCGTCCGCCGCGGCTGGTCGCGCGTGGTCGCCTTCCAGACCCGCAATCCCATGCACCGCGCCCATCTCGAATTGACCTTCCGCGCCGCGCAGCGCGCCGAGGCCAACCTGCTCATCCATCCGGTGGTGGGCATGACCAAGCCGGGCGACGTGGATCACTACACCCGCGTGCGCTGCTACGAGCATGCCCTGCGCCGTTTCCCCGAGCAGACCACCATGCTGTCGCTGTTGCCGCTGGCCATGCGCATGGCCGGCCCGCGCGAGGCGCTGTGGCACGCCATCATCCGCCGCAACCACGGCTGTACTCATTTCATCGTCGGCCGCGACCACGCCAGCCCCGGCAAGGACAGCCTGGGCAACGACTTCTACGGCCCCTATGAGGCCCATGAGCTGCTGGCCGCGCACCGCGACGAGATCGGCATCGAGCCGGTGCCGTTCCAGGCCATGGTATACGTGGAAGAACGCGCCGAGTACGTGCCCGCAGGCGAGGTCGCTCCCGGCGAAACGGTCAAGTCGCTGTCGGGCACCGAGCTGCGCCGTCGCCTGCGCGAAGGGCTGGAGATCCCCGAATGGTTCACCTATCCCGAGATCGCCGCCGAACTCCGCCGCACCCATCCGCCGCGCCACCGCCAGGGCTTCACCGTGTTCTTCACCGGCCTGTCCGGCGCTGGCAAGTCCACGCTGGCCAATGCGCTGATGGTCAAGCTGATGGAACTGGGCGGCCGCCCGGTGACCCTGCTCGACGGCGACATCGTGCGCACCCACCTGTCCAGCGAACTGGGCTTTTCGCGCGCCCACCGCGATCTCAACGTGCAACGCATCGGCTTCGTCGCCAGCGAGATCACCAAGAACGGCGGCGTGGCCATCTGCGCCCCCATCGCCCCTTACGCGGCCACCCGGCAGCGGGTGCGCGAGATGATCGAGCCGCTCGGCGGTTTCCTCGAGGTGCATGTCGCCACGCCGCTGGCAGTGTGCGAGCAGCGCGACCGCAAGGGTTTGTACGCCAAGGCGCGCGCCGGCCTGATCAAGGGCTTCACCGGCATCGACGACCCCTACGAACCGCCTGAAGACCCCGAGCTGCGCCTAGACACCAGCGCGCTGTCGCCGGCGGCCGGCATCCAGCGCCTGTTGCTCAAGCTGGAGGCGCTGGGGTTCATCGCCCGCCCTTGAAGTCGTACGCAGGCATGCGTAAATAGGGTTATGGCCGCACCCAAGAGTCTCGTCGGGCAACTTCACCGCCACTGGGAGGCGATAGAAACGCTGTGCCGGCGTGCGCGCGAACAGCCCGCCTTCGAGCGTGAGCAGGCGCTGGCCGCCATTCGCCGCCATCTGCCTGCCGACGCGCCGGAAAGCGAGGCCTTCGCGGCGCTGCGTTCGCTGTGCGCCGCCGACATCCTCATTCCCCTGAGCCGCAGCGAGGATCTGCAGATCAACCCGCTGGTGCTGGAGTTCGTGCGCGGTCTGACGCGCGAACACGCGCTCGGGCTGTCCGAAGTGCTCAAGGCGCGGGTCGAGGCCGTGCGCGAGGCGACAGCGCGCCTGGAAGAGGGCATGGAGGAAAACGACAGCGCCCGCATGCGCGAGGCGGCGGCGGCGCTTGCCGAATTGTTCCGCAAGATCGGCATGCAGCTCGACCAGGACCGCCACGCCATCCTCGAGCTCGCCGAACGGGCCAAGGCCGCCGATGCCTCCATGCCCTTGGCGCGCCGTTACCGCACCGTGCTCGAAGCCTATGACCGCTACGTGGAACCGATGAACGAGATGATGGACAGTGGCCTTGGCGGCAGTTTCTACCCGCATCTGGAAGCGGCCGAGCGCGCTTTGGATGCGGCGGTGGAACGTCTTTCCACGCGCGGCGCGCTTTATACCCATCGCCTGCAACTGCGCCAGGTCGCCTACCAGGCCAAGGAGCTGCGCCGGCTGGGAAGGATCGTGGCCCGCCAGTGCGCCGACACCTTGCTGCCGCTGCGCGAGGAACTGCGCCGCAACAGCCGTCTCACCGCCGCCGTCAGCGAATTGCTCGGCAGGGTGCGCAAGCGCGGATTGCGCCGCGCCCTGCCGGCGCGCACGCAGGCCACCCGCCTGCCTCTGTGGCGGATCGAGCGACGCGTCCGCCTGCCGCTGGGCGGCGCGGTGCGCGAATACATGGCCGCCGCCCTGCGCTATGTGCCGCGCGAGCAACCCTTTCCGGAAGAGATCCAGAGCGCGGCGGATGCGCTGCCGCCGGCGGTGGACGAACAGGCCCTGCACGCCGCGCTGCGGGCGGCGCTGCCGGTGCCCGACCTGATGCGCTGGCTGCGGGCGCAGTATCCGGCGCTGCCCGACGCGCGCCTGCTGCAGCTTTACCATGAGGTGGTGAACGACGAACGCTGGCAAGCCAGCCTGCAGCCGCAGCGGACGCATACTGAACTGCAGCGGGTGCGCGTGTTTTATCATCCGCATGCCATAACGGCGTGCAGGAAGGAAGATCATGCCTCATGAGCCCATCCAGATAAAACATCCCGAGCCGCTGGCCGAACTGTTCCGCCTGCTCGTCTCTGGCCGCCATCTGAACCGGGCCGCCGATGCGGCCTTGTGGGTGGCGCTGGAGCGCAACCAGGCGGACTATGGTGCCCTGTTCGAGGCGCTCGGCTTTGCCCTGCACGTCGACGGACGCGGTTTTGCCTTCTTCGACAGCGAGGAGGGCAGCGCCCAGCTCACACAGAATTCGCGCAAGCTCGCCTTGCTGTTTCTGGTGTTGTTCGACACCCAGGCCGACGCCGGCCAGGCGCTGGGCAGATTCGAAGACTGGCTCATCGATCGCGAGCTGCTGGAGCACGCCTGTGAGCAGCACCAGGAAATCCTGCAGGCCGAAGGCATGGATGCCGACGGTCTGGCGGAGGTGCTGGGCATCGCCGTGCGCTACGGTTTCGCCCGCAGCGAAGGCGGCGGCTGGCGCCTGTTGCCGGCGGTGTGTCGCTATCTGGACCACTTCGAGGCGCTGGCCGCCGAATGCCGCGCCGAACAAGGCGAGGATGATGACTTCGAGGCCGAAGACGACCCGCGCGGCGGCGCAAACGAGGAAGAATGATGGAGTACGGCTTCCAGTACCTGGCGCTGATCGGCAGCGCCAACTACGACAGGGCGATATTGCCCCTGCATGCACCGGTGTCCCTGATCGGGGAAAACAACAAGGGCAAGACCAGTCTCATCAACGCCTTGCAGTTCATGCTCATCATCGACCAGCGGCGCATGAATTTCGGCGCGCACAGCCTCGAGCGAAGCAAGCAATTCTATTTTCCCGCCAACACCTCCTATATCCTGCTCGAAGCGCTGTTGCCTCAGACCGGCGTGGTGGTGTTGGGCTGCGTGGGCAAGGGCGTGAGCCACGATTATGAATACTTTGCCTATACCGGCGCCCTGGATCTTGAGGATTTCCGCCTGCCCAATGGCGCCGTGGTGCCGCAGCCGCGACTGGTCGAGCACCTGGCCGCGCGCGGGCACAGCGTGTTTCGTTACACGCCGGGCGAGTTCCGTGATCTCGTCTATGGCAGCGGCCGCAGACGACGCGCCGGCGAACCCGAGTTTGGCGTGTTCCGGCTCGAGCACGCCAGCGACGCCAAGGCCTACCAGCAGGTGCTGACGCGCACCCTGCGCCTGGATCGTCTCACTTCCGACGAAGTCAAATCCTACCTGCTCGAAATATTCCGCCGCGACCTGCCGGACGCCGACATCGATTTCAAGCGCGAATGGGACAAGGCGTTCGCCGAAGTTCACGCCGACCGCGCCCAATATCAGGCCGCGCTGAAGCAGCGGGCGGACATCGAACAGATGGCCAGGATGCACGACGAGCGCCTGATGCTCAGAGGCAAGGTGACGGCCTGGCGTCCGGCCATCGACGCGGCGTTGGAAGAGTGGGAGAGCCATTACACCCGCGAACGGCAACAGCTGATCGAACGCGGCGAACAGATCGAAAAGGCGCAGGCGCAACTACTCGAAGACGACCGCGCCCGCGTCGGCCGCCGCTCGGAGCTGGAAGCCGAGCGCAAGCGTCTGGACGCCGAACAGGAAGAACAGGCCGCGCTCGAACGGCGTTTCGCCCTGATCGATGACAGGCGCATGCTGGAAACCGCCGTGGCCGAAGCCGGCAAAGTGCTGGAACGCCATCTGGCCCGCCTCGCTCAGGCCGAGGGTTATGCGCTGGCCGACCTGGAACGCGAACGCGCCGATTACCAGACCCGCCTGCAGAAGCTCGAACAGCGCCTGCAAAATCTCGACGACAATCTGGAGCGGCGTCTGCAACAGACCCTGCCGCCGGAGGTGGGGGCAAAGCTGGCCATGCTGTTGTGCGAGGATGCCCTGGCCGCGGGCCCGGCGCGTTTCGAGCTCGACTCCGCCGCGCTGGGCCGCTGGTTGCAGGACATGCCCCCGCCGCGCCTGCGCCTGCCCGGGCTGGATCTGGACGTGAGCGCCCTGACCCCGCGCCCGCCGCCGCAAACGGCCGAGGCGCTGCACCGCGAGAGGGCCCGTCAACGCCGCCGCCTGCGCGAGCTGGACGAGCAAATCGAAATCGCCCGCGGCCATGAAGCGGCCTTGCGGCAAAAACAGGCGCTGGAGCAGGCGCGGCGGGACGCCGAACAGGCCCTGGAGGACTACGACCGCCTGCTGGCGCTGCGTGCAGGCAGTTCGCAGCGCGCGGCCCGCCAGGCCGAGATCGGGCAAGAGCTGGCGCAGATCCAGGAAGCGCTGGACGGTGCCCGGTCGCAAAGCGACCGCCTGCGTCAGGAAGCTGCCCGCAACGACCGCGCCCGCAACGAACTGGACGCGGCACATGAGCGCATCGGCCGCCTGCGCGAGGCCCGCGCCGATCGCGACCCGGTGTTCGAATATCTGCCCGAGCTGCCCGCCCGACCTTGGCTCGAGCCGCTGGCGATCACGCCCGAACGGCTGGCCGACGCGCTGCAGACCTATCAGGAGGACTGCCGGCGTCTGCTCGAACTGAACCGGCGACTGGAAGAGCACCTGACCCTGCTGCACGCCGGCGGGCTCAGCAAGTTCCAGTATGCCGAATCGCCCGAGGAGGAAATCCGTCATATCATCGCCTTCAGCCAGCAGCTGGACAAGGAAGCCGAAGCGTTGGAGAAAAAGGCTCGCAGCGCGGTGGTGACGGTGACCGCGGGCTTGCGCGAGCTGCGCGACGGGCTGGGCTCGTTCCAAAGCCGCCTGCGCGAATTCAACAAGCTCATCGGCCTGCGCAAGCTCTCCGATCTGGACACCTTCCGCATCGAGGCCGTGGCGCAAACGCGGCTGGTCGAGGCCATCGACGTCCTCATCAACACCGCCGAGCGGGTGGACAGCGGCGACAGTTTCTCCCTGTTCGACCAGGCCAGCGTCCTCGACGATGCCGCCGTGGATCGGGCGCGGCGCATTCTCATCGAAGAAGGCGAGGCTCGCCAGGGTCTGAAGGTGAGCGATCTGTTCCGCCTGGAATTCGTGATCGGGCGCAAGGGCGAGCGGCCGGAAAACTTCGCCGATCTCGACAGCGCCGCTTCCAACGGCACGGTATTGATGGCCAAGCTCATCACCGGGCTGGCCATGCTGTACCAGATGCAGAACAAGAATCACCGCATCCGCGCTGTGGCCTATCTCGACGAGGCGCTGGCCTTGGACCGCGCCAACCAGCGCAGCCTGATCGCGGTGGCGGAAAAATTCGGATTTTCCCTCATCTTCGCCTCTCCGGCGCCACTGGACACGGTGCGCTACTGCGTACCGATCCAACGGGTCGGCGGCCGCAACCATATCAGCAGCCAGGGCTGGCAAGAGCTGGAGCCGCTGCAGGTGGAACAGGGCGCGGCCTCATGAGCCGGGTGTTGGCCGCCGCGCTGGAAAAACTGCTCCAGGCCGAGGACGCCCTGCCGCAATCGGCGCTGACCGCGGCCCAGCGCCGGGCGCTGGACGAATGGGGGCAACGTACCCGCGCCGTGCGCGTGGCGCGCCAGGGCCGCGGGGTGGTGTATCGCGCCCTGAGTTTGGATGTGATCCGGCAGCATCTGCGCGAGCTGGCGCCGGACCCGGCCGCGGCGCAGGACGCATCGCTGCCGGCGCGGGCCGCGAACCTCGCCCGCCACCGCGCCACCAAGGCCGGCGCCCATGGGCACCGGCGGGATTACCTGTTACTCAAGGCTGCGCACGGCAGCCTGTGGCACGATGCAAACGGCCGGACGCTGGCACTGGACCGGCAGACCGAAGCGCAGGGCGCGGCCGTCCTCGCGGTCGGCGGCGGCATGCCGACCTGGCGCAGCGAGGGCGCCTTGTGGCTTGTGGAGAACCAGGCCCTGTTCGACCGCCTTGACTGGTTGCCCACGCCCGCCACGGTGGCGTGGTATCGCGGACAGGTGTCGGGTGCGCTGCTCGACTGGCTGGAGGACGCGCCGCGCGCCGACATGCTATGGCATTTCCCCGATTACGACGGCGTGGGCCTGCAAAATTATTCGCGCCTGCGCCGCCGTCTGGGGGCGCAAGTGCGCTTTTGGCTGATGCCGGATTGGGAAGTCCGTCTGCAGCGTTACGGCAATGGTGATCTATGGCGTAAGACATTGAGAGAATTCGAATCGGCCGTCAATGCTCTAGGCCGGATTCTGGAAGAGGAAGAGGCGCTTGTTCGTCTGATCGATACGATGCGCACCCTGGGGCGTGCGCTGGAGCAGGAGGCGGTATGGTTGTAAAGGTCAGGACGCTCCGATTGATTCTAGCGCGAGCAGATCGTAGTCGAAAATCGGTCGGTTCAAGAGGGGCTTTGCGGCTCAGCGAGTGATTGCGGCGCTTCCCCATGCAGCGGGATGAATTACGCAGAGTAAGCGCCTTGCTCCTTAATGAGGTATGCTGCCGGTAGTCTAGGGGCGGAATATTCTAGTGATTTCTAAACGAGGGAAAAGGAATAAAAAATGAAGGTTTTGGTTACGGGTGGCGCGGGTTATATCGGATCGCATGTGGTGCGCCAGCTCGGTGAGGCCGGGCATGATGTGGTCGTTTACGACAACCTCTCCAGTGGCCATGCCTGGGCAGTGCTGTCCGGGCAATTGGTCGAAGGCGACTTGGCCGATGGCGAGCGGCTCGATGCGCTGTTTGCGCAAAACCGTTTCGACGCGGTGCTGCATTTTGCCGCCTTTATCGTGGTGCCGGAATCGGTGGCCGAGCCGCTCAAGTACTATGCCAACAACACCCGTAACACTCTGGGTTTGCTTGAACGGGTACAGCGTTTCGAGGTGCCGTATTTCGTGTTTTCCTCCACGGCAGCGGTTTATGGCATGCCGGACAAGACGATCATTGACGAAGAAACCCCGCTCGCGCCGATCAATCCTTACGGGGCTTCTAAGATGATGAGCGAGCGCATGCTCATGGATCTGGGCTCAGCCGGCGGCCCCGCTTATGTGGCCTTGCGCTATTTCAACGTGGCCGGCGCCGATCCCGAAGCGCGTATAGGCCAGGCTACGCCGAATGCCACCCATCTAATCAAGGTGGCTTGCCAGGCGGCCTTGGGCCAGCGTGATCGCCTGCAGATTTTTGGAACTGATTATCCCACCCCCGACGGGACGTGCATCCGTGACTATATTCATGTGGAGGATCTGGCGAGAGCGCACCTTGACGCGCTCGATTACCTAGCTGCCGGCGGTGAATCCCGCGTGCTCAATTGTGGCTACGGGCGAGGTTACAGTGTGCGCGAAGTAGTGGAAGCCGTGCGCCGGGTGAGCGGCGTAGATTTCTCGGTGGAGGAATCTCCACGGCGGGCCGGTGATCCGCCGGCATTGGTAGCTGAAAACACGCGAATCAAACAGGTGCTTGGCTGGCAGCCGCGCTACGACGACCTCGACACTATCGTACGGGATGCCTGGCGGTGGGAACAAAAATTCGCCCGCTTGCAGCAGGAAAAGGAGCGCTAAAGTGACTAATTGTTTATCCTAGTACGCATCAGTTTTTCATGTGAAATCAGAGCGTTCTCATTCTCAAGACGGACGCGTTGCCTTGGCGATTTGTCTGTTTGAAGTTGTAGTTTCTCAATCTTATTGGAGCCCCTATGAGTACGAAGGACGAAAATGAAATTGTTATGCTAGATTGGGGTTTGGGTATTACCAAGGAGCAGCTCGAGAAAGCCGAGAAAATGATGCGCGGACTTGATTTGCATATAGATCGCCGTGGGCTTGCCGGTTTGGTTCCGGCATTGCTTTTTGCCGATCCGCATCGCCCCGATGGCTTGCCGGTGTTGATCGCAAGGCGTCCCGAAGATGATTCAAGAGAAGACAATGTGATCACCTTGGTCGCGCCCGAGGAATATGCCGACATGCCAAAATCCTTCAAACTAGATGAACTTTATTTGCAAACGAAAGATGAAAAATGGATGGGCAGATTAGTGTGGGAGAGAAAAGGTCTCAGAAAAAATGATATCGACAATTCAAGATGGTTTTTAGGATTCTCACCTGCGTGAACACATAAAGAACGCACGAAAACTAAAATTATGCAGCACCATCAACGCGGCAAGGAACATCAACGCCGCAGGGCTTGAGGACTTGTCAAACGCCCTTGGAGGGAATGTCAGTCTTGTGTCGGATACGTTTGGCATAAGCAGTTCTCTGTGAATTGGGAATCCCCTCCCTTCAGGGAGGAGAGCAGTCAAAAGGGGTGATCAATGATGACCATTGAAATTGTTCTGCAAGCGAATGATCTTGCAAAGGGCGGTGCGCCGATATCAGCAAATAAACGGGCGCAAAACTTAGGCATGTCAACCACAAAAAGATTTTAGATATTTCTTGACATCGACAGTGCTCCCCTGGCAACTCCAGTAAATGGCATCCCCCAAGATGTAAGGTGATTCCACCAGCGTCTTTCCGGCTAGATCCTTATGGGTGTGTTTGCTGTAAGTTACGGTTATTATTCCGTTATTAACGGAAACCGAAGTGATGTATTTGTCATTGATGCTGGAAGGCGTGGGCAGGCCAAGTGATGCGTTTGTCGCTCCTTGAAAAGTTCCTTTTATTGTGAACCAAGTGGTATCCGCCACTCTTGCGTTCGATGACACGACCACGCCGGCGATTGCTTGTGCTTTTACAAGATAATTTGAGTAAATTCGCAGGGCGATGACAGCAAGTATGCTTAATATGGCGATTACCGTTAAAATCTCTATCAAGCTAAAACCGGTCTCGTGATTTTTCTTCATCCAATTCCTCCTTGCGCTTATGAGTTTTATTGATAATTGCGCCAGTATGACGTGTGATAACCAGCTTATGGTGCTATTGGGTTGATTTGTCAAGCCAGTCTAGCTTGAACGAACTCAGGCTTGCCAGTAACAAATCAAATGTGAATCATCAGGTATCCCACCTGCCTACTTTTCGTCCTTCGGCGTTTTTGAAGATCGACTCATAAAAGATTTGAAAAAAACCGATAATCTATTCGGCAATGAAGGCGGGTCGTCTGAACCGATTTCTTGAGTGCTATGCATTTTCATGCTGTTGGTTCTGATGCGTGCGATTGTCACCCCCCAGCCGCTACGGTCAGAGGCGGGGCCGAATGCAAGCACATCGGGGTCTTCGGCGAGAATACGCTGAACGGTTTTCATCAACACGCCTTTGCCTTTGCCATGGATGATACGGACTTCTCGAATGTCTATGCGTTTGCATTCGCGCAGGTACTCCTTGACCAGCTCAGGCACTTCATTGGGTTTGAAGTGATGCAAATCGATAGTATCGGTGATTTCCATCCGAACATGATTTTTTGTTGGGCGTCGTGTCATAGAATGGCCTGTGTTTCGGGATTAGGAGCCAGCTCAATTTTTATAAGCTAAAATTGATACTCCAGGCCGAAGCTGTCAATGGATTGATCGGCATCGGTTTGTAAACGGCTGGCAGTAATGATGTGGTGAATAAAAACAAATGATTTTCGTTTACAGCATTGCTCCAGTAAACCCGATCTACAGTGCCTCATGGAGGCGTTTCTATTAAGGAGTGAGTTCGATGAAATTGGCTAATCCCGCCCCTCTGGGGCTTGCTGGTTTTGCATTTACCACGTGGATGCTTAGCATGCATAACGCAGGATGGTTTTCCGGCGATGCCGTGCCAATGGTACTCGCGTTGGCATATGCCTATGGAGGTTCCGCGCAGGTACTTGCGGGGTTGTTGGAGTTTCCGCGAGGTAATACGTTCGGGTTGGTGGCATTTACAAGTTACGGTGCCTTTTGGTGGTCGTTTGCATTGTTCGTACAGTTTTTTGCCGATAAGGTGCCGCCGGCATTTGTCGGTTGGTATCTGTTCGTATGGGGATTTTTCACTTTTTATATGTGGATAGCCACCTTCCGCGCGAATGTTGCCGTGCAACTGGTTTTCTTGGCGCTTTGGATCACTTTTTTCTTGCTAGCTTTCGGTATTTTTTGGTCTGTACCGATCCTCAGCATTATCGGGGGCTATACTGGCCTGATCACTGCTTTGTTGGCGTTTTATCTTTCCGCTGCCGAGGTGATCAATGAAGCCTATGGAAGGAGCGTATTACCTGTTGGTCCTTATCAAACGGCGGTTTGATCCTGAAAGGGCGCGCCTGGCTTGGTCTGGCGCGTCTTTATCTTTACTGGAAGTTGATTTAGATCAAGTTATCCTCTGTAGTAAATCGTTAGGATACGAATCTGCTTCAACTACCAGTTCTGAGGATTATGTGATGAAATTCAAAAAGAACATGCAACCGATCGAGAGATGGATGCGGATTTATTTCGGCGCTCTTTTGCTGGCCATCTATTTCGTAAATCCCTTTCCATATAAAGAATGGACTTTTTCAGGTGCGTTGGTTATGGTCACCGGGATTCTCGGCTATTGCCCACTTTATAGTCTCTTTGAGCGGTTTCAGCGCGGCACGAAAGAGTGATGGTAATACCGCCGCAAATCATGAATGGTAGCGGGTAGTTCTTATCTTAAAGACGCTAAGATCTTGCCCGAATATCTCATCCGGCCACTGGTGCCGGGCTGACATGTGCGGATTAACAATAGTATTCTTTACATATCAGTGAGTAACGGGATGTAATCTGGATAAGGCGGATGCGCCCGCTACCGCGTTGGCTGTGCTCTATCGATAGTTTTCTCCTTGCTAATCGGTTTGCCCGAGTTTGCCAATGGCCTGGGTTTATTGAAGCCACGGGTATAATTGAGCACTGATTTTCGGCGCGTTCTGGGGTCGCGATCAGGTTTTCGGCCACTTGGCAGTGAACGATCTGGTAGGGTTGGGCGTCTTTAATTTTGTTTCTGTCGCCACAATAGTGGAAAATTACCTTTATGACATCAAGAGTTTATATTCAAACGCAGGGCTGCCAAATGAATGAGTACGACTCCAGTAAAATGCTGGATGTACTTCATGCGGTGGAAGGAGCCTGCCTTGCGGACTCGCCCGAGGATGCAGACGTCCTGATTGTAAACACCTGCTCCATCCGTGAAAAAGCCCAAGAGAAAGTGTTTTCTCTGCTGGGTGTGTGGAGGGAATACAAGGAGAAGAACCCGGATTTAATTATCGGCGTCGGCGGCTGCGTCGCCAGCCAAGAAGGTGCATTGTTGCGTGAGCGCGCACCCTATGTGGATATTGTGTTTGGGCCGCAAACGCTGCATCGCCTTCCGGATATGGTCGCTGAGGTTCGGCGTGCGCGCCTGCCTGTGGTGGACATCTCCTTTCCGGAAATAGAAAAATTCGATCGCTTGCCTGAGCCACGTGCTGAAGGACCCAGCGCATTCGTTTCCATCATGGAAGGTTGCAGCAAATACTGTACATTCTGCGTCGTGCCCTACACCCGTGGGGAAGAGGTCAGCCGTCCCTTTGATGATGTATTGGCAGAAGTGGCCCTTCTGGCCGAACAGGGCGTGCGCGAGGTCAATTTGCTGGGGCAGAATGTCAATGCCTATCGTGGTCGCATGCACGATGGCACAATCGCTGATCTGGCCACGCTGATCGATTACATTTCCGTTATCGAAGGCATCGGTCGCATCCGTTACACGACTTCTCACCCGGTTGAATTCACGGATGAGCTGATCGAGATCTATGCCAAGGTTCCACAACTGGTCAATCACCTGCATCTTCCAGTACAGAGCGGCTCCGATCGCATACTCGCAGCGATGAAGCGCAAGCATAGCGTACTGGAATACAAGGCCAAGATCCGCAAATTGCGCAAGATCAGGCCGGATATAAGCCTCTCTTCAGATTTCATCGTGGGATTCCCCGGCGAAACCGAAGAGGACTTCGAGGCAACCATGCGTCTGATCGAAGAAATTGGTTTTGATGCTTCGTTCAGCTTCATCTACAGTCCCCGGCCGGGCACGCCGGCCGCTTCATTGCCCGATGACGTGCCCATGACGATCAAGAAAGCCCGTCTCGCTCGGCTTCAGGCGCGGATCAATGAAATGGCGCAGGCGATCAGCCAAGCCATGGTGGGCACACGTCAGACTGTACTCGTCACGCGGCCTTCCCGCAAAAATCCACGCCAAGTGGCGGGACGGACAGAAAACAATCGGGTAGTCAATTTCGATGGCGACGCTTCTCTGATCGGCCAATTTGTTGACGTACGCATCACCGAAGCGTTGCCCAATTCGCTGCGTGGCGAGCTTCTCGAGCCGGTGAGGCAGGCAAGCTGAGATCATGGATTCAGGGAAGACCGCGGCTCTGCCCGAGCATCCTTTTCACCGACGCATGACGCTTGACCCAGAAAATGCGCAGCGATTGGCGAATTTTTGTGGCACTTTCGATGAGCATCTGCGTCAAATTGAGCGCCGCACGGGGGTGGAAATCAATAATCGTGGTGCCTGTTTCCATCTTATTGGAGACGATCTCTCCGCGCTGGATGCGGCGGAGACCATACTGCAACGCCTGTATCTCCTTGCGGCTGAACAAACGATAACACCTGCGCAAGTGCATTTGATCATCCAGGAGGAGGGCGCGGAATTGTTACCCGAAGCTGAAATGTCGGCTGTGCAGAGCGTTGAATTGCAAACCCGGCGGGGAAAGATCCGTGGCCGCGGCCCTCGCCAGATGCGCTATCTGCATCAGATCCAGACTCATGATCTGGCATTCGGCATCGGCCCTGCAGGTACCGGGAAAACCTACTTGGCGGTGGCCAGCGCGGTGGACGCTCTTGAACGCGAAACCGTTCGCAGGCTGGTGCTGGTTCGTCCGGCGGTGGAAGCAGGTGAACGCCTGGGTTTTTTACCTGGAGATCTTGCTCAGAAGGTTGATCCTTATCTGCGGCCTATTTATGACGCATTGTATGAAATGCTCGGCTTTGAGCGGGTGGGTAAATTGCTAGAGCGCAATGTGATTGAAGTGGCGCCATTGGCCTACATGAGGGGGCGCACCTTGAACGATGCTTTCATTATTCTTGACGAGGCTCAGAACACCACGATCGAGCAGATGAAAATGTTCCTCACGCGTATTGGGTTTGGTTCAACGGCCGTGGTCACGGGCGATATCAGTCAGATTGATCTACCCCGGAACACAACCTCCGGTCTGAGGCAGGCGATCGAGATCCTGCGTGATGTTGAAGGCGTTAGTTTTACTTTTTTCAATGCTTCGGATGTTGTTCGCCACCCCTTGGTTCAATGTGTGGTGCGCGCCTACGAGCGTTTCGAAGAGGGTGAGGGATGATCGAGGTTCAACGGGCGACCCACAGCATGTTGCCTGAAGAATCGATGCTCGAGCGCTGGGTGAGCGAGGCGTTGGGTAATACCGAGGGCGATCTCGTGTTGCGATTCGTCGATGAAGAGGAATCCCGGTACCTCAACAGAACGTTTCGCGGCAAGGATCGCCCTACCAATGTCTTGTCCTTCGCTTTTGAATCTCCACCAGCCATTGATTTGCCTTATCTGGGGGATCTTGTGATCTGCGCACCGGTGGTTGAATGCGAAGCGCAGCAACAAAACAAGCCGCTCGAGGCGCATTACGCGCACATGGTTGTTCATGGCGTCTTGCACCTGCTGGGTTATGATCACCAGGACGCAGCTCAGGCAGAGATCATGGAGGCGCTTGAAATCGAGCTACTGGGTCGTTTGAGCTACCCTAACCCCTATGAATGAAGCCGTGAGCGGCACGCCGTGCTATGGATGGTTTTTCGGGCGAGAACCCACGACGTGCCGCTGACTGTTTCAAAGTTGGATTGACATGGAAGATCGACGATTTGGGCGCTTTGGCCTTTCCCGGTGGCTGAAGCGCATTGGAAAACTCCTTCAGGGCGAACCCAGAAATCAGGACGAGATCATCGAATTGTTGCGCCGGGCTCAAGCGCGTCAATTGTTGGATGGCGATGCATTGGCGATGATCGAGGGTGTGTTCGAAGTGTCTGATATGCGTGTTCGAGACATCATGATTCCCCGAGCGCAAATGAAGGTCATCGACCGGGATGACGATTTTGACGCGATTATCGAGTTTGTGCTTTCTTCGGGGCATTCGCGTTACCCGGTGGTAGGCGATAGCCGGGATGAAATCATCGGCGTGATGCTGGCCAAGGATTTGTTGCGCTTCTGCCATGACCTCGAAGATGACGCTTTCGATTTTAATTTTATGGATCTGATCAGGCCCGCGTCTTTCGTGCCGGAAAGCAAGCGTTTGAATGTTCTACTCAAGGATTTCAGGCGCACTCGCAATCATATGGCGATTGTTGCCAACGAGTACGGTGGAGTGGCTGGGTTGGTAACCATCGAGGACGTGCTTGAGCAAATTGTGGGTGATATCGATGACGAGCATGACGATGAAGGCGGCAGCAATTACATTTTGCGGCATGAGGATGGGCTCTATACGATCAAGGCACTGACGCCCATTGAAGATTTCAACGAATATTTCGATACCCATTACAGCGACAAGGAATTCGACACCATCGGCGGTTTAATCACAAACCATGTCGGGCGTGTCCCCAAACGCGGCGAGCGCATCGATATCGACCAGTTTCATTTTCGTGTACTCAGGGCTGACACTCGGCGCTTGCATTTGCTGGAATTGACGGTTGATCCACCTTCCGTTCTGAGCCGTGATTGACCCTTGGGCATGAAATCCTTATGCAGCGTAAGAGGTTGTCAGAAGAGGGCGGAACTACCCCTATGCCAGATGAATCGGGAGTCATCATTGGACTTGCTGTTCCTGCACGCGCCTCGGCGACTCGAGGATCAGTCAGATAAATGCTGAAACTGCAGAAGGTGGTGGACTTTTCCTTTGTGAAGACTCTTCGCCGGCATCGATTATGGGCGGATGCCCTGTGTTTCATTGCAGGGGGAGTGACGGTGGCCGCCTTCGCCCCCTACCATTTGGCGCCTTTTGCCTTGATTGGGCCCAGCGTGCTGTTTATGGCCTGGGAGTCCGCACCGAACGCCTCTCGCTTTGCCCTCCGTGGGTATTTCTATGGCCTTGGCCTGTTCGGGTTCGGCGTCTCATGGCTTTATAACAGCCTGAGCCTGTTTGGCGAAGCAATCGCGCCCTTGGCCGGACCGCTGACAGCGCTGTTCGTCGCATTTCTCGCTCTTATTCCTGCGTTGATGGGATGGATCGCATGGCGATTCATGCCTCTGCCTCGTTCCCTTCGGTTGCTGTTGGTCTGGCCCGCCTTGTGGGTTCTGTTCGAATGGCTTCGGAGTTGGTTGTTCACCGGTTTTCCCTGGCTGCTCCTCGGCGATTCGCAGGTCGGTTTCGCGCCCGGCGCGCTCGCTCCCTTGTTCGGTACTCTCGGGGTGAGTGGTTTTCTGGCGCTGTTGGGCGGCTTGCTGGCACTGGCGGCATTTGAACGGCGCTTTCTGCCGCGTATGCTCGCGGTATTCCTCATTCCCACACTGTGGTTCGTCTCGGGCGCGTTGGCGGGCATACGCTGGACGCATCCCGATGGACTCCCTTTTCGCGTGAGTCTGATTCAGGGAAACATTTCACAACAACGCAAATTCGATCCGCAGGAATTCACGCAGATTTTGCAGCGCTATCAAAATATGACGATCAAGCACCTTGGCAGCCGTTTGATCATCTGGCCGGAAACGGCTGTACCCACTTTGTTTCGTTATGTGCAGTCCGATTATCTCCAACCTTTGGCGCGGGTTCTCACTCATCATCGCGGCGATTTGATCACGGGCATATTCCGTGAGCAGGAGGGAAGGATTTACAACGCCGTTGTGTCCATGGGCGCTTCCTCTACTGAATTTTATTTCAAACATCATCTCGTTCCTTTTGGGGAGTATATGCCTTTGCCTCATTGGCTGGGTCGGCTTTATCGGTTCATGCATGTTCCGATGTCGAATCTCAGTGCGGGGCATGGCGGATTTGTGATTCATGCGGCGGGTATTCCAATCGGTGTTTCTGTGTGTTACGAGGTGGCTTACGAAACCCTGGTAAGGAAATCGCTTCCGAAAGCCAAGCTTTTGATCAATGTCAGCAATGACGCTTGGTTCGGGGATTCGTCAGAGCCCTATCAACAATTACAGATGGCGCGGATGCGTGCCTTGGAGTTCGGGCGTTATATGCTGGTAGCGATGAATACCGGCCCGTCCGCCATCATCGCGCCCAATGGACATATCGTGGCACTGGGTGAGCGAGGAAAAGCCGTGGCCCTTACTGCCGAGGTGCGACCCATGGGCGGTGTTACTCCTTTTACCCGCTGGGGCGAATGGCCTATGATCGGCACCGCGTGGCTGATCGTACTGGGTGCCGCAGCCGGCGTCTGGCGCCGACGTTTTAATAAAAAAACACAAGGGGTTTGAACATGTCTTTTATCGTACCCGTGATTCTTTCCGGTGGTTCCGGCACACGTCTTTGGCCTTTGTCCAGGCATGCCTACCCGAAACAGTTTCTTCCGCTTGCGGGCGAGCTGAGTTTGTTCCAGACAACGGTACAGCGTCTGGCAGCGCTGGAGGATGCGGCTGCGCCTTACGTGGTCAGCAACGATGAACAGCGTTTCATGGTGGCTGAACAGTTGCGCGCGCTCGATATCCAAGGCCGAATTATTCTCGAGCCAGTGGGACGAAATACAGCGCCCGCAATCGCGGCCGCTGCCCTTGATATTGCCGCTACGCAGCCGCAAGCACTGATGCTGGTGCTGCCCGCGGATCATTTGATCGCAGACGTCAATGCGTTTCATGCGGCTGTGGCGGCAGGCGTTCCCGCTGCTGCCTCGGGGCGTTTGGTCACATTTGGGGTGACGCCCGATCGGCCCGAAACGGGTTATGGTTATATCGAGGCCGGCGAGATCGAAGAGGATCTGTTACCTCTGAGGCGGTTCGTGGAAAAGCCCGATCTTACTACTGCGAAAGACTATCTGGCCGATGGACGCTTTTTGTGGAACAGTGGAATGTATTTCTTCACGGCCGAGCGTTATCTCGAAGTCCTCGGTCGATTCGCGCCCGCCATACTAGAAGGCGTGAGCGAGGCTTATGCCAAGGCGAGAGAAGATCTTGATTTTCTGCGCCTCGATAGCGAGGCGTTCGCGGCTTGCCCTGCGGATTCGATCGACTACGCGGTCATGGAGCATGCAGATAAAGAGGCGGTGGTCGTGCCGCTCGATGCGGGATGGAATGACGTGGGCTCGTGGCATGCTCTTTGGGAGACCGGCCGCCGCGACGAGATGGGGAACAGAACCGAAGGTGATGTGATCGCGCTGGATTGCCGCGATTCCTATATCCATGCCGACCACAGACTCATTGCCGCTCTGGGTCTCGAAGATGTGGTCGTGGTCGAAACCGCCGATGCGGTGATGGTGGCCAGTCGGGATCGTGTTCAGGATGTAAAAACGATCGTTGAGCAGTTGAAAAATGAAGGCCGGGGCGAATGGGAAACGCATCGTCGGGTCTTTCGGCCTTGGGGAAGCTATGAGGGCATTGCGATGGGCGAACGCTTTCAGGTGAAGCGCATCACGGTCAAGCCGGGCGCCAGCCTGTCCATGCAAAAGCATTTCCACCGTGCCGAGCACTGGGTAGTGGTGCGCGGCACGGCGCTGGTGACTCGTAACGAAGAACAGTTCACGCTGAGTGAGAATGAATCCACATTCATCCCTCTCGGCGCAGTACACCGCCTGGAAAACCCCGGGAGGATTCCTCTGGAGATCATTGAAGTCCAATCGGGCGCCTATCTGGGAGAGGATGATATTGTCCGTTTCGAGGATGATTACGGACGCCAGTCTGAAGACGCCTGAAACACAGGGCCCTGTCATCTAAATTCGCAAGCCGTTGAAAAGCGGAGCGGGCGTCTGCTCGGAAAACGTAGGCGGCAAGGAGGCCGCCGATGAGCCTACAGGGATGTATTCACGGCGTTCTTCCGGGCAGACACCCGCTCCGCCACAGTTAGAGGACGTGGTTTTGGCCTGAGACGGTATCGGGCGTGTCCATGGTTGCACGAAGGCGTATACTGAACGCTTTTTCCTGATGGATTTTGCGAGGCCGAGAATGTATTCGATTCACATGAACATCCATGATTACGATCCCGAGTTGTGGGATGCCATCGAGAATGAAGCGCGCCGGCAAGAGGAATATATCGAGCTGATCGCTTCTGAGAACTACGCCAGCCCGCGGGTGCTCGAGGCCCAGGGTTCAGTGTTGACCAACAAGTATGCCGAAGGTTATCCCGGCAAGCGCTACTACGGCGGTTGTGAATATGTGGATGTGGTGGAGCGCCTGGCGATCGATCGGGCCAAGCAGTTATTCGGCGCGGATTATGCCAACGTGCAGCCGCATTCCGGATCACAAGCCAATGCCGCGGTCTATATGGCTTTGCTGAATCCAGGCGACACGGTACTTGGAATGAGCCTGGCGCACGGCGGCCATCTGACTCATGGAGCCAAGGTCAATTTTTCCGGGCGGTTCTACCACTCGGTGCAATACGGCATCGATGCGCAAAGCGGGGAGATCGATTACGAAGAAGCCCGCCGACTGGCGCTGGAGCACAAGCCGCGCATGATCGTGGCGGGATTTTCTGCTTACTCGCGCATCGTCAACTGGCAACGTTTCCGCGACATCGCCGACGAGGTGGGCGCGTATCTCATGGTGGATATGGCCCATGTCGCCGGGCTGGTTGCGGCGGGCGTGTATCCCTCCCCGGTGGCGATCGCGGACGTCACTACCTCGACCACTCACAAAACCCTGCGCGGACCGCGCGGCGGAATCATTCTCGCCAAGGCCAATCTCGAGATTGAAAAAGCGCTCAATTCGCGGGTTTTTCCAGGCTCGCAGGGCGGCCCCCTGATGCATGTCATCGCCGCCAAGGCGGTGGCTTTCAAAGAGGCACTGGAACCCGGATTCAAGGACTATCAGCGTCAGGTTGTGGCCAATGCCCAAGCCATGGCGCGAGTGTTCCTGGAGCGCGGTTACGAGGTTGTCTCCAACGGCACCGATAATCATCTGGTATTGCTCAGCTTGATCAACAAGGGACTGACCGGCAAGGATGCGGAAGAGGCATTGGAACGCGCTCACATCACCACCAACAAGAACGCCGTCCCTAACGATCCGCAAAAGCCGTTCATCACCAGCGGCTTGCGCATCGGCACTCCAGCCGCGACCACGCGTGGTTTCGGCGAGCAGGAAAGCGTCGGCCTGGCTGGCTGGATATGCGACGTGCTGGACAACATGGGTGACGAGGCCGTGATCGAGGCGGTGAAGGCCAAGGCGCTCGAGCTGTGTCGCCGCTTTCCCGTCTACGGGGAATGAGGGGACGCGATGCGCTGTCCATTTTGCCGGCACGCGGATACCCGGGTGATCGATTCCCGTCTCGCCAGCGAAGGTGATCAGGTGCGCCGCCGGCGCGAATGCGCGGCTTGCGGCGAACGATTCACTACCTATGAAACCGCGGAACTGGCACTGCCGCGCGTGATCAAGCGTGGAGGTGGGCGCGAACCCTTCAACGAGGACAAGCTGCGCGGTGGCATGATGCATGCGCTGGAAAAGCGTCCAGTGCCGACCGGGAAGATCGACGCAGCGGTGAATCGCATCAAGCGGCGCGTGCTGGCGCTGGGGGAACGAGAAGTCGAGGCCAGCCGGCTCGGCGAATGGGTCATGGAAGAGTTACGCGCCCTGGATGAGGTTGCCTATATCCGGTTTGCAAGCGTTTACATGAGCTTCGAAGACGTGGCCGCGTTCCGCGAGCTGGCTGACCGGCTGGAGCGCGAACCGGCGCGTAACTCTTTGCTCCAAGAGCCTCTCGATCTTGGCGAGGATACCAACGTTGATGGGCAGTGAGGTGGAGGCGACGTTCACTGCTGGGGATCACGCTTTTATGTCTCGGGCGCTGCAACTGGCGCGGCGCGGGCTTTATACCACTCATCCCAATCCGCGTGTCGGCTGTGTGATCGTACGGGGAGGCGAAATCGTCGGTGAAGGCTGGCATCGGTGCGCTGGGGAACCGCATGCTGAAATCCATGCCTTGCGAGAAGCCGGCGAACGCGCCCAGGGAGCGACGGTCTATGTCACCCTGGAGCCGTGCAGTCACCATGGGCGCACCCCGCCATGCAGCGACACCCTGATCACCGCCGGCGTCCGGCGTGTGATCGCAGCCATGCGCGACCCCAACCCGAAAGTCTCGGGGCGGGGCCTTGCACGGTTGGCCGCAGCCGGCATAGAGACAGCCTGCGGGCTCCTGGAAGCCGAAGCGCGGACGCTTAATGCGGGATTCGTCAGCCGCATGGAAAAAGGCCGCCCTTGGGTACGAATCAAGACCGCCATGAGCTTGGACGGACGTACCGCCATGGCCTCGGGCGAGAGCCAGTGGATTACCGGAAAAGCGGCGCGCGCCGATGGCCAGCGTTGGCGGGCGCGCGCTGATGCGGTGCTCACCGGCAGTGGCACGGTGCTGGCCGACGATCCTGCCTTGAACGTGCGTCTGAGCGCTGAATCCCTGGGTGTTGCGGGAGAGGTCTGCCAACCGCTGCGGGTGGTGCTGGACAGTCGCTGGCGGACCCCACCCACGGCGCGTCTGTTGGCCGCGCCTGGCTCCGTGTTGATCTTCGGAGGGGCGGAGGAGGGTCGCCGCCGCGCGGCCCTGGCAGCGGCTGGGGCCCAGGTTGAGACGGTGCCCGCTACACCGGCGGGACTGGATCTGCGAGCGGTGTTGGCCGCGCTGGCGGAGCGCGAGATCAACGAGATCCACGTCGAGGCGGGCGCGACCCTTTCCGGGGCGCTGATTGCCGCCGGTCTGGCTGACGAACTGTTGCTCTATCTGGCTCCCGCCTTGCTGGGTGATGCCGCGCGCGGGGCATTCGTTCTACCTGGGTTGAGCCATCTGACCGAGCGTGTGAAGCTGAAGATCGATAAGATTCGTCGTATCGGTGATGATTACCGTCTCGTGGCCGGCATCGATAGGAATTCTTGATGGGCACCGGGGTGTATTTGCAGGGGTAAACAGGAGGTCGGTATGTTTACAGGCATTGTTCAGGCGTTGGGCAACATCGCTCGCGTCGAGCCGCGGGGTGGTGACGCCCGCTTATACGTCGAGACCGGCAGATTGGATCTCAGTGCGGCGAGCGTGGGTGACAGCATCGCCGTCAATGGCGTCTGCCTGACGGCAGTGGAACTTGGAAACGCTTATTTCGTCGCAGATGTCTCCGCAGAAACCTTGATCCGTACCACGCTGGGAGGGCTCGGTCCCCGGGCGCCAGTGAACCTGGAACTTGCACTGTTGCCGACCACCCGCCTTGGAGGGCATCTGGTGAGCGGTCATGTCGATGGTGTGGGCGAGATCGTCGCGTGCGAGAAAGAGGCTCGGTCAGTGCGCTTCACCATCCAAGCGCCGTCGCCGCTTGGCCGCTATATCGCCGAAAAAGGCTCAATCTGCGTGGATGGCATCAGCCTGACGGTCAATGCTGTCGAGGGGGCGCGCTTTCAGGTCAATATCGTTCCCCATACTCTGGAATCGACCACCCTGGGAGCCGCCCGCGTCGCCCAGAAGGTGAATTTGGAAATAGACGTGATTGCGCGTTATCTCGATCGCCTTCTGTCTGCGGGCGATACGCCCGCGGAAGATGGAAACGGCCTCACCCGTGAACTGCTCGCGCGATACGGCTATCTCTGAAACCTGCAACCATCGAGGCATCATGGCACTTAACAGCATTGAAGAAATCCTGGAGGATCTGCGCCAGGGGAAAATGGCCATCATCGTAGACGACGAAGACCGCGAAAATGAGGGCGATTTGCTTATGGTCGCATCGCTCGTCCGGCCCGAGGACATCAATTTCATGGCTCGTTACGGACGCGGTCTGATCTGTCTGCCTATGACCCGGGAACGCTGCCGTCAGCTCAGACTGCCTTTGATGGTGGAATCCACCGGCGACCAGCACGGCACTAATTTCACTGTCTCCATCGAAGCGGCCGAAGGCGTGACCACCGGCATTTCCGCTTATGATCGCGCTCACACCATCCGTACCGCCGTGGCTCCCAACGCACAACCATCCGACATTGTCCAGCCGGGCCATGTGTTTCCGCTGATGGCGCAGCCGGGCGGGGTTTTGACCCGTGCCGGTCACACTGAAGCCGGCGTCGATCTGGCGCGGCTGGCGGGCTTCGAACCGGCAGCGGTGATCGTGGAGATTCTGAACGAGGATGGCAGCATGGCTCGGCGCCCCGATCTCGAGATCATTGCCGCCGAGCATGGTCTCAAGATAGGCACCATCGAGGATCTGATCCGTTATCGCCTGACGCGCGAGCGCACCGTCGAAAGAGTAGCGGACGTGGAGGTGAACACGGAATTCGGTCTTTTCCGGTTGGTAGCCTACAGGGAGATTGGTGATCCCTCGATCCACTATGCGCTGGTAAAGGGCGATATTCCACCTGACCGCCCCACACTGGTGCGGGTTCACGTCAGCGACGCCCTTGCCGATCGTGTGCCTTTTGTTGATGCGCCTTTCGGGTGGCCGTTGCGCGACGCCCTTAAAAGGGTATCTGAAGAGGGTGGCGTGGTGGTGGTGTTATCGGCGAAAGAAGATCCCCAGGCGCTCCTTCGCCGTATCCGCGGATTGGCTCTTCGAAGTGAGCAGGAATCCTCTCCCGCGGCGGAAGAGCGCCCGGCGGATTTGCGCACTCACGGCATCGGCGCACAGATCCTGCGCGATCTGGGTGTGCGCCATATGCGGCTGTTGAGCGCGCCTAAGCGCCTGCATGGCCTCGGTGGCTTCGGCTTGGAGGTGGCAGAGTATGTGCATGATTGAGATGTGCCGAGCGCATTGACCCGGCATGTGCTTTGCTTGTTGACCCAACAGGGTGAAAAATGACGATTGAAAGCAATGTGGCGGCACGGCTCGTCGATGACTTGGAGTTTCTGTATGGAGCAGAATTGGCGCGCACGGTTTGCAGAAGAATCGAGGGCATGGTGGCCGAATATACCATCGAACGTCAGCCAGGGCTTCCTGCGATCGAGGAATTGACCGAGCGCGACGCCTTGCTTATCACTTATGGAAACTCCCTTTACGGCACAGGGGAACCGCCTCTTGATACGCTCAGACGTTTTTTGCTGGAGCATATCGGAGAAGCCATCAACATCATTCACCTCTTGCCGATTTTTCCCTACAGTTCGGACGACGGTTTTGCCGTAGTGGATTACTACGCGGTCAATCCTGAGCTCGGAAAGTGGGATAATGTGCGCGAACTGGCGGATTATTATGGGCTGGCATTGGATTTGGTGCTCAATCACTGCTCGCGCAGCCACCGCTGGTTTCAGGATTTTATTGCCGGAAAGGATTCGGCCAAGAACTGGTTCATCGAGGCCAATCCGAACGATCCGAGGCTGGCGCTGGTGGCGCGGCCGCGCAGCACGCCGCTGTTAACGCCGGTGGATGTCAGCGGCCAGGGACGGCGCTGGATCTGGACCACTTTCAGTCCCGATCAAGTGGATCTGAATTACCACAATCCCGAAGTGCTTCTGGCGATGATTGCCATCATGCTGTTCTATGTCCGCCAAGGTGCGCGGGTGTTGCGCCTGGATGCCGTGGCTTACGCGTGGAAAACGCTGGGGACTTCATGCATCAACCTACCACAGGTGCATGCCATAGTGCGTATTCTACGGGTGGTGGCGGATTCGGCCGAGCCCGGCGTTTTGCTGCTGACGGAAACCAATGTTCCCATGGTGGAGAATTTGAGCTATTTGGGGCAGGGCGATGAGGCCCATCTGGTGTACCAGTTTTCCTTGCCGCCCTTGTTGCTATATGCCCTGTGGCGAGAAAACACCGCCATCCTGCGCAACTGGCTGGATGCGTTGCCTGAGCCACCGCCCGGCTGCACTTTTTTGAATTTCACCGCCTCGCATGATGGGGTGGGCCTGCGTCCCCTGGAAGGACTTGTCGATGAAACCGAACGCGACGCCATGCTCGATGCCATGCGCACGCGGGGCGGTTTCGTGACGCCGCGCCGTCTTCCAGATGGACGGGAAGCGCCTTATGAACTCAATATTACTTATTTCAGCGCGTTCGACGCAGGTGATGGCGAAGAAGCGCAACTGGCACGTTTTCTTCTATCCCAGACGGTGATGATGAGTTTGCGGGGCGTGCCAGCGATCTATATCCATTCCCTGTTCGCCACACCCAACGACCTCCGGGGGGTGGAGCAGACTGGGCAATTGAGGGCTATTAATCGCCGGCGCTGGGACTGGGGAGAATTGAGCGGGCTGCTCGTACGCAGCGATAGCGTGGCTGCCCGCTGTCTGAAGGAAATGACGCGCCGCTTACGGGTGCGTTCCGGCCTGGCGCAGTTTCATCCGCAGGCGTCCCAGTATGTGCTGGAATTGCCCGGTGCCGTGCTCGGCATCGTTCGCGAATCGAAGGATGGGGAGCGCCTGCTGTGCTTGTTCAACTTCACAGGCGCGCCACAGAGCGTGCCGCTTTCCATGTTGCCCTGTGTGTCTGATGCGCATGCCGATTTGCTGGCCGATGATGGCGTGAGGCTCGTGGGCGGGGGTCTGGAGTTGGCGCCATGGGGAGCTGCCTGGCTGCCGGCGGTCTGATCAGCGCACATCTGCATCCATGGCGACGGCCTCGCACAGCGATTCGGCAATGTCTGGCAAGGCGCTGATCACGCGACTCCAGTTCGAGATGTAGGAGGGTTCGAAGGGCGAGATCAAATAGTCTTCGCCGGCTTCTATGACCGCGCGGGAAAAGGTTTCCACCGCAAGTTCTTCGTCGTGAAAACTGTATTCGAGCCCGTTGAGTCGCGCATCGGAGTGATAGTGCTGGATGAGATCCAGGGCCTCGCGCAGATAAGCCGCCTTAAGCGCGCGAAAGGTTTCCGGTGCCAGAACTACGCCTTCGGTGGCCAGTTTGCGGTAGATGGACAGGGCAATCTCGCGGCTCATGCGCGCCAATCCTTTCGAGGCGTCGTTAGCTGATAGGTTTTGATGTTTGTGATCGTAGCGGGCGGCGATATCTACCTGACAGACTTGTTTCGGGCTCAATCTGCGGTACACCTCCGACAGCAGGCCAATCTCCAATCCCCAGTTGGCGGGGATGCGTAGCTGGGATATTTCGCTGGCATCGACAGCGAATTCACCGGAAAGCGGATAGCGGAAGGCATCGAGAAATTCGATGAACTCATGCGCGCCAAGACTGAGCTTCAAGGCACGTAACAGGGGCGTAAGGAACAAGCGGCTGACTCGCCCGCCCAGACGTTCGCCGTCGCTGCGGGCGTAGTAACCCTTGCAGAAACGGTAGCCGACATCCGAGACCACCGGATAGAGCAGCTTGGCCGGCATGGCGCGGTCATAGGTGACGATGTCGGCATCATGGACGGCGATCACATCCGCCATCCCACAGGTGGCGGCGAATCCAAGACAATACCAGACGTTCCGTCCCTTGCCTGGCTGACCAGGAGACAGTCCCTCCGCCGCTAGGCGGGCGTCCACCTCACGTAGCCGTGGCCCATCGTGCCATAAAAGGTGTACTGTTTGTGGCAGGCGCGAGAAGAATTCGCGTGCGTGAATGAATTGCTCGCGGTCGGCCTGATCCAGGCCGATGATCACGCTGGATAGATAGGGTATTTCGGTAATGGTGTCCAGCATGGGCCCCAGCGCAGGCCCGGAAAGCTCGGAGTAGAGTGAGGGGATGATCAACGCCATGGGTCGGCGACGGCTAATGTGCGTGAGTTCCTTTTCTAAGGCGGGCAGCGGTCGGGTGCCGAGATCATGGAGGGTGGCAACGGAGCCGGATTGATGAAAATCGCTCATTTTATTACTCCTAGTCGGTGTAGGGTTTCTAGCCAGCCTTGAGGGCCAGCTCGTTGTGTGCGCAGGCAATCGATGTCCGGCAGGGGGTTGGGGCCGGGCAGGCACGCGGCCAGATCCGCAAGCTCCAGCAGGCGCCTGTCATTGGGCGCATCTCCAAGCGCAACGATGCGCGGATGGTGGGCGAAGGGAGTCCATTCCCTGAGAAGACGGCAAGCGCCCACGGCCTTGTCAGCTTCCATCGGCAAGACAGTCAAAAAACGTCCGCCACCGATGGCAGTCAGGCCGACGGTTCGCAATTCGTCGAGAAAGGTTTCGGGGGGCTCACCGCGCCAGCGTAAGGGTTCACTCGCCAGGCGTTGCCTTGCGGCCAGTGCCTGCGGCGGTGAAAGGCCGGTTTCGCGCATGAGATCAGTCAGGCTCCAATCACCAAAACCGGCCATGTCCAAATAGAGCGCACTACGCAGGCGTTTGATCGCAAGGCGCACCGTCGCGTAGGATTGAGAGACTATGCGCAGTATCCGCCAGCGGCCGGGACGGCCTGGGAGACAGAGTACGGCGCCATTTTCGACCACGGCGGGCGCATGTAGCCCCCAGAGACGCAACAAGGCGATTGTCTCGGCGGCGGTTTTGCTGGTGGCCGGGATCACGGGGATGCCGTGCGCCCATACCCGGCGCACGGCGGCGCCGGCGGGATGGGCGCCTCGCGCATCCAGCAAGGTGTGATCGAGATCGGTGAATACCACCGTCGGTGGATGTTTTGTACTTGTCACGTCAGGTTTCCTCTAGGGACATTGAAGATTCTATAGGCGCTGAGATTCTACTCATTGTCTTCATGAGTGTCTGACTTGTCCGGTGAAGCATTGAATACAAAATCCATTCCAGGAAATAACGAATCAATAATCATTCGCATAGCCTGCCTGCTTGTCTGTGTTTTCATCGGTTCTGCAGGCGTGCTCGGTCTTCAGGAGTATTGATATTTAAAAACGCTTCGGGCTGGTCTGAAAAGTCGGCTTCGCAATGATATTGCTGCGCGATCCAGCGGCCGGTTTTACGCTCCCCGCTGTGGAGGTAGTCCAGCAGCGAGGGCAACAACTCCGTGCGAAGCAAGGCGATTACAGGATGGATTCTTTGACTGTCACGGGCAACAGCAAGGTCACAGCCGTGCTGTTCCATGCAGCGATATAACCGTTCGGCCAGATCCAAAGGAAGGGAGGGTGTATCGCAGGGGACGCTGAGCAGCAAGGGAGTTTTGCAGCGGCTCAGCGCGGCGGCGATGCCTGCGAGCGGGCCCTGATAATCCGGTTGGGTATCGCTGATGACCTCAAAGCCAAAACGTGCATAAATCGCATGGTGGCGGTTAGCGTTGATGATCACTGTGCCGACCTGGGGAGCGATGCGGAAAAGGACGCGATGCACCAAAGGGAGGCCGCCTACATCGGCCAGTCCCTTGTCGACGCCACCCAGCCGGCGGCCACGCCCTCCGGCGAGGATGACTGCGGTGATGCTTTGTTTTTCCTTGTAGTGAAAGGACATCAAGTGAAAGTCCAACAAGAGAAAGCATATGAACGCATGGTATCATGTGCGAATTTTCAAGCAGGCAGCAACGGGTATGAAAATGGCGCAGATTAACTATATTGAAGGTGATTATAGCGTCGGGGCGGCGCGCTTTGGCATCGTGTTGGCGAGGTTCAATGGTTTTATTGTCGAGCGATTGCTCGATGGTGCCCTGGATGCGCTGAGGCGGCATGGCGTAGCAGATGATTCGATATTGATCGTGCGCGTTCCAGGGGCGTTTGAGTTGCCGATCACCATACAAGCGATGGCGCGCGGCAGCGATTACGATGCCATCATTGCGCTGGGGGCGGTGATACGCGGCGCCACGCCGCATTTCGATTACGTTGCCGCAGAAAGCGCCAAGGGGCTAGCGAAGGTTTCGCTGGACGTGGGGCGGCCGGTGATCAATGGCGTGTTGACCACGGACACGATAGAACAAGCGATCGAACGCGCTGGCACCAAAGCCGGAAACAAGGGGTGGGACGCGGCCATGACCGCGTTGGAAATGATCAGTCTGCTAAAGCGATTGCAAGGTTGAGTTTATGATGGACAAGCAGGCCATGCGCCGTCTAGCGCAAGGGCGTCAGGCGGCTAGACGATTGGCCCTGCAGGCCTTGTATCAATGGCAACTGACTGGCGATGATCCCAAAGATATTTTTGTGCAGTTTCGAGAGGAGCGGCCGCTCAGAGGCGCTGATCAGGACTATTTTCGCGAATTGCTGCTGGGCGCGGTGGCGCAGCAGGCGCAACTCGACGAGGCCATCGAGCCTTTTCTTAGTCGCCCGCTGGATCAGGTCGATCCCGTTGAAGCGGCCATCCTGCGTCTGGCCGCCTATGAGCTGGTCAATCGCCTCGATGTACCTTATCGGGTGATAATCAATGAAGCGGTCAATCTGGCCAAGGCATTCGGCGCCGAGCAAGGTCACCGTTTCGTTAACGGCGTGTTGGACAAGATGGTGCGGCGGCTGCGCGAGGCCGAAATTGCGGCGGCCACGCGCTGAATCCGAGCCGCGCGGAGCATTCCGTTGCCAAACGAATTCAGCCTGATTTTCCGGTGGTTCAAACGTGCTGCCCGCCATCCAGAAACTTTGGTGGCTGTCGGTGACGATGCCGCTGTGCTTGCGCCACCCGCTGATCAACATTTGGTTGTCAGCGTTGATACCTTGATCGAGGGCGTTCATTTCCCATTGCAAACTTCCCCTTCGGCAATTGGACACAAGGCGCTGGCCGTGAATTTGAGTGATATGGCTGCCATGGGTGCGGCACCGGCATGGGCCACTCTAGCCATCAGCTTGCCCGGTATGGATGAGATGTGGCTGGATGAGTTTAGCCACGGGTTTTTCGCGCTGATGGATCGTTATGACGTGGATCTGATCGGCGGCGACACGACGCGGGGTGGTTTGTCGATCACTGTACAAATCTGTGGTTTCGTGCCTCCCGGCCAGGCGCTGCGCCGCGATGGCGCACGACCGGGAGACGTGCTGTATGTCACCGGTACGCTGGGGGATGCTGGTTTGGGGTTGGCTTGGCTGCAAGGCCGAGTCATGCTCGATCAAGAGGTGGGCGAGCGGGTGCGGGCACGCCTGGATCGCCCAACGCCGCGGGTAGAGGCTGGTTTGGCGCTACGCAGCCTCGCTACGGCGGCGATCGATATTTCCGATGGCCTGCTTGCCGACTTGCAGCACATTCTTCGGGCAAGTGGGGTCGGAGCACGTCTGGAAGTTGCTTCGTTGCCGCTGTCACGCGATGTTTCTGCACAGCCCAATGCTGTGGATCTGGCACTTTTTTCAGGTGACGACTATGAGCTGCTTTTCACTGCTGCGCCTGCACATGAAGCTGAACTCATGGCCCGCTTGCGCCCTTTGGGTGTGCCGGTTACGCGCATCGGTCGTATCGAGACTCAAGCGGGTCTGCGCCTGCTCGATGCCGATGGGCGCGAACGCTCGATCGTAGACCCTAAAGGTTATGATCATTTCAGAGGATGTTCATGAAAACGACGCAGACGCAGCCCTCGTGGCGATTGGTATTGATCCATCCCGTGCATTTTTTCGCTTTTGGTTTCGGTGCGGGACTCTCGCCTGTGGCGCCGGGCACCTTTGGGACCCTGATCGCCATCCCGATATTCATCGGCATGAGCCACCTTGCGCTGTGGCTCTATGGAGTGGTTACGGCATTATTTCTACTCGCGGGTTTCTGGATCTGCGGACGCTCGTCTATGTTGCTGGGAGTGCATGATCACAGCGGTATCGTCTGGGATGAAATCGTTGGCTATCTGATTACTATGCTTGCTGCGCCTCTTTCCTGGCCGTGGGTGGCCGCCGGGTTCGTGCTGTTTCGCTTGTTCGACATACTCAAGCCTTGGCCGGTGGGTTGGGCCGATCGACGCCTTAAAGGTGGCATAGGCATCATGATGGATGACGTGTTTGCCGGAATTTATGCATTGATCTGCATGCAGATCGGATTGCATTTTTTCGGCTAAACGGACGCAGTGGTTTTCGCATTAGGGGCCGCGGCCTGTTAATATGCGCGCCTATTTATTTCACCCTTTAAAACTATCCGCCTCATGACTGTTCGCACCCGTTTTGCCCCCAGCCCGACCGGTTACCTGCATATCGGCGGCGCCCGCACGGCTTTGTTCAACTGGCTGCACGCCCGCCATCATGGAGGCGCTTTTGTTCTGCGTATAGAAGATACCGATCTCGAACGTTCCACGCCCGAGGCCGTGAACGCTATTCTGGAAGGCATGGCGTGGTTGGGTCTCGACTATGACGAAGGACCTTTCTACCAAACCCAGCGTTTCGATCGCTATCGTGAAGTGATCCATCAATTGTTGGAAAGTGGCCACGCCTACCGCTGTTATTGCAGCAAGGAAGAACTCGAGGCGATGCGCGAAGCACAGCGAGCCCGGGGTGAGAAGCCGCGCTATGACGGCCGTTGCCGCGAGCGAACGGATTTTCCGCAAGGAGAGGAACCGGTGATCCGTTTTCGCAATCCCCGCGAGGGGCAGGTGGTGGTGGAAGATCTCATCCATGGTCGGATCGTGTTCGATAACACCGAGCTCGACGACCTGATCATTGCGCGCGCCGACGGTACCCCAACCTATAATTTAACGGTGGTGGTCGATGATATGGATATGAAGATTACTCATGTCATCCGCGGAGACGACCATATCAACAACACTCCCCGTCAGATCAACATTCTCAAGGCGCTGGGGGCACCTCTGCCGAAATACGCGCACGTACCCATGATTCATGGCGAAAACGGGAGAAAGCTTTCCAAACGCGAAGGTGCAGCAAGCGTGCTCGAATACCGTGATATGGGATTGCTGCCAGAGGCGGTGCTGAATTACCTCGTCCGCTTGGGCTGGTCTCATGGGGACCAGGAAATATTCAGCCCAGATGAAATGATTCGTTATTTCGACATTCAGGATGTAAACAAGGCGGCTTCGGCACTGAATCAGCAAAAGCTTTTGTGGCTCAATCAGCATTACATCAAAACCTTGCCTGTGGAGCACATCGCCCGGCATCTCCGCTGGCACCTGGGACGGCTTGGCATCGATACCAATACGGGGCCCGAACTGGAACGCATTATCGAAGCGCAGCGTGAACGCGCAAAGACACTGCGTGGAATGGCCGAAAACAGCGCTTTTTTCTACCAGGAGATCTCGGCTTACGATGAAAAGGCGGCACGTAAGCATCTCGTGGCAGAAACTGAACCGCTTTTGAATGAGCTGAAAGCGGCATTCGGGAAATTACCTGAGTGGTCGGCAGAACGACTCCATGCCGTCATTCAATCAACCGCTGAAAAACACGGTCTCAAGTTGGGTAAGGTAGCCCAACCTCTGCGGGTGGCTTGCAGTGGCGGCACTGTTTCGCCGCCGATAGACATCACCCTCGAGCTACTGGGTCGCGAAAAAGTATTGAAGCGGCTGGAAGATGCGATCGAGTTTATACGTTCGTCACAACTTTGACTTTATTTTCATTGGAGACATAAAATAATCCGCTTATGTCTGGTGACCGCGTTTTGCGTTTGGATCCGTTCAAGGCCGCCGATCAGAGGCGCTGCCTCGAACTTTCCGTGCCGCTGTCTTCGTTCAAGCGTTTGCAGAGTGTGTTGCTGGAAAGCGAAGGCGAGGTGAGTTGCAAGTTCGTTTTCTCCAAGGGCGAGAGGAATGAAATCTGGATTCAGTTCGAATACCGCGCACGGCTGACCTTGCGATGTGAACGCTGCCTTGGGAAGGTGGCGCAATTGTTGGAAGATACCGTTCGATTGCGCCTGGTCGATTCGGCGGTGGAACTCGCCAGGGACGATGAAGAATCAATAGAGGTCGGCGAAAGGGGCCTCTATCTTCCCGATGTCATCGAGGATGAACTTTTGCTCGCGCTGCCATTGATACCTAAGCATGGGCAGTATGGACAGTGTGATCCCGAGTCCGTGCGCTGGCTGAAAACCACAGACGGATCCAGCACCGATGAGCAAGCGGAAAACCCGTTTGCTATTTTGAGAAAATTGAAATATTAAATTTTTATGGAGAATAACTCATGGCTGTACAGCAACGTCGCAAGACCCGTTCCCGCCGCGACATGCGTCGCTCACACGATGCCCTGAAGTCGCCGGCTTTGTCGATCGATCCGACTACTGGCGAAACCCATCTGCGCCATCATATTACGCCTGATGGTTTCTATCGTGGACGCCAGGTCATCAAGCCCGAGGCGGTGGACGAAGAATAAGCCGAGGAGCGAGAATCCGGAACATGATCAGAATCGCGTTCGATGCGATGGGCGGAGACATCGGTATTCCCGCGACGGTGCCGGCGGCATGCGCGTCGGCGCGAGCGCATCCCGATCTCGAACTCGTTCTGGTCGGAGATGAGGCTCAATTGCAGTCTGCCGTGCATGAGCAATGCGGTGGGGTTCAAGAGCGGCTGCGCATCGTCCATGCCAGCCAGACGGTTGGCATGGACGAGCTACCGACCCAGGCATTGCGGATGAAAAAAGATTCCTCCATGCGAGTGTGTGTCGATCTCGTCAAGCGCGGCGAAGCGGATGCCTGCGTCAGTGCGGGTAATACCGGTGCGCTCATGGCCACGGCAAAGTTTGTGCTTAAAACCCTGCCCGGCATTGATCGGCCGGCGATTTGCGCGCGCATCCCGGCCGTCAGCGGACATACATACATGCTTGATCTGGGCGCGAACCTCAACTGTTCAGCCGAACAGCTGTATCAATTCGCCGTCATGGGTTCGGTATTGGTGGAGGCCGCCGACCACAAGCCTCGGCCGCGGGTGGGGCTGCTCAACGTCGGTCAAGAGGATATCAAAGGCAATGATCAGGTCAAAGGCGCCGCAAAACTGATTGCCAACAGTGATCTCAACTATATCGGTTTTGTCGAAGGCACCGATATCTTTCTTGGCGATGTCGATGTCGTGGTCTGCGACGGATTCGCTGGCAACGTGGCGCTCAAGTCGATGGAAGGTACCTCCAAGACGATTGCCCATTTCCTGCGCGAGGCTTTTTCCCGTAATCTCCTTACAAAGGCTTCGGCCGCTCTGGCTATGCCCGTGCTCAAGGATCTGCAACGTCGCATCGATCCCCGAAAGTACAATGGCGCCAGTTTTTTGGGTTTGACCGGCATCGTGGTCAAAAGCCATGGATCGTCAGATGCCGCGGCATTGAGCAATGCTCTTGAGGTGGCTTATGTCGAGGTACAAGAGGGGATACCCCAGCGGATCGACTCGCATCTAGAAGCCTTGCTGGCAGGTCAGCGCACGGCATGAGCGATTACGCGAGAATCACCGGAACCGGCAGTTTTCTGCCGGAAAAGGTCCTCACCAATCAGGATCTTGAGCGCATGGTGGACACCTCGGATAAATGGATTTCCGAGCGCACTGGCATCAAGAAACGTCATATTGCAAGCGACGATGAAACCACCTGTGATCTGGCGGAAGTGGCTGCTCGCCGAGCGCTTGAAGCGGCTGGCCGTGTGCCGGCGGAAGTCGATCTCATCATCATTGCCACCACCACGCCTGACAAGATCTTCCCAAGCACGGCCTGCCTGCTTCAGGCCAGGCTGGGCGCACAAGGATGTCCGGCTTTCGACGTGCAGGCAGTCTGCACAGGCTTTATCTATGCCCTTGGTATTGCTGAGAAGTTCATTCGTTCCGGATCGGCACATTGTGCGTTGGTGATTGGCGCGGAGGCGTTTTCACGTATAGTCGATTGGAGCGATCGAAGTACCTGCGTTCTGTTTGGTGACGGAGCGGGCGCGGTGGTTCTCGAAGCCAGCGATGAGCCGGGTCTTCTGTCTACTCACCTGCATGCGGATGGACGCTATCAACATCTGTTACATGTTCCCTGCGGCGTATCGGATGGATTAGAGAAGCTTGCGGGCAAGGAAGGCAAGGTGCAGATGCGTGGTAATGAAGTGTTCCGCGTGGCCGTCAATACCTTGGGGCGCATTGTGGATGAAACCCTAGAGGCAAATGGTCTCCAGCACTCGGATATCGACTGGCTGGTGCCCCATCAGGCCAATATCCGCATCATTCAAGCAACCGCGCGAAAACTCGGAATGAATATGGAACGCGTGGTGGTGACGGTTGATCAGCACGGAAATACCTCCGCGGCCTCGGTGCCTCTTGCACTGGATACCGCCGTTCGCGATGGCCGTATCAGGCGTGGAGAAACTGTTTTGATGGAAGCTTTTGGCGGCGGCTTTACCTGGGGCTCGGCCATCATGCGTTTCTGAGAAATCTGAGAAGTTTCATGGCTAGTGAGATCGAAAGGAAGTTTCTCGTCACTTCCGATGCCTGGAAGCAGGACATAAGGCGCCAAGCGCATTACAGGCAGGGTTATCTGTGTCCGATCGATACCAGCTCGGTACGGGTGCGCGTAGCCGATAAGGCCGCTTGGCTGAACGTCAAAAGCGCTACTCTGGGTATTGAGCGTCTCGAATACGAATACTCCATTCCGTTTGGCGATGCCAATGAAATGCTGGATCGTTTGTGCAAGCGACCACTCATCGAAAAAACCCGTTATTGGGTCGAATATGCCGATCATACCTGGGAAATCGACGTCTTCGAAGGGGACAACGAAGGTCTGGTAGTGGCGGAAATCGAGCTCGATCGCCCCGATGAAACCTTTGAGCGTCCATCTTGGGCGGGGGCGGAAGTTTCTCACGACCCCCGTTATTATAATGTTTGTCTGGTCGATCATCCTTACAAGGAATGGAGCGATCGCAAGCGATGACCCCGCGTCAGGCGTTTGATCCAGCCTGTCGCCGTTGTCCTCGATTGAACGCATTTCTGCATGAGGTCAAGGCGCGTCACCCTTCATATCATTGCGCGCCGGTGGCCCCTTTCGGTGATCCGCGGGCACGCTTGTTGATTGTAGGGCTCGCTCCTGGAATGCATGGCGCAAATGCCACTGGAAGGCCGTTCACCGGCGATTTTGCCGGTATATTGCTCTATCGAACATTGCATCGCTACGGTTTTTCGAATCAGGCCGCAGTGAGCAATCGCGATGATGGGCTTGTGATGCGCGATTGTCGCATTACCAACGCTGTCAAATGCCTGCCTCCGGAAAATAAACCGAAAGCCGCGGAAATCAATACCTGTAACGATTTTCTTGCGGCTGAACTAGAGGCGCTGCCGCAAAAATCGATGATCCTTGTCTTGGGCGGCATTGCGCACAAGGCGACCGTCAAAGCCCTGAATCTGCGCCAAAGCGAGTACCCTTTCGCCCATGGGGTGGAGTATGCGCTGTCCTCAGGGAAGAGGCTGCTGGCTTCTTATCATTGCAGCCGCTACAACACACAAACGGGAAGATTGACGTCGTCGATGTTTGAACGCGTCATAGCCCGCGCCAGGGAATGGATCGACTCCCAAGGCGGTACGCAAGAGCAATAAATGTCCAGGGAAATTTCACCGCAGAAAATCGCTGTAAACGCCTTTGACGCGAAACGATTTCTCAAGACGCTGACCCATCGCCCGGGTGTCTACCGGATGCTGGATGAAAAAGGGGTGATCTTGTATGTCGGCAAGGCGAAAGATCTGAAGAAACGCGTATCGAGCTATTTCAGAAAAAACCTTTCAAGTGCGCGTATTCAGTCAATGGCGCGTCAAATAGCAAATATCGAGGTCACAGTAACCCAGACCGAGGCCGAGGCCCTGATCCTTGAAAACAATCTGATCAAGGCGCATCGGCCTCGATATAACATTTTGTTGCGCGATGACAAAAGTTACCCGTATATCTATATATCCACGGAGCATCCTTTCCCCCGCATCGCTTTTCACCGAGGCGCTCGCAACTTGGCGGGGCGCTATTTTGGTCCCTATCCTTCATCCGCCGCGGTGCGGGAAACCTTGAATATGCTGCAACGACTGTTCAAGGCGCGTCCCTGCAAAGACAGTTACTTTTCCAATCGCTCGCGCCCCTGCCTGCAATATCAGATAAAGCGCTGCAAAGCGCCGTGTGTTGGCTACGTGACTCAAAAAGAGTATAGAGTTGATATCCAACATGCCATCCAGTTCCTCGATGGGCGATCCCAGCAAATAATTGACGAATTGATCGTGGAAATGGACGAGGCATCCAAACAGCTTGAATTTGAGCGGGCGGCGCAAAAACGAGACCAGATCGAGCTATTGAGGCATATCAGCAGCAAACAGGCAGTAAGCGCGGATACGAACAGCAAGATTGATATCATTTCCTTGGCCCGAGAAGGGGAAGCCGTGTGTTTTCAGGTCTTTTATCTTCGCGGGGGGCGAATGCTGGGAAACAAGAGTTTCTTTCCCCGCGCACCTGTGGATATGGACTCCGCGGAGCTGATGCAAGGTTTTTTGGGGCAGTACTATCTCGAGAGAAAACCACCGGATGAAATCATCCTCAGCCATCTGCCATCCGAGCCAGAATTATTGACCCAAGTGCTTGCCCAAAGCGCGGGCCGGCGGGTTAAGTTGCGTGTTTCGGTGCGGGGAGAGCGCGCCCGATGGTTGGGGTTAGCGGAACAAAATGCCCGCGAAGCCTTGCTGGCGAGAACCACTACGCGAGTCAACCTGACTGCGCGCCTGAGAGCCTTGCAGGAAACGCTCGGTCTGGAATCGCCGCCGGGTAGATTGGAATGTTTCGATATCAGCCATACGCGCGGAGAAGCCGCCGTGGCTTCCTGCGTCGTATTCGGGCAGGAAGGGCCTGTAAAATCGGATTACCGGCGTTTCAATATTGAGGGCATCACCCCCGGCGACGACTATGCCGCTATGCGCCAGGCATTAAGCCGACGGTATCAGCGTTTGCAGGAAAGCGATGGTATTCTTCCTGACGTGCTGCTGATCGATGGTGGGCGAGGACAGGTGAGGGAGGCCGAAAAGGTGCTGGTGGAGTTGCAGATAGAAGGAATAACCGTGATCGGCATTACTAAAGGCGAAGGTAGACGTCCAGAACTCGATACTTTGACTTTGAGCGAGAAGAGGGGCGTATTGCGTTTGCCACCTCATTCGCCAACTCTGCATCTGCTGCAGCAAATACGCGACGAGGCGCACCGTTTTGCGATCACAGGTCATCGCCGGCGGCGTGCCAAGGCGCGCACGGAATCTCCCTTGCAAGCGATTCCCGGGTTGGGTCCAAAACGCCGCCAACAATTGCTCAAGCATTTTGGAGGCTTACGGGGCGTCGCCAAAGCGGGCATCGACGACTTGGCAAGTGTGCCAGGAATTAGCCGCACGCTGGCCCGCCAAGTGTATGCCCACCTGCATGAAGGTTCCTGAGCATGCCTGTGAATCTTCCTATCGTTCTTACCTGGCTTAGGATTGGACTGATTCCAGTTTTTGTCGGAGTTTTTTATATTCCCTGGTATTGGGCGCCGCCTTTGAGTGCATCGCTGTTTGCTTTGGCTGCCGTGACGGATTGGGCAGACGGGTATCTTGCCCGCAAGTGGGATCAGACCTCCCGCTTCGGTGCGTTTCTCGATCCAGTAGCTGACAAGCTGATGGTGGCCGCTGCATTGATTCTCTTGATTCAACAATATGCGACCGCCTGGTTAACCCTGGCGGCGATTATCATTATTGGACGGGAAATTACCATCTCCGCATTGCGTGAGTGGATGGCTGAAGTCGGGCAGCGGGGAAAAGTCGCGGTAGCCGCCTTGGGAAAGATCAAAACGACCACACAAATGCTCGCGCTGATTTTGTTGCTATATCAGCATCCGATATCCAGCTTCGATTTACGATTGCCAGGTCTAATTTTGTTGTATATTTCGGTTGTTCTCACCGTGGTATCGATGTTTCAATATCTCGCTGCCGCTTTCGAATCGTGAGAAAACTTTCATCAGTGTTGACAGGGTCGATATGGCCAAATAGAATTTCGAAATCATGCGGGAATAGCTCAGTTGGTAGAGCACAACCTTGCCAAGGTTGGGGTCGCGAGTTCGAATCTCGTTTCCCGCTCCAAACCTCCGAAAACCCCGGTATAACCGGGGTTTTTTATCCGAGTCATTTGTATCATGTATCCCGCCGCCACTACGGGATAACTCGATCAAAGGCTGAGTGGCAGAGTGGTTATGCAGCGGCCTGCAAAGCCGTGGACGCCGGTTCGATTCCGACCTCAGCCTCCATTAAATCAATAAGTTAGCATTAGTACTTGGAATAATTTAGCGTCTAAAGTAGCCTAATATACCCTGTTGCCACTCGTTAGGAGTGGCAAAACCACGCGTTATTTTGCTTGCTGTGGGTGCACGCGAGCTTGACCCTTCCTGTTTGTGAAATATCCGGGGGGACGCGTTTCGACCCACACCATGACATGGCTTTCCCAATTCGCGGCCTCAGCGGGCCGTTCATGGGTCGTCCTTTTGCTACCTTTTTTAGGGTAGCGCACATGACACCCCCAGATAACCGGATGTGGGCCCCACCGTGCACTGTTCAACAAAGGTGATGCGGCAAACTATCTGCCCGCAGCGGCTGAGAAAACACCTCACCCCAACGGGTTCTAAATCCAGACCATGGGGCGGAGTAAATTGGCGGGCATGCTGGTGCGCCACCTATTGCCCGCCGAGCTACGAGACGCGGCCCTTTTTATCTTCTGGGCGGCCACGCAGTACCTTGCCGTGTTTCATCTTCTGTAGTACCTCTTCAGCCCAGGCCGGTTCATTCCCGCGGGCGCGGGGAACAGCCGCGATCTCACAACGCGCATCCAGATAGTCTTGCAGCGCGGCTTTGTCGTCACGGTAGGTAAAGCGTGGATCGCCCTGCTGGTTTTCCGCCGTCGAGCCAAGCCAATCGCAGACGGAACAGAAACCGGCAAGGAATTCGAGATCGACCTGGGGTGGTGTTTCGTCGAGAGACAACCCCGCCGGTTTCAGAAACAGCCTTTCCATCTCTTGGATGAATTCGATCCGTGCAGCGCGATCACGCTCCAACTGGGTAGCCCCTCGAATAAACTGGACACATATCTGTTTCAGAATGAAAGAAATAGGAGGTGTCCATGAGTGGAAATCTTAGGTGAAGCGTTGGTCGGCGAAGCGCAAGTAGGAAGTGATGCTGCGACTGCTCCGCGGTGAGAGCCAGGATGCTTTGAGCTGAGAGAGCGGGCGGCCGGCAGAAGTGCTCGGATTAAACAGTGGGGGTGACGAACAAGTTGTTTAGAATCTTAAGAAAAAAGCCCGGCGTTTGCCGGGCTGATGAATACAAACTGGTCAATCTTCGTTCAGGGACGCCACTGCGGCGCATTTATGGGAAGGCCATTGCTCATATAGGTCAGAAAATACTGCAGATCACGATATTCAGTGCTCTGAGGTTTGAATGGTTTGGCTTGAGTGTTCTTGTTGCAACCGATGAAGCGTCTGTCGATTGTGCCGAGGGCACCCCACTTGGCTCGATAAGCCGGGAAGCTGACCACCAAACCGAGAGTAGGGGAGATGGTTTGGGCGCGTAGACGTTGGCCGGAGTGATAGGTATGACATCCCGCACATGACATATCGAGTTTGCCGCGGCGCGTATAGAAAATCTTTTTCCCTGTTTCATAGGCCTTGAGTTCAGCGGGCGTAGACGGAGTTTTGACATTAACCGCTTTGCCGTCAGAAGTGCTGAACATGTAAGCCGATATGTCTGCCAAATCACCCTTCAGCCAGGGAAGAGGTTTCAGGCCATTTTTCTCCCTACAGGCGTTGATGGCTGTCTCGATGGTAACGACTTGTCCCGTTTTGTTGTTCACATAGGGATAGTTCTGGGCAATTCCAATTCCACCATGCGGGAAGCAACTCGCGTATGTTTTTCCGTTAGGAAACGGAGTGTTGAATAATTTTTTACCTTTGGCCACGGCAAAATCGTAGGGCGGGAATTCCTCCATGCTTTGCCATTGTGAAATCGCCCCTGGTGAGCCGATGCCTTTGGCGAACGACCCGTTCGAGAAATCCTTGAAGGGCGTATTTGGAAAACGTTGTTCGAAATATTGTCTGAAAGCTTTCAAATCCTGTTCTGGATTCGGTTGAGACCCAGCCAATGAAACCATGGGTATGAGCATCAGGCTTGTGGCTACTACCGCGCTGATCGAGCGAATTGTTTTCATAGGGGTATCTCCTCCCTCATGCAATAATCGGAGTGACTGCGGAAAAATTCAAGAAATCTTGAACTCCGTGGACCCGGATTTGCCTTTGTTGTCATTCCAGGACAGTTTGACCGAGTCGCCTGCCTTGGCCCCCTTGACCTTGAATGCAAGGAAAGGGTTTTTCGAGATCGCGGCGCTCCAGTCAGCCAGAAACACCTGTTTGCCATTGATTTCTGCTTTGACCTGTTCGATAAAATTCAAAGGGATGGTTTTTCCATTTACGATTTTGAGACTCATCGGATGATTGATCAAAGCCATGATTTTGGCGATATCGCCGTTCAACATGGCTCGGGTGCGAATCGTGTTTGACATAAGAATTGCTCTCCTAAGTTAATGGTATTGTCAAGGTCAGCCGCCGCAGCCACCGATGGTGACTTTTACTTGTTTGGTGGCGCTGTAAAGTTTGCCGTCCGCCGTACGGGCCACGGCCGTGATGGGCATGGTTTTGGCCAGTTTGATGCGGAAAGAAGCATACGGTAGCGCCCCATGGCTGAATTCGTAGGTTGAATTCAACGGGAAGGGGTTTTGGGGCGTATAGAGCGTCAGGCTGACGACATTGTCCAAGTCGGAGGACATTGTAACCGGGACGACGGCACCGTTTTCAGCTATATCTGGGGCTTGAATAGTGACGTGACCGGATTCGGCCGTATCTGCCCCATCGATCATTTTCATGACTTCTTTGTAGTTGGTCGACATAAAGGCTTTTTCTGGCCAAGCATCCGCAAAAGCGCTGCGGGGATTCAGCAATCCAGCTCCCACCGCTGCCCCAATGGCGCTTGCGGTGAGGCTTCTCTTGAGAAATACGCGACGAGTTTGTTCCATAAGTTTAATTCTCCCTGGATTGATCAATGAGTATAGAGAAAGTCGATGATCAGATTTATCTGATGCTTGGTCAAAATATGGTTGCGGCCGAAAGGCGGCATAATGTTGGCTGGACCTGGGAAGTATTTATGGGAATCCCAGATGATGTTGAATAATTTTTGACGATCGGGGAAGCGGGCTTTCATGGCGATTAGCGGCGGGCCGATGTCACCCGCTTGCTGACCGCCTGGGATCATGTGGCAGGCCAGGCAATTGCCTTCCTTGCGGCTGAAAGCGAGCGCCTTGCCTTCCTGAATGTCTTTTGCGCTGGGACTGGCCGCATTCGCCGTCGAGGGCATGGTTAAGGCCAGGTTGCTCGCGAGCAGGCTTGTCGCCAACAGGCCTGTTGCAAGTCGTACAGGGTTCCTCATGTCTGCCTCCTTCTTGATGGATATACGCTTTTTGTTCCGGCCATTGCCCTTAATTAGGGAGCGAAAATGCGAATATCAAAGGCCAAGCGATGGATAGATAGAAACACGATTTTTCTATCTACTGTAGACTGAGACGGACTTTCGAGTTGTTTTATTCCAAAGAAATACCAGGAGAATGAGGTGGCCGGATTGAGTAGAGGATCGAAAAAAAACGATTCTGGATTGGAGGCTGTTTCGAGCGCATTCGGGCCAATTGGTCGTGCCATTTATGGAATAAAAGACGAAAATGGATTTGATACCGTTTTTGTGACGGCTGCTTCCTGCTGACGCGTGCTTGCAAGCAGGGTCAGGTATTGAGGATGAAGTCGGTCAAACTGTTAAACTAAGGTTCAACCACTTATCTTCCCTCACGCCAGGAGCGGTACATGATTCTCGGGAACCAGCGTAGCGCCGGTCTTCTGCTCCACCCTACTTCTTTGCCTGGACCGGGATTAACGGGAGATATCGGCCCGGATGCCAGGTATTTCGTCGATTTTTTGGCCAATTGCGGATTCGGGGTATGGCAGCTCTTGCCATTGAATCCTCCTCACGCGGACGGTTCACCCTATCAATCGCAATCGGCGCATGCAGGTAACCCCCAGTTGATCAGTTTGCAACGCATCGCGGATTGGGGGTGGCTCGATTCAGGGTTAATTTGCGAGGCGGTTTCGAGTGAGGCCAGGGCGCGCCTGATGGTATTGAGCCGTCAATCTTTCGAGCAAAACGCGAATGCTGACGACCACGCCTCTTTTCAGGAGTTCAAGCAAAAGCATGCTCATTGGCTCAATGATTACGGGCTTTATCGCGCTTTGCGCCGTCATTTCGATGATCTGCCGTGGTGGAAATGGCCGCAACGGCTAAGAGATCGCGTTCCGGGCGCTCTGGAAGAGGTCGGGGGTTTGCTCCAAGAGCATGTTGCTCAATGCATATTCGAGCAATACGTGTTTTTCAGGCAATGGCATGAATTGCGCGATTATGCGAACAGTAAGAATGTGAAGTTGTTTGGCGATATGCCGATCTTTGTTGCTCTGGATAGCGCGGACGTCTGGTGTGAACCTCATTTATTCGATCTGGACGAAAAAGGGGGAGCGAGACACGTGGCGGGCGTGCCACCTGATTATTTCTCATCGACCGGTCAACTTTGGGGCAACCCTTGTTATAACTGGGACAAGATGCAGGAAGAGAGTTTTGACTGGTGGAAAAAGCGCCTCGCCACCCAGCTTGAGCTGTTTGATTTTTTACGTGTCGATCATTTCAGGGGCTTTGTCGCCTGCTGGGCTATTCCAGCCAATGAGAGCACAGCAATCAACGGAAGCTGGGCGCCTGCACCAGGCAGGGCTTTGTTCGATGAGCTGATCAAAACTTTTGGGCATTTGCCGTTAGTAGCCGAGGATTTAGGCATCATAACGCCTGATGTCGAGGCATTCCGCCATGACTATGGTTTGCCTGGCATGAAGGTGCTTCAGTTTGCTTTCGAAGGGGGGGGCGCAAAACCCATATCTTCCCCACAATCACGAACCAAACTTTGTTGTATATACGGGAACGCACGATAATGACACCACTTTGGGGTGGTATCGATCCCTTTCGCCCGATCTACAAAATTACATTAATCAATATTTAGGGTTTCCCGGCGAGCCCATGCCATGGCCGTTGATACGCACCGCTTTTTCTTCGGTGGCTGATTTGGCCGTCGTGCCGATGCAGGATATTCTGGGTTTAGGGAGCGAGGCTCGAATGAATACGCCTGGGACCCATGGTGATCGGAACTGGCGCTGGCGATTTAGCTGGGATCAGATCGGAACCGGACTTTGTGAACGAGTAAGGATAATGATCGATATGTATGGGAGGAAATGATCAGACATTGACGGCTGAGGATGTCTATCTCGCCATGCTCTTCCCCGCCCGACAGGCTGCTTTGTTCTTACTCGCGTGATCGTATTTCAATAAGTTGTTAAAATAGCTTATTTGGATCAGGATGAATTCGATGGTGATCAAACCCAAAATTCGAGGCTTTATTTGTACTACCGCGCATCCTGAAGGTTGCGCGGAGAATGTGCGTCGGCAGATTGAATACGTCAAGCGCCATCCGATAGAAAACGGGCCCAAGCGCGTACTGGTGATAGGCGCGTCAAGTGGTTATGGATTGGCTTCGCGCATCACCGCTGCTTTCGGCTCCGGGGCCGCCACCATCGGCGTTTTTTTCGAAAGACCCGGAACAGAGAAAAAACCGGCCACCGCTGGCTGGTACAACACGGCTGCCTTCGATCGTTATGCCCGCGAGGCGGGTTTGTATGCAAAAAACTTCAACGGTGACGCATTTTCCCATGAGGCCAAGCGCAAGGTCATTGAGGCGATCAAGGAGGACATGGGGCAAGTTGATCTTGTGATTTACTCGCTGGCGGCGCCTGTACGCAAGATGCCGGATACGGGAGAAGTCGTGCGATCGGCGCTCAAGCCCATCGGGTCGCCGTTTTGCGCCAATGCCATTGATACCAACCGCGATATGGTGATAAGCGCGGAAATCGAGCCGGCGAGTGAAGAAGAAATCGAGTCAACCGTCAAGGTCATGGGTGGCCAGGATTGGGAATTATGGCTGTCAGCATTAGATCAGGCAGGCGTCCTTGCCGATGGGTGTCAGACTACGGCCTATAGTTACATCGGTACCGATATAACCTGGCCTATCTACTGGCATGGCACCCTTGGCCGAGCCAAACAGGATCTCGAGCGTGCGGCGCATGCAATCGATGCTCGCATGCGTGAAAAAGGCGGGCGGGCCGTCGTCAGCATGCTCAAATCCGTGGTTACTCAGGCGTCTTCGGCCATTCCCATGATGCCTTTGTATTTGTCCATTGTGATGAATGTCATGCGCAAGCAAGGACTGCACGAAGGTTGTGTTGAGCAAATCGATCGTTTGTTCTCCACCGGCCTGTATGGGCAGGATGCAGCCGTAGACGAAGCAGGACGGATTCGAATGGATGATTGGGAGCTTCGTGATGACGTCCAAGAAGCGTGTCGCGAACTATGGCCCCAGGTCACCACTGAAAACCTTTTCGAATTGACGGATTATGCTCTTTATAAAGAAGAGTTCATGAAATTATTTGGTTTTGGTTTTGAGAATGTCGATTATTCGGCTGACGTTGATCCACGGGTGGAATTTGACGTAATTAATATATGAATGTTCCTGCTGTTTACTCGAAAAAAGGTTTTGTTATCTTCTGCGGGTGAACGCATGGCCGAGTGATATGGCGTGATGGGAAATGGAGAGTGTAAGCACCGGTCCGCTCATATTCTGTAGAAATGCCAAACAATCTGAAAATCAATAGATTGCGTTGAACCTCAAAGCCCTAATAAGCTGTTTATATTAAACTTTTTTGCTGCGCAACCCCTTGTTAAGGCTGCGCTGGAGAATTTTATGCCCAAAATTACTCTTCCGGATGGAAGTGTCCGGGAATTTCCACATGCGATCAGTGTGGGCGACATCGCTGCCGCCATAGGCCCAGGGCTCGCGAAAGCCGCCTTGGCAGGGCGGGTCGATGGGGACTTGGTCGATTTGTCTTATCGGGTGGGTACCGATGCCAATGTCGCAATTATCACAGCCAAAGATCCGGAGGGGCTTGAGATCCTGCGTCATTCCACAGCTCATTTGCTTGGGCAAGCTGTAAAAGCGCTCTACCCGGAGGCGCAAGTTACCATAGGCCCAGTGATAGAGGATGGTTTTTATTACGATTTTTCATACTCACGCTCATTTACACCTGCAGATCTCGAAGCCATAGAAGCGAAGATGCATGAATTGGCGGCGCAGGACATGCCTATTGTCAGAACCGAAATGGGGCGCGAAGAGGCCAGCCGCTTTTTTCGGGAGATGGGGGAGGAATACAAGGCGGAAATTATTAAGGATATACCTGAAGGCGAAGTGCTGTCTCTTTACAGGCAAGGGGATTTTATCGATCTGTGCCGCGGTCCCCATGTTCCCAGCACGGGAAAACTGGGCGCTTTCAAGTTGACCAAGTTGGCAGGGGCGTATTGGCGAGGGGATTCACGCAATGAAATGCTGCAGCGTATCTATGGGACTGCTTGGCCTGATCGCAAATCCCTTAATACCTATCTCAGGCGCTTAGAGGAGGCGGAAAAACGCGATCATCGACGTATTGGAAAACAACTCGACCTTTTTCATACCCAGGAAGAAGCCCCGGGGATGGTCTTTTGGCACCCTAAAGGTTGGAGTATATGGACCACTATCGAGCAATACATGCGGCGCGTCTATACGGATTGCGGCTATCAGGAGGTTCGCACGCCGCAAGTGGTCGATGTTTCATTGTGGAAGCGTTCGGGGCATTGGGACAATTACAAAGAGCATATGTTTTTTACCGACTCAGAAAATCGGGAATATGCCCTCAAACCAATGAATTGTCCCGGCCACATTCAGTTATTCAATCATACTTTGCGTAGTTATAAAGACCTCCCGCTGCGCTATGGGGAGTTCGGATCTTGTCATAGAAACGAAACTTCCGGCGCGTTGCATGGCATCATGCGAGTGCGTGGGTTCACTCAGGATGACGGCCATATATTTTGTACCGAAGAACAAATTGAAGAAGAAGTCGCAGCTTTCCACCGGCAGGCCATGAAGGTGTATGCCGACTTTGGATTCAATGATGTATCCGTCAAAATCGCGCTACGGCCTGATTCAAGAATTGGATCGGACGAGGAGTGGGACAAAGCCGAGGAAACGTTACGGAAAGCTTTGCGCCGTTGTGATGTGGAATGGGAGGAATTGCCCGGTGAAGGGGCTTTTTACAGCCCCAAGATCGAGTATCACCTGCATGACGCCATAGGCCGCGCCTGGCAGGTGGGCACAATCCAGGCAGACTATCATATGCCGATGAAATTGGGGGCTGAATATATCGACGAGCATTCCAATCGCAAAACCCCTGTCATGCTGCATCGCGCTATTTTGGGGTCTCTGGAAAGATTTATTGGCATCCTCATCGAGCATCATGAAGGCAAGTTACCGTTTTGGTTGGCGCCCGTTCAGCTGGTAGTGATGACAATAACTGACCGGCAGGCCGATTACGCAAAACAAGTTCACGGAATTTTGCTAAAGCAAGGGTTTCGGGCGATTCTAGACTTGAGAAACGAGAAAATAGGCTTTAAGATTCGCGAGCATACGCTTCAACGCATTCCTTACTTGCTTGTTGTCGGGGATCGCGAAGCGGAAAACCAAACCATTTCCGTTCGCACACGTGCTGGTGAGAACCTCGGTTCAAAGAGTTTCGAGGCTTTGCTCGAAATGCTTGCTGAGGAGCCGGTGCCGTCTGCGTCTGGAATAATTACTTGATGGAGGGTAGCGTATCAGCGCTCAGAAAACTGTTCGCCTGAATGAGGAGATTACGTCCAGGCAAGTAAGGTTGATTGATGCCGAAGGAGAGAACCGAGGGATTGTTCCTATTCAGGAGGCCCTTGCGATTGCCCAAGAGGCGGATCTCGACCTGGTGGAAATAGTGCCTACGGCGCAGCCACCTGTTTGCCGTGTGATGGACTACGGTAAATTCAAGTTTGAACAAAGCAAAAAAGCCTCCTTGGCCCGCAAAAAGCAAAAGCAGATACAAATCAAGGAAGTAAAATTCAGGCCGGGTACTGATGTCGGAGATTATCAGGTTAAGATGCGCAACCTGATCCGATTCCTGAACGATGGGGATAAGGCCAAGATCACGATCCGCTTCCGTGGGCGTGAAATGGCGCATCAAGAAAGAGGCGTACAACTGCTGCAAAGAATCGAGGCGGATCTGGCTGATGTCGCCACGGTTGAGCAGCGGCCTAAAATGGAGGGGCGACAAATGATAATGGTAGTTGCCCCAAAGAAAAAATGAATCATGCACTTCGATTGTGCATGCCATAAGTGGAGTAACACATGCCAAAGTTGAAAACCAACCGGGGGGCCGCCAAGCGTTTCGCCAAGACAGCCTCCGGCCGCTACAAGCGAGCTCAATCTCACCTCAATCACATTCTGACGAAAAAAAGCACGAAGCGTAAGCGCCATTTGCGCGCAACAACATATGTGGCTGACTGCGACGTACCAGCGGTTAAGCGGATGCTGCCTTATAACTGAGTGATGGAGAGGACATACAAATGCCAAGAGTAAAACGTGGTGTAACCGCACACGCACGCCACAAAAAAGTACTAAAAAAGGCGAAAGGGTACTATGGCGCGCGCAAGAATGTTTATCGCGTTGCCAAGCAGGCCGTGACACGCGCGGGCCAATATGCTTATCGTGATCGGCGGCAGCGCAAACGTCAGTTCCGTGCTTTGTGGATCGTGCGCATCAATGCGGCTGCTCGTCAATTTGGCCTTTCCTATAGCCGCTTGATCGACGGCATGAACAAGAGCGGCGTTGAAATCGACCGTAAGGTATTGGCCGATATCGCTGTTCGCGATATCGACGCGTTTGGCGCCATTGCTGAAAAAGCTAAAGCCGCTTTGAACGCTTGAGCGCATATCTTCCAGCGTTAACCAGACTGTCAGATCGTAATATGATCATGGGGGAAGGGTGCCTGCCTTTCCCCTTTTCATTCCCGTCGTCTTAAACTGAGTGGTTTTCCGTGAATTTGGATGAGTTGCAACAATCCGCCTTCAAAGCTATAGAGGCCGCGTCGGACCTTGCCGCACTTGAAAATGTTCGCGTGCATTATCTGGGTAAAAAGGGAGAGCTGACTCAGTTGCTCAAAAGTCTTTCGAATCTGCCCGCAGCGGAAAGGCCGACGTTGGGGGATGCTATCAATAAGGCAAAGCAGTCGCTTGTGGAGGCGATAAAGAGTCGACGCGCCTTGTTGAATGAGGAGTTTCTGAAGGAGCGCCTTCGTGAGGAATATGTCGATGTCACTTTACCGGGGCGTCGCCCCCAAATTATGGGTACGCTTCACCCCCTGACTCATACCATCCACAGAATTGGCGAGCTCTTCGCGCAAGCCGGATTTGATGTGGCAGAAGGTCCTGAAATAGAAGATGATTACCATAATTTCACGGCTCTAAACATTCCGGAACATCATCCAGCAAGAGCCATGCAGGATACCTTTTATTTTCCTGATGGCAGATTGCTGCGGACACAAACATCTCCAGTGCAAATAAGAACAATGGAGAAGCAAAAGCCCCCGATTAGAATTATTGCTCCAGGTAGGGTTTACCGATGTGATTCAGATATTACACACAGTCCAATGTTCCATCAGGTGGAGGGGCTGGCTGTGGGTGAAGGGATCACATTTGCCGATCTTAAAGGTGTTCTTGCCGATTTTTTGCGGGCCTTTTTCGAATGTGACGATTTGAGTACGCGCTTTCGTCCTTCCTATTTCCCTTTTACCGAACCTTCAGCCGAGGTGGACGTAGAGTGCGTCCATTGTCATGGTAGGGGTTGCCGTGTCTGTAGCCAGAGTGGTTGGCTCGAAGTGCTAGGCAGCGGAATGGTTCATCCGCATGTGTTGGAGAATGTGGGTGTTGATCCAGAACGATTTACAGGCTATGCATTCGGTATGGGCGTCGAAAGATTGGCTATGCTCAAATATGGCGTGCCTGATCTACGCATGTTTTTTGAGAATGACTTGCGTTTTCTATCTCAATTTTGATGATTCAGTATTTTTGACCCAAAGGCATAGTCATGCGTATCAGTCGAAGCTGGCTTTTAGAATGGTTACCCGACCTGGGTCTTGATGGCCGTCAGTTGGGTGATGTGCTGACAATGGCGGGTCTGGAACTGGATGCGCTGGAGTATGCCGCTCCAGCCTTTTCTGGTGTGGTTGTTGGCAGAGTGGTGTCTGTGGAGGCGCATCCCAATGCTGATCGCCTCAAGGTTTGCCGTGTCGAAGAGGGTGGCAATGGCCTTCATCAAGTCGTATGCGGAGCACCTAATGTGGCAGCGGGGATGCTGGCCCCTTATGCGCGTGTTGGGGCGGTCCTGCCCAATGGGAACAAAATCAAGCAGGCCAAATTGAGAGGCGTGAGCTCTGAGGGCATGTTGTGCTCCGCTTCTGAGCTCGGCCTGGCAGAATCCAGTGCTGGCTTGATGGAACTTCCTGAAAATGCTCCGGTCGGCGAGGACATCCGGGAGTATCTGGAGTTGGATGACGAGATTCTTGAGATCGACCTCACCCCTAACCGAGCAGACTGTTTGTCCATGCGCGGAGTAGCGCGGGAAGCATCGCTATTGCTTGGAAAACCGTTCGCGGACCAAAAAGCCGTTTTCGTGCCGCCTGCACATGCAAAAACATTTCCGGTAAAGGTGGAGGCCCCGAGAGCCTGTCCGCGTTATGCAGGGCGCGTCATCACGGGACTTTCGCCCGCCAGCCGGTCACCACTATGGCTTCAGGAACGATTGCGGCGTGCGGGCATACGGAGTATCAGTGTTCCGGTGGATGTAACCAATTATGTCATGCTGGAACTTGGCCAACCTATGCATGCTTTCGATCTTGACAAGCTTGAGAAGAAAATTCGCGTGCGTAAGGCGCGTGGTGGGGAAAGCATCAAGCTGATCGATGGGCAGGAAGTATCGATTCCAGAGGATACACTTGTAATCAGCGACGCTGTAGGCCCGATTGCAATTGCAGGAATCATGGGCGGGCAGGGGACCGCCGTGTCGGAGTCAACCAGTGATATCTTTCTGGAAAGCGCTTTCTTCGATCCGGAAGCCATCAGTGGAAGAGCCCGAAAGTTGGGATTGCATACTGAGTCTTCTCATCGTTTTGAGCGAGGCGTTGACCCTGCCATACAAATCAAGGCGCTGGAACGGGCCTCTCAGCTTTTAATCGAAATCGCGGGCGGCGAAGCAGGTCCACTCATAGACCTTCAGAATGAAGAATATTTGCCCCATGGTCACCCGATTCATTTGCGTCCAGAGAGGATATCCCAGCTTCTGGGCATGGAGATTGCGCCCAAAGAAGTGGAGAGAATCTTGTCTGCCCTGGGGTGTGAGGTGGTTTCTAGCGAAGCAGGCTGGGAGGTCGTTCCTCCAAGCTACCGCTTTGATCTGACCATTGAGGCCGACCTTATTGAGGAACTGGCCAGGGTTCAAGGCTATGATCGCATTCCTGAGCGCCGCGGCGCATCCGCGACTCGGATCAAGCAAACGAATGACTCTGAGATTTCCCTTATTTCGCTTCGCGAAGACTTGCAGGTCTTGGGTTATCAAGAGGTCGTCACTTATAGCTTTATAGATCCGGAGGCTTCACATTTGTTTGCTCCTGACCATGTTCCATTAAAATTAGCCAACCCTATTTCAGTGGATATGTCAGTGATGCGCCCCACTTTGTGGCCAAGCTTGATAAATGTTCTGAACTATAATAGAAAACGGCAACAGGCTAGAGGTCGCGTGTTTGAGATTGGATTACGGTTTTTGGCTGATGATTCCTGTACAAGGCAATTGCCGACTTTGGCGGGGGCGAGTTTCGGAGGGGCGGCTCCTGAACAATGGGGGATTCCATCAAAAGCTATAGATTTTTTTGACATCAAAGGGGATGTCGAGAATCTTTTTTCTAAGGCAGCCGTACAGCCCGAATTTTACGCTGATGAGCATCCTGCGCTTCATCCGGGACAAGCTGCAAGAATAAAGGTGGGTGACGTTTTTGTTGGCTGGTTGGGCATGCTTCATCCGCAGATAGAGCGTGATTATGGATTTGACCAACCCGTGGGTTTGTTTGAAATCGATCTTTCGGCGCTACAACAATCCAGAATTCCATACTTCGAGCCGATTTCAAAATATCCGGCCCTGCGGAGGGATTTCGCCATTCTCGTTCCGGCGGCTACTCCTGCCGGCAACGTGCTGCACGCTATTGAAGGCATGGGTATCGAAGATTTGCGCAGCGTGAACTTGTTCGATGTCTATATGGGCGAAGGTATAGAAAAAGGACACAAAAGCCTGGCTTTTGGGTTGGTATTTCAAGCATTGTCAAAGAATCTTACAGATCAGGAGGTCGATTCTTCGTTACAGAGGATAATCGAAGAACTTGGCCGGCGATTCGCAGCCAAACTCAGAGGATGAAATGATGGCATTGACTAAGGCTGAAATGGTTGAGCATCTGTACGAGGAAGTCGGACTCAACAAACGAGAAGCAAAGGAATTCGTGGAGTTGTTTTTTGAGACTCTCATCGAAACCCTTGAGAGTGGAGAGGAAATAAAGTTATCCGGGTTTGGTAATTTCACCTTGCGCGATAAAAATCAGCGCCCAGGTAGGAACCCTAAGACCGGTGAGGAAATTCCGATTTCGGCAAGGCGCGTCGTCACTTTCCGTCCGGGGCAAAAGCTGAGGGCGAGGGTGGAATCTTATGCTGGAAACCAGTAACAACAATGAGCTTCCTCCCATCCCCACGAAACGTTATTTTTCGATTGGGGAAGTCAGCGAGTTGTGTGATGTCAAACCACATGTTTTACGCTATTGGGAACAGGAGTTTCCGAGTCTCAAGCCAGTCAAGCGCAGAGGGAATAGGCGTTATTATCAGCGGCAGGATGTTATCCTCATCCGACAAATACGAAGCTTGCTCTATGAGCAGGGATATACTATTGGCGGTGCCCGCATTAAATTAGAGAGCAAGGAATCTCAATCGGATAGTCAACAAAGCCGATTGATCATGAAACAATTGAGGCTTGAGCTAGAATCTCTTTTACAAGATTTGCTTCATTAGCAGGCTAATGAAGCTCGCTCAGGCGAGCATGGGGTAAGAAAGAAAGGCCGGCAAGTGCAGTTTTCAGGACAAACAAGCACTTTGATCCCAATTTTGCCGCCCTGTTTTTTCGCATGAGTAGTCGTCCACCAGCCTGCGGGCTTTTGAACTGCCTCAAGAGGACCGATGGTTGCGCGAAGATTCTCGATTTTCCGGGTGTTAATCTTTCCTGATCATGCTAAAATCCGCCGCCATTGAAACCAATGCGTTTTTCTAGTGGGAGTAATCAATAAATGTCACTGTCTGCACAAGACAAATCGAATATCGTATCCAAGTACCAACGCGCGCCTTCCGACACAGGTTCGCCGGAGGTTCAGGTTGCACTTCTGACGGCGCGAATCAGTTATCTCACTGAGCATTTCAATACTCACAAACACGATCACCATTCTCGCCGTGGATTGCTCAAGTTGGTGAATCAACGTCGGAAATTACTTGATTATCTGCGTGCCAAGGACCAGCAACGCTATCAGACGTTGATAGCTGAATTGGGATTGCGTCGCTAACATACCGAAAGATGCATGCAATCCATCAGCTCGTCGCGACTCCAGACAGCTAAAACGACGTAATAAACCGATAAAGCGAAGCCATGTGTTCTCACCTGAGATCCTTTGGTTTCGTTTTTTTTGACCATTTGATTTATCGCCGCCAGGCGGTAATGAATAATCAGGAACAGGAACGTGGCCGCAATAAAAAGATCCTTCCAGTATGGTAATCACACGGTTTCATTCGAAACTGGGGAAATCGCACGCCAAGCCGACGGCGCAGTCATCGTTAATATGGATGATACTGTCGTTCTGGTGACTGCTGTTGCTCAAAAGCAAGTTATGCCGGGACGGGATTTTTTCCCGTTAACAGTAAATTATCAGGAACGAACTTATGCGGCGGGCAAGATTCCGGGGGGGTTTTTCAAGCGCGAAGGACGTCCCAGTGAAAAGGAAACGCTGACATCGCGATTGATCGATCGCCCTTTGAGACCTCTTTTCCCGAAAGATTTCCTGAATGAGGTACAAGTAATAGCCACAGTCATGTCGGTCAATCCAGAAATTGATCCCGATATCCCCGCGATGATTGGTGCCTCGGCGGCGCTTGCCCTCTCCGGCATACCGTTTAATGGTCCGATTTCGGCTGCACGTGTTGGATATAAAGACGGTGCTTATTTGTTGAATCCGACGCTGTCCGAGCTTAAAGGATCACAGCTTGATCTGGTTGTGGCTGGAACCGAGCAAGCCGTGTTAATGGTTGAATCGGAAGCGAGTGAGTTGTCCGAAGAGGAAATGCTTGGAGCCGTGATGTATGGGCACGAACAAATGCAGGTGGCAATACGAGCAATTCGAGAGCTTGCCGCCGAAGCGGGCAAGCCAGCTTGGGATTGGCGGCCGCCTCCAACCGATGAAGGCTTGCTCGAGAAAATCAAAGCACGGATCCAGACGGATCTCGAGTCTGCTTATCAAATACGGGAAAAACTTGAACGCCAGGCAAAAATCGCTGAATTGCGTGAACAGGTGATCACGGAATTTTCCAATGAAGAAGAAGGGGCTGTGAGCGCCGAAACAGTGGCGGCGGCTTTTGCAAAAATAGAAAAAATGTTGGTTAGAGAACGCATACTGGCTGGAAAGGCTCGCATAGATGGGCGGGATGCCTATACAGTGCGTCCAATTAGTGCGCGCACAGGTGTTATGCCTAGAACCCATGGCTCTGCATTGTTTACCCGTGGGGAAACGCAGGCTCTGGTAATGGTTACGCTGGGCACCGAAAGGGATTCTCAGATTATCGATGCATTGGAAGGGGAACGCCGCGAACGCTTCTTGTTTCATTATAACTTCCCCCCCTATTGTGTGGGTGAAACGGGGATGGTCGGTTCGCCGAAACGGCGTGAAATCGGTCATGGAAGGCTGGCCAAGAGGGGTGTGCAAGCGGTTATGCCATCTGAACAAGAGTTTCCTTATGTTGTGCGGGTGGTTTCAGAGATCACAGAGTCGAATGGATCGAGTTCCATGGCATCCGTTTGTGGCAGTAGCCTGGCTTTAATGGACGCGGGAGTGCCTATTAAAGCGCCCGTAGCTGGAATTGCTATGGGGTTGATCAAAGAGGAAGAACAATTTGCTGTTTTGACAGATATTTTGGGTGATGAGGATCATTTGGGTGACATGGACTTCAAGGTCGCGGGTACAGAAAAAGGTGTGACCGCACTGCAGATGGATATAAAAATCGAAGGCATCACCCGAGAAATCATGCAGCAAGCGCTTTCACAGGCAAAAGAAGGCCGTATACACATACTTGGCAAAATGGCCGAAGCCATCGAACGACCCAGAACGGAAATGTCGGCTTATGCGCCGCGTTATATCACCATGCGCATCAACCCCGAAAAGATACGTGATGTTATTGGTAAAGGGGGTGCCACCATACGAGCCTTGACGGAGGAGACAGGGGCTACGATTGATATTAATGATGATGGCACGGTACGAATCGCCTCTGTTGACAAAGCTGCAGGCGAAGAGGCCCGGAAGCGGATAGAGGAGATTACGGCGGACGTCGAGGTCGGCCGGATCTATGAGGGGAAAGTGGCAAAAATCATGGACTTTGGCGCGTTTGTGACGATCCTACCTGGTCGAGATGGCCTTGTTCATATATCTCAAATCTCTGACGAACGCGTAGAGAATGTCTCTGACAAACTAAAAGAAGGAGATACTGTACGAGTGAAGGTTCTAGAGATCGATAAGCAAGGGCGCATACGGCTCAGTATTAAGGCGGTTGACAAGGCATAAAGAGTAATTACTGCTTTGATGGCGTTGTATGTGGACCATCTGCTATTTCAGACAGCCATTTTCTTAGATTCCCTGCATTCTAATTTGCATGGCGTATTCGCGTGAGTGAATACGTGATCGATGACAAACGCATCCGCGCGCTAATCGCTGCGATAATTTGCTTTTCTTGGGGGGCGCTGTAGGATTTTTTCTGTGATCCTGGTGGCCAGATCGTCCAGTTCATCTTCCAGTGATTGGCGCACCAATGCACGCAGTTCTTTCGCCTCTAGTGTGGAATATGCGGGGTCCGATCTGTTTTCAGGAAGTTTATCTGTATCTTCTTCTTTCTCCTCACCAGTTTTTTCAGAGGCCAGCGCTTCCACATGGAGTGAATTGAGAAATTCATCCAGTTCTTGGTCATTCTCTGCTGGAATTGTGGGGTGAGGCGTGTCCTTTATTGCGTTGAAAGTCGTATTATCCTCTTTGTTTTCTTGCTTCTTCTTATCGATGGGAGAGGTTCCGTGGCTATCCCAGTCTGCAAAGAGGTGTTTGAATGGGATGGGATCGCTGCTGTTTCGCGGCGATTGTTTCGTTTCCGCCTCAACGTAATCCAATGCGTCCGAGCTTACGCTTTTGGGTTGTATGCGTAAGCGAGCATCACCTGGGAAGACGATATCACGCAGAGTGGGAATAAGATTGTCCGGTGGGCGTTGTTTGACCATTACACTCTCTACCTAAACCGTAATATGGTGATGCTGTAAAGGATAGCCGCGATCCCGGTAAAAGCGATAGCGCGCTCTTGCCGCCGCGCGATTATTGGCCTGTTCATCCACGATTTCCGCAAGGCGTTCGAATCGGCTGAAAAAAAGCGGCGTTTCCCTGGCCAGATTGATTAAAACATCGAAATAGGCGGGCGGTGTATGGGAATGGCCAATCAGGATAGGTGAGGGCTGGGGTTTGGAAAGTTCTGGATCGGCGGATCCGTTGCTGTCAAGCCGGGTTGTTGTCTCTTGATTAACTCGTCCCTCATGCATTTTTGTATTGTGTGTCAGCTCTTCACTTGCAATGTCATGCGGTAAAAAGCTGATGTCCTGAAAAGTCCATAAGAGATTATCAAGTTCTTGGTTTTGTTTCGCATTCTCCGTATGAATATAAAGTTTCTTGCCTAGTCTGAAGATCTTGTCTGCGAGTCGGCAGGCGAGGCGCAATCGCCCCACCTCCTCGCTGCTCGAAAGCACATAGAAATCAATCCGGGTCATCGTCTGCCTTCGAAGTGAGTTCTATCTGAATATTTCATATCGAGATGTGGTCTGGTTGACGCTGTGTACGACCATGCCGGACTTGACGACCTAAAGCGCTATTTTTTCTCTTGCAATGGGACGGGCTCGCAGTCTTTTGAGAACGTTCGCCCCAGGCCCATTGCAATCATCACGTCATGAGGATGAAGCATTCGGGCTTGCTAATTCAATGCACAGTGGCGCAGGTATTCGAACAACAGCGGCACCGGACGTCCGGTGGCTCCTTTTTTCTCTTGGCTCAACCAAGCCGTTCCGGCAATGTCCAAATGAGCCCAGTGGTATTTCTGGGTGAAGCGCGAGAGAAAGCAGGCCGCGGTGATGGTTCCTCCTGCGCGTCCGCCAATATTAGCCATGTCTGCAAAGTTGCTCTTGAGCAATTCCTGGTATTCCTCCAGCAAGGGCAGCTCCCATACCCTGTCGAATGTCTCTTCACCTGCTTCTTTCAGAGTTTCGATCAGTGATCGTTGATTGCCAAGAACCGCGCTGACTTCGTGACCCAGAGCAACGATGGCCGCACCGGTCAAGGTGGCGATATCAATGACGCTGCAAGGGTTGTAACGTTCCACATAGCTCAGGGCGTCACACAGGACAAGGCGCCCTTCGGCGTCCGTATTCAGAATTTCCACGGTCTGACCAGACAAGGTTTTGACGATGTCTCCAGGACGGCTTGCCCGTCCGTCCGGCATGTTTTCCGCTGCGGCGACGACTCCAACCACGTTGATCGGCAATTTGGCTTCGGCGCAGGCCAAAAGAGCACCAAAAACACTAGCGGCTCCGCCCATGTCGAATTTCATTTCATCCATTTTGTCGGCCGGTTTTAGGGAAATGCCTCCGGTATCGAAGGTGATTCCTTTGCCGACCAGGGCAATGGGGTTGGCTTCTTCCGCTCCTCCCCGGTAATGTATAACAATCAGCTTGCCTGGTTGGTCGCTACCTTTGGAGACGGCGAGAAATGCTCCCATGCCAAGTTTTTCCATCTCGGCTTCGTCCAAAATATCGACATCGATATCGGAAAACCTCTTTTTCAAGGCGCGGGCTTGTTTGGCCAGATAGGTAGGCGTGCATACGTTTCCTGGCTGATTGGCCAAATCCTTCGCAAAAGCCACGCCATGAGCTACGGCAGTGGCCAATAAGATGCGTTGTTCATTCGGCGGATCATTCATCCATAAATCGAGGACCTCAAGCGAAGGCTTGGGATTTCCCTCATCGGTTTTATATTCGTCGAAGCAATAAATGGCGGCCTCGCACGTCAAAATGGCCTGATGAGTTTTCCAATCCGAGTCCCGTTCTCCCACCTTGAGTGATGGAAGTGTGGTGACCGCGCGCTTGATGGTGGTGTTGCTGAGAGAATCTATGACGGTGCGGTGGGTTTCGATATAGCTGCGCTCGGCAAAATCTTTTTCCTTTCCACAGCCGACCAGGAGTAGCCGTTCCGCCTTCATGCCCGGTGGATCATACAAATATAAGGTTTGACCTTTTCGTCCTGAGAAATCTCCACGGTCGAGTTGCTTGCCAAGCCATCCTTCTGTGAAGGCGTCGATGGTAGCGATAAGTTGATGATTGCGGGCATTTTGGTGCATGCCGACGATTAAGCAAGGTGTTTTTAGCTTCTTCAGATTGGAGTTGACGATTTTGTATTCCATGAGGGCTCCTTGGTGAGCAACATCGAAGGTAATGCCAGATGATCCAGAATGTGGTCGTATTATGGCAAAATTATGCCGCTCGCACTGAAATGATGATACGTCCTCTTGATCCCCGTTCCAAATATCTCTCCACCCAATTGTAATATCTTCGCTAATATCGTATCGATTTATGGGCCGTCGGTTTGATGGAATGTATCAGATTGATGATTTCTGGTGATTTTACGAAAAATTTATCACACGGTATGTCCCACAATGAAAAGATATCAAAACGTTATAGGGCCGCTTAGTAATGCGGATAATTGATCGCTATCTTATTCGCGAAATATTTCTCGCCCAAATTGCTGTTGGGTTGGTTCTCGGCATGGTCATCATTGGCGCTTTGTTCGTGCGTCTTCTCGGCGTGATCGTGGCAGGTGGGTTGCCTATCGATGTGCTAGCGCCTCTAGTTTTGATGGAAAGCATCAAGGCGATGATCATGTTGACGCCCGTAACTTTGTTTCTTGCCATCATGTTGACGCTTGGACGTCTCTACCGTGACAGCGAGATGACCGCTATGCAAGCGGCTGGTTTTGGATCGGCCCGCTTGTATGGGGGCATACTGATTCTCGTATTACCGCTCGCGCTCGTGCTTTTATGGTTGATGTTATATGTCTATCCGTGGGTATCGGCAAAAAGCGACGCCATAGGACGCGAAGGCCAGCAACAATTGAATGTGGCAGCGGTGGAGGCCGGACAGTTTGTCGATTTGGCATCGGGACGACTAGTGGGTTTCATTGGGGCATTAAGCAAGCATGGGGGCATGGAACACATTTTTTTGCGTTCAGGTCAACATGGAAAAGAAATAGTTGTACTGGCAAAAAGCGGTTCACAGAGTACGAATCTGGCTGCTGGCACACGCTCGATCGAGCTTGATCAGGGAATAAGATATGAGGGCACTATGGGGCAGGCCGACTACCGTATTTTGCAATTCCAACGCTATCAGACCACTCTAAAAATACCGCCGGTGAGCCTATCGAATAATCGTCTTAGTGCCTTGCCCGTCGGGGAGTTACTGCGCCATGGCGGAAGAGGCGCCATGGCGGAACTGCAATGGCGGTTTGCCGTGCCTATTACGGCTTTGATTTTATGTTTCATAGCTGTGCCACTTAGTTATGTGCGCCCCCGTCAAGGCCGTTTTGGCCGTCTTGCCGTGGCGATACTCATTTATGTTTTCTATGCAAATCTCATAATCCTGGCCAAATCTTGGATGGTCCGGGGACATGAATTATCCTGGTTGGGTATGTGGTGGCCACACGCATTGATGCTTGGGCTGGGGTTTTTACTCTGGTGGTGGCGTCGCCATCAGGTCGCGCTATGAAAATAATCGACGCCTATTTGTTTCGCGCCATCCTTTCTGGTTCCGCGCTGGCTTTGCTGGTTCTCGGTTTACTGGATTGGGTGTTCGGGTTCTTGACACAAATGAATCACGCGGGTGTTGGTTTTGGGCGCTCATTGCTTTTATCCATTTATACCGAACCTCGCAGATTGTATGAATTGTTTCCAAGTGCGGTGTTGATCGGCTCTTTATTGAGCCTTGGAAACTTGGCGGCCAATAGTGAATTGATAGCCATGCGTGCTGCGGGTGTTTCTATTGGTGGAGTGATCCGCGCCGTTTTGCGGGCCGGCGTTTTGATGATGCTTTTTGCTATAGCGTTTGGTGAATGGTTGGTGCCGGCGGGCGAACGACTGGCTCAATCCATGTTATTGCAGGCCAAAGCCGGTTCATCGGTAGCCACTCAGGGGCAAAATGTCTGGGCGAAAGATGGGAATGAGTATATTCATATTTCGCGTGTTATCGGCAAGCAGCTACTCAACGGTATTACGATTTACGCGGTAAAATCCGATAATCGTCTCCATTCAATCACCCATGCGACCACGGCATCCTACAGGAATGATCGCTGGGTTTTGAAGCAGGTAGTCATTACTCGCTTTGCAAACGGAAAGATAACCTTAGAACGGCCCCAACAGATTGTGCAGGCGCAGCTTGTCAACCCTGATTTGTTTGGTTTTTTGAATACCAGGCCCGAAGATATGAGTGCCATGGAGCTTTTCCAATACATGTCTTATTTGCGTGCCAATAACTTGGATGATTCTCGTTATGCGCTTGCATTTTGGCAACGGCTCGCCACTCCGCTTTCGGCTTTGGTGATGCTGATTCTGGCCGTACCCTTTGCATTTGGTTCACTTAGAACGGGAGGAGGGGGGCAGCGCTTGTTTGTCGGCGTTATTCTTGGAGTGGGATTTTACTTCGGCAATCAATTGATAACCCGAGTCGGCTTGATATATGGCGTCCCCCCGTTTTTCAGTGCATTTGTCCCCTTATTACTCGTAGGTCTGCTGAGTCTGGCGATATTAGCAAGAATCAGGTAAAAATGCTTTTGGAGAGATTATCGGAGTGCGCTCTGGCGGGTAAAAAAGAATGTTTGGGAAAAAGTAAGGCGCAAGCCTACGTTATCTGGTTCCGATGGAATTTTTGCTGCATGCAAGACTTCAATGGCTTTTAAATTGAACCTCAAAACCAAAAGCCAGATATATTCATTAATATATCTGGCTCTTCCCCTGATCGAGTGGGTAGTTTAGCGTAGGGCAGCATGAGAGACATTGATCTAAACACCCGGATACTGGGTATTCAGGCGCTTTGGCAGGTTACAGATGTGGAGGTTGATACATGCCCCAGGAGGCAAGTCGCCGTCCACGTGGAGCGAAAGACAGGTGCACAGCTATGTTGCCCAACCTGTGGCAAGCCGGCACCAGGTTACGACTCACGTCGTCGTCGCTGGCGCCGCCTGGATACGTGTCAGTACAAGACGAACCTGGAGGCCGACGTGCCACGAGTGGAATGCCCTGAGCACGGCGTGATGACGACATCCGCGCCATGGGCCGAGCCCAATTCGGACTTCACCGCGATGTTCGAAGCATTGGTCATTGACTGGTTGAAGGAAGCCTCGACCGCGGCAGTGGCGCGCCTGATGGGCCTGAGCTGGAATGCCATCCTTCTGAAGGTCGGCAACGGACCTGCCGAGGGCATCAACAGCCGCATCAAGGCCATCAAGGTTCGGAGCCATGGCTTCCGCAACAAGGAGCGCTTTGCCAACGCTATTTATTTCCACCTTGGCGGACTCGATCTCTACCTAGAGGGAGTCAGCTGGTGACCGTTACCCACCTCATTTGGTGAAGAGCCATAAATAATAATTTAAGATGGAAAATTGATATGATTGTACTGTCGATATTTTCTCAAGGTGTCATCTTAAAAGATATTCTTATAGATATTTCTTGAAACTCAAGCGCTGAGAATTATGATGGATAATGACGAGAACACTGAACTGAAGATGGGGGATCCCGAGTCTTCTGAAAGCATTCCCGAGGAAGCCCCGGCGCTCCCTAAAAGGGGGCGGGGGCGTCCACGTAAAAATTCGCAAGATGCAAGCCCCTCGCCACGTCGCCGTGGCAGACCGCCTAAGTCATCTGTGGCTGCCAATGGCAAGAGAGGCCGTCCCCCGAAAGCGCTTTCACTGGTGATGGAACTTGAACGTCAGATCGAGACTCGATACCAGAGGAAGATTGAAAAGGCGCAAGAGCAAATCAAGGCGCTTAAAGATGAACTCAAGGCATCTAAACAACGCGAGAAAGCCGCTTTGAAGTTGTTTGAAAAACAACAAAAAGCAATGGCAAAATTCGTTGCCAACTGGAGCAATAAAGAGCTTGCAAAGGTTCAAAAGGTGGGGGAGGCGAAGAGAAAACGTGGCCGGCCTCGCAAAAATCCCAGCTCATGAGCAGCGTCGTCCATGCGACGCTAGGCCTTATTGCCGTGGTTGGTTTCTTATGACAACAAACATTCGAGGATACGCTCGTAGATCAAGCTGAGCCGATCGAGTTCGGAGATTCGGACATGTTCGTCTATCTGGTGAATGCTTGCATTTATGGGGCCGAGTTCGATAACCTGAGCGCCAGTGGGGGCAATAAATCTACCATCTGAAGTGCCGCCGGCGGTCGATATTTCGGGTGATTTGCCTGTGATCTCGGTAATGGCGTCATACGCCGCACCGAGAAGTTCTCCTTCAGGCGTGATAAATGGCAAGCCAGACAATGTCCATTCCAGCTGATAGTTCAATCCATACTTGTCCAGGATTGCATGCACCCGCTTCTTGATCTCTCTCTCGTTCAGCTCTGTTGAAAACCGGAAATTGAAGTCCACACTCATCTCTCCAGGGATCACATTTCCTGCTCCGTTTCCAGCGGCTATATTGGAAATCTGGAAGGAAGTGGGGGGGAAAAAGGAATTCCCTTCATCCCAGTGTATTTTCGCAAGTTCTGCCAGCGCGGGAAGCCCTTGATGGATGGGATTGATTGCGAGTTGTGGATACGCCACATGTCCCTGGCGACCCAAAATAACAAGCTTGCCAGAAAGAGAGCCGCGGCGGCCATTTTTGATCGTATCCGCGAGTTCACGGCTGCTTGAAGGCTCACCAACCAGGCACCAATCGATGTGCTCTCCGCGGGAGGAAAGGGTTTCGATGACCCGCCGCGTGCCGTTTACCGCAGGGCCTTCTTCATCACTAGTGAGTAAAAGCGCGATGGAGCCGTGATGATCTGGATGTCGATCTAAAAAGCGTTTGCAGGCGGTAACAAACGCCGCGATACTGCCTTTCATGTCCGCAGCGCCGCGGCCATAGAGGATGTCATCTTTTATGGTGGGCATAAAGGGTGGGGTATGCCATTTTTCAGGCGGACCACTGGGTACCACGTCCGTATGCCCCGCAAAAACGAACAGGGGGGCGGTGCCGTTACGTCGAAACCAGCGGTTGGTAACCTCACCGAAATTCAATGCTTCTTCTTCGAAACCCAAGGGAAGAAGGTGCTTTGCAATCAAATCCATGCAGCCTTCGTCTCTTGGTGTTACGGAAGGGCGCTCGATCAGTTGGCACGCCAGTTCAACGGTGTTGCTAAGACTCATGTATATGATCCCTTAAGGATTTTGTTATATCTCTCTGGATCGAAACCGACCAGTAGAGTGCTTCCAAATTCGAGCACAGGTCTTTTGATGAGAGTCGGATAGTTGATCATCAACCGAAGCGCGCCAGATTCATCAAGGTTGGCTTTGCACTCGTCGGAGAGATTGCGCCAAGTTGTGCTGCGCCGATTGAGCAAGGTGTCCCATCCCTTTGTTTTGATCCATTGCTCCAGTTTTTCGGGATCCAAACCTTCGGCTTGGAAATCATGAAACTGATAATCAATGTGGTGCGCTTCAAGCCAGCGGCGGGCTTTGCGAACCGTATCGCAGTTTTTGATGCCGTATATTTCGATACTCATTGCGAATCGATAGGAACGACGGTTTTACCGATAGGAAACAGGGAGATTTGCGCCAGCTTGAGATGCTGCAGGCCGAACGGTATGCCGATGATGGTGATAAAGCATAAAAGCGCGGAGAGCAGGTGTCCGATACTTAACCAGAGGCCGGCAAGGACAAACCATATGATGTTTCCGATCATGCCCAGAGGGCCGCTGCCAATATCCGAATGGCCGAAAAGATCGCGTCGATCGGCCACTCGATATCCAAAAGGCCATAGAGAAAATCGTCCAATGACGAAAGCGGCTTTTGCCCAGGGAATGCCGATAATGCTGATTACCATCAACAAGCCGGCAAGCCACCATGCCAGCGCCATCGGCAACCCTCCCAGAATGAGCCAGAGAAGGTTCAGAAGCAATCTGAGAAAATCACGCATCATTAGGGTCAAATGGATCGAAGTAATTCATTAATACCCACCTTAGCACGGGTTTTTTCATCGACACGCTTTACGATTACAGCGCAATACAGGCTGTAACGCCCATCATTAGAGGGCAAGTTGCCGGGAACGACGACTGCGCCTGCTGGAACGCGCCCATAGACAACCTCGCCTGTTTCGCGGTCATAAATCTTCGTGCTCTGGCCTATATATACGCCCATCGAGATGACAGCCCCTTTTTCGACGATGACACCTTCCACGATTTCCGAACGGGCGCCGATGAAACAATCATCTTCAATGATCGTAGGCGCTGCCTGCAAAGGCTCCAGTACACCTCCGATGCCCACCCCACCTGAAAGGTGCACGTTCTTGCCGATTTGCGCGCAAGATCCTACCGTGGCCCAAGTGTCCACCATGGTACCCGAGTCGACATAAGCGCCTATATTCACATAAGAAGGCATTAGAACGACGTTAGGGGCGATGTAAGCACCGAATCGAGCCGTAGCCGGCGGCACGACGCGGACACCACTGGCGCGAAACTCCCGTGCATTGTAGTCGGCGTATTTGGAGGGTACTTTGTCGAAATAATTGGTAAATCCGCCTTTAATAAATTCATTGTCCCAGATTCTGAATGCCAGCAAGACTGCTTTTTTCAGCCATTCATTAACGACCCATCGACCGTCGATTTTCTCAGCCACGCGAAGTTCGCCGGAATCTATCTGGGCGATGGCCGCGAGGACGGCATCCTTGACGTGCGTTTCTACCGATCTGGGGGTGATGTCGGCACGGCGCTCAAAAGCTTGTTCGATCACGGTCTTGATGTCATTCATAGCTTACTCCTGTTGGATTTATTGTAGTCGGGTCGGTTTATCAAAGGGATTCGATGAAACGGCGTATCCGTCGGGCACCTTCGATACACTCATCGAGTGGCGCGACCAAAGCAATGCGTACCCTTTCGGCGCCTGGGTCGGTGCCCTGATGAGAACGGGAAAGAAATCGGCCGGGTAGCACGACGACATTTTGCTGGGCATAAAGTTTTTGCGCGAATTCCCGGTCATCGATCGGCGTCTTGACCCAAAGATAAAATCCACCCTTGGGATGATCCACCGGCAGTACCGGCGAAAGAATCTCAATGACGGCATTGAATTTGGTCCTGTATTCCTCCCGGTTCTTTTGTACATGCGTTTCGTCTTTCCACGCAGCCATGCTTGCGGCTTGTGTGGGCGGCGGCATGGCGCATCCATGGTAAGTGCGATAGCGCAAAAATTGCTGAATCACATCCGTATCGCCCGCCACGAAGCCAGACCGTAGGCCGGGGGCGTTGGAACGCTTTGACAGGCTGTGGAAGACCACGCAACGCCGAAAATTTTGTTGTCCGGCGCGTTCACAGGCTCCTAGCAGTCCTGGTGGCGGGGACTCTTCGTCGAGGTAGATTTCGCTGTAGCATTCATCCGAGGCGATGATGAAATCATGGCGTTCGGCCAGCGCCAAGAGCTTCTTCAGCCATTCCTCCGAGGCGACCGCGCCGGTGGGGTTCCCCGGCGAGCATAGATAGAAAAGCTGGCACTGATCCCAGGTTGTCTCGGAAACAGCGTCGAGATCCGGCAGAAAAGCCGTTTTCTCAGTGCAATCAAGATAGACAGGCTCGGCACCGGCGAGTAAGGCGGCCCCTTCATAGATTTGGTAAAAAGGGTTGGGCATCAGAACCTTGGAGGGGCGCGTCCGGTCGATGACGGTTTGCGCGAAGGCGAACAATGCCTCCCGCGTGCCATTGACCGGAAGCACTTGTGTTTCAGGGTCGATAGGCATCTCATGGAGATCAAAACGCCGAGCGAGCCAAGCGGAAATGGCTTCACGTAATGCCGGCTCGCCACGTGTGGCGGGATAGGTTCCAAGGCCATGCAAGTGTTCCAGCAGCGCCTCCTGTATAAGCGTTGGGGTCGGATGCTTGGGTTCTCCTATCGAGAAAGCGATTCGGGCTAGCTGAGAATTGGGTTCAATCGAGCCGAAAAGCGCTGCCAATTTCTCGAATGGATAGGCTTGCAGGTGGTTGAGATCCGGATTCATCGGCTACAGGGCTGAATGTCGTGGAACGAAAGTATAACGTCTTTAGATGCTCATATCGCCCATGAATTAGGCAGATGCTGCCTCGTTCTGGCGATCGGAAAGTGCGTTTTGGATGGCAAGGCGGATTTCTTGTTGGCGGGAAAGATCAAGCAAGGCATCTCCATCTTCTTCGCTGACAAAGAAAATATCCTCAACCTGTTCGCCGATCGTAGCGATACGCGCACTGTGCAACCTCAGATGGGCGGCGGCGAGAACCTGCGCAATTGCAGAGAGCAGGCCGGGCCGGTTGCTAGTTCGCAATAGTATTGCGGTTTCATGAGATTCCGGCTGAGGAATGAAATCGATCTGGGTGGGTACTTCAAAATGTCGCAATCGCTGAGGCAGTCGGCGTTTGAGAGGTTTGGGCGGCGTATCGAGATGTTTCATTGTTTCGCCGAGTTGTTCTTTGATCTCTTGCAAGCGATATTCATCTGTAATCGGCAGGCCGTTTTCTTCCAGGACGATGAAGGTATCCAAGACTCGCCCATGCCTTGCAGTGCTCAATCGGGCGTCCACGATATCGAGTCCAAGGCGATCCAGCGTGGTGGTGACATGCGCGAAAAGATAAGGTTTGTCTTCACTATAGACGCAGATTTCGCTGCCTCCGCGAGCGCTCTCCAGACGAATGTGAATTAGCGGTGTCCTGCCTTCTCCACACTCGATCAGCACTTGGGTATGCCAAGCGATCTCATCGGCGGTATGACGGAGAAAGTAGTCTTCACTCATCTCCTCCCACAATGAAAGAGCGGCGCGCAAGGGAATATGCGCCCGGCGCAACAGTTTGAGCGCATCGTTCTGAATTTCGGCGATCAATTCATTTTCCTTGCTTGGAATCTGCAAGTCGGCTTCCAAGGCATTGGTGGTGGATTGATACAGCTCTGTGAGCAAGCTCTGGCGCCAACTGTTCCATAGGGAGGGATTGGTGGCGCGAATATCGGCAATGGTGAGCAAATAGAGATGGTCGAGATACTGTGTGCTCCCCACTTGCTTAGCAAACGTACGTATGACTTCCGGATCGCCTATGTCTTTACGTTGAGCAGTCATCGACATCAGCAGGTGATTGCGCACCAGCCAGGAAACCAGCTGGATCTGGTTTTCCGGCAGGTGGTGAAGACGGCAGAATTTTTCAGCGTCAGCGGCGCCGAGTTCCGCATGGTTCCCTCCGCGACCCTTTCCGATATCATGGAAAAGAGCGGCAAGATAAAGCACTTCCGGAGCCGGAATGCGGGCGAAAATCTTGTCGCAACCAGGCGTTTCCTCGGCAAATTCGGGAAGGCTGTAGCGGCGGATGTTGCGCACCACCATTAGGGTGTGTTCATCCACGGTATAAATATGGAATAGATCGTATTGCATGCGCCCCACAATCTGAGCGAAAGGGGGGATGTAGGCTGGCAGAATGCCGTAGCGATTCATGCGTCGCAGTTGGTGGGTGACGCCTTTTGGTTGCCGCAGAATGTCCAGGAACAGTGCATGATTGACAGGATCCTGGCGAAATTTTTCGTCGATCAGATGACGGTATTGCCTCAACAGGCGGATGGTGCTGGCTCGTACGCCCTGAATTTGTGGGTGTCGGGCGCTGATAAGAAAGAGCTCAAGCAGGGCGGATGGGTGAGTTTCGAAAACCCCGGTATCGCGCACCTCGATGAATCCAAGGCGCATCTGAAAATGCGCATTCAGGACGATGGGTTGGGAGGCGACGTCGGCATAGAGAATGGCTTCCTTATAATGCTGAAGAAGCATTTCATTGAGTCTTTCGAGGCGCATGACGGTTCGGTAATAGGCTTGCATGAATTGTTCAACGCCCAGGTTGGCATTTTCGTCGTGGTAGCCAAAGAGCTCCGCTAAGGCCCGCTGGTGGTCGAACAGCAAGCGGTCTTCACTGCGCCCCGTCAAGGTATGCAATGCAAACCGCAGACGCCATAGATAGGTTTGTCCTGCCTTCAGTTCGATGTATTCGTCATGGGTAAGGAAGCCATGGTGGACCAATTCGCTCATGCGGCGCGCGCGTAGGTGCCGCTTGCTGACCCAGCCAATCATTTGAATGTCGCGCAATCCCCCCGGGCCTTCCTTAATATTAGGTTCGAGACCATAGGCCGAATCGCCGAATTTGCGATGGCGGTGCTTTTGTTCTTCAAGCTTGGCCTCGAAGAACTGGCGACTCGGCCAAATGTGATCCGGGTCGATGCAAGCCAACATCTTCCCGAATAACGGCTCATGCCCCGCCAGCAGGCGACTCTCCATCAGATTGGTGACGACAGTCACGTCTTTGATGGCCTCGGCTTCACATTCATCCAGCGTGCGTACGCTGTGTCCCACTTTCAGCCCCATGTCCCAGAGTTGGCGAATGTATTTGGAGATTTTCTCGCAACTGTTATCGTTGGGAGTGTTGGAGCACAACAACAAGAGATCGATGTCTGAAGCGGGAAGGAGCTCGCCCCGTCCGTAGCCGCCGACTGCTATCAAGCTCAAGTCCGAATACTCGTCCAGCGTATGCTCTTGCCATACGATTTGCAGAATACGATCGACGAGAAAGGCGCGCCCATGCACGAGATCATCGGCTACCACGCCAGCTTTGAAGGCCGCCTCAAATGCCTGCCTCGCTTTTTGCAGCAGCGTTTTGCCGGCCTGCGTCTTGTCTTCTTGGGTACGAAAGCCCTGTAGCTCGAATTCAAGGTCAAAATGGACATCGAGGCTGGGTGGCCAATAAAGCGTCTGAACGATTTCAGGGTTTGTTGTCATTCGGCCAAATCCTTTTCGGGTGATTCGCGTTCGTCTTTACGCAAGGTAAGTATTTCGTGGCCCGTTTCGGTTACCAGCACCGTATGTTCCCACTGCGCTGACAGGCTGTGATCCTTGGTAACCACTGTCCAGCCGTCAGGGAGCACCTTGACCGCCGCGCGTCCGACATTCACCATCGGCTCGATGGTGAATGTCATGCCGGGTTTCAGCTCGAGACCGCTGTTCGGCGTGCCGTAATGGAGTACTTGAGGCTCTTCATGGAAGTTTTTGCCAATACCATGTCCGCAGTACTCCCGAACCACGCTGGCGTTTTGGTTTTCAACATATGTCTGAATGGCGTGTCCAATATCTCCCAGGCGTACACCAGGGGCGACCATTCGCAAACCGATCCATAGCGCTTCATGCGCTATTTTGCAGATGCGCTGCGCCATTACCGACGTTTTTCCTACCTGGAACATCATGCTGGTGTCGCCGTGATATCCGTCTTTGATCACAGTGATATCGACGTTGATTATGTCGCCATTCTTGAGTCGCCGATTTGATGGAATTCCATGGCAGACCTGATGATTGATGGAGGTGCAGATGGATCGAGGGAAGCCATGGTAATTGAGCGGAGCAGGGATGGCCTGCTGCTCGTTGACGATGTAGTCATGACAAATGCGATCGAGTTCTTCGGTGGTTATCCCCGGCTGCACATGGGGGGCAATCATCTCAAGCACTTCAGCTGCAAGCCTGCCGGCGACTCGCATCTTTTTGATTTCTTCAGGGGTTTTTATGGAAACTGGCATAATGACCTTCGGTTGCTTTGCGCCCTGCGGGTAGTTGGCGGCTGGTTGAAAAGAGGGGATTATGGTATAAAGCGCCGGCTTCGGACGCAATTCCGAGCAAAATGGTGCAGATTGGCAGTCGGAATATGACTACCATTCCTGACATCGCGAATTTTGATCAACGACACACATGCATCGTCACGTCTGACGGGGTGCTTGCTGAATCATCATGATTGCAGCGGGTTGTCTGGCGGGATGCGTGGAGGTCCAACCCAAACTTTATGAGGAGTAACATCATGGCTAATGTTACCATGCGCCAAATGTTGGAAGCGGGCGTTCATTTCGGACATCAAACCCGCTACTGGAACCCCAAAATGGCTGAATTCATTTTCGGGGAACGCAACCGTATTCACATCATCAATCTCGAAAAAACGCTGCCGCTCTTTAATGACGCTCTGAATTTTCTAGGCAAGCTTGCAGCGCAAAACAAAAAAATCCTTTTTGTTGGTACCAAGAGAGCCGCGCGCGAGGTGGTGCGTGAGGAAGCAGAGCGTTGCGGCATGCCCTATGTGAATCAGCGCTGGTTGGGCGGTATGCTCACCAATTTCAAGACGGTGCGCCAGTCCATCAAGCGGTTGAAAGATCTCGAAGAACAGGAAAAGGAAGGCGCTTTCGACCGCTTGAGCAAGAAAGAGGCATTGACCTTGCGCCGGGAAATGCAAAAACTTGAGAAAAGCCTGGGTGGTATCAAGGACATGGAAAGGCTGCCTGACGCATTGTTCGTCATTGACGTGGGGCATGAGCGGATTGCAGTCAATGAGGCTAAAAAATTGGGTATTCCCGTTGTGGGTATCGTCGATAGCAACAATTCACCTGATGACATCGACTATGTGATACCAGGTAACGATGATGCCATGCGCGCAATCCAGCTTTATGTGACCGCTGCTGCCGATGCGATTAACGAAGCCAAGCTGGCAGCGCAAGTGAGCAAGGGGGAGAATGAGGACTTCGTTGAAGTGACTGAAAGCGCCTCCCCCGACGGGGTCGTTGCTAACTAAGCCAGTTTGCCTCGACCGTTCGATACCGAAAGCAACGAATTTTTATCTGGAGGAAAAGACATGCAAATCACGGCGAGTCAAGTAAAAGAGCTCCGTGAGCGTACAGGCGCGGGCATGATGGAATGCAAAAAAGCGCTGGTTGAAGCAGGCGGCGACATGGAAGCCGCTATCGAGGCAATGCGTAAATCCGGTGCCGCAAAAGCGGTGAAAAAAGCCGGGCGTGTTGCCAGTGAAGGGCAGATTGTCGTTGCTCCATCTGAAGATGGGCGTAAAGCGGCTTTGGTGGAAATCAATTGCGAAACCGATTTCGTCGGCAAGGACGAAAATTTCGATCGGTTCGCCAACATGGTGGCTGAGGTGGCTCTGGCCGCTGAGCCCGCCGATATCGAGTCCTTGATGCAGCTCGAAGCGAATGGCAAGCCCCTGGAGGAGATTCGCCAGGAATTGGTGGCAAAAGTCGGGGAAAATGTCCAGGTGCGGCGCTTTGATATCCTGAAAATCGAAAGTGGGCAAATGGGCACTTATCGCCATGGAGTACGCATTGGCGTGGTGGCGGAAGTTGAGGGGGGCGATGAAGCTCTTGCCCGCGATGTGTGTATGCACATTGCTGCCAGCAAACCGGTGTGCGTGGATCAGGATCAGGTGCCTGCCGAAATGATAGACAAAGAACGCGAAATTTATTCAGCCCAGGCCGCCGAGAGCGGAAAGCCACCGGAAATCATAGAAAAAATGGTGGAAGGCAGGATGCGCAAATTCATCGGCGAAATCACTTTGCTTGGCCAGCCTTTTGTGAAGCAGCCGGATATCACTGTCGGACAGTTGCTTGAAGGCAAGGGCGCTCGCGTCAATCGTTTTATTCGCTACGAAGTGGGTGAAGGGATCGAGAAAAAAGCCGAGAACTTCGCCGAAGAAGTTATGGCTCAAGTAAACGCTTCCTGATGCAGGCCAAGTCGTGAGGCGCGCCTCCATATGCGTCTTCACGACATGCCTCTCAAATAGCTTGTATCTCTTGTCGCTTTTCCAGGTTGTTGGTGAGGCCCTGGTTGATCCAGGGTTTCGGGCGGGCGACGGATGGCTAAACGCGGATCAAGCGCGCAACTGTTTGATTCGATGAGAGGAAGGTCCGGGGTATGTACTGAAAGTTGTGGCCCTGGGGAATTCAGGGCGGATTTGTAGCGATAACTTCAAGGATTGAGCGTAAAACGCACGCCGGAGTTTTACCCGCGAGCCTGAGACATGGGGCGAAGCGCTCTGAACTGTGAGTACGTGAGGCTGAGTATCAGATGACACAGACGGAATTTCCTAGACCTGGTTTTCGCAGAGTATTGCTCAAGTTGAGCGGTGAGGTTTTGATGGGGGAAGGCGATTTCGGAATCGATCCGGCCATGATCGGACGTCTCGCGGCAGAGGTGGCGGAAGTCTCGCGCATGGGGGTGCAATTGGCTATGGTAATCGGCGGCGGCAACCTGTTTCGCGGCGCTGGTCTGGCTGAGGGCGGGATGGAGCGGGTTACTGCAGACCAGGTCGGCATGTTGGCCACGGTGATGAACGCCTTGGCGATGCAAGATGCTATTGAGCGCCAAGGGGCGTACTGCCGTGTAATGTCTGCTCTCAAGATCAATCAGATCTGCGAAGACTATATCTTGCGCCGCGCCATCAGACATCTGGAAAAAGGCCGTCTGGTCGTATTCGCCGCGGGTACTGGTAACCCGTATTTTACCACTGACACGGCCGCCAGCTTGCGCGCCAGCGAGATCAAGGCTGATCTCATGCTCAAGGGAACCAAGGTTGATGGTGTCTACGACAGTGATCCCATGCGCAATCCAAAAGCCAATCGATATGAGCGTCTAAGCTATGATCAGGCACTATCCGAAAAACTGGGCGTGATGGATGCAACCGCCTTGGTAATGTGTCGTGACAACGATATCCCCCTAAGGGTATTTAATATTTACCAGCCGGGGCACCTGAAACGCATCATACTTGGCGAACCCATAGGCACTCTCGTAGAGCGGTAAAGCATATGATTAATGAAATCCTCAAGGACGCGGAAACGCGGATGAAGAAAAGTCTGGATGCGCTGAAGGTCGAGTTCTCAAAAATTCGAACCGGTCGCGCTACGCCCAGCCTGCTCGATCACATCACTGTGGAGTATTACGGTTCGCAAACGCCGCTCAACCAGGTGGCGAAAATTGCGATAGAGGACTCCCGTACATTGAGTATCACCCCGTGGGAGAAAACAATGGTCGGACCGATTGAAAAGGCCATCATGACGTCCGATCTTGGATTGAATCCAGCCACCGCCGGAATGGTCATACGCGTTCCCATGCCACCGCTCACCGAGGAACGGCGCAAGGAGCTGGTGCGGGTGGTGCGGCATGAGGCTGAAAACGCAAAGGTCGCCATTCGGAATATTCGTCGTGATGCCAACAATGATCTGAAATTGCTGGTGAAGGAGAAAGAAATTTCCGAGGATGATGCGCATCGCGCCGAGGACAGGGTTCAAAAACTCACAGATCAATACATTGTTCTGATCGATGAAATGCTGGCGCACAAAGAAAACGAACTGATGGAGATCTGACTGATCAATGATTATGCGTTCCCCTTACGTTGGGATGGGCGTATCCATAGGAACAAGAAACGGCCGAATACCCTGAATTCCCGAAACCACCCCATCTGTGCCTCCGTGTCGCATCCCAATCATCCAAAAAGCAACATACCAAAACATATTGCCATCGTAATGGATGGTAACGGCCGTTGGGCGCGTGCCCGGCACTTACCCAGAACTGAAGGCCATAGACGGGGAGTCAATGCCGCCCGGGAAGTCATTGCCGACTGCCTGGAGCATGGTATCGGCGTTTTGACTTTGTTCGCTTTCAGCAGTGAAAATTGGAGGCGCCCTGCCGTAGAGGTGAATACTTTGATGGATCTTTTCCTCGCCGCATTGCGACGCGAGTGGGACAAATTGCACGCAAAGGGGGTGAGGATAACGTTCATAGGGGACCGGTCGGCCTTCAACGAAAAATTACGTTCGGAGATGGAAAATGCTGAGAGGCATACCGAGGCGAATCGGATGATGACGCTGGTGATTGCCGCCAACTACGGAGGCCGATGGGACATAGAGCAAGCGGCCCGACAGTATGCCGGAGCCTGCCTTAAAGCAGGCAAGGTGCTTTCATCGGAAAGTGGCATCAGTTTGCAGGAATTTCTGTCAACGCATGAGTTGCCAGATCCTGATTTATTCATTCGCACCGGTGGTGAAAAGCGTCTTAGTAATTTTTTACTTTGGCAAATGGCCTATACCGAGCTTTATTTCAGCGAAGAGCTTTGGCCGGACTTCGGGTCCAAATCCTTGCGGGCCGCCTTGGAGGATTATGCCAAACGTCAGCGTCGTTTCGGGCGAACCGACGAGCAAATCCAAGCCGCTGATAATGGATAAAACACGTATTTTGACTGGCTTGGTATTGGCTGTAATGATGCTGGTGCTCATTCTCAGTTTAAGCACTTTTTGGATGGCGGTTGTTTTACTCGTGTTTTTTTTGGAGGCGGCCAATGAGTGGGCGGTTCTGACCGGGTTGAGTGATTGGTGGAAGAGAAGTCTATACTTGGTATGCATATTCGCATTCGCCGTGATCGCCTGGGAAAGCATTCGTTGGAGCGCCGACTGGGTTGTTATCGTGATTGGGTGCATTTGGTGGTTATTCGCCACGGCGTTGCTGTGGCTCTGGCAACCTTCCTGGGATCGTATCCTGATGCAAAAGTGGATGCGTTGGGCGGCACCTTTGGCATTGATTCCCGCCTGGACCGCTCTGGTGCTCCTGCATCGTTACGATCCCTGGCTGATGGTGTATCTTGTGGCGCTGGCCGCATTGGCGGATAGCGCCGCTTATTTCGTTGGCAAGCGCTATGGAATGCACAAGATGGCCCCTGCGCTCAGTCCGGGGAAAACGTGGGAAGGCGCCATGGGCGAGTGGGCCATGGGATTGATCATGGCCATTATCGGAGCGTTTGCGTTTGTGGATGACAGTGGGTTATGGCGATCCGCCTTTGTTGGAGTAGTGATGATGACAACCTTCGTTTCCATTGGCGGTGATTTGTTTGAAAGTCTCCTCAAGCGCGTGGCCGGCGTCAAAGACAGCGGGCATGTTCTCCCCGGCCATGGTGGTGCACTCGACCGTCTGGACAGCCATTTGGCCGCCGCCCCCATCTTCCTGCTGGGGATGTGGTTGCTTGGAGGACACATTCAATGACAGCACAAGGAATCGTCGTACTGGGTGCGACAGGCAGTATCGGCGCCAGCACGCTGGATGTGGTGGCGCGTCATCCTGATCGCTATCGGGTGGTTGGATTGTCGGCTCATCGCGATATCGAACGTTTGGCCGAATTGTGCATGATTCACAGGCCGGCTTATGCTGGCATCGCAGACGCGACCCTGGCATCTGAGCTCAAAGACAGATTGCGCCATGCCGGCCTGGACACTCGCGTATTGGCGGGGCCCGATGGGCTGGCGGAGTTGGCGGCTCAGCCGGACGCCACCATGGTTATGGCAGCCATCGTTGGCGCGGCAGGCCTGCAACCCACTCTGGCGGCGGTGCGTTCTGACAAGCGCGTGTTACTCGCCAACAAGGAATCTTTGGTGATGGCTGGCGATTTATTCATGCGCGAAGTGCGGGAGCGCAACATTACCTTGCTGCCCATAGATAGTGAACACAACGCTATTTTTCAATGCATGCCGCCGGATTTTAATCGGGGTTTGCAAGCCGTGGGCGTGAGCCGCGTTCTACTCACAGCTTCTGGCGGTCCGTTCCGTAATGCTTCCTTGGAGTCCTTGCGGGAAGTTACGCCGGAGCAGGCATGTGCTCACCCAAACTGGAGCATGGGACGCAAGATCTCCGTCGATTCGGCGACCTTGATGAACAAGGGGCTCGAGGTGATCGAGGCGCATTGGCTCTTCGACGCTCCGCCCGAGATGATCGATGTTGTCGTGCATCCCCAGAGTGTAATCCATTCCATGGTGGCGTACCGCGACGGTTCCGTGCTTGCGCAGTTGGGTAATCCAGACATGCGCACGCCCATTGCCCATGCCATGGCCTGGCCGGAGCGCATCGACGCAGGGGTGGAGCCGCTCAATCTTATAGACATCGCTCGGCTTGATTTTCAGGCGGCTGACCAGGCGCATTTTCCCTGCCTTGGTCTGGCGTATGAGGCTTTGCGTTTGGGAGGCACGGCCACAGCCGTGTTGAATGCGGCCAATGAAATTGCTGTGGAGGCCTTTTTGAAAGGTGAATTGGCGTTTACCACCATACCCGAGGTGATTGAGCAGACGCTGCATGCACTCGGACATGCACAGGCGGATTCACTTGAGACCGTGATCGAATGGGATAGTGCTGCGCGTTCCTATGCCCGCCGTCTAGTAGCGGATCCTAGAGACAGGCGTTTCAACGCATGACGGAACTTGCCGGTATTCTCTGGAGTGTTCTGGCATTCTTGGTCGCCATCAGTGTGCTGGTGACGATTCATGAGTATGGCCATTTCTGGATGGCAAGGCATATGGGCGTGCGCGTGCTGCGTTTTTCCGTTGGGTTTGGGCGTCCCTTATGGTCTTGGCATGGGCGTGATGGAACCGAATACGCCATAGCGGCCATTCCGTTTGGCGGTTATGTGAAATTGCTCGACGAGCGTGAAGGTGAAGTGCCGGAAGAGTTGCGCGATCAGGCCTTCAATCGCAAGCCCGTATGGCAGCGAATGGCCATCGTGGCGGCTGGCCCGACGGCTAATTTTCTTCTCGCCATCGTCCTCTATGCCTTGATGTATATGATCGGCGTGCAAGGCATACGGCCTTATGTGGGCCATGTCACACCTGGAAGCATCGCCGCGCAAGCGGGACTCGCGCCACAGGATCTCATCCTTGCTGTCGATGGCCGGAAAGTGGAAAGCTGGCAGCAGGCGAGAATGGCGATGCTTGAGGATTCGCTTGGCGGGAATGGCATCACGCTCGATCTGAAAACGCCTGCGGGAACTGTTGAAAAACGTGTTCTCGACGTCCGCAGTTTGAATATACTCAAGTCGAAGCCCGAAGTGCTACATCGTCTTGGCTTAAGTATCTGGCGCCCTTCCATTCCCATTATTCTAAAAGCGTTGCCAGGTGGCGCAGCCGCTCGCGCGGGGCTTCATCGGGGTGACCGCATTGTTGCCGTGAATGGTCAACCAGTTGTTTCGGTGGCAAGCTGGATCCAAGAGATAAAAACGCACCCTGGCAAGCCACTGGTTTTCTTGATTGAGCGGGGCGGAAAACAGAAACAGATCACGGTGGTTCCTTCGGTGCGTCAAGTAAACGGCAAGGCGGAAGGATTCATCGATGCCCAGGTGGAGGGTTTCATCCCGCCTGAGTATAGAAAACGCCTGCAGGTCACGGTCAAATATGGTCCGGGCGAGGCTCTCCTTCAGGGGGCGCAACAAACCTGGAGCATGGCGGTGCTGACATTCCAGGTTCTAGGCCGCATGATTATCGGACAGGCCTCATTGAGCAATCTGAGCGGGCCGGTGACTATTGCAGAATATGCGGGTATTTCAGCCGCTATCGGTATCTCTGCTTTCCTCGGTTTTCTCGCGATCGTGAGCGTGAGCCTTGGCGTACTGAATTTTCTGCCAGTGCCGTTGCTTGATGGGGGACAGTTGTTTTACCTGGCAATAGAGTTCGTCCGCGGCCAACCTCTATCGGAGGCGGCGCAAATCGCAGGGCAAAAAATTGGCATCATACTGCTGAGCGCATTGATGGCACTGGCTTTTTACAATGACATACACAGGTTGCTCGGTTAATGACTGTAAACCGTTTCTTTTCTGTTTTTTCTGTCGTGTTATTCATGGTTCTGTTGCTGTCGCTTTCCGCGAAGGCACAAACGTCACCGCAAGATGGAGGAGGCTTCAAGATCACCAACATAGAACTGCGCGGCTTGCAACGCATTTCTCCCAATACGGTGTTCAGCTATCTGCCCGTTCATGTTGGCGAGGTGTTTCATGACCGGGACACACCGAAAATTATCGATGCCTTATACGCCACCGGCTTTTTCGATCGTATCAGTATCTATCGTCAAGGGAGCGTGCTGATTATCGATCTGCATGAACGGCCGGCCATCAATGAAATCAAAATCAGAGGCAATCATCTGATCAAGACGAGCCGCTTGAAAAAAGCCTTGCAGCAGGCCGGCATCGTCAAGGGGCAGGTTTTCAAGCAAGATGTTCTCGCGGATCTAAAGAATCAACTTCTGGATCAGTATTACGCCCGCGGAAAATACAACGTAAAAGTCGAAACCCGAGTGCAGAAATTACCCAGAAACCGGGTCAATATCGACATTCATATCATTGAAGGCAAAACGGCCACCGTCAAGCAGGTGGTGATCGTTGGTAATAAATCTTATTCGGAGAATCGCTTGCGCAATCTGCTCGATATCGGTCCCAAGCCGTGGTGGGCATTCTGGAGTAATCGCAATCAATACTCTCAAGCGCGAGTTGACCAGGCATTGAACCAACTTGCCGATTTTTATTTGAATCATGGCTTTGTTGATTACGCCCTGAATTCCTATCAAACCGCGCTCACGCCTACTCATAGACAGGCTTACGTCACCCTGAATATCCAAGAAGGTTCGAAATACAAGATCGGCGTTGTTTCACTGCAGGGGCGGCTGCTGTATCCAAAATCTGAATTGCGCAAGTTATTGCTGGTGAAGCCGGGCCAGACATTTTCCCGCAAGAAGGTGCTGAACAGCATCAAAGCATTGCAGAATCGCTATGGCGACAAGGGCTATGCCTTTGCCAATATCAATCCTATCCCCGACGTTAACAAGAGAACTAAGACGGTTAATCTGACCTTCTTCATTGATCCGGGCCGACGTTATTACGTCCGTCAGATCCGTTTTTATGGTAATCACTCCACCTCGAGTAACGTCTTTCGCCGTGAGATGCGCCAGTTGGAAGGCGCGCTTTATTCGACTCGGCTGATCGAATTGTCCAAGATGCGCCTGCAGCGTTTACCTTTCGTTAAATCAGTGAACATCAATACTCGGCGTGTGCCCGGAACCAACAACCAGGTTGACCTGGACATCTATCTGCATGATCGTTTGGCCAGCAGCTTTTCCGCGAGTATCGGCTATTCCCAGTTCGAGGGGGTCATTTTCAGCGTCGGCGTGAACAGCAGCAATTTCATGGGCACGGGCAATGCAGCCAGTGTCAATGTCAACACCAGCAAGATCAATACCCTCTACAATCTGAGCTATACCAACCCCTATGCCACGATCAATGGGGTAAGCCGTACCATCAGCCTCTATTACCAGCGCACCAATACTTCAAAAGTCGATATCGTCAATTACAGCGCCAATCGAATTGGCGCCTCATTGAGCTACGGTATCCCTCTGACTGAATACGACACCCTCAATGCCGGATTCGGCTTTCAGAATCTCAAGGTCACCGAGGGACAAACACCGTCGGAGACGGTCTCCAGTTTTATCTCCAAGCATGGAACACGCTACAATCTATTCAATTTGTCGGCCGGCATCACTCATGACACTCGCAACCGTACGATTTTCCCCACTTCGGGTAATTATCAAGGACTGAACCTGTATCTGGTCACGCCGGGAAGTACCATTAAGTATTACAAGCTAGGCTATTTCAATCAGGAATACCTGCCGTTGACTTCCTGGCTGACAGCCAAATTCAGTGGCTCCGTCGATTACGGAAGCGGTTACGGCGGCATTTCCAGCCTGCCGTTCTTCGATCGCTATTATGCCGGCGGGATGACTTCGGTTGCCGGTTTCAAAACCAGCACGCTCGGTCCCCTCGACCCCACGACGGGGCAGCCAGTCGGGGGTGATTTCAAAACGATTGCTCGGGCTTCGTTATTGTTTCCGGTACCGTTCCTTGGACATGCAAATTCGATCCGTATGAGCGCCTTCGTCGATACCGGAAACGTTTTTGCCAGCTACAATGATTTCAAAGCGAGCGCATTGCGCAGTTCCGCGGGCATTGCCCTCGAATGGCTGTCGCCCATAGGTCCTTTGTCCTTCAGTCTGGCCAAGCCGTTCAACGTGCACTCAACCGATCAGACCCAGATTTTCCAATTCAACATTGGCACTTATTTCTAAATGACAAACGAGGAGAGACCCATGCGTAACAAGTACTTGTTTTTGACCCTGCTGGTGGCTGCGCTTTCGTTTTTATCCATCGGCTCGGCAGCTGCCGCCGAACGGATCGGTTTCGTCAATATACAAGAAATCATGGCCAAGGCCCCACAAGTGAAGGCGGCTGAAAACCTGCTCAAGCAGGAATTTGGTGCACGCGAAAAGGCGCTGGTCGCCCAACGCGATGCCATCCGTCAACAGGAGGCCAATCTGCGGCGGAATGCCGCCGTTATGTCGGCCGCCAGCAAAACCGCGGCCGAAAAGAAATTGCGCGAAGAAATGAGCAAGTTCAACAGCACCATGGCCAGTTTCAATGCCGATGTGAGTGCTAAGCGCACCGAATTGCTACAGGGGTTGCAGAAGAAAATTTCCTTGGCGATCACCAAGGTCGCAAAACGCGACGGGTACGACATGATACTAAGCAGCGGCGTGGCTTATGCCAGTAAACGAGTGGATTTGACCGCTCAGGTACTGCGGGAAATGGGAAGCAGATAGAAGTGCATCAGCTTGTTCGACCGTTGGTTACAGTCCCTGCAAAGTCGGATCCTTAACGCGCTGCCATGGAGCCTCCGATGAACATGAGAGCAAATAACAAGTTCCTCTGTGGATGACTTGCTGCTTGGCAATATTTTTTTTCGGTTTCCTTGTCAAGGGAAAAAATTGAGAAATATGGACTTGACGCTTGCTGAATTGGCCAAGGGCCTAAATGCAGAACTCAGGGGGGGCGATGCCCACGCCCGCATAGGGGGCGTGGCGGCTCTCCATTCGGCCACGTCCAGCGATCTCAGCTTCATGCTAGGCCAGCGCATGCATTATCAAGCTTTGCAGCGCACGCGTGCCGGAGCTGTCCTCATCGACAAAGAATGGGCGGATAAATGCCCCGCACCTGCGCTGATTGTAGGCAATCCTCACGCCGCATTCGCCCGCGCCATCGCTTTGCTCTATCCCGATCCACCCGTCGAAACAGGCATACATTCCAGCGCTGTTGTTCATCCCGAAGCTGAAATAGCGGCCAGCGCTCATATTGGTCCTTTTGCCTATGTCGGCCCCGGTAGTCGCATCGGGGAAGACGTAGTGATTGGTCCCGGTTGTGTCGTTGAGGCGGGCGCATGGGTCGGCGACCACTCCCGCCTCATCGCCCGAGTCTTCATTGGTGCCGACTGTGCGGTGGGGAAACGCTGCGTTATTCAACCTGGCGCTGTTATCGGGGCGGATGGCTTTGGGCTGGCCAAAGAGGATGGCAAATGGATAAAAGTGCCTCAAATCGGGCGCGTTATAGTGGGAGACGATGTCGAAATTGGCGCCAATACCACTATCGACAGGGGAGCTATCGAGGATACCCGGATAGAAAATGGCGTCAAGCTGGATAATCAAATTCAAGTTGCCCACAATGTTCATATAGGGGAAAACACAGCCATAGCCGGCTGCGTTGGAATAGCGGGAAGCGCAGTGATAGGCCGCGATTGCACCATAGGCGGCGGCGTGGGTATCGCTGGACATCTTGCCATCGCTGATAATGTCCATGTGACGGGCATGAGTCTTATAGCTAGCGATATTAAGGAGCCTGGCGCCTATTCTTCCAGTTTGCCGGCACAATCGATGCGGCAATGGCAGAAAAACATGGCTCGATTGCGGCATTTGGACGATATGGCAAGAAAAATGAAGCGACTGGAATCCGAAATTGTTGCGCTCAAGAAGGAACTGAGTAAACAAGCAAAGGAAATCGAACGGTAGTTTATGTCTGGGCGTGTCTAATGTATCTAGCCCAAAGTTGCATTGGCTAGTTATTCGATTTCGAGAGATTGACGATGCATCAATTAGTAATAAAATCCAAAAATCACTCATGAGGGTATGGACTTGAAAGAACTCGATATCAACCAGATCATGCAAAGTTTGCCGCATCGCTATCCATTCCTGCTGGTTGATCGGGTCGTAGATTATGAAGTGGGTAAGTGGCTCAAGGCGATCAAGAATGTCAGTATCAACGAACCGTTCTTTCAGGGACATTTCCCTCATCGGCCTGTCATGCCGGGTGTGTTGATACTCGAGGCCATGGCTCAGGCGACAGGCTTGCTGGCGTTCCAGTCCCGTGATGAAAAGCCATCGGAAAACTTCCTTTATCTGTTCGTTTCCATAGACAAGGCGCGGTTCAAGAAACCGGTGGAACCGGGAGATCAACTCGAGCTGTATGTGGAGTTGCAGCGGGTTAAACGCGATATGTGGAAATTCGATGGACAGGCGCGGGTGAAAGGCGAATTGGCGGCAAGTGCCGAACTGATGTGCGCAGGTCGTGAGATCGAGGCATGATTCATCCCACCGCAGTCATCGATCCCAAGGCTGAACTGGATGAGAATGTCACTGTCGGCCCCTATGCAGTCATTGGTCGGGAAGTCTGGATCGGATCAGGCTCATCCATAGGCGCCCATGCGGTGATTGAAGGGCCGACGCACATAGGCAAGGACAACAAAATATCCCCTTTTGCTTCATTGGGCACGGACCCGCAAGACAAAAAGTACAAGGGTGAAAGGACTGAACTCATCATTGGCGATAGAAATCTGATTCGCGAGTATTGCACTTTCAATCGGGGCACAAAACAGGCTCTTGGGCACACGCGGATCGGCGATGACAATTGGATAATGGCCTATGTCCATATCGCTCACGACTGCGTCGTGGGGAACAACACGGTTTTCGCCAATGGCGCGACCCTGGCCGGTCATGTAGTCATCGAAGACGATGCCGTGCTGGGTGGTTTTACTTTGGTGCATCAATTCGTGCGCGTGGGCGCATATGCGTTTACAGCCATGGGAACGGCCTTGCATAAAGATGTTCCCCCCTACATGATGGCGGGCGGCAATCTTGCGGCCCCACATGGACTCAATATCGAAGGTCTGAAACGCAAAGGCTTCAGCGCCGAACAAATTTCCACCTTGCGCCGCGCCTATAAAATACTTTATCGAAACGGCATGCGCCTGGAGGAGGCCATAGATGCCCTTCGCAAGGAAGAAGATTCTCCCGAGATAAAGCGTTTGGTGAGGTTTCTCGAAAGCAGCAAACGCAGCATCATACGCTGATGGCGTTCCGGGTCGGACTCGTCGCGGGTGAAACTTCCGGCGATCTGATCGCGGCGTCGTTGATCGAGTCGCTTAGAAACCATATTCCAGAGGTTCGCTTCGAAGGGATCGCTGGCCCCCGCATGCAGGCGGCGGGGTGCCACGTATTGGCACCGGCGGAAAAACTCGCTGTTATGGGGCTGGTGGAACCGCTCAAGCGCCTACCTGAGTTGTTGCGCCTTCGGCATCGCGTGATTCGTCATTTCATAGAAGCGCCGCCCGATGTTTTTATCGGCATCGATGCGCCGGATTTCAATCTTGGGATCGAAACAAAGCTGCGCCAGGCCGGCATCCCCACGGTACATTATGTCAGTCCCTCAGTTTGGGCCTGGCGTGGATACCGGATACGTAAGATCGCTCGCAGTGTGGATTTGATGCTCACCTTGTTCCCCTTCGAAGCCGACTTTTATCTGCAGCACGGTGTGCCGGTTGTATTTACCGGTCACCCCCTCGCTGAGCAGATTCAGGAGCATACGGACCGCCAGGTAGCGCGTCGGGCGCTGGATTTGCATGCAGAAGGCGGCCCCGTGCTGGCCTTGCTTCCCGGAAGCCGCAGCGGCGAAGTTGCGCGGCTGGCCCCGGATTTTCTGCGCGCTGCAAAGATTCTCTCCGCCCGTCATCCGGATATGCGCTTTATCGCCCCTATGGCCACACTGGAGGCGAAGCGGATCTTTACCGCGTTGCGCATGAAAATTGCCGCGGATTTGCCCCTTGCCATTTATGATGGACGCTCTCATGAGGCAATGGCCGCCGCTGACGCTGTTCTTCTTGCCTCTGGCACGGCAACGCTTGAAGCGATGTTGCTTAAACGGCCGATGGTAGTTGCTTATCGCTTGGCGCCGTCGAGCTACCAATTGATCAAGCACTTGAAATTGATGCGGGTGGAGTGGTATTCCTTGCCGAATCTGCTTGCCCGCGAGAGGCTGGTTCCAGAGTTCATCCAGGATGCCGTTTCACCACAGGCCCTGGCGGAAGCGATAGATCCCCTGCTATACGAACCACAAGCGCGGCACCGCCAGACGAGTCGGTTCCATGAGATTCATCGCCAATTGCAAGGCGGCGGCAGTGAACGGGCTGCCAAGGCCGTTCTCGAATTGACAGGGACTTTGCGATGACACCATTGGTTGCGGGAGTGGATGAGGCGGGACGCGGCCCGCTGGCGGGTTCTGTCATGGCGGCGGCGGTGATTCTCGACCCGCATCGGCCCATTGAGGGCTTGGCCGACTCCAAAAAACTCAACGCATGTAAACGCGAACGTCTGGCGGCTGAGATTCGCGAAAAGGCGATCTCTTGGGCGATTGCCGAAGCTAGCGTGGTCGAAATCGACCGGCTCAATATCCTACAGGCCAGCTTACTGGCCATGCGCAGGGCACTGGAAACGCTTACGGTGCCAGCCGACAGCGCATTGATCGATGGTAACCAGTTGCCCTCTAATTTGCCTTGTCCGGCAAAAACCCTGGTGAGAGGGGACGAACGCGTTCCCGTCATCAGCGCCGCTTCGATATTGGCTAAAGTAGCGCGTGACGAGACCATGCGGATGCTCGATGCCCGCTATCCGTTATACGGGTTTGCCAGCCACAAGGGCTATGCTACCACGCAGCATATCAAGGCTTTGATGCGTCATGGTCCCTGCCCCTGTCATCGAGCGAGTTTCGCCCCTGTAAGAAAGGCCATGGGGCAAGGCTGATAAGGACTGGCAGAAACAGCCATCACAAGGGCGTCAATGCGTGCCGGCTGAGGCGGCCAAGGGCACTCCGGTAACCGGCCAGGGTTCAACCTTGGCGGTGCGGATGTCGAGCAAAACCAGCCGGTTGGCATTGGTGTCCGCCACCAGAAGGGTGTGATCGGAAAACTTCGCCACTCCTCCCGGGTAATTGAGCGCGCGGCTCAGGGTGGTGACGCGCTGGCTGGGAGGATCATAAACGCGAATGGCGTTGTTGAACGTGTCCGCAATGTAGAGTTTACCATCCAGCCACGCCAGTCCCTGGTCATGCTGAAGCAATGCCTCTGGAGAAGGCCCATCGCGGAAGCCGAATTCGAACAGGCCGAGGCCAATGAGTATATTCACCCGTCCTGAGGCCATATCGATAGTGCTCACCGATGAGGATTCGGGGTTGGCCACATAGAGTGTTCCGCGGTGATAGGCCAGCCCGCTGCTTTGGGCAAAGCGCGCATGCAGCAATGAACCTTTGGATAAACCTTCGCGCCCACTTCCTGCGTAAGGTCCGATCAGACCGGTTGATATTTCATAGCGCCAGACCTGGTTGTCTCCCGCCATGGCGATGTATAGCGTATCGCCTACGAATTCCAGGCCCCAAGGCGAATTCAGGCTGGTTTTAAGGGCGGTATGCATACCCTGAATGCCATACGCTCTATGACCGGTGCCGGCCACCGTCGAAACCGTACCTTCAGGCAAACGAATCCGGCGGATCAGCTGGTTGCCGGTATCGGCGACATACAGCGAGTCGCCCTTGAAGGCGAGCCCTTGAGGACTGTCGAAACGGGCGCTTTGCGAGGGACCGTCGGTTCTGCCGGATAGACCTGACCCGATGGTGAGCAGAAGCTTGCCATGGCGATTGAATAAAAGGATGCGATTGTGGCCTGTATCGCTCACAGCCACCCACTGACCCGCTACGGCTACCTTGCCAGGTTGAAGCAAGCGGCCATGGCCAGCGGGAGGGCTCTGCAAGGGCAAAGGCCGGTCTTCAAGCAAACCACTCGCCTGCGAGCGGTCGAGGGTTTTGATGACGGCGGCGCGGATGGCGGCGTAATGGCCTTCGCCGACGAAGGTTTCTACCGGCTGCAATCTCGGCCCCAACAAAATCTGGGTAGGCCAGGCATAGACATGATAGAGGCGCCACAGGCTCATCCCCTTATCGGTCACGATGGGGTACCGCAAATGATACCGGGCGATGAATCCCTTGATATTGGATGCTTTTTGTGAAGCGGTAAACTTGGGTGAATTGACCCCTATGATCAAGAGGCGATCGCCAAATTCTCGTTGCAAGCGCTTGAGCTCCGGCAAGGTGTGGATGCAGTTGATGCAACCCGGCGTGAAAAAATCCAGCAATACGACCCGCCCGGCCAAATCGGTATTGGTCAGCGGTCTGCTGACGTTGAACCACTCGGCATTGTCTGGAAACAATCCGGACGCCATGCCTGGATGAGCAAAGCCAAGAAAGAAAAAAGGGAGGATTCTGAAAAGGCGGAAAAATCTGATCATGAAAATACGCGTGTAATGAGAAAGAACAAAGGGTTGGGAGTAAGCACGCTCGAGAGTTTTATCCTTAGGACGCGAGAATGCGTGAGCCCAGTTACATTTCGCTGTTTGACAATAGATAAAGCATGCTGTTGCCAATCAGCAGTCTATCAGGTTTCACCAGCGGCCGAATGAGAGATTCGGGGCCGTTTCAGCTGTCCCGGCGCATGAATGGGCGCTAATGTATAGGACCCTTGCCCACGAGCGGCGTTGTCTCATTGCCTTTGAAGATGTTGTTGGCCAGACGGGCTGGCGTCGGCGTCAAATTGCGCACGAACACAGTGGGCGGGCCATTGTTGATGAAGGTGTTGTTTTGCACGAGGATTCCTTGCGAGGGTTGCAGGTTCCCCGCTTCCCCGATCATGATCGCCGTGCCGTGGTTGTCGCTGTTCGGCCCTTTTTCGATGATATTGCCGTGCATGATGAGCGTTCCGCCATTGGGAATGTCCACTTCGTAACTTGCGGTGCCGTCGGGGCCGTCTTCGATGCGGTTGCCGATAAGCACGGTTTTCAGCGCCCTTGACTTGATGTCATGGCCGACCTGGGTGGCGTAAAACACCGAGTCGATGATCTTCAGCAGGGCGATATGGCCGACATATACGCCGTGGGCGCAACCCAGCCTCGATATGCAGGTGCCGTTGTGGATGAAGCGGCTGTGGCGGATGACGATGCGGCCGCCTGGAATGTTGCCGGCGAGAATGCCTTCTTGATTGTCGATGAACTGGTCATCGATGACGGACAGATACCGGCCCGATGCGCGGATGCCCGCGCCATTGCCATCGGGAACCCGTGCCTTCTCGAAGCGGATGCCCCGCACGGTGACGTGATTGCCCGTGATGACGAAAATGGCCTTGCCCTGGCAGGTCTTGCCTCTCAGCACGACACCCGGGCCGGCGCCTTCGATAAGAAGGTTGTTTGCGCGCCATACGGCGCAATCGTGGTAGAGGCCGGGCGCGATTCGGACGATGTCCCCGGTCTTGGCGACGCGGGCCGCGGCGCTGGGGATGCGATAGGCTTGGCCGGGACCGACCTGGAGAACCTCGGCCTTGATCGGGACGGCTATCGCCAGTCCACCCAACAGCAAGCCGAGGGTACATGCCAATCGCCGGCCATGTTTCGCGCAGGAGGATATAGGCATTGTCTTTCTCCTTTATATATAGTGAAAACTGAACCGTCAGGGTGTTGGAAATTAACTTTCCCGTCTTTTCAACGCCCTTTTATAGTCTTTTGCAAAGAATCCGGCCACCTGAATATCGCCCATGATCTCAATATTCTCTATCGTCAAGCTGATCGAGCTGTTCATTCGGCCAGGCATGCTGCTCGTGGAGCTTGCGCTGCTGGGTTTGCTGCTTCTGGCCTCAAGGCGGATGCGTGTTCTGGCTTTTTTACTGCTGACACTGGGATTCGGCGGTCTCGTCACGGTTGCGGTCACACCGGCGGGCGTGTGGATGCTGCGTCCACTGGAGGATCGTTTCCCGCGACCTGATCCTATGCCGACGAAAGTGACCGGTATCATCTTGTTGGGCGGCGCGATTGATCTGCCAGTGAGCCTGGAGCGCCACGTCACCGCCCTGAATATTCGTGGGGATCGCCTGCTGGCCTTCCTGCAACTGGCGCGTCGCTATCCTCATGCGCGGCTTGTATTCACCGGAGGCAACGCCAGTCCCTTCGGCGGCAAGGGATCGGAAGCGCAGGTGGCGCGCCGTTTGTTCCTGTCTCTCGGCATTTCTCCCCGACGCATGGAATTCGAAAGCAGAAGCCGGAACACGCGCGAGAATGCCCTGTTTACCTATCGCCTTGTCGATCCGAAACCTGGCCAGGTGTGGCTACTGGTGACCTCGGCGGCCGATATGCCGCGCGCGGTGGGCTGTTTCCGCGCGATCGGATGGCCGGTGGTGCCGTATCCAGTCGATTATCATACCCGGGCAAATGGCGCTGCCTGGCTGCCGGGATTGTCTCAGGGACTCACTCTGGCCGACTGGGCCGCGCATGAATGGCTGGGATTGGTCTATTATCGCTTGCGGGGCTGGATACCCAGCTGGTTTCCAGCGCCCGTTAACGGACGGACGATCGCTCAAATTTCAAGCACGAGGACCCCGGATGGTCACATGCAATAGATATCGAAATACCCTGAGATCAGCGTGTCTGCGAAAGTCCCCCGCGGGTGGGCATAGAAAAACATGCTGTCGATTCTGATCATCGCCGTTTGCCTCGTTGTGCTGCTGCTCTGGGCATGGCACTTCCCGCACCCGTCGCCTTTGATTCGCCCGTTTCTTCCGCCCAGGCGCCGCTGGCCCGAGGCGCAGGTTCGACACTGGCTGGAAAATGGCCGGGTGGCCTCCGGTTTCCGCCGTTTCTTCGAGCGCGACCCAAAAAGGCATCCGCCACCGGGATCGGGGTTGCTGGCCCCGGCGGACGGGCTGGTGACTTCTCTGGACGTGCAGGACGGCATCCGTTATGTGGTCATCGCGCTCAGCTTCTGGGATGTGCATGTGCAGCGCAGCCCTTGCGATGGGGTGGTCGAAGCGGTTGAGAATAAGGGCGACAATTTCATGGATGGCGAGGGACGCGAGTTTGCCTTCCTGCGCGCCAAGACCTGCCCGGTGCAAAAACGCGTGCGCATTCGAAGTTCGCGCGGCACGGTGGCGGTGCGCTTGATCACCAGCCTCGCGGCGCGGCGCATCGAAGTCTGGGTCGAGGCCGGCGAGGCGGTGAGGCGTGGACAGCGGCTGGGGCGTATCTTGCTGGGCAGTACCGTGGTGCTGGAAATGCCCGCTGACTGGCCTTGCGCGCTGCGCGTGGGACAGCGCGTGCGGGCCGGGGAGACGAAAGTGGAAGACCGATGAGGCATAGCGCATGAAGCTGGCTGCTCTCATGCTGCTCGAAAGCACGCTGTGCCTGCTGGCGGCCGATTGGCTGTGGCGAATCACGCCGTGGCCGGCGCGGCGCATCGGTCTGGGCGCGGCCGCCGTGTGGCTGAGCCTGCTCGCCTTGACTCTGGCTGTGCGGCATTGAATTGAAAGGCGGCGAGCGCAAAATGGACAAAAATATTCTTATGGTGGCCTGGCACTTCCCGCCCTGCGGCGAGGTCAGCGGCACCTTGCGCACGCTGTCCATGGCGCGCGGCCTGCGCGACGCCGGCTGGGAGCCGCTCATCCTCGCCCCGAGCACTATCGCCTATCCGCGCCGGGACGCCAGCCTGTTGTCGGATGACGAATTCGCCGGGCGCGTGTTTCGCAGTTTCGCGCTGGATGCCAAGCGCCACCTGGGGCTGTTCGGCCGCTATCCGGCACGTTTCGCACGGCCCGATCGCTGGGCCTCATGGCGAATCGGCGCCGTGCCGCGCGGGCGCCGGCTGATCGAAAAGTTCCGGCCGCGGGCGGTCTGGTCCACTTTTCCCATTGCCACCGCGCACTGGATCGCGGCCGAACTGCAGGCGCGCAGCGGCCTGCCCTGGATCGCCGATTTCCGCGATCCCATGGCCTATGCCGAAATGCCGAATACCGCGCGCGACTGCAACTGGCAAATGGCGCTGGAAGCCCGGGTCATCCGGCAGGCAAGCGCCTGCGTGTTCGTCACCGAAGGCGCGCGCGAGGCCTATCAGAGGCATTATGCCGAGCATCGCGTGCGCTTCGAGCTGATTCCCAATGGCTACGATGAAAACATCCTGGCCGCCCGCCGGGCCCATGAGCTTGCCCGCGTTCAGCCCCCCGGCGGCCCCTTGCGCCTGTTGCACAGCGGGGCCCTGTATCCGGAGGGGCGCAGCCCCGAACCCTTGTTCCGGGTATTGTCCCGCTTGCGCGCGGCGGGCGGGGCGCCGCCCGAAGGGTTGCGGGTGACATTGCGCGGGGTGGCGGGCACCCCGGAGCAGGGCGCTTATCTTGAACTTCGGTCTCGATACGGTCTCGGCGATTGGGTGGATTTCGCCCCCGTCCTGCCGCGCGCCGAAGCCTTGCGCGAACAACTCGAAGCGGACGGGCTTTTGCTGTTGCAGGGCACCCGCTTCAACGCCCAGATTCCGGCCAAGGCGTACGAATACCTTGGCCTGGGCAAGCCGGTCTTCGCGCTCGTCGATCCCGACGGGGAGTCGGCGCGCCTGCTGCAAACCGAAGCGATCGCCACGGTCGCCGATGCCGGAGATACCACAAGCGCCGCCGCGCAGCTGCAAAGTTTTTTGAGCCGGGCCAGGGCGGCGCGCGGCCAGCCGCTCGCGCCCCTGCCGGAGCGACACGCCCGCACCGAGGGCGCGGCCCGGCTCGCCCGCCTGCTCGAACAGATCACGGGAGGCGCTGCGTGAACCGCAGGCCACGGATCGACCTCATCGTGGCGGCGCGGCCCAATTACATGAAGATCGGCCCGCTGTACCGCGCCTTGCGCGATGCGAGCTGGTGCGAACCCCGGCTGGTGGACGCCGGCCAGCACTACGATCCCGAAATGTCCCGCGTGTTCAGGGAAGACTTCGGCTTGCCCGAGCCGCATGCTGCGCTGGGCGTGGGCAGCGGCAGCCACGCCGCGCAGACCGCCGGCGTGCTGCTGGCTTACGAGGCGCGATGCCGGCATGATCCGCCGGACTGGATCGTGGTCGCCGGCGACGTCAACGCCACGCTGTCCTGCGCTCTGGTCGCCGCCAAGCTGGGGATTCCGGTGGCCCATCTCGAGGCCGGACTGCGCAGCGGCGACCGGCGCATGCCCGAGGAAATCAACCGCGTGCTCACCGATCAGCTGGCCAGCCTGCTGTGGACGCCCTCCGAGGACGCAGACCAGAACCTGCTGCGCGAGGGCATCGCGCCGGGGCGCATAGAATGCGTGGGCAACATCATGATCGACGCTTTCGAGCTGATGCGCGGCCGTATCGAGGCGGACGGCACCCGCGCCGCGCTGGGTCTGCGCGAGGGCGCTTACGCCGTGGTCACCCTGCACCGGCCGTCCAACGTGGACGACCCCGCCACCCTGGCCCGCCTGGCCGATGCCCTGTGCGCGGTGGCCGACGATCTGCCGCTGGCGTTTCCTGTGCATCCCCGCACCCGCCAGCGGCTCATTGTCGGAAAACTTTACACCCGGCTGGCGGCCCATTCCGGCATCACTTTGCTCGAACCGCTCGGCTATGTCGCGTTCATGAATCTGGTGCTCGGCGCCAGAGCGGTGATCACCGACTCCGGCGGCATTCAGGAAGAGACCACTTATCTCGGCATTCCCTGCCTGACCTTGCGGGACAGTACGGAACGGCCTATCACCTTGATTCAAGGGACAAACCGCCTAACAGATCCGGCCGGGCTGGAATCCGCGATGCGTGAACTGTCAAGGCGGGATAGGCGGGATGCGCCGCCTTTGTGGGATGGGCAGACCGCCCCACGGGTGGCGGCCAGCCTGCGCAGGAAAGTATGCAAAGACGCCAAATGAGCACGGTCGCGCCATGGCAGCGGGCGGGGACGCATTGGAAAACTGTCGGAAAATTTTACAAATTGGCCATAAGATCTCGCAATTTCGCGAGCAGAGTCAGAATAATATCTGTTATTACAATGAGTAGCACGTATTGGCATGCAATGTGCTTTGACAAAGACAAGCCGCGCCTTGGCAGCGAAGATTCGATTTGGAAATCCCATCAGGAGCATGAAACAATGAACAAGACACGCATATTCACCCCCAAACTCTTGGCGGGCCTCGCGGCCGCCGTCCTGATCGGCGCGCCGCTGGCGGCCTCGGCTCAGGTCATTAGCCTCAAATACACACTGACTCAGGGAGGTTCCACCCTGCTGAGCGGATCGACTTTGAATCAGGATGTGGCGACGGCCGGGGGGTCGATCACGGCCGCTTGCAGCGGCAGCAGTTGCCCGAGTCCCGTCTCCAATTTCAGAACTGATGGGCAATTCAGCGGCAATGCTATCGGTGATAAGTATACTCTTAACTTGTCTAACGCATTAACGCTTGCACCTTTTAGCGGAAGTCCCATCATCGGCACCGTCGAGTTCACCGTGCAGAACCTGACCAATCCGTTGCCGGTCAATATCTTGCAGCAGGACATCGGTATCACACAGGCATCCCGATTCACTCTGAGCGAATACTGGAATGCGGACAACTCCGCATTCGGCACCGGCAACCTGATCGCTTCGCATACCTATGGCAATGGGTCTTCGTTTACCTCTAACGCATTTACGACGAACGCGCAGGTCGGTCCCGGCACCGGCGCGCCCAACTCAGCCCAAACGAGTGCAAGTGGCAACAAATACTATTCGTTTACCTATATCGCCACCGGCACTTTCTATCCGAGCAGTGGTTATAACTCCAGTCTCTCAGGGCAAGCCACGAACGCTCTGCCTGAACCCAGCGATCTCGGCATGATGGGGCTGGGTCTGGCGTTGATGGGGCTGCTCGGCTGGCGTTACCGCCGTTCGCAAGGCAAGACGGTCTGATCCGGCGTTCGGTTTTTATTCAGTTTCGCGACCGGCTTCGTGCCGGTCGTCCTTATCGCCCTTCAGGGGCGATTTTTTTGTCCGTGGCAAAAGCGCATGAGGGCGTAAACCGGAAGATGCATTCAGGCGTCATCGGCGCGGGCGGCCGCCGAAGCCGCGCCGCTGGATGCACTCTCGACTGAACGGCTGAGCGAATTTCACGGCCGGCGCCGCGCTGCAGGCGGTTGCGAGGTTTTCTCATGTGTTGTGACCGTGCTTCGTTGCTCATTACCAAGACGCGGCGAGCAGAGCAATAAGGCGTGGAACCGCTCACAGCGGAGGATGCGCGCATCTCGCATCAGGTCGGCCATGGCTGGACGCCTGGGCGAGGGTGGACCCTTGGCCGTTCAGCCAGCCCCGCCTTTCAGGCGCCGTAGCAAGGCTTCAGCGGCGTTTCGCTCGGTGAAGGGGGCCGCCGGTTTCGCCAACAGTTTTTCGAGCCGGCCAATGGCCTGTGCGCTGAGGCCGCTGGCGGCCAGCGCGGCCGCATAGTGATATTGCACTGCGGCGGTGCCAGGTTCGGCCTGCGCTGCCCGGCGAAGCAATGGCAGGGCGCGTTTGGCCTGACCGCTGCGAACCAGCAACCAACCGAGCGTGTCGTCGATCTGTGGCAGATCGGGGGCGGCCCGATGCGCCCGCTCGGCGTAGGGCAGCGCCTTGTGCGGGTCATGCCGGCCGATCAGCCACGCCAGGTTGTTGTTGGCGATGGGATTGTCAGGCTGCTGCTGCAATATCCGCCGGTAGTTGGTTTTGGCTTGGGCGTAGTCGCCGGTTTCGAGTTCATAAGTCGCTAGTATCTGGCGGATGGCCGTATCCTGCGGATGGGCTTTCAGCCAGCGGCGCAGTGGCTGCGTCGGATCGGCCAATGCACCGTGCTGGCGCGCCAGGAATTGGCGCAGCGCCAGCGCGGCGCTTGGCTGGCGCTGCTGCGCCTTCACGTACGCGGCTTCGGCGGCGGCGTAGTGTTTTTGCGCGTACCGCAGGTCGCCTTCCAGCATCCATCCCTGGGCAGCAAGGCGCGCTTGCCCGCTCGCCGCCAGGCGGGTGGCGACGGCAAGCGCCTTTTGCGGCTGATCGAGCTCGAGTTCGGTGAAGGCGAGGGCGCGCGCCGCGGCGACATTGTCGGGGTGCGCGGCGACCACGCGCGTAAGCATCGCGCGCGCCTGGGTGTATTGCTTTTGCGCCAGCAGGGCGGCCGCCAGGTTGAGGGCATAGCGGGGTTGATCCGGCGCGGCTTGTGCGGCGGCATGGAAGGATTGCAAGGCGGCAGCCGGTCGCAGGGCGGCGAGTTGCGCGCTACCGAGCAAGGTCAGCAGTCCGGGATTGTCCGGCTTTATGGCAACGGCCTGCTGAGCATAGCCCAGGGCGAGCTGCGGTTGTTTGTCGAGCAGGTAATAACGGCTGAGCATCACCAGCGGTGGCAGGGCGGCCGGATGCGCGGCATGCGCCTGTTGCAGGCGTTGGAGCATGGCGGCGGGGCGGTTTTGCAATGCGTCGATGCGGGCCAGCGAGAGCAGGGCAAACAAATCGCCCGGCCGCGCGGTGAGCGCTTTGTCGAAGGCGCCGCGGGCATTCGTCAATCGCCCCTGACGCAGCAGCAGGTCGCCCAACAAGTCGGCGATGTCTGCGTTTCTGGGCACTAGGCGTTGGGCCCGGCGGAGTACGGCTTCGGCCATGGCAGGCCGCTTCGCGGCGGCATAAATGGCAGCGGCCAGCTTCAAGGCGCCGGTGCTCGGCGGCGCTTGCCCGGCGAGCTGCGCGGCGATGGCGAGTGCCTTGGCCGTTTGATGCGCTCTGAGGTAGGCCATGGCCTTGAGCCGCAGGGCATTCAATGCAGCGTTTCCGGTGGCGCTTTTCAGCTGGTCGAGCAGGGTGAGCGCCTGCTGGTTTTCTCCGCTCTCCAGCATCGCCTGTGCCAGCGCCAGACGCACCTTGTCGCTTTGCGGCAGTTCACGGCTCAGGGCCGCGAGTGTCTTGATCGCCTCGCTGTTCGAGGGGAAGAGGGAGAGGATGAGCTGGCTGGCCGTGCCCGGAGCGGCGCCGGCGGTAATGGTCTGTATGGCCTGCGCGGTCTGGTCGGTGCGTAACAGCAGTTCGGCCAGTTGGCGACGCGCCATGGAATCATTGGGGTTTATCCCCAAGGCGCTGGACAGGTGGTTCTGTGCCAGTAGATTCTGCCCTTGCGCGGCTTCCGCGGCGCCCAGCAGCGTGAGCGCGCGCACATTGTAGGGGTCGGCGTTGAGGGCGATTTGCAGATGGTTGGCCGCGGTTTGGTAATTCTTGTTCTGATAGGCGATCAGACCGCGCAGGAAATTCGGGAAGGGGGCCTTGGGGGCCTGTTTGAGCATGATTTCGACGTTTTTCAGGGCGTCTTTGCGGCGTCCCAGGGTGAGCTCGGCCTGCGCCAACCGACCCCGCGCGACGAAGCTCTGATAAGGAGACAGGCTGGGCGGTCCGATGTCCACGGCTTTTTGCAGGGCATTTGCCGCATCCTGCACGTGCAATTCGGCCAGGGCGGCATCGCCCTTGACGAGCCAGGCCAGGGCATTTTGGGGGGCGATGGCCAGGGCCGCGTCGGCCTTGGCGTCGGCCAGCCGCGGATTGCCTTCGGCCAGCGCCAGCAAGCCTTGGCCGATCAGGGCGGTGCCCGATTTGGGGTCTTTGGCCAAGGCCTGGGAGAACAGGGACTTCGCATGCGATAACTCTTTCTTTTGCACGGCGATGATGCCGAGCAGGGCGAGTTTGCGCGCCGCCATGGTCTCGGTTTTCGCCGGGATGGCCCGGGCGGCTTTCTCGGCCTCATCGAAGTGGCCGGTCTGCAGGAGCGCTTCGGCCAGATCGAATTGGGCCTGGGGGGGGAGCGCAGTCTTCGCCGCGGCCTGCTGCAATTGCGCCGCCGCGGACGCCGGATTGCCGAGGCGATACAGCACGCTGCCAAGCAGGATGCGGGCCTGTGCGTTTTGCGGATCTTTTTTGACCACATTGCGCAGAATGATGAGCGCGGTTCGCGATTGGCCTTTGGCCATGTCTTGCTGGGCCTGCTCGATGCGGGCCTGGGGGGAGGAATGGTTGCAAGCCGTCAGCAGCAGGCTGGTGGCCACCATCAGGATGATCGTGACGGGGAGGCGGCGGATCGATGTTTTCATGAGGACTCCGGTGAGAGATGAGTCATTGCGTAGTGAGGTGATGACGTTTCAACAGGTCATAGAGTGTCGGCCGGGAAATACCGAGCAGTTCGGCCGCTTTGCTTAAATTACCGGCGGCAGCGCCCAGGGCGCGTTCCAGGGCCTCGCGTTCGGCGTTTTCGCGGATCGTCTTGAGGGTGGGAAACGGCTTGTCGCTCTCTCCCTCAAGGTCAAGATCGCCAGCATCGATCATGGCATTTTCGGCCATGATGGCGGCGCGGTTGATGCGGTTTTCCATTTCCCGGACGTTGCCGGGCCAGGGGTAATGTTCTATCGCCTGCAGCGCGTCCGGCGTGAATCCGCGAATCGTGCGGCCATGCTGTTCTGCGGCGCGTCGTAGCAGCGCCTGCGCGATTGGGATGGCATCACTCCTGCGTTCGCGCAGGGGCGGAATCTGGATCACGATTTCGCTGATACGGTAATACAGGTCTTCACGAAAGGCGCCGCTTTTGATCAGCTCGGCCAGGTCGCGGTGAGTGGCGCACAGGATGCGGACATCCACCGCTATTTCGCGGCGACCTCCCAGGCGTTCGATCACGCGTTCCTGCAGGAAACGCAGCATCTTGGCCTGCAAATCCAGCGGCATGTCGCCGATTTCGTCCAGAAACAGGGTGCCCTGGTCGGCCAGCTCGATCTTGCCCGGAGTCTGCCGGGCCGCGCCGGTAAACGCGCCCTTTTCATAGCCGAAAAGCTCACTTTCGAGGAGCGTGTCGGGGATGGCGGCGCAGTTGATGGCGACGAAGGCCTGCCCGGCGCGTTCGCTGAGGCGGTGCAGGGCGCGGGCGATGAGTTCCTTGCCGGTGCCGGTCTCGCCCTGGATGAGGACGGTGGCGCGGGTGGGCGCGACTTTCTCGACCTGGCGCAGTACGGCGAGCATGTTCTGGCTGGCGGCGATGATGCCGGACAGCGGCGATGCGGCAGTTTGCTGCAGTGCGCGGTGTTCCTGTTCCAGCGCCCAGATGCGCTGCGCGCGTTCGATGAGGATTCCGAGCACGTCCAGGTCGAGCGGCTTGGCGTGGAAGTCCCAGGCACCGAGGCCGATGGCCCGCACCGCGCTGCTCTGGTCGCCGTTGCCGGTGACGACGATGACCTTGGTGTCGGGCGCCAGCCTGAGGATTTCCTGCAGACAGGCCATGCCTTCGTCGGTGCCGTTGGTGTCGGGCGGCAGGCCGAGATCCTGAAGCACCACGGCGGGCCGGTGCTTGCGTACGAGCGCGAGGGCTTCTTCCCGGTCGGAGGCGAACACGGGCTGGTATTTTTCCAGCGACCAGCGGAGCTGGCGGGCGAGGCCGGGGTCGTCTTCCACGATCAGCAGGGGGCGATGCTCATTCTTCATGGTCGGTCATCTCGGTCGTCGTCAACGTAGCGCGGCAGGCGCAGGCGAAAGCGGGTGCCCTGGCCGGGGCGGCTTTCGACATCCACCGAGCCGCCATGTTCACGGGCGAAAGTTCTGATCTGGAAAGCGCCAATGCCCATTCCCCTCGCCGCTTTGGTGGAGTCGAAGGGGGTGAACAGGTGGTCGCGTATAAAATCCTCACTCATGCCACAGCCGGTGTCGCTTACGTCGATGATTACCCAGTTTCCAAAAAGCTCGAGTGTAACCCGAATTACTCCTTCTTCGGGCGTGGCATCTTGGGCGTTGCGGATGAGGTGATGCAAGACCATGGCGAACGCTTGTGGATCGGCCGCAATGTGGGCTCCGGTGACTTCGGGCGGGCTGTGGATCCGTGCCTTGGGTTTGCGGTCGGCGGTGCGCTCGGCTTCGGCCTGCAAGACGTCGAGCACCCGCAATGGGCGGCGGGTAACGGCCTCGCTTCCGCGCAGCTGTTCCAGCAAGCGAGTCATGCGTTGTACTGAGTTGTCGATGGTGGCGATCATGTCGTCCACGAATTCCGGATTGCGCTTGTGCCTGGCCGCGTTCTTCACCAACAGTTGCTGCTGGGCGATGAGATTCTTCAGGTCATGCATGAGGAAAGTGCTCATCTGGGTGAATGCCTGAAATTGACGCGCCTGGCTGAGCGCCTGGGATGCTTGGTGCTGGGCCAGGTAAGCGGCCAGTTGCAGCGCCACGACCTTGATCAGATCGCGATCTTCCCAGTCGAGACGGCGCGGCGCACGCGGGCGGGTCAGGACAACAAAGCCGATGAGATCGTCATCCAGGGCAAGCGGCACCAGGAGCCACCAGCGGGGCACATTTCCCAACCACTCTGCAAGTTCGAGATCAGGGTGAAGGCGGCGGTCTTGTGTGAGAGTGTCGGCATCGATGATCCATTGCGTGCGCTTCAGGAATCGGATCATGGGGCTGTCGGCAGACTCATGCGTTTGTGGAGGGATGGCAATGGCGCTGATGACGGCAGGGACGTAGTCGCTACCCGCCGCTTCGTCACGAATGAACAAGGCCGTGCCCGGCGTGTCGAGTAGCGCCGCCAGCGCATCGGCAGCGCGCTCCTGAGGCGATCGCGCATCTTGCGGACGGTAGAGCCTGTGGATCAGGCGTTGCCACTCTTCGCGGTACTCGTAATGGTAGGCGTGAAAATTCTTAAGCAGAAAGACCCTGATGCGGGCGCGCACCTGTGCTGACGCCAGCAATACCACGCCTCCTGTCACCGCTGCGGACAGGAATACGATTTGCCAGAACTCGCCCCAGCTTCCACCGAAATTGCGGATGTAGTAGCCGCCAGCAGCCATGAGCAGCAGATAGAGGCCAGCGGCAAGCAGGATCGTGGTGCGAAACACCAGCCGGCGGGAGACAAAAAGTTCGCCGGACCAGTCGGGGTCGCGAGCGGCGGCCACCGCCAGCAGCGGCGCGCTGAGAACGGCTACCGCACCGCGTGCGGCCCACAAGTCGGGCGAGATGTGATGATAGAGCATCCCCTGGGAGTAGAGCAGCAAATCATAGGCGAAGAAAGTGGCCATGCCGATGGCAAGGTATTTGAGTGCCCAGCGCCGTTCAGGCACCAGATTGCGCCAGAATTGCTCCAGCAGGAATAATGCGAATACGGCAATGATCAGTCCACCCATTAGATAGGCAGTTCTTGACGGCGGCAAAACGGGGCCGGGCCACACCGCCCAGACGAACCAGCCGAGTGGCAGCACCAAGGCAGCCGCTGCCAGAGTGCGATTGGCCGTGCGTGCCTGGGAAGATTCTCCACGCAGCAGCCGGGCGAGAAAGAACAGCCAGGCGGCATCCCGCAGCGATTCACTGCCAGGTACCGTCGGCCAAGGCAGAGCAGGCAGCCAGGGCCAGCTGGCAAGAAAGCCCAGCCACAGTGCATTGATCAGGCAAGCCAAGAAAAACGCAGCGCCCAATAGTCTTCGCTGACGGTTGATTAGGAGAAGGGTGCTGAGCAGGCCGAAAGCGACGGCGCCAGCGGTGTAGCTGCCGAATGTGGCCCAGGCAAGCGGAGTGAGTTCGGCCATGTCAGCCGGAACCGGGCCGCCTCAGCGGCCTCCTTTGCGCATAAGGATTACTTCGACCGTGCCGAGCAGGATATAAAGGTCGAAAAGCAGGTTCGCGTATTTGACGTAATACAGGTCGTATTGTAGTTTTTCCAGCGCATCACGCTCGGTGGCTCCGTAGGGATAGGAAATCTGGGCCCAACCGGTGACACCAGGGCGGACGTTGTGCCTGAGGTTGTAATAGGGGATGTTCTGGCTGAGCCTGGCCACGAATTCAGGGCGTTCCGGACGCGGCCCCACGAGGCTCATCTGACCTGCGAGCACATTGAACAATTGCGGCAGTTCGTCAATGCGGTACTTGCGAATGAAGCCGCCTACGCGGGTAATGCGGTTGTCGTTAGTGGTCGCCCAGCGAGCCTTGCCATCGGCCTCGGCATTGGGGCGCATGCTGCGGAACTTGAGAACCTTGAACGGTGTTTCATAGCGGCCGACGCGGGTCTGCCGATACAGGATGGGCGCGCGCCAGCCGTCTTCGAGCCGGATCGCGAACGCGGTCAGCAACATGATTGGCCATAGCAATACGAGCATGGTTGTTGAAACCCCAATATCAAGCATCCGTTTCAGGATTTCCTCGCGATTGTTCCGTTCGAAACCGGAGGCGAAAATGAGAGACGATGGCGGCATGAGATCGACTTTGAGCTTGCCCATGTAATGCTCATAGAAGTCGCTCGCATTTCTTATTTTCAGCCCGCTGAATTTGAGCGTGAGCAATTGCTCAAGTGGTAGTTGGTTGCGCTTTTCGTCCATGACGATCACGATTTCGTCCACTCTTTCCCGTTGCGCGAGGTTCACAAGATCAGTTTCATCAGCGTGGATGTGATGGTCTTCGGGAATGCACGCGGATTCTCCTGAGACAGGAACGAAACCAACGATGTGGAACCGGCGCTGATCGGATTTTCGTTGTAGCCGCTCCATCAGGGCTTGCGCATTCTGGCCGGCGCCATACATCAGCACTCTTTGCTTGAACGCTTCGTGATCCAGCAGTTTGAGAAAAATGAGTTGAGAGCATATAGCGCCCAAAAAAGTCAGCAGCATGGCCAAAGAAATGACGCCACGGCCAATATAGATGGAAGGGATGAGATAGAAAATCAACGCCGTGCCGATCATGGCAATCACGATGCCGAAGGCGATTTGCAGGAGCACCTGGCTGAGGTTGCCGCGAAGTTGCTGCCGGTAGAGGCCGATGGAAGCGAGGCCGAGAACAGTCATGGCGGCGAATGTCAGTGCACTCGGCCATAAGTCTTCAAGGTAGGCGTTGATTTCGGGATCGAAGAGGAATCGCAGCTCAGCGGCAAGATACACCGAACCGAAGGCGATCCCTCCTTGAATGAACATGAAAGCAGCCACACTTTTGGATAGCCGTGGTCCTCGCGTATTACTGATCATGGTTCATTGAGGTCTTTGAGTGCGAGTTTCTGAGCGATGAATGTAGCATATATATTAGAAAACAAGGGTTTTATTCTAGCGACTCATCCGGTGTTGCGCTGGCCAATGGCGATTCCTTTGATGGAACGCAGCAAAGGGCCTAGCCAGAGATTATTTTCGGGTGTTTCATTCTGTGCGTGACGATAGCGTTGCAGAAGAATGATCTGAATGTGATTGAGTGGATCCAGATAGGGATTGCGGCGGCTCAGCGAGAGCGCCAGTGTCGGATTTTCCGTCAGCAGTTCTTCCGTCCCGGTGACGGTCAGGATTTCCTCGACACTCATCGCGTATTCCTCGGCGATACGCTGATGAATCTGCCGCGCGAGCGCTTGATCATGAACCAAGCTGGTGTATTCGGCCGCGGTGCGCATATCGGCCTTGAACAGAGACATCTGAATGTTGCTCAGCAGGACGCGCATGAAGGGCCATTCCTGATACATAGCGCGCAGCAGCGCGAGTCGTTCCGGGTCATCGCCACGCCAGCGTTTCAATGCCGTACCGATGCCATACCACCCTGGCAAGGTGTAACGGGCCTGGGCCCAGCCAAATACCCAGGGGATGGCGCGGATGGATGACTTGCTGCGGTCGCTGCTTTTTCGGTGCGAAGGGCGCGAGCCGATGTTGAGACGCCCGATTTCGCTGACTGGTGTCGCCTCATAGAAAAAGTCGATCAGACCGGGGGTGCGGTCGATCAGATCGTGGTAGGCCTCCTCGCCAAGAACCGCGAGTTCGGCTGCGGTTTGCAGATAGGGCGCGCGATCGGCGTGGATCTCGCGTACCAGGCCGAGGCTGGCCTTGAGCAGGCCGGTACTGCCCAGCGTCAGTTCATGCACGGCGGTTTCCTGGTGACCATAGCGGTAGTAGAGCACTTCTCCTTGTTCCGTGAACTTGATCTCACCTTCCACGGTGCCTGGCGGTTGAGCGATGATGGCCTCGTGCGTTGGACCGCCGCCGCGGGCGACAGTGCCCCCACGGCCATGGAAGAGGCGACAATGAATGTTGTGCGCGTGGGTGATTTGGATGATCTGGCGCTGTGCTTCATAGAGTTCCCAAGCCGAGGCAAGAATGCCCCCGTCCTTGGTGGAATCGGAGTAGCCGAGCATGATTTCCTGGGTATTGCCGGCTGCTTTGAGCATGCCGTCGTAGGCGGATGCGGAAAACAACCGTCCAAGCACGTCGCGAATATGCGCTAGATCTTCGATGGTTTCGAACAAGGGCGCGGCGCGAACGTGGCAGAAGCGTCCTTCTTCCGTGCGGCCGCATAAGCCGGCCAGGCGGGCTAGAAACAGAACCTCGATCACATGGCTGGCCTGATGGGTCATCGAAATCACGTAGCTGCCGAAAGGATCTTCGCCTATCTCTTCACGCATTCGTCCTATGGTCGCGAATACGGCCAGAGTTTCCCGGGCCTCATCATCAAGCAGAGCTCGGTCGTAAGTGGGCAGGACGGCTGTGTCGATCAAGCGCCCCAGAAGGCGGCAACGGGCTGCGTCATCCATACCTAAATAGTCATGGCCCGGCGCAAGTTGTTCGATGATCTGGGCAACGGTACGGGTATGGACGCTGGACTCTTGGCGGATATCCAGTTTGAGCAAATGGAATCCGAATGTTTCGACCAGACGGATGAGGTCTTGTAATTCGCCGCTGGCGATGAGCGCATCGCCGTGCGAGATCAAGGAATCGCGTATGAGTTTCAGGTCGTTGAGCAGTTGGTCGGCGTGGCGGTAGGCGGCGGCGTCCAAACGGGCCGGATGACCGCGCAAACGCTGGCGGACGGCATCCAGGGTGTGCTGAAGGCGGCAGCGCATCGTGTAGAGCTTGCGGCGGTAGGGCTCATTGGTAAAGCCGGGGAGCTTTTCGTCGTATTCGCCGCCACAGATGTTTCGGTCAAGTTCCAGACTGGCGAGGAATTCAGGCGAAGGACTGCATAGACGCAAAGAATGGGTCAGGCGCTTGCCGAGATCGACCAGGCGGCGATGATATTCCTCGAGCGCTTCATGCATCTGCAGTCGCAGCGCGTATTCCGTAGTCTCCGGTTTGACATAGGGATTGCCGTCGCGATCGCCGCCGATCCAGCTGCCGAAACGAATGAAGCTTGGCACGTTGATTGCTCCTTCTCCGTAGTAGCGGTCCATGGCCCGCTGGGCATAGCGATAGGTCAAGGGCACGGCTTCGAACAGGCTTTCGCGGAAATAATACAAACCGTTTCTGATTTCGTCATGCACTGTTGGCTTGAGCATCCGCACCTCGTCGGTGCGCCAGAGCGTGAGGATTTCACGGCGCAGATCCTCCAGCAATCCCTCGCGCTCCAGCTTCCCCCAGCGGCGCAGGTTGAGCTGGTCGTTGACCAGAAAGATGCGCCGCAGGATTTCCATGATGGTGCGTCGCCGCGCTTCGGTGGGATGGGCGGTGATCACCGGGTTGTAGCACAAATGGTCGAGCAGGGTTTGCAACTGGTCGGCATGTAGCCCGTTGGCTTGCAGTTCGTGGATGGTGCGGGCAAAAGAGCCGGGCCAGAAACGTTCTCCCTTCGAGACTTGCTGCCGCCGCCAGCGGTGGGCGTGATCTTCTTCGGCGATGTTGACGAGGCTGAAATAGCAGGTGAAAGCGCGGATGACTTGTTCCAGAGTGTCGATGTCCAGACGGGCGATGTATCTCATGAGGCGATCGCGCAAGGCAGGATCTTCCTGTCGCCTGAGGCGGATGTAACCTTTGCGTAAGGTTTCGACAGCAAAATAAACTTTTCTGCCAGCGTGCTCCCTCAAGATTTCCCCCAGCTGGGAGCCGAGTAGCTTGACGCGGGCGCGTAGTTGCTTGTCATAAGGTCGCAGCAAAGTTGGAGTGGCTTGCTTCATAACGAGACTCTTTTCAACATGGTGTAATAGCAAAATACGGGATGGATAAGCCTATTCCCGCCATTTTGCCGTGCCTTGAGGAAGATAAATAGCAATGGGCCGGTTCGATGTAGTCGATAGTCGACCGAGAACGCCCGTCCTGGCGCGATCATCGCGTCCTATGGATGTGAAATATTCGGGTTATGAACCATGCGCAGTATAACCCGAAGTGTGGGAATGATATTCAGAGCATGCGGCGGTAAAGCTCCACATATTCCCTGGCGCGCGTTCGCCAATCGCATTCGCAGGCGCTGCCGGCGGCGACCAGTGCCGCCCAGAGGTCGGGTTTGTGCCAGGCGTCCAGCGCCCGTTCAATCGCCACCGACAGGGCGGCGCTGCTGATTTCGTCGAAGACGAATCCATTGGCCTTGCCCTCCAAGAGTGCTTCGGGAGAGGCATCGATAACCGTATCGGCGAGGCCGCCGGTGCGCCTGACGATGGGCACGGTGCCGTAGCGCAGGCTATACATCTGATTAAGGCCGCAGGGTTCGAAACGCGACGGCATGAGAAAGGCATCGGCGCTTGCCTCGATACGATGTGCCAGCGCTTCGTCGTAGCCGATTCGGGTAGCGATCATACGGGGATAGCGCATCGCCAGTTTCTCCAGTCCCTGTTCGAAGCGTTTTTCGCCACTGCCCAGAATCACTGCCTGGGCACGTCCGGCTGCTAGCAGAGGTTCTAGCGCCGTGAGTATCAGGTCGATGCCTTTTTGTTCGACCAGGCGTCCGATGTGAGCCAGCAAGGGGAGGCTGGCGATGTTTTCCAACCCCAATGCGGTTCGCAGGGCTGAGGTATTGACGGCTTTCGCGGCGCGATCGGTGGGGTCGTAGAGGTGAGCAATGAAGCGATCATGCCGTGGATCCCATAGATGAGTGTCTATGCCGTTGAGAATGCCAGTCAATACATTCGCCCGCTTCGCCAGCAGCCCCTCCAGGCCGCCGCCTTGTTCGGGAGTGAGGATTTCCCGTGCATAGGTGGGACTCACCGTCGTCAGGCGGTCAGCAAAAGCAATGCCTCCCTTGATGAAAGAGAGTTGGCCGTAGAATTCCAGCGCTTCTGGATTCCACAGATGATGGGGGAGTTCGAGTTCATCGAAAGCCGAGCGCGGGAACAGTCCTTGATAGGCGAGATTGTGAATGGTGAATACGCAACCCGGTCGATGAGGCCGATCGGAGAGCAATGCCGGCGCAAGCCCCGTTTGCCAATCGTTGCAATGGAGGATGTCAGGGCGCCAGTGCGTGGGAGCGCCACCCAGTGCCAGGTCGGCGATGGCTTGACCGAAAAGCCCGAAACGCAAGTGATTATCCGGCCATTCATGCCCATCCGGCGAGAGATAGGGATTGCCAGCGCGGTCGAAATACAAAGGGGCATCGATCAGCCAGACGCTTACCTGGCTGTCGGGCAAAATGCCCTCGAGTACCTCGACGGGCGGAAAAGGAGGGGGCAGAGCGAGTGTGCCCAGCTTTTTCCAGGCGTGTTTCGCCTTGCTATCGAGATAGGCCGGTAATACCAATCGAACTTCATGACCGAGTTCAGAAAGAGCGGTGGGTAGGTCGGCACTGACATCGGCCAGGCCACCGGTTTTGATGAGAGATCGCGCTTCGCTGCTGGCGAAAAGGATACGCATGCCCAACTCCAGGGGTTTGTGAGGACATAAAATTCAATGCCTTATTCTTGCCGCCACGCTACTGCTTGTCCATAGTTGGGCCGGACATGCGTTCCATAAGCCGTTACAATCCTGATATCGAGGATTATTGAGGTGAAGCTATGCAAAAGGCCTGCAGTTTCGTGATTTTTGGGGCTACCGGCAATTTGTCGGTCAACAAGCTCTTGCCGGCGCTGTATCGTTTGGAAAAGGCCGAATCCTTGCCTCCCGATGTGGCGGTGATCGGCGTGGGGCGCCGCGATTGGGACGATGATCTTTGGCGAGGAGAGGTGGAAGCCGCTTTGAGCGTCAGTTTCGGCAATGCCTTCGACACCGCGGTCTTCGGCCGTTTTGCCCGGCGTTTGCATTTTATGGAAGGCGATTTGCGTCAACAAGGCTGTTATGAGGCATTGACGGTCAGACTGAATGGCGATCCGGATTTGCCGGCGGACAATCTTGTGTTTTATCTCGCCATCCCTCCGTCCGAGTTCGCTGCTGTAAGTAAAAATCTCGCAAAGGCCGGCCTCAATCAGGAAAGGCCGGGCAGTTGGCGGAGGCTTGTGGTGGAGAAACCGTTCGGGTATGACCTGGAGAGCGCTCAAATGCTCGACAGTAATCTACACAAGTACTTCCAGGAAGAACAGATTTTTCGCATCGATCATTATCTGGGTAAAGAGACTATCCAGAATATACTGGTGTTCCGTTTCGCCAATCTTTTGCTTGAGCCGTTGTGGAACCGCAACTACATCGACCATGTGCAGATCATTCATGCCGAGCGCCAAGGTGTCGGCGGGCGGGCTGAATATTACGACGGTGCGGGCGCATTACGCGACATGATCCAGAGCCACCTGATGCAAATGCTGACACTGGTTGCCATGGAGCCGCCGGCATGCATGGAAGCCGAAGCCTTACGGGATGAAAAGGTAAAGGTTTTGCGTTCGATCCGGCCGATTCCACCGTCGGCGGTACATGCTCATGCTTTCCGCGCCCAGTATGCACGTGGTGTTGTGGATGGCGAAGCGGTGCCGGGTTATCTCGAGGAAGAGGATGTGCCATCCGACAGCGCCACTGAAACCTTCGCCGCCTTAAAGCTGTATATCGACAATTGGCGCTGGCGGGGCGTGTCTTTTTATTTGCGCACCGGCAAGCGCATGGCAGCCGATACTTCGATGATCGCCATTCGCTTCAAGCATCCACCGCAGCAATTGTTTCGCGAGACGGCGGTGGAAGCGCTCAAGCCCAACTGGCTGTTACTGGGCATCCAGCCGGAAGAATGCATGCGCATTGAATTGCAGGTCAAGGAATCGGGACTGGAAATGCGCACTCGCACCGTGCAGCTCGATGCCAGTTATGCGGCGCCCGATGCGGGCCAGCTCGGCGCCTACGAAGCCCTGCTGCTGGACGTGATCGAGGGCGATCATTCCCTGTTTCTACGCTACGACGAGGTGGCCTGGGCCTGGCGGGTGGTCGATCCGGTGCTGCGGGTCTGGGCCATCGAGCGTGATTTCATCCACACCTATCCTGCGGGCAGCTGGGGCCCGCGCGAAGCCAACCGGCTGTTCGATCGCGAGGATCAGCGCTGGCGCAATGCGATCGATCTGGCTGCCTACGAACAGGAGGCCTATCCGAAATGAGCGAACTTAACCATTTGAAGATCTGGCAGCGTCTGCGGGCGCACTACGAAACCGTGCGCGACATGCACATGCGCGGCCTGTTCGCCGCTGACCCGCACCGTTTCGAGCATTTCTCGCTACGCATGGACGATCTGCTGCTGGACTATTCCAAGAACCGCATCAACCGCGAAACCCTCGATCTGCTGCTGGAACTGGCGCGCGAGCGCGAGGTCGAGTTGTGGCGGGACAAGATGTTCGCAGGCGAACATATCAACGTCAGCGAAGACCGTGCGGTGCTGCACGTGGCTTTACGCAACCGCTCCAATCGCCCCATCTACGACCAGGGAAAGGACGTGATGCCCGAGGTCAATGCGGTGCTGGCGCAGATGCGCCGGTTTGTAGATAAGGTCCATTCCGGGCAGTGGACGGGATTCACCGGCAAGCCCATCACCGACGTGGTCAACATCGGCATCGGCGGCTCCCATCTGGGGCCGGAAATGGTCTGCCGCGCCCTCACGCCCTACGGCCATCCGCGGCTGAACGTGCATTTCGTCTCCAATGTGGACGGCACCGCCATCCGCGAGACCTTCCGCAAAGTCGATCCGGAAACGGTGCTGTTCGTGGTCGTTTCCAAGACCTTCACCACCCAGGAAACCCTGACCAACGCTCACACCGCGCGCGAGTGGCTACTCGACTACCATGAGGACGAGGCGGCGGTGGCGCGGCATTTCGTGGCCGTGTCCACCAACGAGCGGGGCGTGCGCGAGTTCGGCATCGACACCGATCACATGTTCCGGTTCTGGGACTGGGTGGGCGGACGTTATTCCCTGTGGTCGGCGGTCGGCCTGTCCATCGCCCTGTACATCGGCATGGACCGTTTCGAGGCATTGCTCGAAGGCGCCCACGCCATGGACGAACATTTCCGGCTGACGCCGCTTGATGAGAACATGCCGGTGATTCTGGCCTTGATCGGCATTTGGTACATCAACTTTTTCGGCGCAGAAACCCACGCCGTCCTGCCCTACGACCAGTATCTGGAGCGCTTCCCCGCCTATTTCCAGCAGGGCGACATGGAGAGCAACGGCAAGCATGTGGACCGCGAAGGGCGGGCGGTGGACTTCGCCACCGGGCCGGTGGTGTGGGGCGAGCCGGGCACCAATGGCCAGCACGCCTTCTATCAGCTCATCCACCAGGGCACGCGCCTGATCCCCTGCGATTTCATCGCGCCGGCGGTTTCGCACAATCCGGTCGGAGAGCATCATCGCATCCTGCTGTCCAACTTCTTCGCCCAGCCCGAGGCGCTGATGCGAGGGCGCACGCTGGAAGAGGTGACCGCAGAGCTGCTGGCCCAGGGCATGGACGAAGCCGCGGCGCACCGCCTCGCCCCGCACAAGGTCATGCCCGGCAACCGCCCAAGCAATTCATTGCTGATGGAAAAAATCACACCCTACAGCCTGGGGCGGCTGATCGCCCTGTATGAGCACAAGATTTTCGTGCAGGGCGTGATCTGGGGCATCGACTCCTTCGACCAGTGGGGCGTGGAACTGGGCAAGCAACTAGCGCGCACGATCCTGCCTGAACTCGCCGACGAGCGGCCGGTGACGAGTCACGACAGCTCGACCAACGGCCTGATCAATCACTATAAGCACCTGCGCTGAGTCGGCGCCGGTGGCGGGCTAGCGCCCAGCCCACGTGCTCGCGCACCAGCGGCGAAGGATGGTCGGCGCGTTCCTCGAGCGCCGCGATCACCTCCGGCGTGCCCGGCGCGTTTCCCAAGGCCACGGCGATGTTGCGCAGCCAACGCTCATGGCCGATGCGGCGGATGGCCGAGCCTTCGGTGCGGGCGAGAAATTCGGCTTCGCTCCAGGCGAACAGCTCCACAAGCCTCGGCGCGTCCAGCGCGTGACGGGGAGCGAAATCGGGTTCTTTGCTCGTTTGGGCGAAACGGTTCCATGGACATACCAGTTGGCAATCGTCACAGCCGTAAATGCGATTGCCGACAAGAGGGCGGAATTCCATCGGAATGGCCCCTTTTAGCTCGATCGTCAGATAAGAAATACAGCGCCGCGCATCCAAGCGGTAGGGCGCGACGATGGCTTGCGTGGGGCAAATATCCAGGCAGGCCATGCAGCGCCCGCAGTGCGCCTCGCCCGGGGTATCCACCGGCAATGGCAGGTCGGTGTAGAGCTCGCCCAGGAAAAACCAGGAGCCGGCTTCGCGTGCGAGCAGATTGGTGTGCTTGCCTATCCAGCCCAGCCCTGCCTTTTGCGCCAGGGGCTTTTCCATCACCGGCGCGCTGTCCACGAAGGCGCGATAGCCGAACGGGCCGATGCTTGCGCTGATGCGTTCTGCCAGCCGCTGAAGGCGCTTGCGCATGAGCTTGTGGTAATCCCGACCCAGCGCATAGCGCGAAACGTAGCCGGCGGTCGGCACGTTCAGCACCGTTTCGGCATCCGCGCCGGCGGGCGGCAGATAATCCATGCGCACCGAAATCACCCGCACGGTGCCCGGCACCAGTTCTGAGGGACGGCTGCGCTTGGTTTCATGCCGCGCCATCCACGCCATCTCGCCATGCATGCCCTCTGACAGCCACTTCTGCAGGCGTGTTTCGGCGTCTTCAAGATGCGTGTCCGAGATCCCGCACGCCAAAAAACCAAGTTCCCGCGCCCATGCTTTTATGCGCTGGGCGAGTTCTTCGGCTTGAGCGGGTGTGACGGGATTCATGTGGACTTTGTTTGCGCAGACTTTGGAATGATTGCGGTTATACTTTACCGCATGCAAGACGCTATTTATCCGCTGTTTACCGCCGAGCAATCCCGCATCATCGACCGACGTTTGATCACGGAGTTCGGTTACGCCGGCTATGACTTGATGCAACGCGCGGGCGAGGCGGCTTATGTTGCCTTGCGCCGGCGCTGGCCCATGGCTCAATCGCTGTGCGTGGTTTGCGGCAGTGGCAATAATGGAGGCGACGGGCTGGTGCTGGCTCGTCTGGCGCATGCCGCTGGCCTCGAGGTGCGCGTGGTGATGCTCGGCCGTGGGCCCCATTCTGGCAGCGAAGCTTCCCTTGCTCTGGCTGATTGGCTGGCCTGTGGCGGTAGAGTCGAGTCGTTCGCTGGCACTCTGCCTTCGACGTCATTGTATGTGGATGGTTTGTTTGGTACGGGCCTTGCGCGCGCGCCCCAGGGAGAGTGGGCGGCGGCCATTGAGGCTCTGGAGGGGCGAGACGTGTTGGCCCTGGACGTGCCTTCGGGTCTGGATGCAGATCGGGGCAGCGCGCCAGGAGTGACGGTGCGTGCGGCTCTCACGGTGAGCTTTATCGTGCGCAAGCGGGGGCTGTACACGGGTTTGGGGCCAGATTGCTGCGGTGAAACAGTCTTCGCCGATTTGGATGTGCCGCCTGAAGCCGTCGCCCGCCTTGCTCCCGCTGCTTTTCTGCGGCAAGGATCTCGCCCTTTGCCACCCCGCCCGCCATCATCTCACAAGGGGGAAAATGGTCATGTCCTGCTCATAGGCGGTGCGCCCGGCATGTCGGGCGCCGTTCGCCTGGCAGGAGAGGCGGCTTTGCGTACCGGAGCCGGTCTGGTCACCGTCGCTACGCATCCAGCGCATGCTTCTTTTCTCAACAGCGGCCGCTGGGAATTGATGGTGCGTGGCATTTCAGGAGAAAATGCGCTTGCTCCTCTGCTGGCCAAGGCAGACGTGTTGGCGCTCGGGCCGGGGATGGGGCTGGATGAATGGGGGGATGCGCTGTGGAGCCGCGTGACGAGCGAAAGCAAACCTTTGGTAGTCGATGCCGATGGACTGAATCGCCTTGCAAAGTCGCCCTTGTGCCGTGATGACTGGGTGCTGACCCCTCACCCTGCCGAAGCGGGCCGCTTGCTTGGCGTCAGTGCTGCAGAAGTGCAGCTTGACCGCTTTGCGGCCGTCCGGGAAATCAGTGGCCGTTATGGCGGTGTCTGCGTGCTCAAGGGGGCGGGAACGCTGGTGCAGGCGAGAGAGGAAGTTACGGTATGCGCAGCAGGCAATCCAGGCATGGCTACAGCCGGCATGGGCGATGTCCTGACTGGAATCATCGCTGCCTTGATGGCTCAGGGATTGCCTCCGGCCGAGGCGGCCCGCGAAGGCGTTTGCCTGCATGCCTCGGCGGGCGATGTGGCTGCCCTTAAGCATGGCCAACGCGGTTTGCTGGCTGGAGATGTGGCGATTGAAATTCCACGACTGATCAATCCTTAGTGATTCCCGAAAGCTTAACAAAAGCCGATCGTGCTGTTGAGAGGAGCGCGAAAGTGAAGGTCAAGATTCGCGTCAGCCTCGTGAAATGAGGTGTTTATTTAATGGAAAAAAGAATATTACCTAGACCGCATGATGGCTATGTCGACGATTCACTTGCCTGACGAGGCGGCTACCGCAGCGCTCGGAGCGCCTCTGGCGGAACTATTGATTCCTGGAACACGGGTTTTCTTGCGTGGAGAACTGGGAGCGGGGAAAACCAGCCTGGTTCGAGCCTATTTGCGCGCGCTTGGATACACTGGCGCAGTGCGTAGCCCCACTTATACACTGGTGGAAAGTTATACCCTGGCTGATCGGACAATGCATCACTTCGATCTCTATCGCCTGGCCGATCCGCAAGAGCTCGAGTTCATAGGAATACGCGATTATCTCGGTGTTGACGCTATCGCCCTTATCGAGTGGCCGGAACGCGCCGGAGATTTGCTTTTGCCGGCCGATCTGACGTTGGAGCTTGAGTACGCTCGTCCCGGACGCATTCTTCACTGCCACGGCCGGGATGATTTCGTGCAAGCGCTTGCGCGAACGATTCATCCTTAGGCTGATGGAGCATTCTGTTTGGAAGCCTCTATCCGGTCTTGAAGTAAAAGCACAGGTTTGGCGGCTATCTTCATAAATCATAGAAATTTTTACTTGCATTTGGCGCTTGATTGCATGATCATCGAGAGACTTGCAAAACGCTAGGGTCGGGCTGGGGAAAGCGTCCCGCCGGGGATTTTCACGAATTCAGCAGGATCCCGGTTCAAAGAGACGACCGCCCGCCATCGTGAGGGTCATGTGATGGACAGGAATGATGACAAACACGAACGCCGACTGTTCTTGCGCCAGCTGTTGGGCATTTCGGGCGCAGCGGCGGCAGTGCTTGTTAGTCCGCGCGCTCTGGCCGCTCCCCTGGCCACGGTCAAGGGAGTACGCATCAGCCGGTATGGCCAAGCGACACGGGTTGTCTTCGATCTCAGCGCCCCCGTGGCCCATAGCTTGTTCACGCTTTCCCGACCCGAGCGGGTAGTGATCGATTTCAAGCGGGTGCGCGCTCCGGAAAACATCCGCATCAAGCCCCTTGCCCTGCTTAGGGGGATACGTTATGCCCGCCGGCATGCGACGGATCTTAGAGTGGTTTTAGACCTCGCCGCGCCCGCCCGTCCCAGCAGTTTGCTGTTAAATCCCAACCACGCCGGCAAAGGCTATCGATTGGTGGTCGATTTGACGGAAGAATCGACCAGTGACAAGCCCCCGCCGGTAATCAGTGCTGGATCGGCACAGCCCAACCGACGTCTGCGGGACGTGGTGATTGCCATTGATCCGGGGCATGGTGGAGTGGATCCGGGTGCTATCGGCAAACGCGGTACGTATGAAAAGACGGTAGTGTTGGAGATCGCCCGTCGACTCGAATCACTGATTCGCAAAACGCTCGGTATGCGGCCCTACATGCTTCGCCGTGGCGATCAATTTGTTAGCCTGCGGGAGCGGTTGCGGAAAGCCAGAGCAAAACAAGCCGATCTTTTCGTTTCCATTCATGCCGATGCCTCCCCCTATCGTTATCCGAAGGGGTCTACGGTTTATGTACTTTCGGAGCGAGGCGCTTCATCTGAGGCAGCGCGCCTGTTGGCGCAACGTCAGAACGAGGTCGACCGGGTCGCTGGCGTCAATCTTTCTAACAAGGGCAACGAGGTGGCTTCGGTGTTGGTCGATCTGGCTCAGAGGGCAACGCGGGAAGCAAGCTTCAAACTGGGCGAGCACCTGAAATCCAATATCAACAAAGTCATACGCTTGCATTCGCGTACCATCGAACGCGCGGCGTTCGTGGTGCTTAAGTCTCCCGACATTCCTTCCGCTCTCGTTGAAACGGCCTTTATTTCTAACCCTGCAGAAGAACGATTGTTGCGCACGGCCGCTTTCCAGCAACGTATGGCCAGAGCGTTGCATGCCGGCATCGTGGAGTATTTTGACCAAAATGCTCCGCCGGGCAGCCTGTTGGCGGCGAGATCACGGGCGAAAGCGGCGTTTTCATGAGATCTTCGTCGCGGGCGGCATAAATCTCGCCAGGGCTCCGTCATCTAACAGCGGTCTCGTCAGTATAAGTTCATGAGAAAAGCTGTGAAAACATTCTAGTAGGCATGATCACGCCATCCATGTCCGGGCATTTTTACGGACCGCCGCTGCCCCCGCGCGCGACAAGCCCCGCCGTTCAGGGCGGGGAAGGATAGCGCGGACGGCATAGCCGTCCTTGGGGTTCAGTGGGGTGTCTGCTGCTGTTCGATGTACTGGCGCACGATGGAAATCGGTGCGCCACCACGGCTTGAGGCGAAGTAGGATGGCGACCACAGCACGCCCTTCCAGTAGCGTTTCTGGATGTCGGGCCGCTCTTTGCGCAGCAGACGGCTGGACACGCCTTTGAGGCTGTTCACGAGGTTGGAGACCGCCACATTGGGTGGATATTCCACCAACAGGTGAGCATGATCGCCCTCACCGTCCATCTCGGTCAGCAGCGCCTCGAAGTCGACGCAGGTCTTGGCGAAGATGGTACGTAGCCGGTTGATGGCGTCGCCATCGAACACGCTGCGGCGGTATTTCACCACAAAGACCAAGTGGACGTGCATCTTGAATACGCAGTGCCGTCCGTGTCGGATAGCGTTTTCATCGCTCATAGACCAAGAGTATGATTCAAGGCATGCAACGACTCCAAGCCTACAAGTACGAACTCCGGCCAGACGGCCGGCAAGAGCGGCAAATGCGTCGCTTCGCCGGCTCGTGCCGCTTTGTGTTCAACGAGGCGTTGGCGTTGCAGAAGGCCCGCTACGAGCGCGGTGAGAAAAAGCTGGGCTATGCGGGCCTGCGCAAGCGGCTCACCGAGTGGCGCAACAGCACAGAAACGGCCTGGCTGGCCGATGCGCCGGGAAGAAACGTTCGGGCCAAGTCGGGCCTGAATAAGTCCATCCTCGATCAAGGCTGGTTTGAGTTCCGCCGCCAACTGGACTACAAGCTGGCGTGGAACGGCGGGCATCTCATCGCCGTGCCGCCCAGGAACGCGAGCCGCGCCTGTCCGTGTTGCCGCCATGTGTCGGCGGACAACCGCCAGACGCAAGCCCGGTTCGAGTGTGTGGAGTGTGGTTTCGAGGAAAACGCCGATGTGGTCGGCGCGATCAATGCTCTAAGGGCGGGACACGCCCGGTTCGCCTGTGAAGTGAGCGGTGCGGTAATGCCGCCAGCAGCAGGAACCCGCCGAAGCGACTCGGCGGCGGCTCGATGCCGCGCCTGAGCGCCGTAGGAATCTCCGGCCTTCAGGCTGAGGAGGATGTCAATTCCATGCCAATTCAACGTCTCTCCCCCCAATTGATCAACCAGATTGCCGCCGGCGAGGTGATCGAGCGGCCTGCTTCGGTAATTAAGGAATTGCTGGAAAACAGTCTGGATGCCGGCGCGAACCGGATCGATATCGATATAGAGCAAGGCGGTATGCGTTTGATGCGGGTGCGGGACAATGGCAACGGCATTTCTCGTGAGGAATTGGCGCTGGCGCTTTCGCGTCATGCCACCAGCAAGATTGCGTCACTAGACGATCTGGAGCATATAAGCAGCCTCGGATTCAGAGGCGAGGCACTGCCCAGCATCGCCTCCGTTTCGCGACTCACGTTGACTTCGTGTCAGCGGGGCGCGATGTCGGGTTGGCGCTTACGCGGTAACGGACGCGAGGAATTCGGCCAGCCGGAACCGGCGCCTCATCCACCGGGAACCACCGTCGAGGTACGTGATCTATTCTTCAACGTACCGGCACGACGAAAGTTTCTGCGTACCGAACGCACGGAATACCTGCATATCGAAGAAGTGGCGCGCAAAATTGGCTTGAGTCGTTTCGATGTGAGTTTGAGCCTCTCCCACAATGGCCGCTCCCAAATCCAGCTTCGTGCCGCTGAGTCAGATGAGGCGCGTGAACATCGAGTATCCGAAGTGCTTGGTAAGGCGTTTATGGGACAGGCGCTTCATGTTCAGCATGAGGCGGCGGGTCTGCGCTTGCATGGCTGGTTAGCAGCGCCGGCTTATTCGCGAGCCCAGACGGATCAGCAATATTTTTACGTCAACGGCCGCATGGTGCGGGACAAAGTGTTATCACATGCTGTTCGCCTGGCTTATCAAGACGTGCTCTATCATGGCCGTCATCCCGCTTTCTTGCTGTTTCTTGAGATGGATCCCGCATTGGTGGACGTCAATGCCCATCCCGCCAAGGCCGAAGTTCGATTTAGGGAGAGCCGATTGGTGCATGATTACGTTCATCGCACCTTGAAGGAGGCCTTGGCTGAAACTCGACCGGGAAGACTCCAGGGAAGAGGTTCCTATCAAGGGTCGCGCGTTTCCGCCAATACGCCAAAAACGCACGAATCCCATCCCGCACCTCAATTGGATTTCAACGTGCCCAAGGCGCAAAAGGCTACACATCCATCCGCTTCGCCTCCCGAAAATGCCGTGCGTGAGCAATTGTCGGCGTATGTGCGTTTCTATGGAGAAGAGGAGGCTGTCCGGGCCACCAGAGAGGAGGGGCCTCCCCTCGGTTTTGCCTTGGCACAACTCAAGGGAATCTACATTCTCGCAGAGAATACCGAAGGCCTTGTGCTGGTAGATATGCACGCGGCCCATGAGCGCATTACTTACGAACGCCTCAAGCGATCATGGGGGGAACAGCGTCTCACGGCTCAACCTTTGCTCTTACCGCTTAGCGTGACTTTGAGCCCCCGCGAAGCCGAGTGCGCCGAGAAGCAGCGAGAATGGCTGGCGCGTCTGGGGCTGGAGGTCGATCGGATCGGCCCGGAAGGTGTCAGGGTGCGCAGCGTCCCGGCTTTACTCAACAAGGCGGATGTGGCGCAATTGTTACGCGATATCTTGGCCGATTTTCTCGAGTACGGCGTTAGCACCCGCATCGACGAGCGTATCGATTCGCTGCTTTCGACCATGGCCTGTCATGGGGCGGTGCGGGCCAACAGGCGTCTGACTCTAGAAGAAATGAACGGTTTGCTGCGTGACATGGAGCGTACCGAGCGAAGCGACCAATGCAATCACGGCCGGCCCACCTGGATCCAGCTCGGTTTGGATGCGCTGGATAAATTGTTTCTGCGTGGGCGATGAATACGACCGGGGATTATCCTCATTCGGCCATTATTCTGATGGGGCCGACCGCCACCGGGAAAACCGGTCTTGCCCTGGAGTTGGTGCGTCGCTTTCCCTTGGAAATCATCAGCGTGGATTCGGCGCTCGTTTATCGGGGCATGAACATCGGCACCGCCAAGCCATGCCCAGAAGTATTGGCCGAAGCGCCACACCGGCTGATCGATATTCTTGACCCGGAAGAATCCTACTCCGCTGCTCGATTTCGTGCCGATGCCCTGGAAGAAATGCGATCGATTCGGGCGGACGGCAAAGTGCCTCTGTTGGTAGGAGGGACGATGCTGTATTTCCGCGCGCTGGAAGAAGGGCTGTCGGCGTTGCCGCCCGCCAATGCCGCTGTTCGCGAGGCGATCGAACAGGAAGCGGCCAGCCATGGGTGGGCGGCCTTGCATGAACAGCTGCAACGCATCGATCCGGTTGCGGCGGCACGTATTCATCCCAATGATCCACAACGAATACAGCGTGCCCTGGAGGTCTATCGCCTGACTGGATTGCCGCTGAGTGAGCTGCAGTATCGCCGTAAAGAGCAAACCCAACCGTTCGAGGCCCTGCGTCTGGCGCTTGTTCCCGCGGATCGGGAAAAGCTAAGCAAGCGAATTTTTACTCGTTTTGTAAATATGCTTCAAGAAGGCTTGATAGAAGAAGTGGAGCGCCTATATAAGAGACCAGGCTTGGATCTGTCCTTTCCATCCATGCGGGCGGTAGGGTATCGCCAGGTATGGCGCTATCTTGCCGGAGAAATCGAACGTGATGAAATGGTCGTTCAGGCAATTACGGCCACGCGCCAGTTGGCCAAACGGCAGATGACCTGGCTGCGCCGTGATCAGGCTTGTGAGCGGTGGGAGGCGGACAATTTAAAGTTGAGCAAAATTTATGCAAGCGTCGCTAACTATCTCGAAACCTCATGCTAATATAGCTACCCGAAATAAAGCGATTGCTCATCGCGCTCTATAAATAAAACAGGAGTTAAGCACATGTCCAAGGGACAGACCCTACAAGAACCTTTTCTCAACATATTGCGCAAAGAACGCATACCGGTGTCCATCTTTCTAGTCAACGGCATCAAGTTGCAAGGCCAGATAGAATCGTTTGATCAATTCGTTGTGTTGTTGAAAAACAGCGTCAGCCAGATGGTCTATAAACATGCGATTTCGACTGTGGTTCCATCGCGTCCTGTCAAACTGCCATTGGCAGACGAAAACGAAGAAGATCATGATGATGCCGAATAAAAAAAGAACGCACTGAATTTTGTTTGAACGTCCCAAGAGCGGCGAATCGGCCTTGTTGATACATGTCGATTTCGCCGAGATTTCCGATCAACGCGAACTCGACGAGTTTTCCGAACTGGCGCGCTCGGCGGGTGCCCATGTTGTCGCCACCATGCGTTTGCGACGGCGTTCTCCCGATCCCAAATATTATGTTGGCAGCGGCAAGGCTGAAGAGATCGCCGCGCGCATCGCGTCTAGTGGTGCGCAACTCGTGATCTTCAATCATTCACTGAGCCCCAGTCAGGAGCGCAACCTTGAATCCTTGTTCAAGGCCAGGGTACTGGATAGGACCGGTTTGATTCTGGATATTTTTGCCCAGAGAGCCCGTTCCCATGAAGGCAAGCTCCAGGTGGAACTTGCTCAGCTGAATCATCTGGCTACGCGTCTCGTGCGCGGATGGACACATCTGGAGCGTCAAAAGGGGGGCATCGGCTTAAGGGGGCCGGGCGAAACCCAGCTGGAAACCGACCGGCGCTTGTTGTCTGGACGCATCAAGCAGATCCGCCGCAAACTTGAACGCGTTCGGCGTCAACGTGAACAGGGGCGTCAAGCACGGCGCAGGGCGCAAGTGCCGACCATTGCCCTGGTGGGTTACACCAATGCGGGCAAGTCCACCTTGTTCAATCGCCTTTCCGGCGCTGGCGTGCACGCCGCCGATCAGCTTTTCGCCACCTTAGATCCGACCTTGAGGCGCATCGGGTTGGCTCCCGGCATCGAGGCCGTTCTGGCCGATACGGTGGGGTTCGTGAGAGATTTGCCGCATGAGTTGGTCGCGGCATTCCACGCCACTTTGCAGGAAACCCGTGATGCCGATCTTTTGTTGCATGTGGTTGATGCGGCCGATCCCGAGCGATTGCAGACAATTACGCACGTAGAGCGGGTGCTGGAGGAAATCGGTGCGGTGAATAGGCCGATGATGCGGGTCTATAACAAGATAGATTTACTAGGGGAACTTCCGCATATCGACACTAAAGGCGAGGGGGGTGTAGAGCGTATGTGGGTGTCGGCGCAGCAAGGGCAGGGCCTCGATGCATTGATGGAGGTGTTGGCGCACCACTTCGTGCCGGACATGGCGCATGGCTGGATGCATCTGGGTCCGGCCGAAGGGTGCTTGCGGGCTCGACTATTCGATCTCGGTGCGGTGCTCGACGAGAAAGTCGAGGCCGATGGCGGCATGGAGCTGGAAATTCAATTACCGCAATCCACCTTGAATGACATGCTTGGGCAGTCGGATATGTCGTCCATCCAATGGCGTCCGCAAAGGGGGGGCGCGAGCTTGAATGAATCATCAAGCTGAAGAAATTGGCTGCACATGGGTCCGAATATCCTGATTACTTCGGGAAATTTAATTAATAAAAAGTCTCCTGATGGCATGGCAGCCCGCGCTCGCAGGGCATGGAAAGATTTCGGAAAAAGGGGCTTCGTCGCGAGTGATTCAATGGACGCTGGTTATGATTTTTGATATGGAGTAATGGCTAATGCCTTGGAATGAACCTGGTAGTAACAATTCAGGCAACAAAGATCCCTGGGGAGGGGGCGGGCGTGGAGGTGGCTCCGGCGGCTTTGACCTTGAGCGCTGGTTGCGACAATGGATGGATCGTCTCGGCGGTCGTGGCCGAGGTGAAGGGTCCGGAGGGGCGGGCTTTCCAGCAGGAGCCATCGCAATTGTTATCGCAGTAGCGTTGATCGGCTGGCTGGCGTCGGGGTTCTACATCGTTGGACCGGGAGAGCGAGGCGTCGTCTTGCGCTTTGGCTCATTTGCCGGAGAGACCCTGCCGGGCCCTCACTGGCACTTGCCACAACCCATAGAATCCGTGAACGTCGTCGATATTGGGCAGATCCGCAGCGCCCAAAGCAAGTCGGCGATGCTCACCAAGGATGAAAACATCGTCGATGTTGATCTTTCCGCGCAATACCGGATCAGTAATCCAAAAGAATATCTGTTTGACTTGCGCAGTCCAGAAATGGTGTTGCGCGATGTCATGATAAGCGCGATCCGTGAAGTGGTCGGGCACAGCAAGATGGATTATGTGGTTGGCCCGGGGCGGGCTGACATCGCCTTGCGTACCCAGCAGATCATGCAGACCACGCTGGATAGCTACAAGGCGGGATTGCAAGTGGTAAAAGTCAACTTGCAATCCGCGCAACCACCCGAACAGGTACAAAGCGCTTTTGCCGATGCCATCAAGGCGCGTGAGGACGAAGTGCGTTATCGCAACGAGGCCGAAGCCTATGCCAATTCCATCCTGCCGCAGGCACGGGGCGAGGCGGCTCGCATTACGCAGGAAGCCGAGGCTTACAAACAGCAGGTGGTAGCGCGCGCCGAAGGTGATGCCACGCGGTTCGATGAACTGCTCAAGGCCTATCTCAAGGCGCCCAAGGTGACAAGAGAACGGCTCTATCTGGATGCGATGCAATCGGTGTTGGCCAATAGTTCCAAGATCTTGGTCGATACCAAAGGACAAGGCAAGAGCCTGTTCTACCTGCCATTGGATAAACTTATGAGTGCAGGCAGCGAAACCCGGCCGGGAAGCGCTGGCGGCTCGGCAAATGGCACAGCAACTTCTACGCCGCCCTTGACGGCTGCCGCCGCTATGGCCGCGGAACGCCTGCAGCGCGCGGAACAACGCGCCCGGGGAGGACGTTGACATGAAAACAAAAATCGCCGCCATCGTTCTGGCGCTCATCGGGCTCGGCATCTATCTGTCCGCCTATGTAGTGTGGCAGGGGCAACATGCCATACTGCTCAAGCTAGGTGAGATAAAACGCACCGATATCGGTCCTGGATTGCATTTCAAGCTGCCGATCGTCGAAGAGGTGAAGTATTTCGACACCCGCTTGCTGACCCTGGATTCGCAGCCAGAACGTTTTCTTACCAATGAGAAGAAAAACGTCATCGTTGATTACTTCGTGATGTGGCGTATCGCCAATCTGGACCAGTACTATCGTTCCACGCGAGGAGATGAACAACGCGCCTTGCTGCGTCTTTCCCAGATAATGAAAGACGCCTTGCGAAGCGAATTCGGCAAACTGACCATTCAACAAGCCGTTGCCGGCGAGCGCAGCAAGATTCTCGGTCCCGTGGAGCGCCAGGCCGACAAGGCGGCCAAGACGCTTGGCATTCAGGTCGTCGACGTGCGCCTCAAGCGCATCGATCTGCCGCCTGAAGTGGCTTCATCGGTGTACCGGCGCATGGAGGCTGAGCGGGCCAGGGTGGCCGCCGAGTTCCGCGCCCGAGGTAAGGAAGCTGCTGAGCGCATTCGGGCAAACGCTGATCGCGAGCGGACCGTAATTCTGGCCGATGCTTACCGCAAGTCCCAGATTCTGCGAGGCGAAGGAGACTCTAAGGCGACGGAGATCTATGCCAAGGCATATCAGAAGGATCCTTCTTTCTATGCGTTTTACCGCAGTCTCAAGGCCTATAGACACACCTTCAATGGCAAGAATGATGTGTTGATACTGGAACCTGATTCGCAGTTCTTCCAGTTCTTCAACAATGCCAATGGATCGATGGCGAGAAAATAGAGGAATCCAGGCTGGATTCGATGCAAGCGGGTTAGAGGAAACCATTCGCCCGACATGGCGGTCTCTGCAAGGCCTGCCCTGTCGGGGTTGAATGGTTTGAATTTTTCTGACCCTTATTGGCTGTCGGAAGGGCTCGAGCAGTTAAGCAGTTACTTGCACGCTATTGCGCGTTCATATACAAATTAAGCATGTCTAGTAAGATGGTCAGTATTCGCGAAGCCGGCGAGTTCCTGGGCGTCGTGCCTCAAACGCTGAGACGATGGGAACGCGAAGGCAAACTTTTGCCCG